>Ga0068856_100001879_pt1 | contig 21878 bp, 21 predicted proteins | sample KBSCornC62_FD_66595 | JGI IMG/M metagenome (GOLD analysis project Ga0068856, IMG submission 66595) | Corn rhizosphere microbial communities from Kellogg Biological Station, Michigan, USA - KBS Corn C6-2 | ecosystem: Host-associated > Plants > Roots > Rhizosphere > Soil ... | reverse complement strand
CGGTGCCGAGGTTCCGGCTGACGGTCCACTCGGCGCGGTTCTCCTGGTCCCGGTCGCGGCCGTGAATCAGGTACTCCTGGAGCCCGACGAAGCTTCGGCCGCTGGATGTCTTGGCGATCACCAGAGGGCTCCCTGAGCGGGATCGTCGTTGTCCGAATGAATCGGCCGACGTGGGGCGCGAGATGTACCCCGCTCGCGGATCACGTCGCTGGGTTCAACGGCCGTCTCGATAGGGACGGGTTCGTCGAGTTTTCGGGATTCACGGGTCTGCGGCACGCCGCGCGGCTTGCGAGTAATCAGCGATCGAATCGCGGTCTCGTGCGCGGCTAATGCTGCGTCCAGACGTTGGCACATTCGCTTGAGATCCGACGCGAAGTCGGCGGCGAGCGAACACGTTTCGGTGACAGCCGCGTCGTCGCTAAAGTCGGTTCTGAGTTCGTGCAGCTCGCGACCGACCTTCGCCATTTCGGCGAGAATTGGATCGATGTCTGCGCGGCGCCGGGTCCTCGGAACGCGCTCGAATACGATGTCTCGAATCAGCGCGGAGAACGATCGGCCGGAGAAGCGCGCGAGCCCCTCGAGGTTCTCGGCTTCCTGCGGAGAGAAGCGGACGAGCTTTACGACGGTGCGACGAGAGGCACTGTCACTGGAATGACGTTTGGACATCGGGATGCATCCATGATGCGCGATTGGTCGCGCTCCGCATGGATGTACTTCGGCGCCGCGCTCAGCGTTCTCATGGCACAACGATCATGCCGGGCCTTGAGCGCCGCAGGCGCGAATGGGAAAGCCAGGAGCTGATATCTGGTGCCGCGCACCGCGCGTGCACCGATATCGCTCCTCTTGCTTGTACAATCTTTAAGGTGCCGCGGCAGAGATACCCGTCTACCGGTTGCGCGATGATCGCGGTCGGCGAGCTGCGGATTCGGTTCCGGAACGCGGACGATTTCGATCGAGGTATTTGATGAGTGCGAGCGCTGCGGGGACTGGGTCGACGTTGCGATAGCCTGTGACGTCGTCGGTCATCGGGTTGATCACGACGACTACGACGTCCTGGCTACGCGCCGCATCGCTCATTCGTACAATATCGATTAGGTCGCGCGCTTCCTTCAATCGTTGCTTACGTGCGCGAGCCGGCGCCGAGACATCGCCCTTCGGGGGCGTCCTATCTGCTCGTTTTCGTGCTGGCATGCGCGGCCTCGTTAGCGGACGCGGTTGCTTCGCTATCGTCGATTTCCTCGAGACTCGCGCCGAGTGCTCGGAGCTGCCGGTGCCAGATCAAACGGCAGATGTGACAGTGACGCTGGATCGTTATTCGTTCGTCGGGCCAGACGCAGCGGAAGGCCTGCGTCTCGAGGTCAGTTCGCCCACAACCATTGCAGCGGGACGGCGGACGGGCTGTCGTCGTTCGACGGCACTCGAACATTATGTCTCCAATAGACGGTGCTCCTATAGATTGTAGTTCTATTGGAGTAGTTTCGCCAGGCTTCCGGCATGCGAACTTTGCCCGAAGCGTTCGGCGATGCGGTCCGTCGCCTCCGAGCTGATCGCGGATTTTCTCAGGAAGATTTCGCCGCCCACGCGGGGATCAGCCGGACCTACATGAGCGAGATCGAGCGGGGCGTAACCAACGTGTCGCTTGATACCATTGACCGCGTCGCGCGTGGCCTCAGCATCGGCCTGAGCGAGCTGTTTAGAGAGGTTGATTCGGAGAGGCGAGCTCGGTGAACCGAAGCCTCCGGGGGCCCTGATCACCCCGCTGCCACAACGCCGAGGCCAGACTCCGCCACGCGCTCTCCTCGATGGCGGTTTGAGGTTTCTCTTGATACGATAAGGGTGCAACGGGTCCGGCTAGAATGCGCCGACGGCGCCCGATGCCTCGTCGCCCATCATCTGCGTAAATCGCTGTTATGAAAGGAGATTGGCATGGCAGCTCCCCGACGCGTCCGCACCATGCTTCATGGCGATCAGCGAATCGAGGCCACGGAACTCGAACTGCTCCACACGCCTGCGCTCCAGCGCCTTTATGACTTGCACCAGCTTGGGCTCACAGACCGCGTGTTTGTCGACGCGTCGCACTCGCGGTTTCAGCATGTAATTGGCGTGATGGAGCAGGTCGACAACATCCTCGACGCAGTATCCAGCAACCTCGACCGGCAACCCAATCGATCTCTCGAGTATCGCACTGCCAAGGGAGAGATTGCCGAGGTAACTGCCGCAGAACTGGCGAATTACGTCCGCCTACGCCGCCGTGCCGCACGGCTGATGGGACTTCTGCATGATCTGACTCACGCGCCGTTTGGGCACACGTTAGAAGACGAAATTGAGCTTCAACCAGAAAAACACGACGAGCCGCAGCGGCAGGCGGATGCGTTCTATCGGCTGGTTTGCCAATACATTGGCTGGCTGGCGATCGACAATCTAGGAGCACAATATTCAGCGCCGCCGCTTGCGGCGATTGGGATTGGGGGAGCGAATTCCGCGGACGAGCGGTTGGCGTTACTCCTTGACGCTCCTTCCCTCACGGCACCGCCGGTCGATGCGGAGTTCATCGACGGCGTTGCGCGCATGGTTGCCCCGGTGCTCGATAGGCGTCGTGAAGGCTCTAGCCCAACCCGCGCCGCAGGCGCCGACGAAGTCGTGCAGTTATTCCGCGATCTTCGCTTTGCGATGCGTGCGTTGCTGTGGCTCGACGCGCTTCACAAAGACAAGCTAGACGACCTTCATCCTGACGAGCCGAACCCAGCTATTCGACGAGACGGAAACTATCCGTTCGAGCAGTTAATTGACGCCGTGCTTCGTCATTTAGCTGAGCCGCCGGTGACGGGTCTTGGCGCGTTTCATCTGCAACGCGATGCGTTCCTACTCGACGTTATCGGGAATACGATCTGCGCAGATCTCTTGGACTACGCCGAACGCGATTCCCACTTCGCCGGCCTCAAGCTCGACTACGACGTCAATCGCATTGTCGAGAACTTCACACTTGTCTCCCACTGCCGGACACGGACCCCCTCCAAGAACACACGCGATCACGGGTCGCTCGAGCCGTTTCTCCGCACGGCCATCTCAATCTTCTCTCACAAACTTCGAATCGATGTTCCAGGCGAGCTAATGAATCTCCTGCAGGTGCGCTTCTATGTGTACCAGCGTGTCCTCTTTCATCCGACCAAGTGCATTGCCGGAGCAATGCTTGGGTCGGCGATTCAGCTAGTCGGTTGGCGCGCACGTGATGAAAAATCGCAACGCGATCGGCCAACCCTGCCGCTCCAGTATCGCTTTATCGGCGATGCAGCGTTTCTCCACGAGGTGAGCGAAGTTGCGCGGCTACTGAGAAACATGCTTCTGAGCAGGGTCAGCGTTGATGCGAAGAATGGCTTACGGCCTCTGAGCGATTTCGAGTCTGAGATCCTGTTTCAGCTTGGAGCACTGCCCGAAACGAGCCTTTCGAGAGCAACTCGCGAGCTTGTCTCGTCGAGGCGCTCGGAGTCGCTAAACGATGTTCTCGCTGATCTCCACGCGGCGATCCGGCTGCTTGGTCGTCTCGCCGCACGGCGGTATCACCGGCCCGTGTTCAGATTGCTTCCCAACGTATCGATTCCGGGCTTTGGGACGAATGTGACTGGGGTCGCGGCATTCTTCCTGAACGCCGACACTCGCGCGAAAGCTGAACGTGAGATTGAGCAGCGCTGCGGTCTCCCGCGAGGAACCGTTACCATTCACTGCCCGAATGCAGACGGCCCGAGAAAAATCGCTGAGATTCTAATTCTCGGTGAGCGCGATGGCGTGGAAGAGGCTGTTCCGCTCCGTGAAATCCAGCGCATTGATGACAAGATCTTCGCGAAACATCAGAAGGCAATCGAAGCTGTCGAAGAGATGTATGCATCAATGTGGCGCTTGGTTGTTAGCGTTGCGCCACCGTTCGACGAGAGGTTCGCGATGTTGGCGCCGCGAATTGGTCGAGTCTTGTATGCCGCGCTCCGCCGGCAGACGTATGCGAGTGCTTATGGCAGCCGGAGTGAGGTTGAACTGGATGGGGACGCAGCTGTACGCGCCGTCCCAAACGATCCGACGATGCTACGCGAACTACAGGCCGCTTGGCAGCGCGACGAGGCGGGTCCGCCGCGCGTTAGACTGGTGTACGACGACGGTCGGCTTGAGCATAGGACGGAGTCCTTTGTACGCGTTGCCGACGAGGCTATTCCGCGCCTTGAGACGGTGAGCGAAGAGATTCGCGGATTGGTGCGTACCGGCCGCTGGGCCGCCGGAGTGCCGATCGAGGCCGGTCTGTCGGAGATTCTTGGCCGCGTGATTGTGCCGGCTCCAGCTGCCACGGAGGCCGTAGGTAACGCTGCCCAAGTGCCGCTCGCTGAGAGTCCACCAAGTCGTCGGAAAGGTGCGAAGCCGAAACAACCGGACGCTACGCTTCCGGATTTGCTGCTCCAAGCGGAAAACAGCGATGAGCTGCCACCATCCAGCGAGCCTCCGTTGGCGCAATGACCGTTTGGGCGAGTTCTCATTCTGGCGAGTCGCGATCCGGTAAGGCCGGCGAACGAGCCGCCTGGCGCACTAGCCTGTGCAGAGAAGATCTGCAGCGGCTACTGCACGAGACGAGCGGCGCAGACTCGGTACTCCGTTGGGCGCGGCCATTCATGCGCCGCAGCGGTAATTTGCCGTTGCTTTCCGCGGCGGATAGCTCCATCTCCGACGTCCTTGCGCAATCGGGCGCTGCAGATGACGCGGGATCGCCTCCGGTTCGCTTGACTCGGATCGCTCGACATCTCGGCGTACGTCTCTACTTCCCGCCGCCCGCCGACTCGCATGTGGCCCGCGAACAATCGACGCCCGATCCGCGAGGTTACTTCGGAACAATTGTCCCTGACGGTGATCGAGGATGGGTCCTACATGTGCGAACGCGAATAGAGCGGTTTGCCCGTGAGACCGTCGCGCACGAAATGAGCCACGCGATTTTGTTTCGTCGTGCCGAGCGAAACGATCTTTTGGCCTGGCGGAGCGCCGACTGGAGTGAAACGGAAGAATCGCTCGTCAATTACATGGCACGTTCGCTCCTCGCGCCGGCAAACCTCGTCGATCTGACAACGGGAGACAGCCGTAGTCTTTCGTCTTTTGTCGTAAAGCGGATTGCACACCGTTTCCGCGTTCCGTACCGAGTTGCAGCGGCACGCTGGCTGGACATTGGTGACCGCTTCGAGCGCCCCGTTCGGGCGTTCATCTTGTGGCGCCAATACCATCCGTTCGATGAACGGCGCGTCGTGGCGTGCTTCTCACATTACGCCGACGCGACAAGGCAACTCCGGCGCGTTTCGAGAATACTAAACGGCGCTTTGGGACATTACAGCTTCGTCGATGCCCTCGGATTGTGGCGTCGGATTCTGCACCCGGACTGGCCCCACCCTGCCGCCTGGGCAACGACATCACCGCGCGAGGAGGAACTCGTTCGTGAGATGTCGCCATTCTGTGTGCAGCTGGTTCGCGATGTCGACCCGACGCGGGTCGAAGCGTTTGTTGACTCCTCCTCCCGGTTCTTCTTCCGACCGGAGTGGGTGCTCTGGCGGGGGCGACCGCTCGATTCGTTTGTGCCTGAACGGCGTGGCGCTGCGCGTGCTGGTTCACTCGTTGAGGCCAGCGCCGCCGCGGGCGAGTCCGCGCACTCCTCCGCCGTGGAGAACGTGAACATAGGCGACCTAAGGGGCGAGTACTTCGTCGATGCGTTCGGCCACGGGAGCGCCGAAAAAGGGCTTCGCTTTGTGCTTTGTGCCTACTGTGATCTGCCCGAGTAGAGTTCGCGGCCGTCGCGGATGGATAGCGCTTCCCCAGCTAACGCACCTTGATCGACCCCCGTGATGGGTCTGCATTTTCCAATAGCACCGCTATGGGGCGCCGGTCACCATCAACTAGCATACGAGAAGGTTCTAAGGAACTAGAATTGACGACGACCTGCTGGTGATGGTCGAGCGCTTAGGCCTTGCATGGCGAATTCGCGGTCATGAAGTCTACAGCTGTACAGTGCACAGCAACTAAGAGGGCGACGATTGTGCGTAGCCGAGACCCGAGCCAGCTCTCGCTTCATCCATCATTCGGCGAGAGCTAGCTAAGCTCCAGGGTTCATACCCGAGGTTCGTGTCCGGATTTTGTACGGATATTAACCGTCAAATAACTGGTTGTGTTGCGGTGTAAATACGGCGATATATCCGAGTGCCTCGGCCAAAGAAGGTTTCTGAAGAATTACTCGGCGAGCGTCTGGAAGTCCGGCTAACGGCGGACGACAAGGCGGCTTTTCTTGTCGCAGCGCGAGCCGACGGCCTGTCATCGCTCTCGGAGTGGTTTCGATGGATAGCAAGACGTCGCGTCGCGAGCCTCGGGATCGCCGAAAGAGAACGAACCCCAGCGTCGTCGTCAGGCCGAACGGGAGGATCGCGTGACCTTTGACGAAACTTGGTCGGCGTCGATGGAGCGCGCACTTCTCGCAATTGAATATCGGCGAGAATTGATTCGTCGCGACTATAGGTACACCGACTTACAAGACGACGTAACCAATACGATTCGGTCGGCCCGGCTCGTCGCGTTCGCGCAGGAGCCGACATCGTATCGAACGGCATGCATCGCGATCGTTGAGCGGGAGCCCGATGCGAATGCGATTGCCGGATATCGTGGTCTCGGAGCTCCCGTCATCTGCTCGGTCTCGGAGGGAGACCCGCGCGCGCACGTGTGGCGAATGACCGCCGCCGGCGCCGCCCAGCACATGGATTCGGTTGGGGACCTATCGGCGTGGTTTGTAGATCATCGAGATCGGCTGAATCCGATGAGCGTCCTGCGAGCCAAAATGATTGGCGAGCCGGAGGCGCCCCGACAGTTCGACTTCTTTGATATCGGTTTGGTTCCCGTCCTCGAAGCGGATGTGAGAACCAAACTCGATCAGCTTTTGCGCGATGTTCTCAACGCTGGAATGGCGTCGATGCGCCGGCGCGCAAGCCAGCGTCTCTCATATGATCAGCTACACGGCCTTTATCGACTCACATTTCGCCTCCTGATCGCAAAGATTCTCGGTGATCGGGACTACCCTGGCTATCAAGTCTTCACGGACGCTGAACACGCACTGGATGAGGTCCGGCGCGTCTTCCTATCAGGAGCGAAGGGGGCCGCGATTCTTGACGATAAGGCGGTTCAGAACGCCGTCTGGAAGCAGCTCCGACAAGGAATCAACCTCAGTCACGTTTCCGGGGAAGCCCTTGCATACGTCTATGAAAACACGCTCGTCAGCCGTGACACGCGCCGCGCGCTCGACATTCATGCAACCCCTCCCGAAGTAGCCGATTACATCCTTAGTCAGCTGCCGCTCTCGGAGCTTGGTTTGAACGAGAGGAGGGTGTTCGAACCGTTCGCCGGACACGCGCCATTCCTGACGGCAGCGATGGGACAGCTCAAGGCGCTTCTCCCGCAAGGGATGGACGGACGCGCGAGGCACGAGTATCTCCTACAGAATCTCTGGGGTATGGAACTCGATGCGTTTGCGGCAGAAGTTGCGCAGCAGGCTCTCGTTCTAGCTGACTATCCGTACGGGAACGGCTGGAACATCCTCCAGGGGGACGTCTTCGATTCCGCAGCGTTCGACGTTCAGCTCAAGCGGGCGAACGTTGTTCTATGCAATCCGCCGTATTCGGAGACGCTTCCCGCAGGGCGCACTGCCGCGACACCGAAGGCATTGGAAGCGGTTCGCCGGATTCTGACGAATCCTCCGAGCCTACTCGGCCTCGTATTGCCCGCCGCCTTCATGCATACGGACCGATATCGCGACGCTCGCCGTTTGCTTGACGAAACATACGCGGACATCAGAGTTCTCGAACTCCCGGACTCGACGTTTCAACATGCCGACGTCGAGATCGTCGTCGTAACTGCCGTCGGCTTGCCCGGCACGCCAAACTATCGCTCCGCTGCACAAGTCAGACGTGGAGACGAAGCACAGTTCCTCAAGCGCGGGAACACTTCATGGCGCGAGGTCTTCCAACGTTCGAAGTCTCCTTCAGGCAGAACCGACGAATTATGGCGAACGCCGATGCGCCGTGTGTGGGATGCCCTATCTCATCTTCCAAAGTTCGGCGAGCTGACCGAGCATCTCGAGCGCGGCTTAGAGTACACGCGTCCGTGGGGGGCGGCTGATAGCCGAGTCAGATCCGCCACGCCAAAACCAAACTTCGCTGCTGGACTCGGGAATATCGACCAAACGTTCGAGCCGTATGTTGCCCGGCCCAATGACTTTTTGTCCGTCGATGCTCGACTGCTTCGTCGGGCAGCAGGTACCATCCGCGGCGGCGCAAAGGTCATCCTGAACTTCAACCGGCTTTCCCGAGACGCGTGGGTGATTGCCGCTGTCGTCGATCGGCGCAACCTGGTCTTCTATCAGAACTTCATTGGCGCGTGGCCGCGAGAGAGCGTTGCTCCCGAGTTGCTCGCAGCGATCCTTAATGGGCCGGTCGCGAACGCGTTCATCGCGGAGCGCGAGCTCAAGCGTCACGTCCGGATCGGTACGATCCGCGAGATTCCGATCCCACGGTTAACGACAGGCGACGCGTCTATCATCGTCGGCTTGGTTCGGGAATACGAGTCAATCCGCGTCGAATGGATCAAGGAAGCATCGAAGGCCAAGAGGAGCGCGAATCTCTTTGCCTCCGAGGGTGAAGAAACGTCAATTCTCGCTCAGAAATGCAACGAGCTTCAACAGTCGATCGATGCGACACTTCTCCGCGCGTATGACCTTCATCCGCGTCTCGAGCGCGCTCTGCTCGATCGGTTTTCGGGCGTGCATCGCCCCGGACCGGTGGACTTCAACGGTTTCTATGTGGACGGATACCGGCCCTCGTTGCCATATAATGTCCTCACATCGCAGGCCTACCGCGACGCGCAGGTGAGCGTCGCGCTCGCGGACGGGCCGTACATCGATGACGAACTTGATACCGCGCAGGCGATGAATGTCTTTCGTGCAGCGATCAGCGTCGGCTCGGACGTCGGTGACGAGGAAGCGTGACTGATGCAATCGAGTCAGGGTGGCACCGACGCGTATCTCCTCGACACGAACATTACGTCGGCGATATGGGACCGAGGACATCCGTACCACGACACGACCGCCGCCCGGGTTAAGTCCGAGCTTGGGCAGGCGGACCGACTGGTAATCAGCGTGATCAGTCTTGGCGAGACGGAAAACGGAATGGCCTTGGCCAGGTTTGACTCACGTCGAGAAGCGCAGATTCGCGCTGCCGCAAGATCGCACCGGGTCATTCTCCCAGTGACGCATCACATCGCTGAGACATACGGAAAGATTCGCGCAGCAGTGTTCGAGCGGTATGCGAGCGGCAAGAAACAACGAAAGGGCCGACCGGAGAGTCTTCCCGATCTAGTCCCGTCTCAGCAGCTGGGCGTCCAGGAAAACGATCTTTGGCTCTATAGCACCGCCGTTACCCACAATCTGATATTCGTGACGGCCGACGCTAAGATTGCGCGAATCACCGACGTCACCCCTGCGTCGCTCAATTATTCCTTCCGGCCGCTGATATGGCCATGGAGTTAGTGCCGGATTCGCGTCCAAAAAAGTTAGGCAGTTTCTATGTCAGTTTCTCCCGTCCAGACGCCGTTTTTCGACCTGGGATTCCGGCACCGACGCTCGGTTTCCCCTATGAAACCCGGCATTGTAACACTATGTGAATTATGAGTTTAAGGCCTCTGGATCAGGAGAGTCCTGGTTCGATCCCAGGAGGGGCAACTGAGAGCCCGGCAATCACTTGCGTGATGCCGGGCTTTTGATTCTTGATCAAGTTCGTTGGTGCAGGAAGCCGACAGGAAGCGATGGGATGGTTAGGCTTGCAATATCGTCAGACGAGAAAGCGTGCCAGGCAGCGCATGCGACGCGCCGAACAGGCGACGTTTCCCACAACGCCCGCGAGTGCCCAGCCGATGACTGTAGCAATCGCGCTAGCTGCCGTTGATAGCGCCGGGATCGTATCGCGCACGAGCCGACTGATTGCAGACGAGGGACCGCTCGGTGATGTTGCGGTGAGAAATCTGGAGTGAGAAGACCGTGGGCATCAGTCTCGGTAGAGCATTACTTGGGGTGCTCGGAGGTGCGCTCATTCTGGCGATTCTGATTGGCGCGTTCGTACTCTTCGAGATAATCGATCGATGGACCGATACGCCAGGGATGCGGTCGCACGTGAACGACGCCAGCGATAGATACTTCGCGGATTGTGGAACGATCTGGCGGGGCGCCGCACGAAAGGCGGCCGCCATCGCGCGAAGATTCATCTGGCGGCGCAACGTGCTGCCGTAATCGATGGCGACTCATGAGGCGAACCGACGGTTCGCCCAGCGGCGCCGTGCACTTCACGCGTCGATCCACGCTGAGACCGAACGAATTCGGCACTTGTCGACGTACGTTGAGCCCTCACGCCGGCCTCTTCACCGCCTGTGCCGCGGCGACTCTCTCGCATCGATCTCGACGAGCTCGGACCGCAATCCACTACCTCGCTGGATGTAAAAGTGCCGGAGGATTCGGCGCGACCGGTCGTCGACCCACAAGGTCTCGATGGTGCCAGGCTCGCGTAGTTCGATCATCCATTGTGCGCCATGGCCTGACGAGCCGTTCCGTCGGGAAACGACCCGTGCGGTGTCAATCTCAACATGATCGCCGCTCCAGAAATAGAGGACCGTGTCGGCGCCGCGGATCAAGGGGAGCCTGCTCGTGACGATGTCATCCATCGTCGTGCTGAATACGGGGCCGTCGATCCGTTGATCGATCGCGCGCTTCTCTCCGGGGTCGGGTCCGATCGAACCGTACATTCTCCCCGGTTTGAAGGAAACGGACATGACGAGTCCACCCGCGAGCCTTTCCCAAACTGGCAGCAGCGTCGCGGAATCGAACATGACCGAGTCGATCGAAACTTGGCCGCGCACAGTGGCGACCATCACCTGCAACATCCGGCCGGCGCGATCTCCGCGTTGGACGTCGATTGTCCACGACGTGGTCTCCGCCGTTTGTCGCGCGAGCGGATTGATGCGATACGCCTCGTGACGGAGCACGACCGGTGCTGGTGTGAGCGCGGCATGCGCCTGGGCCCCGGCGGACGTGCCAGCCAACGAAGAGAGAAGGGCGCAGCCAGCCACTGTCAGACGTGTCGCTCCGATGGCGCTCATTCTTGTGACGGATTGGATAGATGACAAACACACACGACGGCGAGTTTATCCGACGAACGTGAGCGCTTCTTTGACGAGCGCCTTCCAGCGTCGAGTTGCTGAGGGAGGCACCAAGGCCCACTCCTTCATGATGCGCGCACCCTTGCCAGACCTGAACGGCACTGCGACGCCATCGCCGATCAGCTCCTGAACGCGTTCACGAGGCAGCTTCACCAGCAGCTGACCGTGAGCGAGTGCGGCGAAGAAATGACCGTCCACTCGCAGACCCTCGGAAACGAGCATCGTTCCGCGCGAGACGCGCGGGTCGCGCTCATACTCGCGCGCGATTCGTTCGAACGCGGCCGCCGCGCGGTCCGTCGGCGGAGTCACGCCCATGGCTCGTCCGCCGACGGCCCGTAGATGGCCGGCACGCGTGCCCCCGCCATACGGACGTAGACCGAGAGTTGCCCGCGGTGATGAACGGAATCGAGTAGCCAGAACCACAGGAGCGCACGGACAACCATGGGCCCAACTTGCCGCGGTCCGACGAAGAAGGGCACGGATTCACGAAGTCGTTCCGCGGGTGTTCGTTCCAGCGCGGCAATCACATTCGATCCGCCGCGCTCGACGGCGCCGAGTGCATCGGCCCAGGTGGTTGGAGGAGGAGGGAAGGACGGAGGCATCGTCCACGAACCGTCGAGCACGGACACGATACCTGACTGTTCGCGCGCGATGGTTGAAGCGACCTCCAATGCGCTCGCCGAGCGTTCATGCGGCCGAAAGTCAGCGCAAGACGCCGGCATTGCACGCAGCAATCGCATCGTGGTTCGATGCTCCGCGGCGTATCGCTCGAGCAGGTCGTCCTTGAACCACTCGAGTTGCGTTCCGCTGAGCGCCGCGGAGGCGGAGTTCACGTCGTCGACCATTCATTCTCCATGAGCAGTTGTTCGAGTTGCAGCAGACATGCGTGCCAGCCGTTCGCATGTCGGCCTTGCGTGGCCGGCGTCGATAGTCGTTCGTGCCGCACACTCACTTCGGTGCCGCCGTTGCAATCGCGAAACTCCACCGTGACGAGCGATTCATGGCCCGCCGAGTCCGTGTCCGAGCACCAGGTGTAGCTGAGCCGCGCCGGCGATTCGACGACACGATACACCCCTTCCACGCGGTGGACGCGGCCATCGGGTCCACACAGGTCGAGCCGGTACCGTCCTCCGACTCGCAGGTCGACCTCTACGATGGTCGCCGCGACACCGGCTCTGGTATTCCATTGTTTGATCAACTCCGGCGGAGTCCATGCGTCGAAGACGCGCTCGCGAGCCGCCCTGAAAAAGCGATGGACCTCGACGTCTGTCGCTTCAGGAGGTTGCACGGCGGCGGGCCCTCCGCTTCGGCGCGCGCTTCGATGTGCTGCCTTGGCGCGCCTGGTCCGCGAGAAACGTTTCCAATTGATCGAATTGAAATTCCCAGAAGGCGCGGTAGCGCTCCATCCAGGAAATGGCGTGTCGCATCGGGGCGGGACTGAGTCGCGCGCGGCGGACGCGACCTTCCTGGCGGACGTGGACCAGCCCCGCACGCTCCAGCGTTCGGACGTGTTTGCGCACGGCCGGCAGCGTCATTGGAAAATTGGCCGCGAGCTCGCTCACCGAGAGCTCTCCGGGAATCAGATGCGACAGGATCGCGCGCCGTGTCGGATCGGCGAGCGCGGCGAATGTGGCGTCGAGGTTATGGTATACCATTCGGTATTGTATTACGAACACCGGCCCGCGGTCAAGTTCAGAAGGTGTCAACGCGCGACGGCGAGGCGAATACAGCACCAATTGGTTTCGTTAGGCATCGGGTGGACGGGATGAGCAAACACTCACGCAGTGGCGGATCAACTGGCGCGGATGGATTCCAGCGCGTCGATGCGGCCCGCGCGGTACGCCGGCAGTGCGGCCGCGCCCGCGGCGGTTGCGACCATCGCGAGCGCCACCATCGCGTACGTCGGGACGTCGAGCGGCTGCACATCGATGAGCATACCGCGCATGAATCCGCTGATTGCCACCGCGGCGGCGATTCCCACGCCGATACCTGTGACGGCGAACGTCACGGCCTGACGCAGCACGAGACGCACGACGTCGACGCGATTGGCGCCGAGAGCCATGCGGATGCCGAGCTCACCCCGTCGGTCGATCACGCCTTGGTTCACCACCCCGTAGATCCCCACCAGGGCGAGGAACAATGCCGCAATGCCGAATGCGCCTGCGAGACTGAGCACGAACCTCCGCGGCTCGACCGAAACCGCCGCCAGCTCATCGAGCGTCTGTACGTTCGCCAGCGGCAGCGCCGGATTGACGTCGCGCACCACGCGCCGGAGATCGTGGAGAAGCAACCGAGGCTCCTTGTCCGTGCGATACACCAACGTCATCGCTCCGGTTGGAGCTTGCGCATGCGGCACGTACACGGTGGCCTCGGGCGCGGCGTCGAGGGCGCGTTGCTTCGTGTCCGCGACTATGCCGACGATGGTCCGCTCCACGGCACCGCTGTAGAACGCGAATCGCAGGCGCTTCCCGATCGGATCCTCGCCGGGCCAATACCGCTTTGCCATCATTTCGTTGATGATCGCGACGGGAGCGCTGCCCGAATCGTCGCCCGCCGCGAACTCTCGTCCACGGCGAAGCGGTATCCCCAGCGCGGACAATGCGCCCGGCGTAACCGCGGTCATGTGGGCCGACGGTTCTTCACCGGCGCGAACCGAGCGGCCGTCGATGGTGAACGTGCCTTGATCCGCGCCAATCGCGAGATCGAGAGGCAGTGACGACGTGGCACCGGCCGCGACGACGCCCGGCAGCGCCTCCGTGCGCCGGAGCAGTGTGGCGACGTAATCGACGCGCGCTCGCGCGTTCGGAGCCCACGCGTAGACGAAGACGGTGGCGGCCAACACATGATCCGATCGATAGCCGCGATCGGCGTGCAGCACCGAAACAAAACTGCGCAGCAGCAACGCCGAGCTCACGAGGAGCACGAAGGCAAGCGCGATCTCGGCGATGGCGAGAGAGCGTCGAAGCCGGCCACGCGCGCCGTCGCCCGACGCGCGCACTCCCGCTCGCAGCTCGACCGCCGGGTTCAACGCCGTGGAGCGGAGCGCCGGCAGCAGTCCAAACACGAGCGCCGAGATCCCCGTGACCGCAACGGTGCAGGCGAGCGCCCTCTCGTCGATGCGCACATCGGGGAGGCGTGGAACCGCCCCGGGATCGAGACGCACGACTCCCTGCACGGCCGCCCATGCAACGAGTACGCCTCCGAGTCCTCCACCGATCGCGAGCAACAGGTTTTCCGCCATGAGCTGGCGCACGATGCGCCATCGCGAGGCCCCCAACGCCACGCGCACGGCGATTTCGCGGCGTCGTCGCGCACCGCGCGCCAGGACGAGACTCGCGACGTTGACGCACGCGATCAGCAACACGACGGCAACCGCTCCGACGAGGAGCGCGAGCGGCCGCCCTGCGTCTCCCGCCACGGCCCGCGCGAGCGGCTCGACTGTGCCGATCGTGTTCGTGTTCGTTGCCGGATACTCGCGCGCGAGCTGCGCTGATACGCGGCCCAGGTCAGCGCGAGCCGCCGCGACTGAGACACTCGGCTTCAACCGGCCCACGACTTTGTAGTACGCCGTGTTCCGGATGCGCAGCTCAGCGCTATCCAGCACCTTGGGAAAATAGAGCTCCATTTTGGAGCTCGAGAGATAGTCGAAATTCCGCGCGAGCACGCCGACGACCGTTGCGCGACCGCGGCCAATTTGGAGCTCTCGGCCGACAATCGCGGGGTCGGCGCCGAACCGCGTTTGCCACGACGCGTAGGTGAGAATGACGACGCGTGCCGGTCCCCGCACGAAGTCGGATGGTTCGAACAGCCGGCCAAGCGCCGGTCGTGCGTCCAGCACCTGAAAGAAATCTTTGGTGACGTTCCAGTTGAAGATCTGCTCGACGCCATCACGCGTCGCATAGTTCACCGCAAACGGCTCGGCCGCGGCAAGTGCCGCGAACGCGCCGCTCCGCGCACGCCAGTCGGCGAAGTTCGCCGGCGCCACGTCGCCGCGCTCGGTCTCTTTCGTTCGATCGTTCTGGTACAGGGCGATGACGCGATCGGGCGCTGAGAACGCGAGCGGCTTGATCAGCACACCATCGGCAATGCTGAAGATGGTCGTCGTCGCGCCAATACCGATCGTGAGGGTGAGCATGGCGGCCGCGGTATACGCGACGGATGAACGAAGCGCGCGCGCGGCGTACGACACGTCGGAGACGAACGAGCTCGTGCGAAAGGCTCGCGGGCCGCGGCCGAGAATGCGATGCATGCAGTTACCGAATCACCGGCGTGGTCCACAGCGTGACAGCAAAGAGCATCGCGCGGTAGGCGACCAGTATTACGGGAAGAACGCCTACGAGGAGTAGCGTTGTGATCCACGCGCGAGAGCGGGAGAAGCCATACGCTCGTCGCACGGCGAGGAACAGATAGGTTGCTGCCGCAGCGGCGATGACGGCGGTCAGTACGGTGTCACCGTCGAGCGGGCGTCGGCCGGCGACTCGCGACACGAGCTCGATCGCGCCCGCCACGTACGCCGCCGGAACGAGGCCAATGAGAAGCGCCGCAAAACTGTGGATCGCGAACACCACGTGCTGCACCGGCGGCCTGCGCGATCCGACGCACACGAGACCAACCGCCGCGGCGAATGCTGGAATCATGAAGATCACGAGCGATCGCGCTTCGGCCTGGCTCCGCGCATCGAAGCGTCGCTCGAACGTCGCCATGCTTTCGCCGGAGCCGGCCAATCTCTTCGCGACGGCGGCCGAGGCAGCGGCGCGGTACGGCGTTTGGCTCATGTGCACGGCGAGCGGCGTTGCGAGGGTGTTGGACCCGGTCGCAGTCGCCCAAATGAAGTACACGATGTTGGCGATGACAAAACAATTGAAAGGTCCGAGATACACGCGTCGTACCCCTCGGACGTACGCCACCGTCAATGTCCCCGGGCGACGGATGAGCGCCTGGAAGGTCCGAACGGCCCGGCCGTCCACGTTGAAGAAGGATTCGACGCTCTCTCTCGCTAACGAAGCGAATCCATTGCCGTGATCACTGAGGCGTCGCTCGCCGCAGAACCCGCAATACGCGTGGATGATCTCCGCGCCGCAGTTCGGACACGGCACCGCTACCTCTGCCGCATTCGGAATCCGATGCCGGACTTCCGCTGTACCGTCGTGGCGTCGAGGATTCGGCGGGACGCTTCGTCCACGCGGTACCGTGTGGTGATGACCGGGTCGGCGAAGTCGATCGTCCACACTCGCGAACGCGCGGTTGAAACACTGCCCACGACGCGCAGAGTGTCGTGTTCGACGTTCCGATCGGCCTCGGAAAACAGCGGAACTACGAAGCGATCGCCGGCATGGTAGCGCAGCGATCGGACCAACAACTCGAGCTCATTGAACGCAAAGACGCGTTCGTCGAATGTCCGATCGACGGCGACCGAGCCGCTCTCCAGTTGTGCCGTACCAACGACGCGCGCGTTGTCATACCGATAGTGATAACGGGCTCGGCGCGAGGTGACAGTCTCCTCGATGGGGCGGAGCGTCGGCCGGTCGATCGTCAACGAGTCATAGGACTCGTATGGCGGCGACCACGCCGTTGTGACGAGAATGCGGTCCGTCGCCGCACCGACTCGCGATTCGTGGTCGGAGCGTTCGGCCAACGGCGTAGCCGACGTCGTTACTGCGGCGGCGGTGTCTCGGAACAGCACGAACACGCTCGCTGCAGTCGTGTCATCACGTTCCGCCATCGGCAACGTCGCGTCGAGGTGGGGACTGCCCGGTAGCAGGGCATCGACGTGAGGTGACGATGCGGCCGCCGCAGCATGTCGAACGCAGCCGGCCGCGCACAAAAGTAGCGCGGCGCATTCGACGCGTCGTCCGAGGCGGCGGATTCGAAGCGTGCGATGGCCTCGCGCGGCGACATGTCCGGGCAACGGACGTCTCACGAGAACGCCACCTGCGACGATCTTGGACCCGCGAGCCGTGAGTGTTGTGAAACGGCAATCGTGGCCGGCAATGTCGACTCCGAGTCGAGTGATGGCGCATTCTACCGGATCGATACCGGCCCGACACCACTTCCTCGGTGAACGCGCGAGAAAACTCTGTAAATGAATGACAGCGTGCGCGGGCTCCGTCGTGACGGACCTCGGGGACGACCGGACGTTCAGCCGCCGCGCGAAGATTCTCGTTCCTGACGCCCGGTGCGTAGAGGCATCCGACCGATCAGGAGCCCCGCATGCGCTCGCGCAACGCGCGCGTTCCCGTCCTGCTCGCGGCGACTCGCGAGGCATCGCGCATCCTGAGCTCGACTCGGTTCGCGTCCAACGTTTCGATCGACTCGACCGCCGCCAAGTTCACGAGGTGCGATCGGTGCACGCGCACGAAGTTCGCGCCCGCGAGTTGTTTGGCGAGGTCGCCCAGATTGAGATACACGAGGTACCGCTTGCCGCGCGCATGCACCGCGACGAAGTCGCCATCCGCCTCGCACCGAACGATCTCGGTCACCGAAATTGGCACGACGAGTCCGCGTTCCCTGACGAAGATCGTGGTCAGTGGTTTGTCGCGCAGCACATCGAACCGTGCACGGATCGAAAGTCCTCGTGGCACATCCGGCTCGCGCGGCGACGAAGCGTTCACCCCGCCTCCGCGCCTGGTCTCGCGCAACGCACGGACTTGAACCATTGCGCGAGCGAGCGCTCGATGGACGCGCGGCGCGCCGAACGGCTTGGTGACGTAGTCGACCGCCCCGAGCTCGAACGCCGCCAGTGCGTACCCATCGAATGCCGTCGCAAAGATCACCGCGGCATCGCTCCGCGTTCGCTCGAGCACCTCAATGCCATTCCCGGCCGGGAGCTGCACATCCAGGAAGATCAACTCGGGGTCGAGCATGGTGATGAGCAACGATGCTTGCTCCGCGTCGACGGCCTCGCCCACGCAGTCGATCCATTCGAGCTCGGCGAGAATGCCGCGCATCGCGCGCCGCGCCAGCGGTTCGTCCTCGACGATCAACGTGCGCACCGGCGCTCCGTCGATCATACCGCGGCCCGCTCCGGGATTGCGGACGGCGAATGCGCCACGGCGGGCAGACGAATCGTGACGCGCGTGCCGGCGCCCACGCCGGCCTCGACGCGGACGCTGGCGCTGTTGCCATACCGCGCCGCAAGGCGCTCGCGAACCGAACGCAGTCCGAGACCATTCGACGTCAGCGCGGCGCCGGCGTCGCAGCCGACGCCATCATCGGCCACGACGATGACCAACTGGTCGTCGTGATCAGAGACGGATGCTGACACGACCACCGATCCCCCCGCCGGGCTCGGACTCACGCCGTGCCGGACGGCGTTCTCGACGACGGGCTGAAGGATGAACGGTGGGATCTCGCAGACAAGCGCATCGTCGTCGAGGTTCGCCGAGACGCGCATACGCGGTCCGAGACGCAGACGCTCGAGCGAGAGATAACTCTCGATCACCCGCCACTCCTCCTCCAGTGAGACGACCTCGTCGCCGCTGCGATCGAGCCGCAGCGCGTATCGGAACACATCAGAGAGGTTCTCCAGCGCCGAACGAGCTCCTTTGACATCGTCATCGAGCAGCGCCGATACGGTGTGCAAGGTGTTGAATAGGAAGTGCGGATCGATGTGCGCGCGAAGCGACGCGAGGTGCGCCTGCAACCGCAGCCGTTCCGCGTGCTCGGCGGCAAGCTCCATGTTCCTGGCATGCACGAGTGCGCGTACCGAATACGAACAAGCCAGGACCACGCCATAGACGAGCAACCCCGTGACCGCCTGCCAGGGCAGCGCCGCGTGCACCAAGGCGCTCGTTCCCATCTTGGGTCCTCGGCCCATGCGCGCGATGCCGAAACTCCATCCTGCCCACAAACCGGCGAAGAGAAGGCCGGCCGCAGCGTGCGCGGCGACGGACGTGAGCCGTGACGTTCGCCGCCGGGTATACCCGCCGCTCAGCCGCCAGACACCAATGCTCATCACGGCCGGCAGCGACGACGAGAGTAGTGCGACGCGCAGCGAAAGCGCGAAGCTCATGGCGCCAAGCGACTGTGCGTACGTCAGCATTGCGTACACCAAGGCGAATGCCACCCATGCCGCGGCCCAGATCACGCCCCACGGCGTGCGTGTGCTTCTTCGCATTCCGTCCGTCATCCGGAGTCACGCATGGACACCTCGAGCGGCGATCGATCAGGGATTGCCGGCGGCGCTGCGCTTATCGAGCCGCGCCTGGAAGGCTCGAGCTTCGTCCTTTCCCCACGCCGGCGCCAGGGCGGTCGGATGATCATTCTCGAAGAGCGCGAGCGCTCGCGCGACGAGGGTGCGGGTTCGTTCGGTGCCGCCGCCCATCGACGCCGGCGTTTCGTCGGCGACATACGCCTGCAGCAACGCAACGCGCGGATTGTCCGGCCCAAGCTTGCTCGCCTCGGCCGTCAGTCGGCCGGTCAGGGGTCCCAACGTCATCCCCGAACCTGGTTCGAGCGGAATGCGCATGGCATTGAGCGACGCCTCCAATTCAATCGTCTCAGGCCAGTGCAAGGTTGCGGCGGATTTCGCCAGGTCGGCGAGCCCACCCGCGATGACATCGCCGAGACTTGCCTTGTCGCCCATCATCAACAGCGCGGACGCGCGGCGGTACGCGAGATACCCGCGATAATGCAACAAGTACGCATCGTCAGGAAAGGCCACGAGGGCGCGGTCGAGCAGCAGGCCTGCGCTGTCCAACCGCGCCATGTCCATGTCGTGCACGGCGCGGTCGATCTCGACTCGCGCCGAGTCGACGAACGTAGCGGCGGGAGTTTGCGCGCCTGCGGCGGTGCCCGCGATGGCCAAGGCGACGAGGCAGGAGAGATGCGCGAGCGAACGACGGATGTGAATCGTGATCATTGCGGTTTCCCTTGAACGAGATTGGCACCGATGAAGAACGTGCGGTTGATGGGACTGCGAACCGGCAGCCGCGTGCCGTAATCGGACGTCCACGTGTAACTGTAGACGTTGACGTTGTTGAGAGGATTCTGAACGGCGCCGAAGATGACGAGGAACCGGCCGCCGCTGAGCGCGCTCGCGTGGCTGACCGCGATATCGGCTCGATGGTAGGCGGGAAGTCGCTCGGCGTTGGGGACGCCGTAGCGTGGAACGAAAACCTGCATGGTACTGTCGAACGTCGCGCCGGCGACGTCGGTGAACGGCCGTCCCGTCGCCAAGCGTTGTGCAACGCCGACGTGCCACCCGTTCGCCCAATCGCGCTCGATGACAGCGGTGATGCTGTGCGTTACGTCGAACGGTGCCGGGGCATCAACGAGTGTGTTCGGATCGGTGCGTCGCGCCCACGCCGCGCTCCAGGTCAGGCGGAGCCGCGTACGCAGCGGCCCCGGCGATCGCGCGAACAGGTCGAACCCACTCGCGCGCCCGGCGAGTCCACGGACCGCCTCGAAGTTGCGCGTGAGCGCGACCAGATCGTCGTAACGCTTGCGCCACAGTTCCAGCCGCGCGAACTGATCGCCGTCGCCGAGCTGCGCCCCGCCGATCGCCATGACCGCGCCGATTGCCGGCAACGCGCTCGTTCTCGCTTCGTCGAGAAACGCCGGATCGGCTACCTGGTGATAACGCCCAACGCTTCCCGTGATCGTCAACGGACCCGAGACGTGCCAAGCTGTCGAGATCCGAGGATCGACGGTTCGATCGGTCGCGAAGCCCGATCGGTCGCTGCGCGCGCCGATCACCACGTTGACCGGTGCGAGCGGCCAAACATCGAGTTGCGCGTATTCACCGTTTCGGCCGGCACCACGATTGAACGAACGAGTCGTCGTCGCCGCGCCCGGGAGAGGATCGTAGCCGGCCGACGGCGTGATCGCGTCGTACGCCGCACCGAGGCGTTCGAGATCGACGCCCGCGGTCATCGTCGCGCGCGGAGACCACGCGAATTCCGTCTCGGCTCGTGCTTGCCACATGCGGAGCACACTCGTCGTGCGATAGATGACGTCCGAGTCGCCGCGCGTGAGACCGGACGTCGACAGCGAGAGAACCGGGCGCCACCGTCCGAGCGTATCGTGCAGGGACGCGACGACGATGTCGCTGCGGCGCGTACTGCGATACGTCGACGCAAACGCAGGGTCTTGAACGGCGATGCCCATGGCGGTCTGCTGGCGCAAGCCGAACACCGTGACCCGTCCCGATTGAGAGAATTCCCATACCGCCTGCGCGCTCTCGGTGTTTCCATGTGGCGCGGGTTCATAGTCGCGCGGGTTGCCGTTCACGGCGAACAGCGTCGAGAGATCGTTGAACCCAATCGTGGCGCTGGCGCCGAACCCGTGATCGAGGCGCGCGCTGGCACCGGCGCCGACGCTCAAGAGGGTGGCATTGACACTCACCGATGTGGACTGTGGCCGACCTTGCGGCTGCAGGTCGACGATCCCGGAAAGTGCATCGCCCCATCGAGCGCCGAATCCGCCGGCGGAAAAGACGATGCCGTCCGTGAGGAACGGGTTGATCGTTCCCGCGACACTCCCCGTCGGGGCCGCGAACTGATACGCGGTGAACATCGGCGCGCCATCGATGAACGTTTTCGTCTCGGTGTAGTCGCCGCCGCGTACGTACAAGCCGGTTCCCTCGTCTGCGTTCTGCACCGCCGGCAGTGTCTTGACGG
>Ga0068856_100001870_pt1 | contig 21967 bp, 16 predicted proteins | sample KBSCornC62_FD_66595 | JGI IMG/M metagenome (GOLD analysis project Ga0068856, IMG submission 66595) | Corn rhizosphere microbial communities from Kellogg Biological Station, Michigan, USA - KBS Corn C6-2 | ecosystem: Host-associated > Plants > Roots > Rhizosphere > Soil ... | reverse complement strand
GTTCACCAACCCGGCGCCAGACCGGCATCTCTTTCTCAAGACGGAGAGCGACGGGCTTCCGACGATCGATGCGTTCGGCAAGTTCCACTATCGCTTGGGCGGCGTGGAGATCGACCCCAAGGCGAATCGGGCGCGCGCGCTCACGACGCGCGGCAGCGTCGGCCTGACGCTGCTCGATCCGATGACGGGCAAGGAGCGCACGATCGACACGCCGAAGGGCGCGCTCGTGAACGACGCGACGTGGTCGCCGGACAGCAAGAGCATCGCGTACGTCGCGAGCTTCGATGCGGCGACGTACATCTTCGTGGTCGATGTGGCGAGTGGCAAGTCGGTGCAGGTCACGAAGACGCCGCTGCTCGCGACGCGCGTGACGACGTATCGCTGGACGGCCGACGGCAAGAGCATCGTCGCCGTGCTGCTCCCGGACAATCGCGGACCGGAGCCGAAGGCGCCAGCGGTCGAGACCGGGCCGCTCGTGCGGACCTCCGATGGACGCATTCTGGAGAATCGCAACTACGCGAGCCTGCTCCGCGATCAACACGACAAGGATCTGCTCGACTACTACACGCTCGGCCAGCTCGCTGTGATCGACGTGAAGACGCACGCCGTGAAGAAGATCGGACAGCCGGCGCTGTTCACCGCGGTCGACGCCTCGCCGGACGCGCAGGATTTCCGCGTCACGCTGCAGACGAAGCCGTACTCGTATCTCGTGCCGGTGTCGAACTTCGGTACGGTGGAGCAGCTCTGGGACTCGAACGGCAAGGTCGTGGCGGAGTTGGCGAAGCGCAACCTGCGCGAGGGGACGAATCCGGCGGATTCGGCGAACGGCGGCGGCTTCGGCCGCGGCGGCGCCGCGTCGGATACTGGAAAGAGGAATCTCGAATGGAATCCGGCCGGCCCGGGGCTGATCTACCTCGAGGCCGACGCTTCGGCGCCGGCGAGCGGCGGCGCGGCGAACGGCCGGAGCGGCCGCGGTGGGCGGGGCGGGCGCGGGGCCGGCGCGGCGGCGCGGAAGGATCAGATCGTGAACTGGCTGCCGCCGTACGGCGCGACGGACAAGAAGGTGCTCTACGAAGCCGACGGCCGAGTGACGGCGGTGGAGCTCAGCGAAGACGGCAAGACGCTGTTCGTGGACGAGGGGAACGACCTCTACGCGGTGCGCCTCGCCGATCCGAGCAAGCGGTACGAGATCGCCAAGGGCGGCACGATCGCGGCGGGCGGCCGCGGTGGCCGCGGCGGCGGCTTCGGCCGCGGCGGCGCGGTCTCGGATTCAGCGTTCTATAACAACCCGGGCAGCCTGCGCACCAAGGAAGGTCCGAGCGGCGGCACGGTGGCCGTGGTCGGCAGCGACGGCAAGACCGTGTACCTCGAGGGGACCAAGTACTTCCAGGACTGGACGAAGGACGCGCCGCACAACTTCGTGGACAAGGTGGACTTCGAGACGGGGCAGAAGACGCGCATCTTCGAGAGTCCGGCCGACGTCGACGCGACGGTGGTCGACGCGCTCGATGATGACTTCAGCAAGGCGATCGTGACGCGCCAGAGCCCGGCGATGGTGCCGAACTCGTTCCTCCTGGACACGAAGAGCGGCAAGCTCACGCAGCTCACGCACAACGCCGACTTCGCGCCCGAAGTGACGCACGCCATCCGGAAGCGGCTGCTCGCCGTGCGTCCGCGTGACGGGTACAAGTTCTACATCGACGTGACGCTGCCGCCGGACTACCGCGAAGGCACGCGGCTGCCGGGGATCATCTGGTTCTATCCGACGGAGTTCACGACGCAGGCGGAATACGACCAGCGCGTCAGAACGACGAACGTGGACGCGTTCCCGACGGTGAGCCCGCGGGCGCCGGAGATCTGGGTGACGCAGGGCTACGTCGTGATCCAGCCGCAGGACATCCCGATCGTCGGCCCGCAGGGGCGGATGAACGATCACTACGTCGACGAGCTGCGCGAGGATCTCGATCTCACGCTCGAGACGGTGGAGAAGGCCGGCTATCTCGACCGGGACCGCGTCGGGTTGTGGGGCCACAGCTACGGCGCGTTCAGCACGGTGAACGCGATGGTGCACACGCCGTACTTCAAGGCGGGCATCGCGGGCGACGGCATGTACAACCGCACGCTGACGCCATTCGACTTCCAGAACGAGCGCCGCAACTTCTGGCAGGCGCAGGACACCTACCTCCAGATGTCGCCCTTCCTGTACGCCGACCGGCTGACGGGCGCGCTCTTGATGTATCACTCATTAGAGGATCAGAACGTCGGGACCGACCCGATCAGCTCGATCCGCATGATGCAGGCGCTGCAGGGGCAGGGGAAGATCGCGGCGCTGTACATGTACCCGTACGAGGACCACGGCCCGGCGACGCGCGAGAGCGATCTCGATCAATGGGCGCGGTGGCTGGCGTGGTTCGATATCTACGTGAAGAACCCGCAGCCGAAGCAGACGACGGCGAACGTCGTTCCGTAGTGGCGCGGGGGAACCCTCGGGCGGGCGTCGGCGTGTTGGTGCGGGATCGCGACGTCGCCGGGTGAGACCAGTTTCGAGATTGCGAGATTCGAGATGCGAGATGCGAGTCAGATTGTCAGGCTGCCAAGGCCGAAACAGTCTGACTCGCATCTCGTTTCTCGCGTCTGATTTCTCGAAACTGGTCTCGGGTTCGACGTCGAGATCTCTGCGCGGAACCGCTACGGTCGCTGACTCCGCGGCGCGAAGTCCCACGCCATGCTGCCGCCGGCGTCGGGCGCTTGAATCTCGATGCGCCCAAAGTGCAGCACGACATTCTCCTCGAGCGAGCTCTGTCCCGCGATCTGGCCGGCGAGAATGTTCTGACGCTCGCGCGCGAGGTTGATGCGCTGCTGCAATTCGCCGGCGTGCTCCCGCGCGCGGAGCACGTCCTGCTTGGTCATCACCTTGCTCTTGCCGAGCTCCTCAGCCGTCGCGAGATCGCGCTGAGCCTGTTGGTAGTCGGCGTCGAGCTGCGCCAGGGATTCCTGGAGCGAGATCCGCTGCTGCTCGAGTGACGCGCGCGCGTTGGACGACGTGAGGTGATCGGAGATGACGCTCACGTCGGAGAGCTGAATCGTCATCGACGGCGCGCCGGCGGAGTCGAGCACCTCGATCGTGCCGGCGAGCGCGTGCTGGCCGCTGGCGCTCAATCGAACGAGATCGCCGGTGAAGGGGCCCGCCTGTTTCACGATCTGAATCTCGGCGCTGGACTGCGCGATCTGGCCGTGCGGCGGCGAATTCTGCGTGACACCGAGATCGAACGAGCGAAGGTCGAACCGCGCCGCGGTGGTGGAATCGATTTGGAGCGTGATCCGAGCGGGCGGAATCGCTTTGCGCGCTTGCCCGGAGGCCGGTATGGCGCCGGAAAGCACGGCGAGCGCAAATGCGGAACTGAACGCCGGGAAGCGCGTAATGGACATCAGCAATCGTCACGTGGTGAGGGCCGTGATCTGAAAATAGCGCCGTTCCCTGATACAATTCGAACATGATCCCTTTCCTCGCGCTGTTCGGACTCCTGCAGCAGGGCACGTATCAAGGTTCCACCACGCCGCCGTCGGGCGACACGACCGGATACTGGCAGCAGCACGTCCACTATCGGATCGTCGCCACGCTCGATGAATCCGAGACGAAGCTCCGCTCGCAGGGAACGCTGGTGTACACGAACAACTCGCCGGATACGCTCCGCGAGATGTACTTCCAGCAGTACCTCAACGCATTCAGACCGGGCTCCAAGTGGAGCGCCTCCGACGAGCGCGAGAACCGCGTGCGCTTTCAGGATCTTCGCGATCCCGACTACGGGTACGAGCGGTTCACGCAGGCGCCGATCGTCGACGGCGTGCCGGTGATCGTGGATTACCCCGGTGCGCCGGACAGCACGGTCGTGCACTTCCGGCTGCCGCAGCCGCTCGCGCCGCACGATTCGCTGACGATCCAACTCATGTGGGACGCGCGTCCGTCCACGGTGCCGCGGCGGCAAGGACGCCGTGGACGCACGTGGGACTTCGCGCAGTGGTACCCCAAAGTCGCCGTCTACGACCGGAACGGCTGGGAGCCGAACCCGTTTGTGCCGGCCGGCGAGTTGTACGGAGAGTTCGGCACGTACGACGTCACGATGATCGTGCGCGACGATCAGGTGATCGGCGCAACGGGCGTACCGATCAGCGGCGATCCCGGATGGGCGCGCGTCTCGCGCACCGGGGCGCCGTACATCGACTCGCTCGCGTACGGCCACATCGCACCCGCTGTCGTCGATGCGCCGGCGGGCTACCGCGTGGTCCGCTTCTACGCGGAGAACGTGCATCACTTCGCGTGGAGCGCGTCGCCCGACTATCGCTACGAGGGCGGACTCTACGTGCGCCACGTCGCGCGCACGCACTTCCCGACGTGGGACACCGTCGCGGTGAACGTGCTCTACAAACCGGGCGACGACACGACGTTCGGCGGCGGACGCGCGCTCGACCGCACGATCTCGGCGCTCCAGTGGCTCGAGTCGATCTACGGGCCGTTCGCGTACCCGACGTTCACGACGCTGCACCGCATCGAGGGCGGCGGCACCGAGTTCCCGATGATGATCATGGTCGGCGGCGCGAGCCAGGGGCTCATCTTACACGAGGCCGGGCACAACTACTCGTACGGGATTCTCGGCAACAACGAATGGCGCTCCGGCTGGATGGACGAGGGGCTCACCTCGTATCAGACCGCGTGGGCCGAGCACCTGACGCCGCAGGAGCAGATCGGCAGCGTTCCGGTCCCGCCGCGCCTGCCCGAGGGCTACCGCGTCAACGCGGTGACGATCCCCCCCGCCGAGCAGACGCTCTACCTCGAGCAGCAGCAGCTCGAGCTCATGGGCCGCACGCAGCCGATCGGCACGAACTCCAAGGACTTCCGGGAGTTCGGAATCTATAATGAGATGATTTATAATCGCGCCGAGGTGATGTACGGCCAGTTGCGCGACGTGCTCGGCGACTCGACATTCCGCGCGTTCCTGCGCGACTACTACGACCGGTGGGCGCTCAAGCACGTGGACGAAGGCGCGATGCGTGCGTCGGCAGAGCGGGTGTCGGGCAAGCCGCTGGCCTGGTTCTTCGGCGAGTGGATCCACGGCACCGGGCTGATGGACTACGGCCTCACGGATGCGCGCGTCGCTACCGACGGCTCGCGCTTCGAGACCACGGTGCACGTACGACGGAATGGCGAGCTGCAGCATCCCATGCCCGTTGGTGTGGAGACGGCGTCGGGATGGACGATCGGCCGCGCCGATCCGATGCTCGACGAGCAGGACGTGCGCGTCGTGACCGCGGATCGACCGACGCTGGTGCAGCTCGACCCCTATCACGTCACCTGGGATTGGGATCGCCGGAACGACATCCAGAGCGGTTTCTTGCTGAGCGTGCGCGAGCCGCGCATCACCTTCAACTGGCCGTGGCTCGATCAGAGCGATCGGTCGCACACGATCGTCGCCCTCGCGCCGGCGGCGTGGTACAGCAATCCGCAGGGCGGCGTGATCGGCATTCGCGCCCGCACCAACTATCTCTCCACCGTCGACCTCCACGACGGTGGGATCGCGTTCGCGATGCGCAGTCCGCGCGACACGCTCGGACACCGCGCGAGCTTCCTCACGCGCCCGCAGATCTGGGCGCGCGCGGAGAACGTGTACATCCCGGGCATGGACCGTCCGCTGATGGGCTACGGCGGCGCGTTCAACTTCGTCGACGGACTCCTCAAGCTCGACGCATACAAGAAGTGGGATCTCTCGCCGTTCATCTTCACGCCTGGCCCGACGATCAACGCCAAGGCGTACGCCACGATTGCCGCGCCGAGCGACTCGCTGTTGGTCCCGGAGCAGTGGGCGGACGTCGACGTGGCGGAGATCGGCGGCAGCGGGTCGTACAAGTCCGTGGTGACGAGCGACGGCGAGTATGAGACTGCGCACGCCTCGCTCGCGGCTGGCTTCGCGAGCAGCAACGGCTCGACACCCGCGAATCCCGCGCGCGGATATCTGCGCGCCGACGCATCACTCGGCGCGGTGCGCTCGATCGTCCGGACGACGTCGCAGCTTCACCTGCGTCTCTACGGCGGTGTGGCGCACAACGCGCCGCGGCAGCGCGCGATCTTCGCGTCGACGGAGGATCCGTTCGAGACGTTCAACAACGATCTGTTCCGCGCGCGCGGTGCGCTGCTCAAGCAGAGCGGAATCAACTATCTGCCGCTGGGCGGCGCGGGGCTTCGCGGCTTCGCGATCGACGTTCCACTGAATGGCGTCGTCGCCGCGAACGGCGAGCTCCTTCAACGGCTCGCATCGGCACGAGGGCAGTGGGGGCGCGGGACGGTGTCGCTGAGCGTGTTCGGCGACGTCGCCGGCGCGTCGTCGCAGACGATCGCGCTGCCCGGATCGCTGCTCACGGACGCCGGTGCGGGGCTCGTGTTCGACGGGAAGCTGTACGACCGCCCGGTGTACGTGCGGCTCGACGCGCCGATCGTCGTGAACCACGCGAGCATCGCGGGCGGCGGCGGGCTCGGTGGGCACGGATCCGTGGCGCCGAGGTGGACGATCACGGTGGGGGATCTCTGGCGCTAAGCCGGCGCTTAGCGCCGCTCGGGCGGGCGTCGGTGCGCGGAATGCGGAGATCGCGACGTTGGGGGCGAGACCAGTTTCGAGATGGCGAGACGCGAGAAACGAGATGCGAGTCTGATTGTGCGGACGCGCGATTCACAATCCGACTCGGATCTCGCGCTCTCGCCTCTTGTTTCTCGAAACTGGTCTCGGGCGGCGACGTCGCGATCGCCGATCTGCGATCGCCGCGCCCTACTCTCCCATCCTCTTCTCCCGATCCGACCACAGAATCGCCAACACCATCCACACCCCGATCACCCCCGCCAGCACGAACCCCGCCGTGCCGAGCGCTCGCCGGTACGGCAGCAGCATCGCGCTCGCGACGAGCAGGCCGGCCAGGACGAGTCCGGAGAAGACGCGATTCGCGACCTTCTGCAGCGCCTCCATCATCAGCGTGAACTGCGGGATGTTGATGCTCGTCTCGAACTCGTTCGCCGCCATGCGCGACGTGATCAGGTCGAGGCGGTGCGGCAGCGACATCACGAGATCGTTCGCTTCGGTCGCGAGCTGGTAGAGACGGCGTGGATTGAGATCGCGCTTCGCGCGCTCGGCGACGATCTGGTTGCCGAACGAACGGATCGTCGGGATTGGCGTGTAGCTCGGATCGAGCGCCTTGGTCACCGCGTCGAGATTGAACAGCGCCTTGGCGAGCAGCGTGAGCTCGGCCGGTAGACGCATCCCGCGCTGATAGGAGATGTTGATGAGCCGGTAGAGCGCCTTCCCGGTATCGAGCTCGCCGACCGACAGGTTGTAGTTGCGCGCCATCAATTGTGCGATCTCGCGCACGAACGCTTCGCGATCGAAGCCGGGCAGCTCGGTGCCCACTTCGATCAGCGTGTTGGCCGCGTCGTCGCCGCGGTTGTCCGCGAGATCGAGCAGCAGTCGCACGACGTGCTCTCGCAGCGTCGCGGACAGGCGCGCGGTCATGCCGAAATCGATCAATGCGAGCTTGACGTCGATGTCATCCGGCTGCGGGGCCGCGTCGCGCTCGGCGGCGTTCTCGACGCGCGCGAGCGGCGTCGCGGCGGGACGCTGCACCGCGCGGCGATCGGTCGCTTTCACCTCGGACGGCGTCGGCGGATTGCGGTCGTCGGGCATGACCACGAACACGTTGCCGGGGTGCGGGTCGGCGTGAAAATGGCCGTCGAGCGTGATCTGCTTCAGGTACGCGCGCGTGAGCGCGTCGGCGAGCGGGCGGAAATCGTGCTCGATGCGCGCGAGCGGCGACACCGCGTCGATGCGCGAACCGCGCACGCGTTCCGTCGTGAGCACGCGCTCGGTGGTGTACGCCTCGATCACTCTCGGCACGAGAATGCGCGGAAACTCGGCGAGCGTGAGGCGGAAGGCGGCGGCGTTGCGTGCTTCGACGCGATAATCCAACTCGTCGGCGAGCGCGTGCTCGAGCTGCTCCACGATGCCGATCAGGTCGACGCGCGCACCGGCTGCGGTGTGCTCGGCGAGGAAATGCGCGAGCTGGCGAAAAAACTCGAGATCGTCGGCGAGCGAATTGCGAATGTTCGGGCGCTGCACCTTCACGACGACCGGCCGTCCGTCGCGCAGCTCCGCCGCGTGCACTTGCCCGAGACTCGCCGACCCCAGTGGCTCGGTATCGAACGCTCGGAAGAGTTTGCTCAATCGCGCGCCGAGCTCCTGCTCGATGATGCCTTCCACCTGATCGACAGGAATCGGCGGCACGTCATCCTGGAGCTTCTCGAGCTCCTCGATGTACGGCTCGGGCAGTAGATCCGGACGGGTCGACAGCACCTGGCCGAGCTTCACGAAGGCGGGGCCGAGCTCCACGAGGCGCTTGCGAAAGGCGACGGCGCGTTCGGGCGATGCGCTGAAGTCTTCGCCCTCTTCGGGCTCGTGCGCGATGACTTGCAGTCCCTGTTGCTTGGCGAAATCGGCGAGACCATAGCGGGTGAACAAGCCGATCATCGCGGCGAGTCGCGGCAGGTACTTGGGCTCGAGAATCATCGGCCGGGCAGGGTGCAGAGAACATGCCGGGCTTAGCCGATGCTCTACCAGTTCAGCCGTCGGAGTCGTTTAATTCCTCAGATGCCCGACCCGTCGGTGAGCCGCCGTGATTTCTTCGCCCGAGGCCTGTTCCAGGTGATCGGGCGCGCCGCGGACGTGATGGGCTCACGCACCGGCGGCGCGGAGGTGATTCGCCCGCCGGGCGCGCTTCCAGAGGCCGCGTTTCTCGCCGCGTGCACGCGGTGCGGCGACTGCATGACGGCGTGCCCCGTGGGGGCGCTCTCGCCCCTCGGCGACGATCACGGTCTGATGACCGGAACGCCGCTCCTTCGCCCCGATGTGAATGCGTGCGCGATGTGCGCCGACATGCCGTGTGCGCGCGCCTGTCCCACCGGCGCCCTCGAAGCGCCGGACGATGGCTGGTCGCGCGTCCAGCTCGCGTCGATCGCGATCGACGAATCGCGCTGTATCGCGACGAGCCGCGCGCTCGAGTGCGGCGTCTGCGCGCGCGTCTGTCCCGGCGGGCCGAGCGCGCTCGCGATCGACGCGGTGGGTCATCCGCTGATCGGGCCGGCGTGCACGGGTTGTGGCACCTGCATTTCCGCCTGCGTCACTCTCCCCAGCGCCATTCACCTCACCCAATGACGCCAGCCATGACCGGCCGCTCTGACATCACGCGCGTTCCCAAACCGTGGGGCCACGAGACGATCTGGGCCCGCACGGACGACTACGTCGGCAAGATCCTGCACATCAAGGCCGGCGAGGCCCTCTCCGTGCAGTATCACAACGTGAAGGACGAAACCGTGTATCTGCTTTCGGGAAATCTCATCTACCGGATCTGGGAGCACGACACGCCGAGGAACGTGGATCTGAAGATCGGAGAAGCGTATCGCATCACGCCGGGCACGATCCATCAGATGGAGGCCGTGACCGACTGCGACATTCTCGAGGTCTCGACGCCGCAGCTCGACGACGTCGTTCGGCTGAAGGACCGGTACGGCCGGGAAGGGACGAACGCGCCATGAAGGTCATCATTCCGCTCGCGGGCAAGGGGACGCGGCTGCGTCCGCACACGCACATCACGCCGAAGCCGATGCTCAAGATCGCCGGCAAGCCGGTGATCGATTACGTGATGGAGGATCTCGAGCGCCTCGGCGACATCGAGCAGGTCATCTACATCACCGGGCATCTCAAGGAGAAGGTCGAGGCGTACGCGCGGGCGAAGTATCCGTTCGACGCCGTGTTCGTGGAGCAGAAGGTTCAGGACGGCACGGCGGGCGCGGTGGCGCTGGCGCGCGCCTACGTGGACCAGCCGGTGTTCATCATCTTCGTCGACACGATCTTCGACGCGGATTTGTCGGTGGTGAAGCACACCGACGCCGACGGGATCATCTGGGTGAAGACGGTCGACGACTACCAGCGCTTCGGCGTGGTGGTCACGGACGCCGACGGCAACATGACGAAGATCGTCGAGAAGCCGTCGACACCGATCTCGAAGCGGGCGAATATTGGACTTTACTATATAAAGAACTGGAAATTGCTGTACGAAGGAATCGACTGGACGCTCTCGCAGCCCAAGAACAAGGGCGAGTTCTATCTCACGGACGCGTTCCAGTACATGATCGACCGCGGGGCGAAGATTCGCGTCATCGACGTGGAAGGGTGGTACGACGCCGGGGAGCAGGGGACGCTGCTCGAGACGAATCGGACGATGCTCGAGAAGGGGCGCGCGCGCCGGCCGGCCACGGTCGGCGTCAACGTGCAGGTGATCGATCCGGTCTACGTCGAGGACGGCGTCATGCTGACGGACAGCACCATCGGCCCGAATGTGTCGATCGGCGCCGGGACGCGGGTCGAAGGATCGACGCTGCGCGACACGATCGTGGGCGCCGGCGCGTCGATCCGCGGCGCCGAACTTTCCAATTCTCTCATCGGCGACGCGGCGATCGTGGACGGCGCGCGCGGCCAGGTCAACGTGAGCGACCACTCGGTGGTGAAGGTCTCGACCTGACCGCATGATCGCCGTTCGCGAGCTGACGAAGCTCTACGGCGATTTCACCGCCGTTCGATCCCTCTCGTTCGACGTCGGCCCGGGCGAAGTCCTGGGCCTCGTCGGCCCGAACGGCGCCGGCAAGACCACCACGCTGCGCTGCCTCGCGGGGATCATCGCGCCGTCCGGCGGCACGGTGTCCATCGCCGGCCACGAGATCCAGCGCGAGCCGCTCGCCGCCAAGCGCGCGCTGGCGTTCATCCCCGACGAGCCGCACCTCTTCGACTACCTGTCGGTCGAGGAGCACCTGCGGTTCATCGCGCGCCTGTACGGTGTGACGAACGTCGAGGAACGAATGCCGCCGCTCCTCGACGAGCTCGAGCTCGGCGAGAAGCGCCGCGCGCTGCCGGGCGAGCTCTCGCGCGGCATGCGGCAGAAGCTGGCCATCGCGTGCGGGTTGCTGCACGATCCGGCAGTATTGATCCTCGACGAGCCGCTCACCGGGCTCGATCCCGGCGGCATGCGCCGCATGCGCGCGACGATCGCCGCCCGCGCCGCCGCGGGAAGCGCGGTGATTCTGAGCTCGCATCTGCTGCACTTGGTCGAAGAGCTGTGCAGCAAGCTGCTCGTGCTGCGGCGCGGCCAGTGCGCCGCGTATGGCCCGCTCGAGGAGATCATCGGCGCGCACCCGGAGCTCGCGGGGCGCTCGCTCGAGGACATCTTCCTCGCGCTCACCGCCGACGCGCCCGCGGTGTGAGCGCGTTCCTCTATCTCGTCGCGACGACGTGGCGCAATCGCGTCGTGGCGCGTGTGCGCCGCGCGCGCAGTCCGCGCTACGCCGCGGCGCTCGTCGTCGGCGCGCTGTACGTGTGGACGTTTCTGCTGCGGCCGACTCGCGGCGGCGGCGCGCTGTCCTTCCTCCTCGGCCAGCCGACCGAGATGCTCGTGACGGTGCTCGTGGTGCTCACGCTCATGGGCTCGTGGATCTTCGGCTCCGACACCACCGCGCTCGCGTTCTCACACGCGGAGCTCTCGATTCTCTTTCCCGCGCCGGTCTCTCGCCGCGCGCTGATCGGATACAAGCTGTTTCGCTCGCAGATCGCGGTCGTGATCAACGCGCTCATCTGGGTCTTCGTGCTGCGGCGCGGCGGCACCGACGTCGCGTCGCCGCTGCGCGCGATCGCACTCTGGGTGCTCTTCTCGACCATGAGCCTGCACCGGCTTGGCTCGGCGCTCGTGCGTTCGTCGTGGCGCGAGCACGGCGTCGCCGGCAGGCGCCGCCACCGCTGGTCGATCCTCGTGTTCGCCGCGGTCGGCCTCGCGATCATCATCGCGATCGCGCAGGGATGGACCGAGCTGCGCTTCGCCGGCGGACCGGCGGAATTCTTTCGCACGCTCGGGCGTGTGCTCGCGCGACCGCCGGCACTGCTCGGTTTGTATCCGTTTCTGCTCGTGGTGCAGCCGACGTTCGCGCACAGCACGGCGCAGTGGGCGCTGCGCATCGGGCCGGCGTTGGCCGTGCTCGCGCTGCACGTGGTCTGGGTGCTGAACAGCGACACCGCATTCGAAGATGCGGCAATCGAGGCATCGGCGGAGCGTGCACGCCGCGTCGAAGCACGGTCGCGGCGGCGCGCGGGGACGACGGGCGGACCGCGGCCAGCGACGGGCACGATCGCGCTCGCCGCGACGGGACATCCCGCGCTCGCGATCTTCTGGAAGAACATGCTCTGCCTTCGGCGCACGGCGCAGTTGCGCGTGTTCGTCGGTCCGATCGCGATTGCGATCGCGATTGGCGCCGCCACGTCGACGGGCGCCGCGGAGCCGGGCGACATCTTCGCGGCGACCGCGGTGGCGCTCGCGGGCATGCTGCTCGTGTTCGGGGGCCGTCTGATCCGAAACGATCTGCGCCACGACATGCAGCATCTGCCATTGCTCAAGGTGCTCCCGATCAGCCCGACGCACGTCGTGATCGCGGAAGTCGCGTCGGCCGCGCTGCCGATGGCGCTGCTCCAGATGGTGCTGGTTGCCGCGGCCTATTTGGCGACGCTCAACTCGGACCTCGTGCCGATGCCGCTCGCCGTTCGTCACGCGATCATTCTCGCGGCGCCGTTCGTGATTCTCGGCGTGAATGCGGCGCTCATCACCGTGCAGAACGCGACCGCCGTCCTGTTCCCCGGATGGATTCGCCTTGGCCCGCACGTGAGCACCGGCGTCGAAGCACTCGGGCAGAATGTGCTCGCGACCGCGGCGAACCTGATCGCGCTCGCGATCGCGCTGATCGTCCCGCTGCTCGTCGTCTATTTCACGATCGGTCCAATCACCGAGCCGAGCGCCACGTCACTCACGTTTGCCGCGCTTCTCGCATCGGCGGTGCTGGCGCTCGAGATCTACGCTGCGACGCGGATCGTCGGCCGCGCGTTCGCGAGCGCGGAGCCGCTCGAGATCGAATGAGCGCGCGGTGCGCTCAGGCGAGTCCCGCCGCGGCGACGATGATCGTCAACGCGCGCGCGATGCCGAGCGTGCCATGCAGGTTGTCGAACCACTCGGCGTGGGTGTGCGCGTCGCCGCCGCGTCCGCCGGCGCCGATCGCGATCGCCGGGATCCCCTGACTGATCGGGACGTTGGCATCGGTCGACGCGAGCGCGAGATCCGCCTCGCGGCCGATGAGGCGTGTGGCTTCGACGGCGGCGCGCACGAGCTCGTGGTCGACCGGCGTTTCGCCGCACGGACGCGAGCCGATGGAGCGCACCATCGCCGCGAGGGCGCGCGTTCCCATCGCACGCTTTGCATTCTCCTCATCGGCCGCGGACTGCGCGAGGCGATGGATCGCGCGCTCCGTTCCCTCGAGCTGCGACATCGACGTCGAGCGCAGATCCACCTCGAGCCACGCGGCGTCGGGAATCGAGTTGACCGAGAGTCCGCCGCCAATGCGGCCGACCGAGAGCGTGGTGCGAGGATTTGCGGGCAGCGGCAGCGACGCGAGCTGCGACGCGCAACGCGCGGCGGCGTGCACGGCGTTCGGCACGCCAAACGCGGCCCACGAGTGGCCGCCAGGCCCCGCGAACGAGATGCGGAATCGGCGTGAGCCGAGCGCGCGGTGGATGATGCGTTCGTCGCCGGCACCGTCCATTGCGATCATCGCGTGCGAATCGCGGCCGCGGCTGGAGAAGTAGTGCTTCGCGCCCCGCAGGTCGCCGACACCTTCTTCGCCCGTCGTCGCGACGAACTCGACGGGCCGCCGCGAGCGCAGCCGCGAGCCGTCGATCTCGCCGGCGATCGCCAGCATCGCGGCGAGTCCGCGGCCGTTGTCATTGATGCCGGGGCCAACGAGGCGCTCGCCATCGCGCCGAACGGAGAGGTCGGTCTCGCGCGGAAAGACCGTATCGAGATGCGCGCAGATCACGACCGGCGCGACGTCGTCGGTTCCGTCGCGGCGACCGATGACGTTTCCCGCCGCGTCGGTATGCACCTGCGCGAGTCCGACGTCCTCGAACCGGCGCGCGACCCAGCCGGCGCGCTCCTGCTCTTCGCCGGTCGGCGCGGCGATCTGCGCGACGGTGATCTGCGTGCGCAGAATGGCGTCGTCCCGCGCGGCGAGCCGCGCGCGCGCGGGAGCAAGCGTGCGGAAAACGTGCGCCGTGTCGATGGTCGGAGTCGCGCGGGTGGCCACTGCATTCAATAGCTAAGAGCGGAGCGCGGCCCGCAAGTGGTAAATTCGTCAGCCATGACCGATCGAGACCCCGACACCCCGCCCCCCGCGGATCGCACGTCGCTCGGCAGGAATGTTTACGCGCTCGCCAGCGTGAGCTTCTTCAACGACGTCTCGAGCGAGATCATCTATCCGCTCCTGCCGGTGTTCCTCTCGAGCGTGCTCGGAGCGAGCGCCGGGTTCATCGGCGCGATCGAAGGCGCCGCCGAGTCGACCGCGGCGCTGCTCAAGCTCGCGAGCGGCTGGTGGTCGGATCGCCTCCGCCGCCGCAAGCCGCTCGTCGTCACGGGCTACCTGATCGCGTCCGCCGTTCGGCCGCTCGTCGCGATGGCGCAGACCGCGACGCAGGTGTTGTTGATCCGAGTGTCGGATCGCGTGGGGAAGGGGATTCGCAATTCACCGCGCGACGCGCTGATCGCGGATTCGATCGACCCGAGCGTCCGCGGTCGTGCGTTCGGATTGCGGAGCGCCGCGGACAACGCCGGTGCGCTGCTCGGACCGCTGATCGCGTTCGCGGTGCTGGCGCTCTGGCATCTCTCGCTCCGCGCCGTGTTCTGGCTCGCGAGCATTCCTGGCGCGATCGGCGTGCTGGTCGCCGCGTTCGGCGTTCGCGAAACCGAGCGACACGACTTCAAGGGAAAGAAAGCCGAGCTTCACGCGGGCATGGGCGCCCGCTTCTGGACCTTTCTCGTCGTGATCTTCGTCTTCACGCTCGGCAACTCGACCGATGCGTTTCTGCTGCTGCGCGCAAAGCAGCTCGGCGTTCCCGTGGCGCTCGCGCCGATCCTGTGGGCGCTGCTCAACGGCGTGAAGAGCGTGTTCAACGTTCCCGGCGGCGCACTCTCGGATCGCATCGGCCGCCGGCCGGTGCTCGTCGCCGGATGGCTCGTGTACGCGATCGTGTACTTCCTGTTCGCGCGCGCGACGCAGCCGTGGCACGCCTGGGCGCTGTTCGCCGCCTACGGATTGTACTTCGGCCTCGCCGAAGGCGGCGAGCTGGCGCTGGTGGCCGACGTCGTGCCCGCCGCGCGGCGAGGGGCCGCGTACGGCTGGTACTACCTCGCGGTCGGGATTGGCGCGCTGCCGGCGTCGATCGCGTTCGGGATTCTGTGGGATCGATTCGGCTCGCCGTTCGCGTTCAGCATCGGGGCGCTGATGGCGCTCGTGGCGGCGGTGGGGATGATGTTCGTGCCAGGCGCGGGCAGGCGCGAGTAAGGGATCTCACATCCCGCTTCTCGTAACTCGATTCGAGTCTCGAGAACCGGGAATCGAGATGCCGTAGTCAGGTCAGCAGCACCGGCTCCCCGGCTTATTGTACCTCTCCGCCAACCGCTGCCGCATGAACTCGTCGCGCGGGATCGGCGGCACGCCCGGATGATGCAGGCGCATGTGAGCGGCGTACCGGTCGTAGTCCGGGACGCCGATCACGCGCCGCACCACGGCGGCGGCGGCTCGCAGCAGCTCCGTCGCGGACATCAGTCCCCCGCCACCGCGACGACGTCGAACGGCACTTCGGACGACACCATCGGCTTGTGTCCGCGCACCACGGACATCCACTCGCGCATGCTGTCGCCGAGAATCACGACGACCGAGATCATGAAGAACGCGGCGACGCCGGCGTCGAGATAGTCGTTGTACACCATGCGACGCGCGTCGGCGACGGACTTGATCGCCGCGGGCAGTGCGCCGGTCGCGATCGCGCCCTGAATCCCGTGCGCGTGCGACAGGAACCCGAGCCTGGGATCGGGCGAGAACAGCTTGTCCCAGCCGGCGGCCATCGTGACGATCGTCAGCCAGGCGAGCGGCGTGATCGTCACCCAGGCATAGCGCGCCTTGCCCATCTTGATGATCACCGTCGTGCCGACGCAGAGCGCGACCGCGGCGAGCAGTTGATTAGAGATCCCGAATAACGGCCAGAGCGAATTGATGCCGCCGAGGGGATCGAGCACGCCCTGGTACAGGAAGTAGCCCCACATCGCCACGATCAGCGCGCTCGAGATCACGACCGCGGGATACGAGACGCGCCCGATCGGCTCCCAGACGTGGCGGCCGAGGTCCTGGAGCATGAACCGGCCCACCCGCGTGCCGGCGTCCAGCGTCGTGAGGATGAACAGCGCCTCGAACATAATCGCAAAATGATACCAAATCGCCATCGCCGTGCCGCCGCCGAGCGCGCTCGCGAACACCGTCGCCATGCCCACGGCGAGGCTCGGCGCGCCGCCGACGCGCGACAGCAGCGTGTGCTCGCCCACGAGCGACGCGAGCCGCTGCATCTCCGACGGATCGAGCGTGAAGCCCCAGTGGCGAACGGCTTCCGCCGCACTCGCCGCCGTGGTGCCGATCGCGCTCGCCGGCGCGTTGATCGCGAAATAGACACCCGGTGTCAGCGCGCACGCCGCGATCAGCGCCATCACGGCGACGAACGATTCCATGATCATCCCGCCGTAGCCGATCATGCGCGCGTCGGTCTCGCGCTCGAGCAGCTTGGGTGTGGTCCCCGACGAGATCAGCGCGTGGAAGCCCGACACCGCACCGCACGCGATGGTGATGAACGCGAACGGGAAGACCTTGCCCGCGAACACCGGCCCGGTGCCGTCGGTGAACTGCGTGAGCGCCGGCATCTGGAGCGGCGGGAGCGCGATCAGGATGCCGATCGCCAGCGCGATCACGACGCCGAGTTTCACGAACGCTGATAAGTAGTCGCGCGGCGCGAGCAGGAGCCAGACCGGCATCACCGAGGCGGCGAAGCTGTAGCCCATCACGATGATCGCGAGCGTCGTCCCGCCGAGCGTGAACGACGTCGCCAGCGATGCGCTCTCCGAGACCGCGCGCCCCGCGTACAGTGCCACGACGAGGAGCACGAGGCCCATCAGGCTCGCCTCGAGAACGCGGCCCGGGCGAATCCAGCGCAGATACACGCCCATCAGCATCGCGATCGGAATCGTGAGCCCGATCGTCACCGTGCCCCACGGGCTCGACTTGAGCGCGTTCACCACGACCAGCGCAAGGACCGCGAGCAGCACGATCATGATGCCGAGCACCGCGACGAGCGCGGTCATGCCCGCCACCGGTCCGATCTCCTCGCGGGCCATCTGGCCCAGCGATTTCCCGTTGCGCCTGGTCGACGCGGCGAGAATCACGAAATCCTGAACGGCTCCGCCGAGCGCGACGCCGACGACGATCCAGATCACGCCCGGGAGAAAGCCGAACTGCGCGGCGAGCGTCGGGCCGACGAGCGGACCGGGGCCCGCGATCGCGGCGAAGTGGTGCCCGAAGACGATCCACTTGTTCGTCGGGACGAAGTCGCGTCCGTCGTCGAGTCGAACGGCGGGCGTCGGACGTTTGGCATCGAGCGCGAAGATCTTCGACGCGATCAGCTTGCTGTAGAAGCGATAGGCGATCGCGTAGCTGCACACGGCGGCGACGAGCAGCCACGCGGCGCTCACCGTTTCACCGCGCGACCACGCGAGCCGCGCGAACGCGCCTGCCCCCAGGATTGCGATGACCGCGAAGAATCCCGCGCGGATCAGCTTCGACATGAGTGCCACGCTCCCATGGAGTGGGATGGAGTCGGACGCGCCAAATTGCCGAGCGGCGAGGGGCCGGTCAACCTCTGATTCGCTCCCGGTGATCCTCGGCCGCGATTAGCTTACCGCCATGCCGCACGGTCTCCCGCGTCCTCGAGTCGCGCACGCACTGGCGCTTGCCCTCGTGGCGGCGTGCGCGTCCGGCGCACCCGCGGTGAACCCCGCGGTGAAGCCGCCGGTCGCCGAGCCCTCCGAGCACGCGCTCTCCGGTTTGGCCCGGGTGCACGTCGCGGTGTTGCCCGCGTACGCGGTGCACATCGCGCCCGGCCTTTCCTGGGCGTCGTCGATCTCCTCGCCGGAAGCCGTGCGCCAGACGCTCGATGCCGACATCGCATCGGCGTTCGACGACCGCGGGTTGCGGCATCAGTGGATCTTTCCGCCCGAGCTCGAGGCGAGCTACCGGCGCAACGCGGCGTATGCGTCGGATCCGCGCGACCTCGCGGAAGAGCCGCTCCGCTCGCCGTCGCTCTCGGTCGATGCGCGCATCCCGGAGCCGCTCGCGTCGCAGCTTCGAACATTGGTCGCTCTGCACGACGACGTTCGGCTGGTGCTCGCGCCCGTCGAGCTCCGGTTCGAGCCGGTCAGCGCGACCGCGGGCCGCGCGGTCCTGCGCCTCGTTCTCGTCGATGCGCGGATGTCGAACGTGCGCTGGATGGGCGAGATCAACAGCGACACGGCGACGACGTACGGCCCGGTGATCACGGCGAGCATCGGCGCCAAGCTCGCCGCCGTCGTCGCCGCGCCATGATCCACTCGCGCGACTGGCGAGGATCACGCGGCGCCGTTCGCCCTTGCCACTCTCCACTCTCTACTCTTCACTCTCCGCGGGTTCGATGTCCACGCACGTCACACTGATCCCCGGCGACGGCATCGGTCCGTCGATCACCAACGCGACCGTCCGTATTCTCCAGGCCGCCGGCGCCGATCTCGAATTCGATTCCCAGGTCGCGGGCATGGCCGGGGTCGCGCGCTTCGGGGATCCGATTCCCGACGCCACGCTCGACTCCATCAAGCGCACGCGGCTCGCGCTCAAGGGTCCGCTCGAGACGCCAGTCGGCGAAGGCTATCGCTCGATCAACGTTGCGCTGCGCAAGACGTTCGATCTCTACGCCAACGTCCGTCCCGCCCACTCGATCGTGCCCGGCGGCCGCTACACGGATCTCGACATCGTCCTGATTCGCGAGAACACGGAGGGCCTCTACGTCGGGGTCGAGCACTACGTGCGCGTCGGCGACGACCCCCGCGCCGCCGCCGAGTCGATCGCGATCGTCACGCGGCAGGGCTCGGAACGGATCGTGCGCTACGCCTTCGAGTACGCGGTGAAGCACAACCGCCAGAAGGTGACCGTCGTTCACAAGGCCAATATTCTGAAATTCTCACAGGGGTTGTTCCTCGATACCGCGCGCATGGTGGCGCGCGACTACGAGGGCAAGATCCAGCTCGAGGAGCGCATCGTCGACGCGATGGCGATGAACCTCGTGCTCCATCCCGAACGCTTCGACGTGATCGTGACGACGAACCTCTTCGGCGACATTCTCTCCGACGAGATCTCGGGCCTGGTCGGAGGACTCGGGCTCGCACCCGGCGCGAACATCGGCGTGAACGGCGCGATCTTCGAGGCGGTGCACGGCACCGCGCCCGACATCGCCGGCAAGGGCGTGGCGAACCCGGGCGCGCTCGTCCTCGCGGCGTGCATGCTGCTCGAGCACATCGGGGACGACGACCGCGCGCAGCGCATCCGGCACGCGCTCGAGACCACGATCCGCGACGGCAAGACCGTCACGCGCGACCTGGACGGCACGGCCTCGACGGACGAGTTCACCGACGCCGTGATCGCGAAACTGTGAGCGTCACGACCCTCTTCCACTGCTCCGATCTTCACTTCGGCCACCCCGCGGTGCCGGAGCAGTACGAGGCCATCGAGACGCTGATCCAGGAGCGGAAATACGACGTCGTCGCGATCTCGGGCGACGTCTCGCAGCGGGCGCGCGCCGGCGAGTTCCAGCGCGCGCGCGAGTTCATCAAGAAGGCCGAGCGCGTGAGCCACACGATCGTCGTGCCGGGCAATCATGACGTCGCGTGGTGGCTCGCGCCGCTCGGACTCGGCGACGCGAACAAGATCTTCGCCAAGTACCGCAAGTACATCAGCCGCGATCTCGAGCCGGTGCTTCGCGTCGCCGGCGCCACGTTCGTCGGCCTCAACACGTCGCAGGGCGTCACGCGGCACACGCTCACATGGAACGTGCGCGACATATCGATCATCGGCCAGCTCACGCGCGCGCAGCTCGAGCGCGCGCGCGCCGAGTTCGAGCACTCGCGCGCCGCCGACGCCCGCGTCGTGGTGATGCATCACAATCCCGTGAAGGGCGAGCTCTCGCAGCGCCACGGCCTCAAGCACACGCAGCGCATCCTCGGCGCGTTCGCCGAGATGCATGTTGACCTGGTGCTGTGCGGACACGATCATCAGGAGGCCGTCCACTTCATCGAGCACACGAAGCGGGGCACGGTGATCTCGACGTCGGGGACGATCAGCAACCGCTCGCGCGGCGGACGGCCGTCGTCGGTCAACAGCATTCGCATCACGGAGCAGGACATCGAGGTGTCGACGCTCGTCTGGTCGAACGATCAACGCGATTTCGTCGCGGGCCCAGTGAAGTGTTTCGCTCGCTGACCTCGCTGCTGCGCCGGCGATTCGACGCGGCGCAGCTCACGTTGGAGTTCGACGCCCCCCGTGCGCCGCGGGATGCCCGCGAGCTGCTCGATCGGCTGCGCGCGCTCGGGCTCACGCGAATCAGCAATTGCGAGCTGACGCGCAACCGCAACGTGATGGTGAGCTTCCGCGGACCGGAGCTGCGCGTGCACGAGGGCTACCTCGCCGCGCCGAGCGACGTGCATCGCGCGATCGTCACGTTCATACAGGGTCGCACGGGCGGCGAACGCGCGCACGCCCGGCGGCGCATCGTTTCATACACCGTGCACAGCGCCGCGTCCGACGGACCGGCGCGCCGCGAACGCACCCGCGCCGAGGACGAGCCATTCGCCGCGAAGCTCACGGAGTGGCACGCGCGCTACAACGCCGAATACTTCGGCGCGTCGCTCAAGCCGGTTCCCGTTCGCGTGTCGCGCCGGATGAAGAGTCGGCTCGGCCACTACACCGCGGCGACGAAGGACAATTCTGCCGAGATCGCGATCAGTTGGCGTCATCTGCGGCGGCATGGGTGGACCGAGGTGCTGCACACGCTGCTGCACGAAATGGTGCACCAGTGGCAGGACGAGTCCGGGCTGACGATCGATCACGGGGCGCGCTTTCGCGCCAAGGCGCGCGAGGTGGGGATCGAGGCCGCGGCGAAGCGGGCCGTGCGGCACTGAGGCGCGACGCCGTCGCGTTTGGCCCGGACTAGCGGCCGCGATAGCTTCCACGCATGCTCGACTTCTACAACATCGACAGCCTGCTCTCCGAAGAGGAGTGCGCGATCCGCGACAGCGTGCGCCAATTCGTCGACGAGCGCGTCTTGCCCATCATCGGCAAGTGCTTCGTCGACGGCCGGTTCCCGAAGGAGATCATCCCAGAGATGGCGGAGCTCGGCGTCTTCGGCGCGAACCTCCCCGAGGAATACGGCTGCGCGGGGCTGAGCAACGTCGCGTACGGCCTGATCAACCAGGAGCTCGAGCGCGGCGACTCCGGCGTTCGCTCGTTCGCGAGCGTTCAGAGCTCGCTCGCCATGTACCCGATCTACGCCTTCGGCAGCGATGAGCAAAAGCAGAAGTATCTGCCGCGCATGGCGAAGGCCGAGGTCATCGGGTGCTTCGGATTGACGGAACCGGACTACGGATCGAATCCGTCCGGTATGATCACGATGGCGCGCGAGCACAAGGACGGCACCTGGATCCTGAACGGCGGGAAGATGTGGATCACGAACGGATCCACCGCGCACATCGCCGTCGTGTGGGCGAAGACGAACGGCGACACGAGCGATAAGTCGATCCGCGGCTTCATCGTCCCGACCGACAGCACGGGATTCCAGGCGAAGGACCAGAAGGGCAAATTGTCGCTCCGCGCGAGCGACACGAGCGAACTGGT
>Ga0068856_100001864_pt1 | contig 22010 bp, 36 predicted proteins | sample KBSCornC62_FD_66595 | JGI IMG/M metagenome (GOLD analysis project Ga0068856, IMG submission 66595) | Corn rhizosphere microbial communities from Kellogg Biological Station, Michigan, USA - KBS Corn C6-2 | ecosystem: Host-associated > Plants > Roots > Rhizosphere > Soil ... | reverse complement strand
CCGTTTTCAATATCTATCTGCATCAATTCCTGAAGAGCGACACAGACGAAGCGCTGCACGATCATCCCTGGTGGAATATCTCGTTTCTGCTCAAAGGCGAATATCTCGAAGTCGTGCCGCGGTTCACTATCCATCCATATCGTGCATCCAACGCGCTTAAAGCGATCCTACGGCGACCAGGGAACCCCGTCTTCCGTCGTGCAACTGCTGCGCATCGCGTCTTGTTGCTTGGCGAACCAAAGCCCTGCCCAGTCTGGTCGCTGTTCGTCACAGGACCTGTTGTGCGGGAATGGGGCTTTCATTGTCCGCAAGGATGGCGCCACTGGAAGCAATTCACAGTGCGCGACGAACAAGGCAACTACGTTGATGGAAAGGGATGTGACTGATGTATATGGAAAAGGAATACAACATTGCGAAAGCGCACTTGCGCATCGACATGATGGACCTCGAGACAGAGTTCATCGAGCACCCCTCGCGCATCCAGACTGTGATCGAATTCACAGCCGACGTGATGCAAGTGCGCGACACAGCAGCAATGCTGCTCAAGGTCGAAGTCGCAGAAGCAGCGGAGCGTCTGCGCGTGCCCGACAAAGATGGCAAGCTGCCCTCTGAAACGAAGCTCAACTCGCTGTCGCTGCTCGATGCGAAAGTCCTGCTTGCGACAGAAGCGCTCGCCGAAGCGGAGCATGATCTGCGCTATTGGCAGGGCCTCGCTGAGAGCTACCGCGCGAAGGGAAGCTCGTTGAAGCATATATCAGAACTGACGGTCGCGGGCTGGCTTGCACCAAATACAAATCGCAAGCAGGAGTTGCAAGCAGCACGTGACGCCGGCCCGACCCCGCAACAGTTTCTCAGCAAACGGAAAACCTCGTGACCCAATTTACTTTCGCACTGATCAAGTCAAAAGCTATTCGACGCAATCTGCATCCAATCGTGCTCGCTCGCATTCTCGAAGCCGGCTTCACGATCTATCGCGCGCAGTGGTGCAAACTCGCGCCCGAGATCGTCGAAGACTTCTACCATGAGCACCTCGGCAGACCATATTGGGACGATCTCGCGCGCTCAGTATCGGGACACGTGATCGCACTCGTGCTGTTGAAGGACAACGCTGTCGAAAGCTGGCGCGCTCTGATGGGCGCGACTGATCCGCGCAAAGCAGCAGCTGGCACGCTGCGCACGCTCGCGGCAGATGAAACCGTGCTCGCGCATAACGTCGTGCATGGCTCAGATAGCGCAGAAAATGCTGCGCGGGAAATCAAACTGATCTTCGGTCATCGAGTTTGGTATAAGATGATCGTGGACGTGGGAGGAGTGGCTGGGGTTGCTATTGGCCCCAAAACAGAGGAGTAAGGATGGAGCTTAGTTACATCCTAGGCGCTCTGGTAGCCTTGCCTGTTGCTGCGTTTGTCGTATATCTGTGTGGACGCATTTTCGGACTGGGCTTCGCAGCGTCATTAAAGCAGGTCAACACAACCAAACAGGAGACTAAACGTGGCACTCGCCAGTAAGTTCAAGTACAAGGCCCGCACGCCAGAACAGGTCGAAAAGCGTCTCAATCGTACCGGAGGCAGCTTCCAGGGCTTTCTGCATGACGATTACAAAACCTTCAAGCCGGCTGTCGGCGACAACTTCATTCGCTTCCTGCCGCCGACGTGGGACGACGCTGAGCACTGGGGCTATGAAGTGCACGTCCACTACGGCGTCGGACCTGATCGCGCAAGCGTGCTGTGCCTGAGCAAGATGGAGAACAAGCGTTGCCCCATCTGCGAAGCACGCGACGCTGCACGCAAAGCAGGGGACGAGGAAGCGGCGAAAGAACTCGCACCGCGACTGCAAGTCGTCTCGTGGGTGATGAACATGCGCGACACAGCAGCGGGCCCAATGCTCTGGTCGATCGGCTTTCGCATGGACAGCGACTTCATCAAGCTCACGCGGGATCGCGAGAGCGGCGAACTGCTTCAGATCGACAATCCCGAAGAAGGATATAACGTCAGCTTTCAGCGTGAGGGCACGACGCAGACGACAACGCGTTACAGTGGCTTCCAGACTTCGCGCAAACCCTCAGCCATCGAAGAAAGCTGGCTCGAATACGTCGTTGCGCATCCTGTGCCGACGACATTCGTACATCGCACCTATGAAGAAGTGAAAGCACTCTTCGAGGGCGCAGACAACAAGGGCGAAGACGAAGAAGAGAAGAAGCCTGTTGCTGACGAGCAGCCTGCGAAGTTCGTCTCGAAGAAGGCAGCCGTGCGCGAGCCTGAGCCGGTCGCAGACGAGGAGCAGCAGGAAGAGCAGGAAGAAGCTGCGCCGGCTAAAGCACCGCCAGCAGCAGCCGCCGCAGCGTCTGGCATGTCGAAGGCAGACGAACTGCGCGCAAAGCTCGCAGCACGCAAAGCTGCCAACAAATAAGGAGTGCGTGCTATGGCAACAGGTATCTGCGATCCCGCGACAACCTGTCATCTCGCGACTGCTGTTGCATCACTCGAGGCAGCAGCAGATGGCGTCGGGAGCGGCAGCGGCGCTTGGGAGATGATCAAGAAAGTCCAGGAAGAAGCTGAAAAGTTGCTCATTCATGACGTGAACAACACCTGGCCCGAGTAGTTCTTCTGATCGGCCCCCAGGTCGGAAGAGCAGATCATGCGAGAAAGCTCACCCCGCATGACAAGCCGGTGGAAGTCCGGCACCTTTCATTAGGAGCGGGAAACGTGGCAAAGTTTGCAAGTAAGCGCGGAGCACCCGAAGCGCCCAAGTTCTTCTCATCAGGCAGCACGTTGATTGACTTAGCAGCGGGTGGCGGATGGAGCATCGGTGCTGTCGTCAATATCGTCGGCGACAAATCGACAGGCAAGACACTGCTCGCAATCGAAGCGTGCGCCAACTTTGCTGTGCAATACAAAGCTGCGTCGATCCGATACGCTGAGATCGAAGCGGCGTTTGATCGCACATATGCCTATTCGATGGGCATGCCCAAAGGTGCGCAATACACTGAAGACGTGCACACCATCGAAGACTTCGAGCGTGATCTTACTGCATGGCTCGACAAGCAGACTGAGCCCAATCTGTACATTCTCGACTCGCTCGACGCGTGCTCCAGCGAAGCAGAAATGAAGCGCGATGTCGGCGCGGGCAGTTATGGACAAGAGAAGGCAAAAGGTCTCTCAGAACTGTTCCGCAAGCTCGTCAAGAAATTGCGCGAGAAGCAATGCACCTTGATTGTGATCTCGCAGATACGCGACAACATCGGCGTGACATTTGGCGAGACGAAGAAGCGCTCGGGCGGGCATGCGCTCGACTTCTACGCAACACAAGTCTTCTGGCTCGCGCAGATCAAGTCACTGAAGAAGATCGTCACGAAAGTGGAGCGCACAATCGGCGTTGAAGTGCGCGCACGCAACAAGAAGAACAAGGCAGGGAAGCCGTATCGTCAAGTCGATTTCACGATCTTGTTCAGCTATGGCGTCGCGGATGAAGTCTCGATGATCAACTGGCTCAAGATCAACAAAGGCGAAGACTTGTTGCCGGAGCCCGCGGAGTCATACCCAAAGCGTGTCGAAACTGCGTTCAGATCGAAAGACCGCGAAGCTGTCAAAGCTGTGCGCGACGAACTGCGCTCGGCTGTGATCGCACGCTGGGAAGAGATCGAAGACGCACTTGAGCCGCCGATGCGAAAGTACGCCTGAACATGTGCACAGTGCTCGTATGTGGCGGACGCAACTACGGCCTCAACTGGGATGCTGCGACGCTGCAATGGCTGATCGACGAGGACGCGTGCGACTTCTTGCGATCAACACTGACGGACTTGCATGCACAACGCGGCTTTACGTTGCTGCTTCACGGCGCAGCGCGTGGGGCAGATACGCTTGCTGAGTTCTGGGCTATTACACATCACATTAAACCACAAGCATACAAAGCAGAATGGAAACGTTTCGGTCAGAGCGCTGGTCCTCGTCGCAACGAACATATGCTCGTTGATGGTAAACCAATGCTTGTTGTCGCATTCAAAGGCGACAAAGGGACAAAGAACATGATCGACATCGCGCGACGTGCGCGTGTCGAAGTTATTACACCGGGATGGGAGTATGAACGATGACAGAAAGAATTTTCCGAGATGCACTTGACACAATAGGCAAGCCTGCGCCGGAGATGGTCGATCATCCCGCACACTACGGTGGCGCCAACAATCCATACGAAGTGATCAAGGTCTTGTATGCATGGGGGCTCGACAAGAGCTTCTGTCTCGGCAACGCAATCAAGTACATCGCGCGTCACGAGCACAAAGGCAGTGCGCTCGAAGACTTGAAGAAGGCACGTTGGTATCTGGATGAGCACATCAAGCAAATAGAACGCTCGTCATGAGTGTTGGAGTATTTATCATGAGTTTACTTCTGGCGATGTTTTCTGGGATATTTGCTTGCATGGCGCTCGGCGTCGTCATTCAATCCTTCGTTGGCCATGAACCAAACACCCCGGTGATCATGCTCGGTTGCTTCTTCGGCGGCATAGCTGGACTGATGTGGCGCCTATCAACTCTACCAGAGACAGAAAAAGGAGAAAAGTCGTGACTGACGATCGGATCGATTTACTCGACCATGGCTATATTCGATTGATCGATGTCATGGGCAACGATCTCTCAATCATTCGATCAGCGCGCGTGTCGCACAACGCAGACTGGCGCGCCGGTAAAGGTCCAGCGTCTGACGAACGCTTGATGAACTATCTGTGGAGCAATAACCACACCACACCCTTCGAGTGCTGCACGCTCACTGTCGAAGTGCAAGCACCAATCCTCGTCTTCCGGCAGTGGCATCGACATCGCACACAATCCTATAACGAGATGTCGGCGCGTTACACAGAACTGCCTGAGCTATTCTATCTGCCTGACCACGTTATCATCGGCAAGCAATCAACGACGAACAAGCAAGGACGCACGCTCGACTTGCCGCCTGGTGAAGAACTGGATCGCATGTATGAAGTGGATCGCGTCAAAGAGCACAACACGCGCGCCTTCGCTCTCTATCGCGATCTGATCGCAGCAGGCTGGCCGAAAGAACTCGCGCGCTCGCATCTGCCGGTCTCAACCTACAGTCGCATGTTCGCGACGATGAACCTGCTCAACGCATTCCGGTTCTTGACCTTACGCAATGATCCACATGCGCAATACGAGATCCGGGTCTACGCTGAAGCGCTCACGCAACTGCTCGTCAAGACGCAGCGCTTCGACGTCGCTATGCGCACATTCGCACGTTGGAAGCCAAAGATGATCGACATGGACGCAGACGAGAACTGAGATGCGCAAGGGCGGGGGGAAAGAAAAGGGATCTGCGTGGGAGCGTGAGTGCGGTAAACTGATTTCCTTATGGCTCACGCACGGCGAACGCGGCGACATCATGTCACGCAACGTGCTCTCGGGCGGCTCCTTCACGAGTGCTGAGAACGCTGGGAAACTATCATCGAGAATGCCCGGCGACATAATGGCAGCGAATCCCCTCGCATTCCGCTTTCTGTCGCGCTTCTCTGTCGAGTGCAAGCATCTGAAGGATATCGGGCTGCTGCAATACATGCTCGACCCCAGACAGCAGAACCCGCTTGCCATTATCATCGCACTCGCGCGCAGACAAGCAAAAGCGATTGAGTGCGAATTTATGGTAATCGCAAAGCAGAACCGACATGATGCCATCGTGATCATCGACGGCACAGTGGGTGAGCATATGATGCTCTGTATGCAGAAGCGTGGCGCACGCACTGCACTGCATCCCATGCATCACTATTTGCACAAAGGCAACGTGTGTGTGCTGCGCTTCGTGGATATGCTCAAGCTGATCGATCCCGACTTGCTGCTCGCCGAAAGGAAATAAAATGAGCATACTCGTCACATCGGACTGGCATCTGACTGATAATCCCAAAGACGATTATCGTTGGAACATCTTCAATGCGTGCGCACGCTGGATCGAAGCGCAGAAGATATCCACGCCACAGATTTACATGCTCGGCGATCTGACCGACAGAAAAGATCGACATTCAGCAGCGCTCGTCAATCGCGTCGAAGACGAGTTCGCGCGTCTGCTCGCGCTCGGCGCGTCGATCTCTGTACTAAAGGGCAATCATGATCAGCCGCTTAACGGTCCACCATTCTGGAGCATTCTCGACTATATCCGCCCCGGCAGTGATCCAAGCAGCGGGATCAACTTCTACACGTCGAAGCATGGCAATCAAACGACGGGACTGCTGCTGCTGCCCTACAGCGACAACCCAGAAGCAGATTGGGACAACATCGACTGGAAGAAGTACAAGGCGGCATTCATCCATCAGACTGTGACAGGGGCTGTCGGCAATAACGGCGTCGGGCTTGAGAACCCGAAGATGATCAAGATGCCCAAACATCTGCGCGTGTACTCGGGAGACATTCACACAACGCAAACTGTGGATAACATCTTCTACATCGGCGCTCCGCATCCTATCAACTTCGGCGACAGCTATCCGCCACAGATGGTCGAACTGACAGACGACTTCAAAGTGTCTCGCGTGATCACGCTCAATACCATTCAGAAGTTGATGCTGCGCATCTCTGATCTCGACGAGCTTGACGCAGTGAAGACCAGCCCGCGCGATCAAGCGCGCGTCGTCTTCACGATCCCGATCTCGGCGCTTGATCAATGGGCCGCCATTCAAGATCACATCGTGGCGTGGGCGCGCACAGCCGAAGTCGAGTTGTTCTCTGTCGAAGCGCAGATCGAAAACGACGCATTGGGCGAAGCAACGAACATCGCAAACCCCAATCTGCCGCACATGTCAGAGAGCACGCCCGCGCACGTGCTGCGCTTGTTCGCTGAGAGCGAAGCAATCGACGAGCGTATGCTACAGACTGGGGAAGAGCTACTTAAAGAGGTGATGGGCTGATGTCAGATAGCAAGCGTACATTGCCGGATGCATACCACATCGAATTCGATACGAAAGAATTCCCCGGTATGATCGTCGCAACACGCATCACCATACAGCAAGAAGTGATACGCGACCTCAACCAGAAGTTGAACGTCGCGCTTGCTGCGCACCCGCTTTACCCTAAATTGTTTCAGTATTGTATTGCCAATCCTCCGCCTGGCATTCACATCAACAGACGGAAAGCAAAATGACTGTTGGATTTTTCCCCAAAAGCAGCGACGCGGTCATATCTGACTGCGGGCGGTACCGGTACACACTTTCGCGATGGTGGGACACAAGCAAGCCATCTCTGATCTTCTGCATGCTCAATCCCTCGACAGCCGATGCGACGCAAGACGATCCGACCATTCGTCGCTGCATCAGTTTTGCGAAGCGTGAAGATCGCGGTGGTATAGCGATCATCAATCTGTTTGCCTTCCGCGCGACAGATCCAGACGAGCTTCGCATGCAGGACGATCCATTTGGCCCTGATAATGAGCAGTGGATCCGACACGTGATCGACGGTGCGACAGCGAACCAGGAGCCCATCGTCTGTGCCTGGGGTCGCAATGCGCCACAGTCGGCAAAAGGGCGCACGTTGCTGCTCCAGTCCCATGTCGAGCTTCTGTGCCTCGGCACGACAGCTTCTGGCGAGCCTCGTCATCCTTTGTACATTCCATCTACGCAGCCACTGGAACACTGGAGATGAGATCGATCCAACTGCTTGCAGTCGAGCTTGAAAACTTTCGCTCCTTCAAGCAGACAACGATGATCGAACTGACGCCAGGCGCGGGGCTCAAGTTCCTGTCTGGCAGAAACAAAGTCGAGCCGAAGCTTGGCGCGAATGGCGCAGGCAAAAGCACGCTCTGGGATGCTGTCGCGTATTGTGTGACTGGCGCATCTGTGCGCGGCGTGCGCGCTGCTGATCTCGCATCGTGGGGCGGGGGGAAGCCGCGCGTCATGACGGCGTGGGATATCGATGGCGAGATCATCACGATTGAGCGACACGGCTCGCCAGACCGATTGCTGCTCGAAGATCAACCCGTCGATCAAGCGACAGTCGATCGGACGCTTGGACTGTCGCGCGGGCGCTTTCTGCAATCTGTCATCTTCGGGCAAGCCGTGCCGCTGTTCATCGATCTCAGCGGCCCTGAGCGCGGCGCACTGCTCGACGAGGTATTAGACCTCAACATCTGGCTCAAAGCCGCTGAGCACGCGTCGAAGCGCCACAGTGAGCACGAGAAGACAATTGCTGCGGTCGAGCAAGAGCTTGCCTTTCTGAAGGGAAAGCAAGAGGGCTTCGAAAACACAGACGCGCTCGAAGCATCGATTGCGCAGTGGGAAGAGCAGCAAGCCTTGCGCATAGAAGCTGCTCTAGCGGATGTCGAGAAAGCAGAAGCAGTGCTCGCCGAAGCTGTCAAAGCGCAGACAGACGCTGCGCGCAAGCTCGGGAAAGCAACGGATACGAGTGCACTCGAGGAGCAGATCACTGCGCAGCGTAAGTCAAGAGCGACGCGCGAACGTGATCAAGCAAAGGCTGGATTGATTATCGAGCAATCAACCAAGCTAATCGATTTCTATGAGCACACCAAAACATGCTCAGAGTGCGCACAAGACATCGCGCCTGCACACGCAAAGGAACGCATTTCCCGATTTAAGACGATCATCAAAGATGAACAGACGAAATGGAACGGTCTCGAGGCGCAGATTGAGACGAACGATGCTGAGATCGCACGCCTCGAAGCATTGATCGCACAACAGACCAAAGGTCGCGATGTGCAAGTTGCTGCGCTCGCGACTGCGAAGTCGAATGCTGAGCACGCGCAACGCTCGCTTGATCGCACCACCAAAGTCGCTGAGCAGATCAGCGAAGCACAGAACCCACATCAAGCGCGATACGAAGCGCTCCTCGAAGAGATGATCGCGGTCGAGGACAAGATCAAAGAAGCCAACACGCGCAAGCGACAGACGCAGGGCATGCTGCTGCGCACAGATTTCTGGCGCGCTGCGTTCAAGCGCGTTCGCTTGTTCATGGTCAAGCGCATCCTCGCACAACTCGAAGTCGAGACAGCCTCAGCAGCGATGGCCCTCGGCTTGATCGACTGGAAGATCAGCTTCAGCACAGAGCTTGAAACGAAGTCGGGCACGATACGTCCGGGCATTCACATTATGGTGAAGTCGCCGATCGCAGCAGCCCCCTGGGAAGTGTGGTCAGGCGGTGAGGGACAACGTGTACGGCTCGCTGTCGCACTGGGGCTGTCGTCGCTCATTCAACGCATGGCCGGCGTGTCGATCGGCTTCGAAGTCTGGGACGAGCCCTCTGCGTGGCTCAGTCAAGAGGGTATCGAGGATCTGCTCGACTGCTTAAAGCATCGCGTGCAAGTCACTGGGAAGTCACTCTGGCTGTGCGATCATCGCGCATTGTCGCAAGCTGCTTTCGATGAAATCTGGGAAGTCTCGAAGACACGCGAGGGGTCGTATATCGAATTGATCAGCGCTCACGACTGAAGGACCAATAACAATATGACAGATACAATCGTCAATGGCTTGCTATGGCGAGGGCAGATTGCTGTGCATCGTCGCCAGTATTCGCTGTGGATCGGGGCTCTGTTCATCGGCGAAGTCGTGTATGACAATCAGCACAGAGCGACGACGCCGTGGCGCGCCGAACTGTCTACCCAAAAATACTTGCAAACTGTCGGCCGGTATAGCACAGAGACAGAAGCGCAAAGCGCGCTGCTCGATGCTGCTGTCGAAGCACTCAATAAGGAATAAGGTTGTGGCGCACATCAAAACGGTTACGCGATATCACGACATCTCGTGTGGACATCGTGTTGTTGGGCACGAGGGCAAATGTCGCTTTCTGCACGGGCACAATTACCGTGTGCATTTCACGTGTACTGCTCCCGACACTGACGAGCTTGGGCGCGTGATCGACTTCGGCGTGATCAAGTCCCAACTCTGCATGTGGCTCGAAAATACTTGGGATCATTGCTTGCTGCTTTGGAGCAATGATCCTCTGCTGGAAGAGCTACGTCGAGACACGCACTCCGACGAACTAAACAACATATTGGATCAGTGTCTCATCGGCGTGCCGTTCAATCCAACTGCCGAAAACATGGCAGCATATTTGCTTGACCACATCGGACCATTGCGTCTGATCGGAACAGGCGTCACACTTTCGCGCGTCACGATTGACGAGACGCGCAAATGCTCTGCTTCTGCCTTTCTCGCATCATAACAACAAGGAAGCTCGTCCATGTTCGGCAGAAACCCGGTCGCGGGATCCCGCATCGCGTCTGAAGGATTCAAGGTCAATTCTGTGTTCTACACGCTGCAAGGCGAAGGCCCGTTCGCGGGCTGCCCAGCAATCTTCGTTCGTCTGTCTGACTGCAATCTGCGTTGCTACTTCTGCGATACCGAATTTGAGAGCGGGAAAGAACAGACTGCGGACGAACTCGCAGCACAGATCACGAAGTTGAGCAATCTCAATCCCTGTCGCTTCGTCGTGATCACGGGTGGCGAGCCGATGTTGCAGCCGCTACGCTTACTGATCGATCATCCCGAACTTGCGCGCTTCTCGTTTCAGATTGAGACCGCAGGCACGTACTGGCCAATTGGCGGGATCGTCGAGAATGGCACGACGAATGCTGAGCGTCTGTCGATTGTCTGCTCGCCGAAGACGGGCATGGTTATCCCGCAGCTTCGTCACGTCGAACTGTTCAATGTGTACTGGAAGTACATCGTGCGTGCAGCAGAGCCCGTTGGAACTGACGGCTTGCCTGAGATGTCAACGCAACTGCCCGGCAGACCAATGCGCTTGTTTCGTCCCATCAATGCGCTCGACCCGAAGATACGATCTCGCATCTTTGTACAGGGCTGCGATGAGGGCGACAATGCACACACACGAGCCAACGTCGAATATGCAGCAACCATTGCGTTGACGCACGGCTATCGGCTCTCATTGCAGACGCACAAGATCCTGGGGCTCGACTGATCTCCTTTTGCCACGCGTAAACTGATGGCAACAACGGAGAAGCAGAGAGATGCTGACGGGAAGTCTCGAGGATAACATCCTCACGATGCTTGTGCACAGTGCTGAGCATGCAGCGAACATCACGACGCACATTGCGCCTGATCTGTTTTCGACCCCTAAGTACCGCACGATTGCGCAGCGCGCGTCCGATTACATCTCGGTGTATGGTGTGCCGCCGGGCGTGCATATGCGCGATCTGCTCGAAAAGGAACTCAATCGCGGCGACGACGACGGCAAGATGTATGCCCGGCACTGCGACGACATGGATACGCTGCTGCCGAACTTAAACGCGCAATACGTGCTCGACGGGCTTGCGCAGTTCATAGCGTCAAGGAAACTGGCGCAGGCTATCGAAGAAGCAGACGAACATCTGCGCGCGGGAGACTTAGAGGGCGCAGAGCGTGCGTTGTATCAACGTGACGTTGCGCAAGCATCGTCACCCGGTATCTGGCTGCACGACGCAGAAGCGATGCTCAAATGGATGAACGTCCCAGAGATCGACTTCTTTACGTCGGGCATCGAAGCGCTCGACGTGCGCGGCATTCGTCCCGCACGCGGAGAGTTGTTCCTGATCATCGGCGCGAAGAAGATCGGTAAAAGCTGGTGGGGCATCGAGATCGGCAAGCAGAATATCCAGCGACGCAAGAAGGTGCTGCACATCACGCTTGAGAACAGCGAAGAGATTACAGCGAAGCGCTATATCCAAGCGATGTTCGCGATGACGCCGGGGCAGACTGAGACTGTGCGTTACCCTATCTTTAAGCGCGATCAGTTGGGCCGGTTCACGACGATTGATTACGATCAGCGCGTTGCAGAAGGGATCACGGCTGAGACTGCGCCGCGCATCGCAAAGAAGCTGCGCGGCTTCAAGTCGAGATCGCGCTTGCTGATGAAGCAATTTCCGACAGGCTCATTGACCATTGCACAGCTTACAGCGTATTTGGATCAACTCGCGCGCAATGAGAACTTTCGTCCCGATCTCATCGTGCTTGACTCCATCAACCGCATGTCGATCAACAGCGACAAGATACGCACTGATCTGGGGCAACTCGCAATCAAGCTGCGCGGCGTCGCTGTCGCGCGCAACATCGCGATTGTCACGACGACGCATTCCAACAGAGCGGGCGACAGTGCTAAGGTCGTCAGTGGCGCAATGCACGTCGGCGAAGACTACAGCTTGACGGGGACTGCTGATACTGTCTGCACGATCTCGCGCACAAAGCAGGAACGCGAGGCAGGGCGCGCTCGTATATTCGTCGATGCAGCACGCAACGCCGAAGACAAATGGCTCGCCATGGTATCGCAAAATTTCATGACAGGGCAATTTGCCATCGATAGCGTGTATATGGCAAAACACGTTGAACAGGAAGTGGAACGATTAGATGCCGAAAACGATGACTGAACGCGCGCACGCGTTAGAATGGGCAGCCAACGATTTCATTGCAAAAGTTGAACGCGGCACGGCTCGCTCGAAGCGTTCCTATGCTCTCTTCAAAGCAGCGGTCGCGCTCGACCAAAATGCATGGCGAGATGCAACAAAAGAACTGCCGCCGCAGGACACGCTCGTCGAAGTCTGCGGGCACAGCGGAATGGGCAAAAATAAGTACTTCCTTACTTATGCACAGCATATGCCGACGTACCGGCCATGCGAACCGTGGCGCGATATATTACAAGACTCATTGCAAGACTATGGATGGGTTCCGCTGTTCTGGCGCTTTCCCGAACCACTGCCTGATATGGCTGACTGATGATGTTACCGTTTCCAGATAAAAAATTCCAAATAATTTACGCAGATCCGCCATGGCAGTACGACTTGAAGGATTTTGGAAAGGGTACAGCAATAGGAGAACGCTATCAAACAATGACTATTGCTGAAATACAACAAATACCTATCCCTATTATTTCGGATGATAATTGCGTTTTATTTCTTTGGGCAACATCGCCCTTGTTACCTGAAGCTCTTGAGGTTATGACATCATGGAAATTCAATTTCAAAACTATAGCATTTTGTTGGGTAAAAACAACAAAAGACGGCGTTGCTCCAAAAACTAATTTAGGAAAATGGACCTTAGGTAGTATTGAGCTTTGTCTGCTCGGCGTAAAGGGAAAACCAAAAAGACAAAGAACGGATATCAGACAAATCATAACAACGCCGGTAGGATTACACAGTGCAAAACCAGAAGAGGTTAAAAATCGCATAAAACAACTTATGGGCAACGTTCCTGGAATAGAATTATTTGCGCGCAATAGCGATGCAGACTGGGAAGTCTGGGGCAACGAAACTACGAAAAATAATCCTGCAAAAGGCTTTTTCGTCTGATGCCAATCAGTAAAGACGCCATCGACAAGTTCCTCGGCAAAATTTACGCAGATCCGCCTGAGTGCAAAGGCATGGATCCCGACGATCTGCGCGCAATGATTTACAACTGCACGGGCGTCGAGTTCGAAGAGAAGACCCCCTCGCGCCCGCATCAGTTGGAAGGCTTAGCGTTCGCACTCTATATGCGACAAGCTTTCCTGTTCTATTGGATGCGACTTGGCAAGACAAAGATTGCACTCGATTGGGCGGCGCATCTGCGACGCGCGCAGATCGTCAAGCAGAAGGGACTGATCCTGGCGCACGCAACGGTTGGTGTGACGGAATGGGAAGCACAAGTCGCTGAGCATTCAAATCTCGTCGCGCGCTCTGTGCGAAGCGGAGCGTCTATGGAAGACGACTTCATGGACGCATGCGAAAGTGACTGTGATCTGATCATCTTGTCACGTTTCACCATGCAGGAACTGTTCACTGAAAAGCGGCTCAATCGCAAAAACAAGCCAACGCTGTATCCGGAGCGCGATCTGCTCGACGCTGCTGCTGCGTTCTTCGACCATTGCGTGATCGACGAGACGCACTTCTATTCCGGCGAATACGGATTGCCCTTCGCGCTCGCAAGCGAACTGACTGCACAGTGCAAGTGTCGTCTTGGACTGACAGGCACCCCAGTTGGACGCGATCCCTACGTAATCTGGGCACAAGCGCATCTCGTCGATCAGGGCAAGCATTTTGGATACAATTACGCGTTCTTCGAAGCAGCGTTCGGCAAAAATCTTTATTCGCGCTTCACGCCGACCAATCGAATGTGGGTCTTCGACAAGAAGAAGATGGATCTGTTCCAGTATAAGCTCGATAGCTTCTCGCTGGCATACGGTAAAGGCGAAGTCAAGACCGCAGCAGTCGAGGCGAACGTCATCCGACTGAAGATGACCGCAGATCAAGCGAAAGCATACGACGACGCGATCAACCGGATTTACAAGATCAGAGACAACGACGAAGTAGAATTGAAGTCGCTCTTCCATCGTCTGCGACAAATCGCGACGGGTTACTTGGCTTTCAGTGACGAAGAGGGCAAGGGACGCGTCGTGCACTTCGACAGTGCGAAGCTCGACTGGCTCGCAGCTTTCGTTTCTGAGCTACCAGCAGACTGCCCCTGTCTCATCTTCCACGAATACATTCACTCTGGCGAACTGATCGCGAAGACGCTGCAAAAGGCGAAAGTCACTTATACTGAGCTACGCGGCGACACGAAGGATCCGGATGGCGCGATAGCTGCGTTCCGCTCTGGCAAGGCACAGTTCCTCATCGCTAACAGTCAGAAGGGCGGCACGGGGATCAATCTGCCTGAGACCGAATATCTGCTCTTCTTCGAGTCGCCCGTCGATCCGCGCGTGCGCGAGCAGGCAGCAAGTCGTCCCATGGCCCGCGGAGAACGGTCGCTCACGCTCGACGATCTCGTGTGCGCGCCGATCGAAGACCGTATTCTGGGCTTCATCGCGGAGGGTCAGAACTTGCTGACACGTCTGCTGGCTGGTGGAAAAAAGACAGCCAAAGAGCTATTTTCCTGAGGTTTTCGCTTGCATTGGTGATTGGGCTCTCGTATATCAACCTACGTTGATAACAACGGAGAGCCCGTGCTATGTCTATGTCACCAGAACTCGCATCCCGCTTTGTTGATGACGTTCTGTCAGAATTGACAGGATCTTACACCACTGAAACTGGCGAAAAAATTCAAGGACAAGCAATCTCATATTTGCTGTCAGAGATGCGTGATTATGACAAAAAATGGAAAAATCTCGGCAGTCTCGGTGACTTCGAGTGTTTGTTGGAAGAGCATGGCTTCAAGATCGTTTCCGGGCGCAATGCTCGCAGCAATCGTGCTCGTGTCGTCACAGTCTAAGGAGCCCCGTCACATGTACTCACTCTGCCACAAAACCGCCGAACGTCTGCACATCGGTAGTCACGTCCGCTTCATCGACGCGCCAATCCTCGCGAAGTTCGTCCCTGGAGGCGTCACCGGCAAGATCGTCGCGCGCGTCGGCTACCGTGCCTACGAGATCGAATGTGACGGACACGCGCTCGCAGTGCTCGACTTCCCCGAAAACATCGAGAAGTGCCGCGACGTGACGCCGTATGAGATCCCCGCAAAGTTCGTCTCCCGGAGGAAAGCACCGTGAACAAAGAGCGCCGCGCACTCATCGCGAAGGCGATGGAGCAGATCAACGAAGCGCGCTCGATGCTTGAGCAAGCGCGCGACGAAGAAGGCGATTACTTCGAAGCGATGCCTGAGCCCTTCAAAGAGAGCGACCGCGGACGTGCGACTGAAGACGGACTCGACAAGCTCAGTGAAGTCCTCGACACTCTCGAAAACCTCGACGACCTTTCAGACCTGTAAGGAGCATATCATGAGCAAGCATATTCGCGAGCACGCACCAACTCTGCCCTTCATCCGCGACGAAGACATGTCTGCGCGCAGCTGGCGCAACTTCTGGCGCGCTCCTCGCGTCGCTCGTGTGCCCGGTTGCACGTGCTCAGATCAGCAGTTGCTGCTGATCTGCTGCGACTGCGAGCAGGGAGACAAGTCATGCTGATCCACGTCCAGACGCCGCTCGAAACCACGCTCACTGGGTTGCTGCTCAATCCCTACATGGCAGTGGCTGGCGTCGCGCTCGTGCTGCTGCTGATCATCTGGCCGTCACGACGCCGCTACCTGAGCACGAGCACATCGACGACAGAAAGCCGGCGCAGTCGCAAGCTGCGCCGGCTTTTTGCATGTGAAAGGTAGTTGTAATTTTTCACCACGTATAGTAGAACACGCGCACGACAGTTCCGCTCGCCTGTCGCGCGTCTTGCCTTCAGAGCATCGGAAACAACGGAGAGTCCGTTATGCTGATCGACCGCGCCTACACGTCGCCCTTCGCGCCGTTTCCTGAAGTGCTCGCTGCTCCCACGACGCGCGATTACACGCAGGTCCCTTCCTACGAACTGCCCTCCATCCGCACAGCGAAGAAGATCAACGACGTGCAGGGCTTCACCGCACTGATCGTCGCGCGGAGGAATGTGCAGTGACCGAATTCAAAGCACGCTTCGTCTCGAAGAAGCCCCATCTGCGCACTGTCAAGCCGGCCCCTGCAATCGTGTGGCCGGTCATCGCTGCTGAGCCAAAGCCCGCTCATCCTTTCGACAGCATCAACCTAAGCGTGACATCGTTGCTCGAAAAGCAAGCAGCGAAGCCGGCCGCAGTCGTCTCTCCAGCGATGCAAGCATACTTCGCGAAGAAGACCGCTCAAGCAGCGTCTGAGACAGTCTTCAAGCCATCTGTCGAGCAGCAGGCATACTTTGACTGGATCAAGAGCGGACAGGGTTCAGCCCTCGTCGAAGCTGTCGCAGGGTCCGGGAAGACAACGACACTCGTGCAGGGTCTGCAATACATGCAGGGAAGCATCTTCTTCGGCGCGTTCGGCAAAGATGCTGCGACCGACATCCAGACGAAAGCGCGCAAAGCGCGTGTCGATCGGCAGGGCATTCGCATGGGGACGATGCACTCAGCGGGGCTCGGCGCCTTTCGTCAAGCGTTCAAGAATGTCGCCATCGACGAGCGCAAAGTGTTCAACCTGATCAAAGACTTCATGCAGACGCACGCGAAGCGCGAACTGATTGACCGCTCGTTGGGCTTCATCGGGAAGATGGTCAGCTATGCGCGCCAAGCTCTGTTCGGCATCGCCGGGTATCCTGACGTGAACAGTCTCGACGAATGGCGCGCGCTCGCTGAGCATTTCAGTGCCGACGCCGATCTCGTCGAAGAAGTCGAACTCGACGAAGCGCTCTCCTGGGCGCAGATCATCTTTGAGCGCTCGCGCAAGCAGTGTGAGACGTTGATCGACTTCGACGACATGATCTATGCCCCGATTGCTTACGGCTGCAAGTTCTATCAGAACGATTGGGTGATCGGCGACGAGTGGCAAGATGCGAACGCTGCTCGACGCGAGATCGCACGTCGCATGCTGCGTCCGGGCGGCCGTGCTGTCTTCGTTGGTGATGATCGCCAGTCGATCTTCGGCTTCACTGGAGCGGCGCACGACAGCCTCGACGTGACAGCCAAGATGTTCAACTGCCAACGTCTGTCGCTCAGCGTCACGTATCGCTGCCCCAAGACCGTCGTCGAATACGTCAAGACACAGATCGACCCGACGTACACGATCCGTGCACACGAAAGCGCAGCAGATGGAGCAGTGCGTCCCATCTCATTCGTGAAAGCGGCTCAGGGGCAGCCTCAGACGCCGTGGTTCATGCAAGAAGATCGCCCCTCCATCGACGACGCGATCTTGTGCCGCTACACCAAGCCGTTGATCGCGACAGCTTATGCGATGATCAAGAATGGCATCGCGTGCAAAGTCGAGGGACGCGATCTCGGGAAGAACTTGATCGCGCTCGCACGTCTCTGGAAGATTACCAACATCAAGACGTTGAAGGAGCGCCTGTCCACGTACCTCGCACGTGAAGTCGAGAAGGCGCGGGCGCAGAATTCCGAGAAGCGCGAGCAAGAGATTACTGATCGCGTCGAGACGCTGGGCATCTTCATCGAGCGTTGTGAGACGTTAGGCAAGACGCTCATCTCTGATGTCGTCGCCGAGATCGAAGCGCTCTTCGCCGACAACGTGACTGACATGGTGCGTCTCTCGACGGGCCACAAGGCGAAGGGTCGCGAATGGCCTCGTGTGTTCTGGCTGCGCACGGGACGCCGGCAGCAGCGTAAAGAATGGGAAATGATCTCAGAGCGCAATATCGAGATCGTGATCGGCACACGTCCCCTCGGCGAACTGATCATGGTTCCCGAGCACATCTATGCTCCACCGAAGGCAGGCAAATGATCTTCGTCTGTCTTGCCGTCGCGCTCGTCGCTGCTGTAGCATTTGCCTGCATCAACGACGAGCCCTTCGACCTGTATAACGATGATGCAACCAAAGGAACCAACAATGGCAATCGGTAACTTCCCTTCGTGTCTCGATGCAGTCTGGCAGTTCGACGGGATCAAGAATGACAGTGCTCCGGGAGAGCGCTTCATCACGACATGGGGCATCACTGAGATGACCTATGACGAAGCGATCAGAGAGCATGTCATCGCTCCGCATCCCCAAGCACTCGCGACGCCCGACGACGCGAAAGCGATCCTCAAAGCGATGTATTGGAACAAGTGTCGTTGTGATGAACTACCGCTCGGCGTCGATTTGATGACGTTCAACATGGCGATGCTCGGCGGCAACGTGTCTGCCATCAAAGTGCTGCAACAGTCGCTCAGCGTCGCAGCAGACGGCACCATCGGTAAGATCACGCTCGGCGCGCTCACGACAAACGCACCGATGAACGTGATCAAGCTGCAATACCTGTACGACCTCAACCATCTGCGCTCGCTGCGCAACTGGTCGCAGTTCGCGAACGGCTGGACACGACGCGAGAATGTCATGGTCGGGCTCGCGCGCAAGATGGCGAGCGAAGCGCCGATTGCGCCAGCGACAGTATGAGGGAGGACAAGCAGATGACTGATGCTGTGCTCGTCGTGCCGAAACCCTTTACCGGAGAGTATTATAAATACATCGTAACAACTAAGAATACCCATCAGAACATCAATGGGATTATGATAGCAAATGAGGAAGCAGAAGCCTTCAACAACTTTCTTGCTCGACTTATTGCTACCATTCCGCCTTCAGAAAGGAGACGTTTTGGCAAAAATGCAATCGCCGAGCACGAAACGGTGAACATGCTCTGGCACCGTGTGCAAGAGACAGAGCCCTTCATCGATGCAGTGCGCGCGATCCTCGAGGAATCCGAAATCCCGAAACAACGACCGCAAGGGTTCACCGGGCCAATCGAGACGCCAGAGGAAGTGCGCAGAAGGCAACTTGACCTGAAGTGGAAGCGCATGCATTCGCTCAAGTACATCTGCGAGCAACGTTGGACACGAGAGATCCTCGAAGCTCTGCACATGTACGACACTGATGGCGGTTTCGGTACGGCGGAAGAGCAACTGCACGGGGTTAAAGCTTTATCGCCCGGCGAGATATTCGATCTCATGTCATCCTTTGTGGCAGATAACAGACTACCGATCGGAAGCATGCCCTACGGACGGCAATCAGAGCCGCTACCAAAGAAGGAAGCTATCCCTGTTATTGCACGCGCCTGTCAACTGATGCGCACTGCGCGCACAGACGACAACAAGCCGCATTGCTTTGTTTCCTACACTTGGTCTGAGCAACGCGGCTTCTGCTATGGTGCACTGACGAAGCGAGGGCTCGCAGCACTCGTCAGTATCAAAGCAAAATACCGCGGCGTGAATAAACCCGAAGACGACACTTCAGATCACTGGGAGCATGTTCAGGCCTTTAACGACGCCGAGGATGAACATTGACCACGACGATAGCCACGAAAAAAGAGCGGCGTGTGATGCGCCGCTCTTTTAGTTTGTTATGCTTATGTTGCTTTTTCCGCCGCCCTATTTGAGCACACATAGCGCGTGGCAGAGATCAAGCGTCGCTCTCCGCCCTGAAGCGGCGCAACGTGCGTGAAGTCTCGCGCTTGAACTGTCGCGGGCTCGCGTGCTGCTGAGCGAACAACTGCTCCCATTGCCCCTCCGGCAGCACACGTCGTCCAATGTAGCCACCGGGCGCGAGCAGCAACGGGCCATCAATCGAGTTGCGGAACGTGAACGGCGCTTGCCCGTTTGGATCGAACCAAGAGGGCAATACGAAGTCGCTCATCAGGTGCCCCTGGATCAAATAGGCGAACTGATCATCTTCGCACGCGTCGCACGCTTCGTAGGCATATTGCATACTGCCGACGTTGCGCACTTGCTTGATGTCAGGATCGCCGAGCATTTCCAGCGTCTCGTGTGAAGCTGTCACGGTCCACGAGATGCCGTCGCGCAGATCGTCAGCCGTGAAGACGTATGACTTCGGGCGTCCCTCGTCAGTGTGATACCCAAGAGCGCCGTCTTGATCAGTGTGGTCTTTGAACCACACTTCCCACGAACCGAGCGGCGCATTCGTTCCCGGCGGCACGAAAACGCACTGAACGTCGTCGATGCCCCAGAGCGGCCCAAAATCACGGGCTACCTGGACTTGCTGGGCTGCGACATAAGACGCAACCATCTCGTCGGTCAACAGATACGTGTTGCGGATGTATGAGATGGTTATCACAGCGCAACTCCAAGCCTCGCTGCTGCTTCGCGAGCACGCACGTTCACCGCCGCAGTCGGCGCGACAGTTGCCGGTGTCAAGATCACCTGCGCAAGAGCGCTCACGAGCGGCGCAGCAGCGATCACGTCTTCGACGAGACCGACAGCACTCGACGCACCGGGAATGACGCGCAGCACCCCTAGCACGAGCGTTGCGGCATCGGTCAGCAGTTGCGTCACGTTCGACGTGGGAGCAGTGACGAACGTGGCGATGGCTTTCGCGTCGGTCAGTGCGATGTTCGACAGTCCCGTGATCGCAGCGGAGAGCGCGTTGTATGCAGTCAGTGCTGCGCCCGTCAGAGTCACATTGAAGATGCGAAGCTCAGCCGTGAGCGTCGAGAAGCCGGCTTGCGCGACAGTGACGACTTTCGTGGCGTTCGCTTGCGCTTGAGCGGGCGTCGTTGCGCACGCTGCGAGAGCGGCGACAGATGCGAGTGCAGTTGCACTGCGAAGCATGTTGCGTCGGTTCATGTTATTGGTTCCTTCAGGGAGTTTTCGGGGCAGGCTGCGACACGTCAGGGGGCGCATCTGCGGGACGCGGCAATACGCTCGTCACTGGGGCAACCGTGAAGAAGTTGCGCCAGATGAGCCCAACGAGCGTCGTCATGCCTGCTGCACACAAGCCCGCGAGCAGGTTCTGTGTCGCTGGGTCAAGTCCGCCTGCGAAGTATTTCACGCTGATAAAGGATACGACCGGCGTTGCGATCAGCATCCAGTTCGACTGCGCGCCGACTGCTGAGACGCCTTCGATCTGCTTCGCCATCGTCGGATCGATTGTGCGAAGATCATTCACAAGACCATTCAACGTCGTATTGCGTGCGACTGCCGCATCGTGCTCAGTCTGCGGAACAGTCTCTCCGCTCGGCGTTATTGTGAGAACCATCTGTCCATTATCCTTTTTGAGTTGATAGCGCGCAGTATATACGCGCCATCACTGTTCCTGTGCGCGGAGCAATCGAGCAGCAATGCGCAAGCGCTCGGCGCAGACATCGCGTGCACGTATCGTTTCTTTGTGGGCGGCGAGCAACTTGTCGTACGCACTGCGCAATGCAACGACAGTCACAAACTTAGGTAGAGGATCGACCATGACAGAGTTGGGACATGCACCGCTGATCTCGACAACAGCACGCGCGACGGCAACGGGCTGCTGCTCTGCTGCGCATGCACTCAGCATGAACAGGAGCGGCAGCCACTTCATCGCGTGCGGCTCTGTGGCGTACTGGCTTCCGTCAGTTTGTTGATTGCGGTTCGAAGCTCTTGCAACGCAAACTCAACATTCTTCTGGTTGACAGAGTTCAGTGCAGCTTGCCCATCGACTTTCTGCCCGAGTTGTGAAATCGCGCTCGACGACTCTGTGCGGATCTGCTGCTCAGCGGCAAGACGTGCCTGGATCTCTGCTTGCTGCGCAGCAATGCGATTGTCGGTCTCACGTTGCAATGTCGAGTTGATCTGGTTATAATTGACGCCTGTTGAGAACGTGAATACAAGGATGCCTGAGAAGATCGTCA
>Ga0068856_100001859_pt1 | contig 22033 bp, 18 predicted proteins | sample KBSCornC62_FD_66595 | JGI IMG/M metagenome (GOLD analysis project Ga0068856, IMG submission 66595) | Corn rhizosphere microbial communities from Kellogg Biological Station, Michigan, USA - KBS Corn C6-2 | ecosystem: Host-associated > Plants > Roots > Rhizosphere > Soil ... | reverse complement strand
TCCTTTGCAGCTGAGCTCGGGCGTTATGCCGCGATCCCGACCGTGACTGATCCCTCATCAGTGCTTGTTTCTGCTTGTGCATGAGGAAACATCCATCGGCGCTCGGCAGCCCCAGGCACGCGTCGATGTCGGGACAGTCCGCCTCGGGAAGTCCATCGGCCAGGTGCGTCAGGTGGTGTACGGCGGAGCCGTGGCAGGCGAGCCGGTGGGCGACGAGTCAGCTCAGCGGCAGCATGCGGCAGCGCGCCGTCGTCGCCGCCCTCTAACAGACACGCTTCGGTCCGATACAGCGTGTGCGGGGGGAGCGCCGCATGCCTCTGTGCCTCCGCTCCCGGCAGAGCCGTTCCAGTACGGGCGCACCGCCGTCGGGCTGCGTCGCGGCATAACGAACGTTGCAGCCCCGAACCCGCGCACATGCTCGACCTATCAGCCGGCGATTTTACCGCCGCGGTTGATCCGATCGGACCGAAGCGATTACAGGCGGTCTCCGAACGGCTGTTCGAGGCTTGGGATCGCGACGTCGCCTCCGTGCTGCCCCTGGATGACTTTGCGATATACCTCGAGCTAGAGGAGGGATACATCACGTCACCGCGTCCATCCGCGCGTCCGACGCAGGCGCCATCGAGCGTCGCTACTCTCTGAGCGGTGACACATTTGTGCCCATTGCGCGTGCGCTGTACGAGGGCAAGGCAGTGACGCACACGCTCGTGTGGCATCGCGCCGCATCTGCCGGCCAATGGCGCTGGCTCGGCGTCGCATCCCCGGCGGTCTCTATCGTTCTATTGACGGTCACGATATGAGCATTTCCGTATTCAGGTCCGCTGTACTCTCCCTCCTACTCACAACCCTATCACTCCCCGTCCCCGCCCAGCTTCCCCGCCACGACCTCCCCATCGTATTTCGCTCCCTCGCCGGCGTCGCCCTCGACCGCGACAGCGCCTCAAGCATCCTCGCAAAGCTTGGCCCCACCCGCGAACGCCGCATCGGCACCGGGCACGACGTCTACGAGAGCTGGTGCTACGTGATTCCTCGCGAATCCCCCACCGCCCTCCTCGAGCTGATGAGCGACGCGAGCGACATGGGCACCCCTGGCCGCGAACTGAACGTCATCCGAGTTCGAGAAAGCGCTCCAGTCGCGGATCGCGAAGCCTGCGCGCCGCTGCGCACCTCGCCGCCTGTCTCCACCCCCGGCGGACTCCGCCTCGGCCTCGGCACCTCAGCGATTCGGGGCCTCCTCGGTCAGCCCACGCGCAGCACCCCGGACTCCCTGATCTACGACTTCGACGCGAAGGAGTACCTCCGCCCCGGCACGCCCGCATATGAGATCTGGAATACGCCCGAATATCGCGAGTCGTGCTTCAACGCCGGTCCGCCGTACGCGAACGTCGCCGCGAGCGTGATCGTCGTGCTGCGCGACCGTCGCGCCGCCGAGATCCGCATCGAGCGCTACGACCAAGCCGTGTGCTGAGCGGCGGTGCGTGAGCGTGCCGCCGCGCATATTCTTCACTCCATGTGGAACGAACGCTACGCCGCTCCCGGTTTCGTCTACGGCGCCGAGCCGAACGACTTTCTCCGCTCCGTCGCCGACCGCATCCCTCCCGGCCCGGTGCTCTGCCTCGCCGAGGGCCAGGGTCGAAACGCCGTGTACCTCGCGTCACTCGGCCACGACGTGCTCGCGGTTGATCAGTCGCCGGTCGGTCTGTCGCGCGCGCAGGAGCTGGCCGCCGCGCGCGGCGTGACGATCGCAACCGAAGCCGCCGACCTCGCCGACTATCGCATTGCGCCGGGCAAGTGGTCCGGCATCGTCGCGATCTTCATGCACCTTCCGCCGGCATTGCGCGCCCGCGTGCTCGCCGCATCCGTGCAGGGGCTCGCGCCCGGCGGCGCGTTCATCATGGAAGCGTACCGGCCGAAGCAGCTCGAGTTTCGCACCGGCGGACCGGGCGAGGCCTCGCTCCTTCCGTCGCTCGACGACCTGCGGCGCGAGCTCGCGGGCCTTCGCATCGAGCACGGCGCCGAGATCGAACGTGAGATCCACGAGGGCGACTACCACAACGGCCACTCGGCGGTGGTGCAGGTGCTGGCGTTCAAGCCAACAGTCGGCTGAGGGGGAATTTATGAATGGCTCGATAGAGGCGCCGTGGACGCTCCAGGAGCTGCACCGGCTCCCGGACGACGGCAACAAGTACGAGCTCGTTCGCGGCGAGCTGTTCGTGACGCCGCCGCCGTCGGTCGATCGCGAAGAGGTGCTGGCGCGCTTGAGCGCGATCCTCACGCCCTACGTCGCGCGGCACGGGCTGGGCAACGTGTATCACCCGCGATCGGTGATCCGGTTCAAAGGCTCTGAAGCAGAGCCGGATCTCATGGTGCGCGCCATATCGCCGCACGCTCACGGCAACGCGTGGGATGAGCTGCCGCCGCCGTTACTCGTGGTCGAAGTCCTGTCGCCGACGACACGACGGCGCGATCTCTTTAGCAAACGCGAATACTACCTCGACGCCGGCGCCGCGGAGTACTGGGTGCTCGACCCCGAGCGGAACGAAGTTCGCGTCGCGCGCCCCGGCCAGCAGGATGTTGTCGTGACCGACGCATTGATCTGGCGCGCGGTCGCCAACGCCCCGTTGGCGATCGACGTCCAGTCCGTATTCGGAGCGGCGCGGTAATCCGTAATCGAACGCGCGCCCCCGATCACTGCAATCCGAGCGCGCTCCGCGGATCGAGGCGCGACGCGCGGAGCGCCGGCAGCAGGCAGGCGAGCATCCCGGTCGCCGCGAGCACGAGTGCCGTCCCAAGGTACACCGTCGGATCCGTTGCTCCCGTCTCGAACAACAGTTGCGACAGCTCGCCCGTGACGAGCAGCGACAGTCCCGCGCCAAGCACGAGTCCCGTGCCGACGAGCACCCCGCCTCGCCTGAGCACGTCGATCAGTACGTCGCTGCGCTGAGCGCCGAGCGCCATGCGGATGCCGAACTCGCGCGTGCGCTGCTGCATCACGTACGACACCACGCCGTAGATCCCGAGTCCGCACAGGAGCAGCGCGAGCACGGCGAAGCCGGTCATCGCGAGCGCGGCGTACGTGCGCCGGGCGATCGACGTCGCGATCACCTCGCGCATCCCGCGAATGCGCTCGACGGGCTGATTGGGGTAGAGCGCCTGGATCTTTTCCCGCGCGCTCCGGCCGAGCGCGACGGGGTCGGCGCCGGTGCCGCGGATGTAGAGATTCATTGAATTCAAGACGTGGTACGTCTCGTCCTGGCCATACGGCATGTACACCGCGGGCCCGGGCGGCAGGTCGACGGCGCGCTGCCGGAGGTCCGACACCACGCCCACGATCTCGCGCATCCGCGGCTCGGCGGTGCTCCGACTGCCGAGCGAGAGATAGCTCACCGCGATCCGCCTTCCGATCGCGTTCTCACCCGCGAAGAGCCGGCGCGCCGCCTCGGCGTTGATGATCACCACCGGGGGCGCGGCAGCATCATCATGATCCGAGAAATAACGTCCTCGAATGAGCGGCACTCCGAGTGCCTTGAAGTAGTCGGCGCTGATCCAGCAGCCTTCGGTCGATGGCTCGCGGCCAGGAACGTTCGGCCGGTCGGCGAATCGAACGATGGCCGACGCCGCGCGCGCCGACGGCACACAGTCCGAGATCGCCGCCGCGGTCGCTCCGGGAACGCTCGCCGCCGCGCCGAGCACGTTCTCCCAGAATGGATAGCCGTCGGTGCTGTCGTAGTTCGTGCGCAGATACGCCGACACGGTACGCTCGGGTTGATATCCCAGCGGCACCGATTGGATGCGCAGGAAGCTGCGCACCAGCAGTCCGGCTCCCACGGTCAACACCACCGCGCACGCGATCTCGGCGACGATCAATCCGCCGAACGGACGCTGCGCGCGGCCGGTCTGCGTGCGCGCGCCGCGGAACGCCGCCGCGAGATCGAGCTGGAGGAGCGTTCCGGGAAGGAGCGCGAAGATGACGGCGCTGAGCGCGACGACGCCGAGGCTCACCGCGATCGCAGGACCGCTGAGCGCGAGTCCGTCCATGCGCGGGAGCGACGCGGCGGAGTAGTGACGGATCGCGGCGACCACGATCTCGGCGAGCACGATGCCGAGCGTTCCGCCGGCGCCGCTCAACAGCACGCCTTCCACGAGGAGCTGGCGGCGGATGCGCGCGCGGCTCGCGCCGAGCCCGAGTCGCACCGCCAGCTCGGGCGCGCGCTTTATGGAATGCGCGAGCAGCATGGCCGCGGTGTTGAGCAGCGTCACGAGCAGCACGAGCGCGACGGCCATCATCATGATGTCAAGCTGCCGCTTGATCGGGCCCACGACGAAGTCACGCACTGGCGTGAGCTGCGCCTGCACGTCCGTCGGCTCGCCGTCTGCCCGACGTAAGATCGTGGTGAGCTGCTGCTCGGCGACCTGCGGTGTGACCCCTGGCTTCAGCCGCGCGACGACGTCGAGGAACTTGTTCGCGCGCCAGTTCATGAAGTCCCAACTCGGCTCCGTCGAGAGCGTCACCCAGATGTCGGCGTCGGAGTAGAGGTCCGGCATTAGCGGGAGGACGCCGATGATCGTCGACGGATCGCCGCCGAGATTGATGACGCGGCCGATGACGTGCGGATCCCCGCCAAGCTGTGTCTTCCAGAACTTGTATGAGAGAATCAGCGACGTGTTGCGCAGATTTGCGTACTCGGCGGCCGAGAACGTGCGCCCCATCAGCGGGCGGACGCCGAGGACGTTGAAGAAGTCCTGCGTGGGCGACGTGCAGTTCACGGTGCGCGGCTCGCCATCGCCGGTCCACGACTCGGCGAAGGTTGGGATGACGGCTGCGACGCCGGTGAAGACGGTGTTCTGGTCGCGAAAGTCGCGGAACTCCGGGCCGGACATCGCGCGGCGAGCGTCGCCGACCGATCGCGCGTGCGACGAGACCATGTACAGGCGGTCGCCGTGCGGCAATTGCAGCGGCGCGAGCAGCACCTGATGGAAGACGCTGAACATCGCCGCGTTGAGCCCCATGCCCAGCCCGAGCATGAGCACGACGATCACGGTGAAGCCGGGATTCCGTCGGAGGAGGCGCAGTCCGTAGCGAAGGTCCTGCGCGAGCGACTCGACGCGCGGCAGCAGCTCCTGCCCGCGCGCCTCTTCTTTGAGGTATGTGCGATTGCCGAACATGCGCTTGGCTTCGTTCAGAGCATCGTCATGCGAGCTTCCTCTCGCGACGAGCAGCTCGGCGCGCATCTCGAGGTGCGACTGGAGCTCGGCGTCGATGTCCTCGTCGATGCGGCGGCTGTGGAGGGCGCCGACGAGCCGCGCGGCGAACGATCGCGCGCGCTGGAGCGAGGCACGCATGTCAGGCGTACCGGAGCAGCGCGCCGACGCCTTTGACGACCTGCGCCCAGCTCTGCTCTTCGCGCGCGAGCTGCTTGCGGCCGGCGGCGGTGAGGCGGTAGTACTTCGCGCGACGATTGTTCTCGCTCGTCTTCCACTCCGACGCGATCCACCCCTCGTGCTCGATACGGCGCAGCGCGGGGTAGAGCGACCCTTCCTCGACACGGAGCGCGCCGCTCGTGACCTGTTGGATGTGGAGCGCGATGCCGAAGCCGTGCATGGCGTCGAGCTGGGCGAGGGTCTTGAGGACGAGGAGGTCGAGGGTGCCCTGAAGGGCGTCGTTGCGCGGCATGCTCAATAGTTCGCCGCGCTTCCCTAGATGTCAAGGGGAGAGCCGCTGGCATCACGCAGCGCGTCGAGCATCCGCCGCTCACCTCGGATGCAGCTACAGCTACCATAGTTACACCGACCAAGTCTCCTCAACCGGCGCGCGGATCCCCGAGGAGCGCCTTGAATCCTTCATCGTCCCGAAACGCAGCCAGGTCGTCATCGTCTTCGTCGGTTCCGTTCCATAAGCTCTGCAATGTCCTCTTGATACTTGGCTGTAGCTGAATCGCGTTCTTCGCGGCCAAGTACGCCTGATCGCGCGCCGCGGTGTCGGTACGGTTGTTGTGCTCGAGCTCGTACGCGTACTGCTGGCCCCAGGCCGCCGCGAGGTACAGCCAGTACGTCGCGCTGCGTTGGAAGACGCTCTTGCTTCCGTACTCCGCGGCCAGATTGAGCACTTTCGTATACCCCATCGGCGCGGGCTCGTAGAGTGAGTTGTACATGAGATCCTCGACCGCGCGCCGCTGCAGCGTGGGGTCGGTGATCGCTTGCACGTTCGCGCGCGCGAGCTGGTCGAGCGCCTCGCCGCGCTTGCCGAGTCGACTCAACACCGCCGCGTGTTCCTGGAGCAGTCCGGGGTCGTTCGGACGCACGGCGAGCGCGGCGCGGTAGGCTTGTTCGGCGTCATCGTACCGCTCCTTGCTCGCCTGCGCGCGCGCCCAAATCAGCATCTGGTCCGGCGTCTGGAGCTGCGACAGCGGGACCTTGATCACCTCGTCGATCGCTTTCTGGATGCCGGCCGCAGCCGGCGCCGGCTGCGCGGGTGCACCGGCTGCTCCTCCGCCAGCCGAAGCAGGCGCCGACGGCGACACGGCCGGTCCGCCATCCGCGGTCGGCGGCGCAAGGCCTTTGTTCGCGGTCGTGAACAGCTCCTTATCACGCCGGAAGAACGCGCCCGTCAGCCACAGCTCGGTCAACAGGTAGCCCGAGAGGAAGCCAGCCACGACGCCATAGACCAGCAGCGCGCCGACGAACGATGCGGACTGCAAGACCTTCGCATCGGAAAACGCCGCGGCGAGAAACGTCGCGGTCGCGCCGAGCGTCGAGCGCAGCGATTGCAATTCGGCGAGGCCCGCGCCGACGAGGATTTTGGTGAGCCAGTCCGCGACCTGCTCGAGGTTTGTGCTCGGAGCGTAGCTGGCGAAGCCGGTGTCAGCCCCGGTGGCCGGCGCGCTGCCAGATCGGGTCTTCGGAATGCCATATAAGAATCCGAGAAATCCGCCCGTGACGAACGCCGCGCCGCCGCTCGACAGGCCGGCCGCCAAGTCGAGGAACGCCGCGTGTGCGCCATCGGACATCGTCGGCGCGTGGATCGCTGCGGCCGTGGCGTACAGCGCGACCATCAAAGCACCGATGAGGATCAGGATCCAGACGAGAAGCTGGACCAGCTTGATGTCCTCTGTGTTGCCGTTCTGAAGGGAGGGCATGGCGCCTGGGGGATGGTGGCGCGCCGAATATAGGGTGCCTCGGCACGGCGGACAACGCGGACAGTGATTAGACCTTTCTAAGCATTGGCTCCGAACGCACGCCGCATTGGAGCGGCCTGGCTCACCGGATTGCACAATGCGTTCAACCGCGCTCTTATCAACGCTCCCTACCGGACCACCGCGATGCCGACGAACCGACCGACGCTCCTCATGGCCGCGACGCTCGCCGCCCTTCTCACCGTCGCCTGCGCGGGCACGGACTCCACCGACACCGGCATCACCGTCACGCCCGGCACGTGGAGCTATTCGGTGACGGAGGAGATCCCGCTGCCCGGTGGACGCTGCTCCGCCAAGAGCTCCGGCACCGCGACCGTGTCTGCGGGCGGCGCCTATTCGATCACCTTCCCCGCGCTCTCGTGCAGCAGTTGCACGATGAGCGCCTCGACGTCGGGCACGATCACGACGAGCGCGATCAGCGGCAGCGTGTCGGCGTCGATCGCCGGGTCGGGATGCAGCAGCCAGCAGCCGACGCCCCGGCCTGCGTCGGTCGCGGGCGACTGCCACACGACGACCTGCACGGCACAGACGGCGAGCGGCGATTCGTTCGCGGTCTCGTACACGCTCACGCCGAGCTAGTGTGAGAATGATCCCTGGCTGAGCTGGGGATAGCGAGCGATTCCCCTGGCGTATTCGAACCTTTTTGGGCATGATGTTGTCAGACTCTGTACCCTTACTCTGACCCCATCATGTCCGACCCCGCTCCCCTTCCGATCCTCAAAGGCACGCTCGACAACCTCGTGCTCAAAGCCCTGTGCTGGACGCCCATGCACGGCTTCGAGATCACGCAGTGGGTCGAGGCGCGCTCCCGCGACGCGCTCGACATCCGCGACAGCGCGCTCTATCAAGCCCTCCGACGGCTGGAGGAGCGCGAGCTCGTCACCGGCGAATGGGGGATCACCGAGAACAATCAGCGCGCGCGGTACTATCGCATCACGAGGGCCGGACGCGCGCGACTCGCCTCCGACACGGCCCAATGGGTTCGCTACGCCAAGACGGTCACCGACATCCTCACCTCGACGCCGGGACCGGCGTAGGAGCATTCTCTCATGACCGAGATCCGCCCCGGCGTGCGCCGGCTGCTCCGGCTCGTGACGCGCCGCACCATGCAGCGGGACGCCGACGAGGAGATCCGCCTGCACCTCGAGCTGCGCACCAGACAGCTCGTCGCCGGCGGGATGTCTCCGGAAGAGGCGCGCGCCGAAGCCGAGCGCCGGTTTGGTGAAGTGGACGACGAACGCGGTCGGTCGCACGCGTTCGCCGCACGCCGCGAACGAAGCCAGCGCTGGCGCGGGGCGCTCGACGTCGTGCGTGCCGACGTGCGCTACGCCTTCCGAACGCTCCGCCGCGACCGCGGCTTCACCGCGTTCGCCGTCGCGATCATCGCGCTCGGCATCGGCGCGAGCGCGACGGTGTTCAGTCTCGTGAACGGCGTGCTGCTTCGCCCCATGCCCTTCCACGAGCCGTCGCGCCTCGTGTGGATCGACAACGTCGGCGACCACGACGACGAATTGTGGCGCGTGCAGGTGGATCACTTCGTGGACCTGCGCGACCAGAGCCGCTCGCTGAGCGGCCTTGCCGGCTACTTCGCGTTCTATAACATCGGCGACGCGGTGCTGACCACGCGCGGCGGCGACATGCAACGGCTCACGCGCGTGCCGGTCACGTGCAACTTCTTCCCGCTGCTCGGCGTCGCACCGCGGTTGGGGCGCTCGTTCAATGCCGATGAATGTCTCGAGAACAGCGGGCCGACGGCGATCCTCACCGACAAATTGTGGCGCGAGCAGTTTGGCGCTGATCCGTCGATCGTCGGCCGCATAGTGACGATCAATGATCGCCCGGTCCAGGTAATCGGCGTACTGCAGGCGTCGTTCGACTTCGCGTCGGTGTTCTCGCCCGGCGGACCCGCCGACTTGTTCACGGCGTACCCGCTGAGCGAGAGCAATAGTCGAAACGGCAACTCGCTCGCCGTGATCGGGCGACTCGCGCGCGGCGCCACGCTCGACCAGGCGCGCACGGAGCTCGTCGCGCTCGGCAAGCACCTCACCGACGAATATCCGCGGCGCAACACGATCCGGCCGCGCGTGTCGTCGCTCGACGAGCACGTGAATGGCCACTTCCGCCCCGCGCTCCTCGTGCTCGCCTTCGCCGTGGCGGCGGTCATGCTCATCGTCGCGTTGAATCTCGCGAGCCTCCAGTTCGCGCGCATGACCGCGCGCCGCCGCGAGATCGCGGTGCGGCTCGCGCTCGGCGCATCGCGCGGGCGATTGATTCGTCAAACGCTCACCGAGAGTCTCGTGCTCGCCGTGGGCGGCGCCGCGCTCGGCGTCGGGATCGCGCTCGTCGCGACGCGCTACATATCGCAGTTGCGCGCGTTCGACATTCCGCTGCTCGCGCGCGTGACGGTGGACGTGCCGGCGCTCGCCGCGGCGACGATCGTCGCGATCGCGACGGGCGTCCTGGTTGGCGTGCTGCCGGCGCTTCAGGCTCCGGCGCAGGCGGGCGACGCTCTGAAAGAGGGCGGCCGCGGCGCGACACGCGGTGGGTATCACGCGCGCGTGCGATCGGCGCTCGTGGTGACCGAGATCGCCGCGGCGCTCGTGCTGCTCGTCGCGTCGTCGCTCCTGCTGCGCAGCTTCGTCCGCGCGCTCGACAGCGATCTCGGTTTCGCGCCCGCGCAGCTCGCGCGGCTGCGCGTCGACCCGGCGAAGCGGATCTTCAAATACACCGCGGCGACCACGTACTATGATGACGTGCTCCGCCGAGTGCGCGCGATTCCCGGCGTGACCGCCGCGTCGCTGAGCGACATGCTCCCGTTCACAGGCGATCGGAGCTGGGGAATTTTTGCCGAAGGTCAGACCTACCAGCGGGGGCAGGCGCCGGAGGGGCACATCCGGATCATCGGCACCGACTACTTCAAGACGATGCGCATCCCCATGCACGCCGGCCGCGACTTCACCGATGCGGACACGCACAATGCGCCGCCCGTCGCGATCATCAACGAATCCATGGCGCGGACACTGTGGCCGGGCCAGAGCGCGATCGGACGGCGCATCATGGAAGGAAGCGATTCGGTCAGGGTGATCGGCGTCGTTGGCGACACGCGCTACTCGTCGCTCGAGACTCCATTCGCCGGAGAGGTGTACCTCCCGCTGATGCAGACCATCACGTCGCGCGTCGACCTCGTGGTGCGGACGACGCTGCAGTTGTCGCAGCTGGCGACCTCCGCGCGCGCTGCGCTCGCACCCGTAGCGCCGGCGGCGGCGGCTGGGCAATGGACGCGCGTGCAGGAGCTGATCGACCACGTGGCGTCGCCGAGGCGATTCGTGGTCGAGCTGCTCGCCGGCTTCGCCGCGTTCGCGCTCGCGCTGGCGGCGCTGGGGATCTACGCGCTCATCTCGTACGGCGTGACGCAGCGGCGGCAGGAGATCGGCATTCGGATGGCGCTCGGCGCGTCGGCGAGCCACGTGCGCGGATCGATCGTGCGCAGCACGCTCCGGCTCGCGACGGCGGGCTTGCTGCTCGGCGTCGCGGCCGCGCTGCTCGTCGTGCCGGCAATGAGTGGACTCTTATTCGGCGTTGCGTGGAGCGATCCGGTGAGCTTCGCCGGCGCGGCGGTGGTGCTCTTGCTCGTCGCGGGGGCGGCGGGGCTGCTGCCGGCGCACCGGGCGGCGCGGGTGGATCCGAGCTTGGCGCTGCGGGAGGGGTGACGAGCCCATCGGATTGTTCGTATGACGTGATCGCGATAGATTGCTATCACGTCATACGAATCACCGATCGATCGAGGCTTCTGTGGACATCGTCACCATTTCTCCAAAGTTTCAGGTCGTGATTCCCCGCGAGATTCGCGAGCGCCTCGGCTTGGCTCCCGGGCAAAAGGTCCAAGCGCTGGCGTACGAAGATCGCATCGAATTCATCCCGGTCCGGCCGATGAAGCGCATGCGCGGCTTTCTCGCAGGACTGGATACGACGGTCCGGCGCGAACGCGACCGCGTGTGATCGCGCGCGCGAAACTGTCGGCCGCGAGCGGCCCGAACGTCGTCGACTCTTCCGCCTGGTTGGAGTACTTCGCCGACGGACCGGCAGCCGCGCACTTCGCGGCCGCCATTGAAGCCGTCGATCGGCTGGTCGTGCCGAGCGTGTGCCTCCTCGAAGTGTTCAAGGTCGTCCTGCGCCAGCGTGGCGAGAGTGACGCGCTGCAGGCCATCGCGCTGATGCAGCAGGGGACGATCGTGGAGCTCGACGCCGCGCTCGCGCTCTCCGCCGCCGCGGTGGGCGTCGAACACCGTCTGCCGCTCGCTGACAGCATCGTGTACGCCACCGCACGCCGAGTGGGCGGAACGGTCTGGACGCAGGACGCCGACTTTGATGGGCTGCCCGGCGTCGAGTTTCATCCGAAGCGCGAGGCGAAGTAACGGGGGCGCCGCGTCGTGCTCTGACTGATTCGCTACGAATTGTCCGAATGATTCGAATTCTATTAGGTGCTAGCGACATCCCGAGCGTCAGTACCCAGGAAAATCCCGGCTCGTGGCGAACCGAGCTCTCACCCCAACGATTCGCCCAATTCGCATGATTCGCCAACTTCGTAGCCGAGCAGTTCTCTGGCCCCGAATGTCCGAATAATTCGAATCGTACGACCGTGATCGGCGTGAATTCTCGGGAGCGCGATCCCGGTTTGCTTGGCAAGAACGCCGGCGCGCGTTATATAGGGCGCCAACCGAACGGAGATCCGCGTGATAGGGCCGCACGAAGAACGCCGGTTGCAGGATCCGGAGCGCGTCAACGACGCCGACCGGCGAAGCATCGACGAAGCGCGCGACCGCGTGCTCGAGCAGCGCAATGATGAGGAAATTCGCGCCGTGCACGTGCTGGTCGAACGGCTGCCCCAGATCGAGCAATCGTGGAGACCGGTGGGGCTCGACGCGCAGAACCTCGTCTCCAACAGCGCGAGCGCCGCGGTGGCGCCGATCGCCGAAGGCCCGGCGGCGGAGTTGATCGGCGACGTCGCGCCGTCGAGCGAGCTCGATCAGTTGGCCCGCCAAGTGTCGGACATGCGCCGAGAGTTCGCCACCGCGAGGGCGGAGGACGTGCGCTGGAACAAGCAGCGCTACCTGATCGCGATCGCGGGTCTCACTTGCAGCGTGGCGGGGCTCGGCCTCGGCTTGTTGTTTCATTTTCTCTCGGGCTCTGGCGGGAACGACGCTCCCCCCGACGTGACGCAGTCGATGCGGACCCTCGCCGATCGCTTGCGGGACCAGTCGGACGCCGACTACTGGGAAGGCATCGCGAAGTTCGTCGAGTCGACGACGCCGCGACCGACGCTCGCCGACCAGGTGTTCTTCTGCTCGTACACGGTCAAGCTCTTCGAGTACCAGCTCGATACGTGGACGTGGGACCACAACACCGACATCCTGGCGGTGGTCAAGCAGTTCAAAGATCTCTATCATCGATCTGGTGATGCCACGCCCGGCGTGTACCGCCACATTGGAACGGTGAAATACAAGAATCGCAAGCTTCCCCGCGCGATCGCCGCGAAGTATCTCGGATTCGCGTTGATGGATTTGATCCGGACCCCGGCCTGAGGACGACATGAGCGCGACGCGTGCGATGGCCACGGCAGCGGCGGATAGTTCCACGCCGCCGCCGGCGGCGTTTCTCCAGGCGGCGGGAACGCTCTCCTGGTTCGGCGGACCCGGCGGCGCGGCGGCCGTCGGGTTGTTCACCGACATGATGGGCTTCGGCGGTCAGACGTCAGTCTTCGAGGCGCTCCAGACGATGGCGAGGGCGATCGTCACGGAGATCACCGACACGATCGCGACGCAGCGGATCACCGAGTGGCAGTCGGACATCACCACCTACGCGAACTGGCTCAAGGAACAGGGCGTCAACCTGAGCGCCAGGCCGACCGATGCCGACTACAAGCGGCAAGTGCTCGCGCGGCTCAAGGAATACGTCACGCCCGGCCATGCGATCTGCGACATCAATCAGCGGTTGTACGACGTGATCAAGCAGCGGTTCGCGCTCGCCACGAATACCGAAGACGACTTCAGCCTCGCCGAATGGGAGCGCTGCGCCGTCTGGATGGAGCTCCTGTGCTACGCGACGACCATCTATTTCAAGACCTATAAATACGCCGTCGATCTCCAAATCATCCTCGGCCAATCGCTCAGCGATCCGTCGATCGAGATGACGACGTACCTGCAGGAAGTCGTGCACTGGGCGGAGAATTGGGACGCGCTCTTCCCGATGATCCCGAGCAAGCGGCTGCGCGAGATCCACCTCTTCGAAGGCGACTACTACTGGGCGCCCGACGGCTACCGGATGGAAGGGGGCGAGTCGAAGCACGGCTTCGGCATCCTGGACCGCGCAGATCCGGATCACGCACCCGCTGGATGCGTCCGTGACCGGGAAGGATCGGTGCAGAACAGCACGCCGTGGGGCGACCCCGCGATGGGATACTTCGCGAGCTACGACCGCGCGCCCGCTCAACGACTGTGCGACGCGCTGATGACGGACGTCTCAACGGCGATGGCGACGCGCCACGCGACGATCCGGGAAACGGTGGCCAGATGGCGCACCGCCCTTGCCGCGTTCAAAGCCAACCTCCCGCCCATCGCTGCGCCGGCGCCAACCATCCCGGATCTACGTGACCGCTCCCAATGGTTGCTGCGGACGCCAGCCGGCGATTGGAAACCCGGCACGACCGTCAGCTACACGGTGACGTTCTTCAACGGCAACGGCTCGAAGACCAGCGACACGACATCGTTCACCGTTGGCGACTATGCGTTCCCCACGCTGACCCTCGCGACGGACCCGTTCGACACAACCCAAAACCGCCGGATCAGGCGGAAGATCGCGCGCGATGGTGTCACGCTCCACGAGGGCGACATCGGCCTCGTGAAGGACAACACGACGACCAGTTATCCGGACAGAGCGCTTGGCGACATCGTTCTTCCCGACGAGAACGCGGCGCGCCAAGCGATCCTGAGCTTCGACCTGCCGCGTCACCCGCCAAGGCCCGCCGTTCCGATGTCGGGTGAGGGGCCGCGCCAGATCTTCGAGATGAAGAAGACCGGACTCGCCACGTGGCGGGCGCGCGTCGGCTCGTACATGGTGATCATGCCGATGGGTCAGTTCCTTGGCCCGCTCGAGATCGACGCGTACGAGTACGACGTCGGCCAGATCATGCCGATCGATCCAAAGCCGTTGGGGTGAGCGGCGCCGCGCTCATGCGGTGACGGGTTCCCCCGCGTCGAACACGGGCGCCTCGGCGCGCGCCAGCTCCGGCATCCAGACCTCGTTCCGCTCGTACATGTAGCGGATCTGCAAATACTGAAGAATCGTCGGGATCACGTGTGCGGTGGCCGCGGGATGCAGCCGCAGCGCGCGGCGCACGCGGCCCCACATCTCCGCCTCCGCCGCGCCGAGCTTGGAAAGCGTGCCGAGGAGCGCGAGACTATCCACCTCGAACGAGCGATTCGGGCCGGCGGCGAGTCGTTCGCTGCCGTCCGCCGTGTCGCCAATAAACTCGATCTGGCGGAACAGGCGCTCGCCGAACGCGGCCGGCGCGTACAGCTTGTTGCACAACCACCGGAGTCCCGCGAGGAGCTCCGCATGCGTCATCCGCGCCGGGATGATGTTCGTGCTCCACGGCATCGCCGCCACCTCGGCGCCGTCCGCGATCAGCCGGCCGGCCGCCGAGAGACGCGCGTGCAGCGGCGTGGCGACGGGCGCCACGAGCGCGCCCAGACTGAACACCGGAATCGCCGTGCTCATCGCGAACTCGTACTGCCGAGCGAAGATGCCGGCGTCGTCCGCGTCGAAGCCGACGATCATCCCCGCGGTGACGCCGATGCCATGGTCGAGAAAGCGCTGCACTTGCGTCGGGAGATCGATGCGCAAGTTCTGGCGCTTGTGCGCCTCGCGCAGGCTCTCTTCGTTGGGCGTTTCGATCCCGACGAACACGTGCCTGAGCCCCGCCGCCGCGCAGAGGCGCAGCATCTCGTCGTCGCGCGCGACGTCGATCGAGACCTGCGTGTAGAAGTGGATGCGGCCCGCCGTGCGCCGATTGTTCCACTGCGCGATCGCCTCCAGGAGCTCCCGTGCCCGCGCGCGATACGCCGTGAAGTTGTCATCGGCCATGAACACGCGGCGGTAGCCGAGATTGTACAACACGTCCAGCTCGGCGAGCACGGACTCCACGGGCTTGTGGCGCTGGCGCCGGCCGAGGTACTGGATGACGTCGCAGAACTCGCACTCGAAGGGACAGCCGCGCGAGGTCTGCACGCTGCCCATCGACGCGCGATCATTGCGATAGAGATCCCAGCGCGGCGCCGGCGTGCGCGCGAGATCGACCCGCTCGCCGACGTACTCGTCGTGCCAATGTCCGGCGGCGAGATCGCCGAACAGCTCGCCGGCGATATCCTCGATCTCGCCGCGGACGAGAATGTCGCAGTGCGGCCGCACCCAGTCCGGATCGAGCGACGCATACGGGCCGCCGATCACCACGGTCACGCCGCGGCGCCGGAATTCCGTGGCGATGGCGCGCATGCGGCCGCGCTGGCTCACCTTGCCGGTGATGCCGACGTAGTCCGCGCCGATATCGAAGTCGACGGTATCGATGCTCTCGTCGCAGAGCACCACGCGCAGGTGCGGCTCGGCTAGCGTCGCCACGGTCGTCAGCGCGAGATCGGCCATCAGGGTGGCGGGCCGGAGCCCGCGTCCGGCGTAGACTTCCGCGCCGAAGTACGTCGGGATGTCCGGCGTCGGGTTGATCAGATAGATCGTTTTCATCGTGTTCGGATTCTGAGGCCGGAGGGTCGCGGACGGAAGACCCTCGCCACGCCGCCGAATCGAGCGCAGGTTCGGTTGTGCTCGCCGGATCAGCGACGCGTCGCGGGTCTCGCGGCCGGTCGCGGCACGAACGCGGTCCGATCACGCACCCCGGTCGTGTTGTCGAACGTGATCCGGTCGATGAGCTTGTGCAGCGGATCGATGCCCGCGCGATACGGCCGCTGATCCACGATGACAGAGATCTTCTGCGCGCCCGAATGCACGCGCTGCTTGGCCAGATACAACGGCACCCCGACCTCGGGATCGATCCGCGGATCCGGCTTGGTAGGTGCCTTGGCGAACACGCCGACGTCGACCAGGTCGTTCATCGGGACTTCCGTCTCCGCGCCGAGGCTGTCGGCGCGCAGCTTCTTGGCGGTGACGTAGACGTCCACCGCGTACCTGCCGCCCGGCGCCGCGTTCACGACGGCGGAGTCGGTCTTGAGCTCGTAGAGCGTGATGTGCTCGAACATGTCGCCGATCAGGTACTTCAACGAATCGGGCGTCGCGGCGCGGATCGAGTCGACGAGATCGAGCGACGTGGGGTACGGCGGCCCCTTGAACTTGTACGCATTCAAGAATCCTCGAATCGCGGCGTTCATGCGGTCCTCGCCGATGTAGTCGCGCATCGCGTACGTGACGAGCGAGCCCTTGTTGTAGTGGATGTACGGCTGGTTCTCGCCCAACTCCAGCGGCATCTCGCGCTGGCGCTCGGTGCTGCGTCCGACGAGGTACGAGTTGAGCTCGTACTCGAGGAACTTGCGCATGTTCGCGGGGCCGAACTCCTTCTCCATCACCATGAGCGCCGAGTACTGCGCGAGCGTCTCGGAGAGCATGGTCGAGCCCTGCGCGTCGGCGCCCACGACCTGGTGCGCCCACCATTGGTGCGCCACCTCGTGCGCCGTCACGTAGAACGGATAATCCAGGTCGTTCGGGCTCTCCACGCGCGCGATGAACCCGATCGACTCGGAGAACGGGATCTCGTTCGGGAGCGACTGCGCGAACGACGCGTAGCGCGGGAACTCGACGATCCGGAGTTGATGAAACTGGTATGGGCCGAAGTTCGCGGTGTAGTAGTCGAGCGCCTTCTTCATGGCGTCGAGCATCCGCTTCACGTTGTACGCGTGCGCGGGGTGATAGTCGATCTCCAGCGCGACGGGACCGCCGGTCTGGCCGGCGGGCGGCGTCCACGTGTCCTTCGCCACCGCGTAGCGCGCCGATTGGAACGCCCAGAGATCGATGATCGGCGCGTCCATCGTGTAGTGGAAGTAGCGCCGGCCGTTGGCGGTCCACTCGCGCTGCAAATAGCCGGACGTGATCGCGAGCTGGTCCGGATCGGTGCTCACGGTCGCGTCGTAGTGCACCCAATCGGCATCGGGGCTGACGTAGTTGGTCCTCCACGTCGCCGAATCGGTGGGCGGGCGCATGCGCGGCCGCGACGGGAGATGTTCCTTCTTGCGATCGTCCTCGTCGGTGAGCTCGAGCCGCGCGTCGTAGCCGATGCGCGGCATGAACGCCGCGTTCTCGAGGAACGTGCCGGTCCCCGCGACCGAGACGTCGCGGATCTCGCTCGGAAAGCCACGACGGATGCGGCCGAGCGAGAAGCGCATCACGATGCTGTCGCCGGGCGCGAGCGGCGCGCCGAGCCGGTAGATGAGATAGTTGCGCGGGCGATCGTCGACGACGCGCACCGCGGGGCGTCCGAAATCCAGCTTCCGGATCTCGAGATCCTCGTCGATGCCAAGGTGGATCGAGTCGACCGGCGACGCGGTCTCGTTCCGCAGCACGTAGTCGCCATTGATGACGGCGTCCCCGGTGGACGGATAGAGATCCACCGCGACCGTGATGCTCGTGATCCGCGGCTGCGGCACGTTCTGGAACCGCTTGTACCGCCGCTCACGCTCGGCGCGAAGATGCCGCTCCTCGGAATGCGAGCGGTCGATATTCAGTATATTGGTATTATAATATATAAAAGCGCCCGTGCCGGCCCAGACGACGGCCGAGCCGGCGGCGACGCGGCGCAGCGCGCCGTGGAACCGCCGGCGCGCGAGCCGCGCGCGCGCGCCCCAGCCGTCCTCCTCGCCGCGCACCCAATACACCGCGGCCAGCACCAGCAGCAGCCCGGCGAACGCGCTCCAGTACAACTTCCACCAGAAGTACGGCCACGCGTACGGGCCCCAGCCATTCATGTCCGAGTACGTGGAGCCGGAATCATCGCCGTAGAAGAACAGCTTCTGGTCGAAGAAGCTCGAGATCAGCCCGTTGCCGATGAAGAAGACGATCACGAGCAGGTGGCCGAGGTACTTGTGGTTGACCACGACGTGCAGCGCGAACGCGAACGCGGCGATCAGCACGAAGTCGATGTACCGGAAGCCGAGCAGCGACTCGATGTACAGCGGGATCTCGAACCGGTAGTAGCCGCGCGCGATCTGCGTCAGGATGCCGGCGACCATCGTCAGCCCGAGCAGCGCGAGGATCACGAGCGCCATCGCGCAGAACTTCGCGGCGAGCGTGATGCCGTTCGAGATCGGCGTCGCGTCGTACAACTGATTCATGTGGACGTCCCGCTCGGCCCAGACCAGCTCGCCGGCGTAGAACGCGATGATCACGAGGATGAAGATCCCGAACGAGCCCGTGAGCACGCCTTCCATCTCGTACGTCACCGGCCAGGTCGTCGTGCCGAAGAGCTTTCCCGTCGCGCGGGCCGCGACGACGAGATAGAGCAGGCCGGCCGCGACGATCACCCCGAAGTGCCGGCTCCGCACGATGCGCCAGAACGATCGGGAAAAGACAGAGCGGAACTGCACCCAGCGTCCGACGGCGTCGAAGCGCTGCGTGGTCGCCGGGAGCGCGGTGACACGGAGCGGCGCGACGAGCGGCTCGATCTCGGCATCGGGCGCCTCGGTGAGGCCGGTGGCCGGCGATTCCTCGGACGGCGGGCGGAGCGGCTCGTTGGCGGAATGAGAGAACTGGAATCGAATGAACGCCGCGGCGAAGATCGCCGCCGCGACGCCGAGCCAGATGAGGCGGTTCTCGAGCAGCACGCCGGCCAACGGCACGAGCCGATGGTTCTTCTCCGCGATCGACCAGTACTGCGTCAACGCGCTCTGCGCCCGGAGCCCGAACGGATCGACCAGCCCGGCGAGCTCCTTGTTGTCGATGTCGGTGAAGATCGTGCCGGCGAGGAGGTACCCGATGAGCAGTACCGCGCCGCCCACGTAGTTGGGCAGCATCTGCCGCGTGAACGCGACGAGCGCGAAGAAGATCGCGCACGTGAGCAGGAGATTCGGCAGAATCAGCTCGACGTACGGCTGGGCGTACGCCATGAACCGGAATGGCGCGAGCTTGTCCGCGTGCGCCCACGGCGAGATCGTTGCCGCGAACGCGCCGATCGCGATCCCGCTCGTGACGATCACGTTCACGATCACGGTCGCCGTGAATCGCCCGCCGAGGAACGCCGTCTTGCTCACCGGCGTGGTGTAGAACAGCGGATCGATGTGAACGTCGTAATCCTTGTAGAGCGCGTTCCCCGCGAGCGCGGCGGTGATCGAGACGCCGAGCAGCGCGATCACCGGCATGAGCGCGGTGAGCGCGTACGGTGCGTTCGCCATCACCTTGCCGCCGCCGCCGAGCGCGAGGTTCACGTCCGCCCACGCGCCGGCCATCACCAGCATGAAGAAGAACGCGATCGAGAGGAAGATCGCGAAGTAGACCCACGTGGAGATCCGGCGCAGGTAGAACCGGAGCTCCCACGCGACGATCGCGCGATACGCGCTCATGCCGCGGCGGGTTGTCGGCGGAGCGCGGCGAAGTAGACGTCTTCGAGGTGCGCCTCGGCGGGCGCGAAGCCGTCGGCGGGCTGTGTTTCCGCGAAGACCCGCACCAGTGTCTTGCCGGCGGAGAGCTTGGTCGAGATCACCGCGTGATCGCGTTGATAGTCCGCCAGCTCGGCGCGCTCGACGGCGCGCACCCAGATCTTGCCGCGCAGGTCGTCGATCGCCGTCGCGGGCTCGGCCTCGAGGCGGATCTCGCCTTTGTCGATGATCGCCATGTGCGAGCAGAGGTCGCTCACGTCGTCGACGATGTGCGTCGACAGAATGACGACGGCGTTCTCGCCGAGCTCCGAGAGCAGATTGAGGAAGCGGACGCGCTCAGCGGGATCGAGTCCCGCGGTCGGTTCGTCGACGATGATCAGACGCGGCCGGCCGAGCAGCGCGACCGCGATGCCGAAGCGCTGCCGCATGCCGCCGGAATAGCTCCCGAGCTGCTTGCCGCGCGCCGACTCGAGATTGGTCTGCTCGAACAGCGCGTTCACGATCTGTTTCCGCTCGCGCGCATCGACGATGCCCTTGAGCACGGCAAAGTGATCGAGCAGATCCTCGGCCGTGACTTTCGGGTAGAGCCCGAATTCCTGCGGGAGATAGCCGAGCGTGCGCCGCACCGCCGACGGATCCCGCAGCACGTCGATCTCGCCGAGGTGCGCCGCGCCGGAATCCGGCTCCTGGAGCGTGGCGAGAATGCGCATCAACGTCGACTTCCCCGCCCCGTTCGGGCCGAGGAGCCCGAACATCCCCGGCGGGATGGTCAGCGAGACGTCGTGCAGCGCGCGGGTGCCGTTCTCGTACGTCTTGGAGAGATGCTCGATGCGGAGATCCATGATCCCTTCCGGTGACTTTCCGAACGAACGCCGTTGTCATTCCGAGCGAAGTCGAGGAATCCGGGCTCGTTGCGGTCGATGCCCAACGAGCCCAGATCCCTCGACTCCCCCTCGCGTCGCTCGGGGTCGCTCGGGATGACACGCCCTAGAACGACGACTCGAATCCCACGAGCAGGAACGTGGCGTTCCGCACGTTGTTGACGTTCGGGAAGTCCTGCCGCACGACATTCGCCACGAGACGAGCAATCCCACCCTCGAGCAGATAGCTCCCGCCGGCCACGATCTGGCGCTCGGCGGCGTCGTTGATCGACAGCTCGCGAGAGAGATCCTTATCCCAGAAATCGTAGCGCGCCACGAGCTGGAGGTCGTGCGTGGGGCGAACGGTGCCGAGGGTGTACCAGCCGAATCGGCGCAGCTCGGCGTCGCGCGCGCCCATGGCCTCGGCGCGGAACGTATAGATGCTCGTGCGATACTGCAGCTCGCCGCCAAGGCGCTCGCGGCGCACGGGCGTCGGTCCGCCCTGGAACCCGCCCGAGCTGCCGATCTGGAAGCCCGGCAGGAACGACGGATGCAGCACGACGCGGCCCATGAGCGTTTTCTGATTATTGGGATCGGTCGTGCCCTGGCTCTCGCCGGTCTCATTGAACAGACCGCCGTGATATTCGACGACGCCGTTCGCCGCGAGGCCGTTGGCGGAGACGCCGACGTCGCGCACGTCGCCCAAGCCGATCGCGCGCGACTTGTCGACGATGAACATCGTACGCTCGATCGTCTCGACCTGCGACGTCGGGATCGTCCCCTCGAGGCTGAGCGGGAGCACCTGCTGCCCGATGTCGACGTTGAATCTCGGATTGAACACGTACGTGAGCGCGGCGTCCTGCACGATGCGGCTCTTCTGATCGACCACGGCGGCGCTCAACGCGAGCGAGTCGCCGAGCTCCGACGCCGTCGTGTTGAGGCTCAGCACCTTGGCGGCGTCGAAGCCGATGCGCCAGCGCAGGTGCGGCGACACCAGCCCGCTGAACTTGAGATCGGCCTTGCGCAGCCGGTAGCCGTCTCTGTTGAGCGGATCGCCGGCGCGGTAATACAGCTCGATGAAGCCGTGGATTTCCGGCGGCGCGCTGCGAACGGAGGACGAATCCTGTGCGCGCGCCGGACGGGCGGCGGCGAGGCACAGCATGACGAACAGCGCGCAAGCGGTTGAAGCGCGACGAGAGTGCATCGAAGTAGTGAAAGTCGGGAAAACGGCGCGGTCCCCCGCGACGAGCGGAGGTGCAGCCGAAGGCAGGCGCAGTATCTTATCGGACGATTGAATCCTACGCGAGCCACCTCCTCCCCCGAAATCGATGCG
>Ga0068856_100001855_pt1 | contig 22069 bp, 14 predicted proteins | sample KBSCornC62_FD_66595 | JGI IMG/M metagenome (GOLD analysis project Ga0068856, IMG submission 66595) | Corn rhizosphere microbial communities from Kellogg Biological Station, Michigan, USA - KBS Corn C6-2 | ecosystem: Host-associated > Plants > Roots > Rhizosphere > Soil ... | reverse complement strand
CTTCGTTCCGTCGCCGGCGACAGGTCCGCAGAATTCATATTGCGCGTCGGCGACATGAGCGACCAGTTGACCGAAAGTTCGAACGGTCGACACAGGCCGGAAGGAATAGTTTTCTTCGGGAATTTCTTCGGCCGATTTCAGCACATCATTCTTTGTCATGCCATAAATCTTCTTCATGCCCGAGGTAAGCGGATTGGCCGAAGGAGTTTGGGCGAAGGCCACGGTCCCCAGCAGTGAAAGTGCGGCAAGTACGGGAAATATCCTCATGTGCGCTCCCCTTTTCAGGCTGATTCTATCAGGCCCGTCGCCAATCCCATATACAGAGGCACGCAGCTGCAAGCACGCTAATCGCAAAGCCAGCCAGCGCGTCGGCGGCATAGTGATAGCGCCCGTAAATTGTGGCGATCGCCACGCTGACCGCATACACGAGCAGCAGCCATCCCCAGACTCGCCGAGGCGGCTTGATAAGGAACATGGCCCAGGCCGAGGAGAAGGCCGCCGATACATGCGCGCTCGGGAATACGCCCACGTGGATAGTTGCTCTGTTCAGCAAATACAGATTCAAGTGCCGGGCCCAGGTCGAAATCTGGGGCGGTTCCATTGCCGGGAAAACGTAGCGCGGCGGTCGCGTGGGAAAGTACGGAAAGAGAGCATAGGCGCCGAGCGTCCCCAACAAGTAAACGGTCCAGAACCTGTCGATGGATCTGCGCGGGCCGCCGGACAATAGGCCAATGCCATACGCTGCCACTCCATAAACCAGCAGGTAACAGAACTCGAAATACAGAGGCAATGCCTTGCCCCCGCTTTCGATGGCAGCGCGTAACCCCCAATCGTGCAACAGGACGCGGTCCCAACGGATCCATGCGAATTCGTACGCGGCGTTGTAGTCGCGCGGCAGGAAGAATTCCATTTCGCGGAACGCGAGAAACGTGAGAACAACAGGCAGCCAGTCGCGCACGATCTCCACCGCACGCCGGGAACGGCCCCGCTCCATTCGGCGGAGCAGGGAGAAAAGAGCGGCTACCGCAAACAGGACAAACCAGGGCTGCCCATGCAAGTTGGGGCGATTGCGAAAGATGAGACTAAGCAGCGCAATATAGCTGAAGAACGCCAGCAGAATCCATTCCGGCGCCCGGAATCGAATCCCGCGCATTTTTTAAGTTTTCACATCCGCGGGCTCGGCTTGCGGGGTAAAGAGCAGAGCGAGACCGCAAAGCACGCCGGCCCACAGGGCCCAAACAGTCAGAAACTGATGATCGATCAAAATTCCAGCGAGTACGGGCGCGCCGATTTGCGCTACCGATGTCAGCGATTGCGTGAGTCCCATGATCACACCCTGTTCGCGTTTGCCTGCTTTTTGCGTGATCATGCTGGTCAACGCCGGCCGCAACCCTGCGCCGCCGATGGAAGTGAAACCAAAAATCCAGAGGAGCTGGCCAACCGTGGTTGTGAAACCTATAGCGGCGTATCCGGCAAGGGACGTGAGGAATCCGAGTTGGACGACTTTGCGCTCACCCAGCCAGCGCACCATGCGGCCGACGACCCCCCCCTGCATAATGATCCCCAGAAATCCGTTGAAGGCGAAGATATACCCGACTTCACGGACACCCACACTGTGTCCATTCCACCAATAGCGGCGCTCGGCAAACAATGCAAAGCCAGCAATGAAGGTGGAAAACGATATCGCAAACAGCAGCCATTGGATCAACAGGCGCCTCAGGTCGGGGCGATGGAAGTACTGCGCATACTCGCTCCAGGAAAACAGCGAGAGCCGCCGGCCGGCCGGCCCATCTTCGAAAGGATGTTCGTGCATCGCTTCACGGCGCGGCAGCAGAAAGAAGGTACACAAGATACTCGCAAACGAGAGCGCGCAGGCGGCGAAAATGGGAGCTTGATAGCCGTAATGGGCGAGGTATCCGGAAATGGCCGGTCCGACCAAGAACCCGAAGCCGAACGCGACGCCGATAATAGCAAACGATTTAGCGCGATTCTCCGGGCTTGTTACGTCGCTGATGTAGGCTTGAGCCGTGGTCAAATTGCCGGCCGTGGCGCCGTCGATGGCACGTGCCACGAAGAGCATCCAGATGCGCGTGGAGTAGGCAAGCATGAAGAAGCCGGCGAGGGTTCCGGCCTGGCTGATCAACAGCACGGGCCGACGCCCGAAGCGATCGGAGAGCTGTCCCAGAATGGGGCCAGAAATAAGCTGGAAAACGGCGAAAATGGCTACGATCTCACCAACGACAGTGGGCGAAGCGCCGAGCCGCTCCGAATAGAACGGCAGAAGAGGCAGAATGATGGTAAATCCCAGGACGTCCACGGCCACAATCAGAAAAATTGGGACCAGTGGCGAGGCCGCGCGGCGTTTGGGCGGCGCATCGACCGCGTCGGGCTGTGGCAAACTCACAATACGATATTAGCGGGCGCACACGCGCTTGCTTGTGAGTGCGCGACCTTCCTATATACTGCAAACAGGTAAAGGCGGAGGTGTCTCTAGGATGAAGTTATTAACGTCTGTTTCGCTGCTGGTAGTGGCGTCTGCGCTCGTCTTTGCGCAGGAACCGAATCCAACGCAGGCTATCCAAAAGGCGAACGGCACGCCCAGCCAGCAGAACCCGATCTTCAAAGTAGAAGTGGTATCTCGCTCGATCTCGTCGATCAGTTATCGGAATCGAAGCGGCTCGACGAAAATCGATTTCCAGGGCACGTCGCTTGCCCCCAAGGCAAAGGGGAAGGCTGAAGTTACTAGCCGCCTCGGCCATACGGAAATCAGACTAGAGGTTAACGATCTTCCGGCAGCGCGCCAGTACGGGCCTCTGTTCCTCACTTACGTGCTCTGGGCCATTACACCGGATGGCCGGCCCGCCAATCTGGGCGAAGTAGTAGTGAACTCGAGCGGTGGTTTCAAAGCAACGGTCACTACGGACTTTCAGGCTTTCGGCCTGATCATCACCGCCGAACCTTACTTCGGTGTGCGGCAGCCGAGTGACGTGGTGGTGATGGAAAACGTCGTCCGCAAAGACACTCTCGGAAAAGTTCAGGCTGTGGACGCCAAATATGAATTACTGCCACGCGGCCAGTATGAATATCACGTTCCGGAAAGCCAATTAAAGCCGGTTGACCTAAATGCCGACAAGAAAAGTCCACTCGCTCTTTACGAAGCCATTAATGCCGTACAAATTGCTAAGTATGCGAAAGCGGACCAGTATGCGACGGATATATGGAGCGACGCCGAGAAGTTGCTGAAGCAGGCGCAGGACTATCACGACCGCAAACAATGGGGCCCATCGATGATGACTTCGAAGGAGGCTGTGCAAAAGGCCGAGGACGCGCGGACGATCTCATTGCGACGGCAGCGTGAAGAAGCATTGCAGCAGGAACGCGCTGCGGCGGCGGCACGGGAAGCGGCGGAAAAACAACGGGCGGCGGATGCGCGGGCGCGGGCTGCGGAAGAAGCTGCGCAGCGCGCTCAAGCCGAAGCGGCGGCACGTCACGAAGCCGAACAGCGTGCTTTGGCGGATGCCGCTCGCGCGAAAGCCGATGCCGAAGCCCTGAAGGCGCAGGAGGCGACGGCGGAAGCAGAACGCCTCCGGCAGCAGGCCGAAAACGATAAGAACCAGCTACGCCAGCGACTGTTGCAGCAGTTTAATGCGGTTCTACCAACGCGGGAAACGCCTCGCGGACTGGTCGTCAACATGCAAGACGTTCTATTCGATACCGGCAAATACGATTTGAAAGCGGAGGCACGCGAGGCGCTCGCGAAATTCGCAGGAATCGTGATTTCTCATCCGGGCTTGAATCTTCAGGTCGAAGGCTATACGGACAGCACCGGCACCGCGGAACTCAATCAGAAGCTTTCCGAACAACGTGCAAACGCGGTGCGCGACTACTTGATGAGCCAGGGAATCGATACAAACACCCTGAGCGCGGTGGGTTACGGAATGAACTATCCTGTCGCTCCCAATAACACCGCCGCAGGCCGGAAACAGAACCGCCGGGTGGAGCTTGTGGTATCGGGTGAAGTGATCGGTGTGAAGATCGGGACACCGCCAAGCGCGACGCCGACGCCGACCGAAGTCGCGGTTCCCCCTTCACCGCAGCGCTAAGCTGTTTTTTGCACACTTATTCGATAGCACTGATTCCAGGCGACGGCATTGGCCGGGAGGTAACCCTTCCGGCCTTTACCATCGCCCAAAAGACGGCCGTCGCCTTCGGCGCCACACTCTCGGCAACCAGCTACGACTGGGGAAGCGAGTACTATTTCCAGAACGGCCGCATGATGCCGCCGGACGCGCTCGAAACGCTGCGTGGGCACCACGCGATTCTTCTCGGCGCCGTTGGTCATACGGAGATCCCCGATCACGTCACGCTCAATGGCCTGCTGCTGCCCATCCGACGGCGCTTCGATCAATTTGCTAACGTCCGTCCGGCCATTCTGTATCGTGGCGTGCCGTCGCCGCTGAAAGGTCTTTCAGCCGGGGACGTAGACATGGTGGTTGTCCGCGAAAATACCGAGGGCGAGTACGCACAGGTGGGCGGCTTCGTCCACCAAGATCACCAAGCCGAGGTTGCCGTGCAAACCAGTGTATTTACGCGACACGGCGTGGAACGCATCATTCGCTATGCCTTCGATCTGGCACGCGCACGCAATAAGAAACGCCGCGTCGCTTCTATCACGAAATCCAACGCCCAGGGATTCAGTATGGTGCTCTGGGATCGTGTTTTTCAAAGAGTGGCGGCCGAGTACCCGGACATTTCGAACGAGTCTTTGTTGGTCGATGCGGCGGCTATGAATTTCGTCCGCCGCCCACAAAGTTTTGACGTGGTAGTCGCCTCCAACCTTTTCGGCGATATTCTCAGCGATATTTCGGCGATTGTGACGGGCAGTATCGGCCTCGCCGCGAGCGCCAATATCGATCCAACGCGCCGTTTTCCTTCAATGTTCGAACCGGTGCATGGATCGGCGCCGGACATTGCGGGGAAGGGAATTGCCAATCCTCTGGCGGCCGTTGTATCGGCGTCAATGATGCTTGACCACCTGGGGCTCAGCGAGGCGGCCCGGAAAATCGATGCATCTATTGAGAAGCTGCTTGCGGAAGAAAAAATTCGAACGCCGGACCTTGGCGGCTCGAGTTCCACGGCGCAGGTGATCGACGCGCTTCTGAATTCGTAAGGGCGGAATATGCCCAACGCGTTTGCCGGCTTCCCCAAGGAGATGGCCTCATTCTTTCGCGGCCTGAAGCGCAATAATCGGCGCGAATGGTTTCAGCCTAGAAAGGACGTGTTCGATTTGCACGTCAAGGCGCCGATGATCGAGTTAGTGGAAGCGCTGAATCGCGAGTTCGCTAAGTTTGCGCCACATTATATTACCGATCCGAAACGCGCCATTTTTCGCATCTACCGCGACACACGATTCAGTCCCGACAAGACACCTTATAAGACGCACATCGCGGCGCGGTTTGGGCTGCGCGGCGGCGATCAGGTGGCCGTGAGCGGCTACTATTTTAGCGTCTCGAATGAGCAGATCGAGATTGCGGGCGGTATCTATCATCCGGCGCCTGATATTACTCTGCGGGTTCGCACGTATATTGCGGATCACTACGAGGAACTGCGCCGCATTCTGTCGAACCAGACGCTTCGCCGGCGTCTAGGTGAGTTGCAAGGTGACGAACTTTCACGAGTTCCAAAGGGGTTCAATCCTAATCATCCAGCCATCGATCTGATCAAAAAGAAGGATTGGATTCTGGATGTGGAACTCGATGGTTCGCTCGCCACCACGCCGCGGCTCCAAAGCGAAATCGCCGATCGCTTCCGGTTGATGACGCCCTTAATTGAGTTCTTAAACCGCCCGCTTGCCGAGAGGCCGGCTACGAAGCTGCGCGATTATTTGATCTGACCAGCAAGGGCCGTGCGGGCCTTTTTCGGCAGCTTTGCCCAGACCAAGTCATAGGACTCCCGGATCATGTCCTTTAGCTCTGCGCGCGTCAGCGACTCTTCGCTCTCGATGGAGATCCATTTCGCGCGCGCCAGATAGGGCGCTGGCACGATGCCGGGACGTTCCACACAATCCGCGAACTTTTCGGGTGCGCACTTGATGCTGAGGATGTTTTCAGACGGCTCCAATGCGGCGATTGCAAAGACTTTGCCGCCGACTTTGAAAACCAGATGCTCGCCCCATTGGATTGTCTCGGTCGCATAGGGAAACGACAGGCAATACCGGCGCAGCCACGCGAGCACAGTATTAGACGATCTCTTCCCGCACTGCGTCCCAGTGCATGGCGCGTCCTAGTCGGTAACTATCGACCGCCATGCGGCAAGCGATCGAGACGCCAAAGCCGAGGTCGAAGGGACAATTGATTTCTTTGCCTTCGCGGATTGCGTCCATAAAATTTCTCATGTGAGCCGACGGCGAAGACGGTGTTTCGCCGGTCAGGGCGACACCGGCCGGCAAGTTCACCTTTTCCGGCAAATAGCGGATGCGCGGTCCGCGCAATATGGTTCCATCCGTGCCGAGTACCTGCTCCGTGCTTCCCAAACTGGCGTTGCCGAATCCCGAAACCCAACTGAACAGCATCTCTTCCGGTTGCGTCATGGCGACGTTCATCGTATCGGGCACTTCACGCCCGTCTTTCCAAAGATAGAGACCGCCGGTCATTGTCACCGCTTGCGGGATCTTCAGATCGAGTATTTTGTACCAGAACGCCAGTTGATGGCACATGTTTTCGTAGATGTTGCCGCCGGAATAATCCCAAAAGAATCGCCAATTCAGATAACGATTCGCATCGAACGGAATTTTAGGACCTTCACCAAGAAATTTATTCCAAACGATGTTTTCCGCGGTCATGCCAGGCTGCGGCATGCGCGACCACTGCGGTTTGCCGTGGGGCGTATTGCGGTACATAGTGGCGTCAATTGCAGTAATCTTTCCGAGCTTCCCGCCAGCGAGGAAGTTCTTCGCATCCGTAACATGGCCGGACGAGCAGGACTGGTGCCCGATCTGGACAATCCGTTTCCCCCGTACCGCCTCATACGCAGCACGCATCCGTTTGGCGTGCTTCACCGTGAACGCCATGGTCTTTTCCTGGTAGACATGCTTGCCGGCTTCGATCGTATCCACGAAATGCTGGCAGTGAAGGTGTTGCGGAGTGGCGATCAGCACCGCGTCCAAGTCCTTGTCTTCGAGCATCAGGCGATGATCGATGAACGTCCGGACTGCAGGCGCAACAGCTTTAGCCTTTTCGCGCTGCTCGGTATAGATGTCGCAGACGGCGCGAAACTCTGTGTTAGGGCAATTCAGCGCATCGCGAACGATAGCTTCACCGCGCGCGCCGTATCCGATAATGCCGAAGCGGATGCGTTCATTGGCTCCGAGTACCGTTTCCGGCAGGGCCGCCAAGCTTCCAATGCCGCCGGCGAATTGTCCGAAAAATCTGCGCCGCGAACTCATTTTCTAAAACACCTCTTCCACCAGGAATTGCTCATATTTTCCACCGGGGGTCACGTAAATATTCAAGGCCACGGTGTTGCGTTCAAAGTGCGCGCGATATGTCAAATGCGTCATGCCTCCGCGAGATTGCTCGCTCCCCAGCGTGAGCGCTACCAACTTCCCGAGCGGCGCCAGCGATGCCCGGTAGTCCTCGATAGCGGGTGAGACGAAATATGCATTCGCGTGGGCAGTGAAGCGCTCGCGATCGATACGCCCGTGTTGCAGATCTTCCAGAATGGCGCGTACCTCGGCATTTCTTTGCGTTTTCTTACTTTGTGGCTCGAGCAACTCGGAGGCGATCTGGCGCGTCACCGTGCCTATCAATCCAACGTTATCTTCGTTCGACAGGACGGCGATTCCAAGTTGCTTTTTTGGAAAGACACTGTTCATGGCGAGAAAACCCGAGACTTCTCCACTGTGGCTCAACATTGGTGTTCCCGCCATTTCGCCCAATCCAAGTCCCAGAGCATAGTGGGTTGCGGCGCCGCTCTTTAATTTCACTTCACGTACGAATTCTTGATATGACTTTGCCGACAAGATGCGTTTGCCGATGAACGCCGCATCCCAGCGAGCCAGATCCGAAGCTGTCATGCATAGATCGCCAGCCGCGAAATACCAGCCGGGTCCTTCCCGGAGCGCTGGCCGCGCGGGTCCCAAAGCAAAGCGCGTATAGGCGGTCGCATCCGCCGCGGTCTTGACGGTGCAGTCGCCGGCCGATGTCATACCGAGCGGCTCGAAAATGCGCTGTTTTAGATAAGGCAGAAGTTGCTGCTCCGACGCCTTTTCGAAGATCTTTCCCGCTAGGACATAATTCGTGTTACTGTACTGCCAGCGCGTGCCCGGATCGAAATTCAGGGGCTTTTTCGCCCAGACTTCCAGGAGCGCTTCAGGCGATGTCGCTTTCGCCCACTCCGGGATCATGTAGTCCTGCGGTGCGTAATCCTCATATCCGGAAGTATGCGAGAGCAGTTGTTTTATGGTGATTTCGCTCGCTCGTGTGAATTCAGGAAAATATCTCGACACAGGATCCGCGAGCGAAAGCTTGCCTTGTTCTTGCGCGAGCAGCAGCGCCGCTACGGTGAATTGCTTGCTGATTGACCCAATCGCATAGCGTGTGTTTGTATCCGCATCTCCGAATGCGCGTGTGTAGACAATGTTGCCGGATTTGGTGACGGCGACCGAAACGCTCGGCGTCTCGAAGGCGGTCCGTGCGGCGGCTATCGTTTCGTCGAGGCGTTTGCGGGCGTCATCCGGAAGCTCACCCCACGCCGATAGGGCGCAAAGAATGAGCAGCCATGCAATGCATCTTTTCACAGACGCCGTACCAGAACGATCGTAAAATCGTCCGCGAAACTGGTGTTGCCGCGCCATTTGCGCATGTGATCCACCAACTGGTTGACAATCTCTTCGCAGGAGAGGTCCTTACGCGGCACCAAAAAGTCTGCCAGACCGTCTTCACCGAATTCTTTTCCATCGCCGTTCGAGGCTTCCGTCACACCATCGCTATAGAGGGCCAGAAGTTCGCCGGACGCTAATACGGTCTTTCGCACTTCATATTCGACCGGGGCAAACAGGCCCAATACCAGTCCGTTGCCTTTGAGCCGCTCCACGACACCCGACGTTCGCAACACTAGCGGGTAATTATGTCCGGCGTTGCTATATTCGAGTGCGCCGCTCGGCGGATCGAGGAGCGCATAGAAGAAGGTGATGAATTTGCCAAGCGGACAGCGTTCGGTGAGACTGCGATTCAACGTTCTGACTGCCGTCCCCGGATCGGGCATAGTCTCGCGCAGCATTTGCACCCTGGCCTGCAGGCTCGACATCATCAATGCCGCAGGCAAGCCCTTCCCCGAAACGTCGCCAACAGCAAGCGCCAGCCGGCCGTCCTCATATGGGACGAAGTCGTAATAATCTCCGCCCACCGTGTGGCAGGGAAGATTCAAACCCGAGAGATCATAGCCTTCATAAACAGGCGCTTCCGGCGGCAGCAGCGTGCGTTGAATTTCGCTCGCTTGGGCCAGCTCCAGCTCCATCATTTTTTCCGACTGCTCAATCTCGGCGAGACGGGCGTGTTCGATCCGAATGGCGGCGACGTTTGCCATCACTGTCAGCAGATCGAGATCTTCCTGCGAGAATGGCCGGATGACGGCGCCGTTGTCTACGTAGATCAAACCAATGACACGATCGGCCGTCTGCAGCGGTGCCGCCATCATGCTGCGCACACGATGCATGACAATGCTCTTTTGCTGGCGCAGAGCGTCATCCAATTGCGCATCGCTGATGACGAGCGAACATTTTTCGCGAATCACGCGATCGCGTACGGCGGTGCTGATGGAGAAGCCATCACCTTTGCTGGCGCGCACCACGAGCTCGCCTTCTTCCAGCGTCAAAATCACGCCGCGGCGAGCTTCGACCGCCGAAAGGGCTAGATCCAGAATAATAGTGAAGAGACCTTCCAGCGGGTGATGGGTCACCAATTCGCGGCCCGCGCGAATCAGGGCGCTCACAACGCGCGAGGTATTCAAAGATTGTTCGCGCGTCGGGCGGAGGACTTTGTCGAGACTGGTGACGATGGTCGCTTCGCGCTGTATGTTTTCTTCTTCCTGCGGCACGAAAGAGATCACGGGCTTGTGCGTTTCGGTGGCCGCGTCGCGCACTTCGATTGTCAGGTGGCCGGCATAAATGCGGTCGCCGCCTCGCAACCGCTGGGGTTCCTTCAGACTGAGCGAATTTAGTACGGTGCCGTTCCGGCTGTTGCAGTCCTTCAGCCACCAGCTCCCGTCGCGCCGCTCAAAAGCCAGGTGATATCGGGAAAGCCAGGGGTCTTGAGGATAGGGCAGATCGTTATCGGCAGATCGCCCCAAGGAAAGGGGCGTTTTCTGCAACTCCACTCTTGTGGGTGCGCCCTCCGGCCCGGAAATGAGCAGTTCCATCTGGGGATTCCCTTACCGTAACACTTGCCGATCTAGCCTCCCAGGTCTTCGAACGGCTCGGGTTTCGCGACCGGTTTGTTGGCTGCTTTGCCGGTGATCAGCCGCGCACCTCGATTGAAAGTGAAGTACAGGAAGCCCCATTCGATGGCCACAAGCAACCTGCTTTGAAACTCTACGATGTACAGCAAGTGTACAAAGAGCCACACCAGCCAGGCGATAAGCCCAGTAAGATGGAAGCCGAAAATGTTGGCGACAGCCGATGCGCGGCCGATTACCGCCAGATCGCCCTTATTGAAATAGTGAAATTGCGCTTGTGGACGGCTGTCGCCTCGCGCTCGTTTGGCAATGAGTTTGGCCGCATACGCGCCACCTTGCATCGCGACCTGCGCCACTCCGGGCAGCGGCTTGCCTTCTTTATCAATACACGTTGCCAAATCGCCCACTACGAATATTTCCGGATAGTTTGGGATGGTCAGATCCGAGGCGACCTTGATATGGCCGGCCTTGTCGGTCTCAGCTGCTGTCCGTTGGGCGAGGAGCCGCCCGAAATCAGTTACCGCTACACCGGCCGCCCAGATCACCGTATGTGAGGGAATGTGAGTCGTACCGGTAGAGGTATTAAGTGTGACTCCATTTTCATCGACCGCGGTTACTACCGCTCCAAGACGGACGCGTGCACCTAATTTAATTAAAGCGTGTTCCGCTTTTCTCGAGAGGTCTTCCGGATAAGTAGAAAGGACGCGCTTGCCGCCGTCCACGATCAGAATTCTCGCGTCTTTCGGATGGATCGACCGGAAATCATTTTTCAGCGTATGATTCGCGATTTCGCCCAGTGCGCCGGCTAGTTCCACGCCGGTTGCGCCCCCTCCCACGATGACGAACGTCAGCCAGGCGCAACGTTCGTCCGGGTCAGTGGTTCGCTCGGCCGCCTCGAAGGCGAGCAAGATTTTGTGGCGGATCATGGTCGCGTCTTCCACACTCTTTAATCCGGGTGCCCAGGTGTGCCATTCATCGTGGCCGAAGTAGGTACCTTGCGAGCCCGTTGCGACAATCAACCAGTCGTAAGGAATAGTCGCGCCGTCTTTGAGCTTTACCGATTTGGCCGCGGGATCGATGTCGATTGCTTCACCGAGCAATACAGAAGTGTTCTGCTGTTTGTTCAGGACGCCTCGTATGGGTGCGGCAATTTCTCCGGGTGAGAGCGATCCCGTGGCTACTTGATACAGGAGCGGTTGAAACAGATGATAGTTGCGGCGATCGATCACCGTGACGTCTACGGGGGCATTCTTTAAAGCTTTCGCCGCGTACAACCCGCCAAAACCACCGCCTAAAATAACAACTCGTTTACGATCGGCCATACAATTAAGGGTACTGGCTTCGATGCTCTCCGCGTTCTTGAAGCGCGAGGAATTCGCCCGGCATCGAAAGAACGGGGCGCGTCCAGCCGCTGGTAAACTGAGAGTTCATGCCTGCTTGCTCGCGCCGTAACTCTGCGGTCGTCCGGATCGGAAATGTACACGTTGGGGGGATGCACCCCATAGTCGTGCAGTCCATGACAAACACGGACACAGCCGATTCGGCAGCTACCGTGAACCAAGTGATGGCGCTGGCGCGCGCGGGTTCGGAACTGGTCCGTGTCACGGTGAATACGGAAGAAGCCGCGCAGGCGGTGCCGACGATTGTTTCGACGCTGCGCGATTTCGGTATGGATGTGCCGATTATCGGGGATTTTCACTACAACGGTCATCTCCTGCTCAAGAAATATCCCGCCTGCGCCCGCGCACTAGCGAAGTACCGCATCAATCCGGGAAACGTCAATATTGGCCGCAAGCAGGATGACAATTTCCGTACGATGATCGAGGCGGCCATCGAATACGACCGGCCGGTACGTATTGGGGTGAACTGGGGCTCGCTCGATTCGGCGTTGTTGACGCAGATGATGGACGACAATTCGAAATCGCCCAATCCGCTCGATGCCATGGAAGTGACGCGCCGTGCCATTGTCGAGAGCGCGTTACGCAGCGCAGAAAACGCGGAGCGGTACGGTCTCACTCACAACAAAATCATCCTGAGTGCCAAAGTGAGCAATGTGCAGGATCTCATCGAGGTGTATGAGATGCTGGCGCGCCGCTGCGACTATCCCCTGCATCTTGGACTCACGGAAGCAGGGCTCGGCTCGAAAGGCATCGTTGCGACCACGGCGGCGCTGTCCGTGCTTCTTCAGCAAGGAATCGGCGATACGATTCGCGCGTCCTTGACGCCTTTGCCGAATGGCGATCGGACCGATGAAGTTGTAGTTAGTCAGCAGATTCTGCAGGCGCTCAACCTGCGCAGCTTCACTCCGCAAGTCGCTGCCTGTCCGGGTTGCGGCCGTACCACGAGCACCTTCTTCCAGGACATGGCCGACCAGATCCAGACCTATCTCCGAGAGCAGATGCAGGTGTGGCGTGAAAAGTATACCGGCGTCGAAGAGATGAAAGTCGCCGTGATGGGCTGCGTGGTGAATGGTCCCGGCGAATCGAAGCACGCGGATATCGGCATTTCGCTGCCGGGCACCTTCGAAAAACCGGTAGCTCCTGTTTATATTGACGGGAAACTCTCGACTACGCTGCGGGGCGATGGGATTGTGGCCGAATTCCGCGACATCCTCGACGGCTATGTGGCCCGCCGCTATGGGAGAGCGATTGCCGATCCGGAGCCGCTCGCGTTACTTGAGCGCTAGGCGCTGAATTTCTTCAAGCTCTTTGCCGGCGTCGGCCCATTTTCCCTGCGAGCTCAAATCCTTATAGCGCTTCAAGTGTTCGCGAATCTGCCGCAGCGTTTCCGTATCGGGTGCGGCGGATGGCTGCTGCGGCGCGGAAGTCTGTTGCGTTTGCCCTTGTGCGGCAGGCGTTGCAGGGATAATGCCGCTCAGCGCAGCCGTGAGTTGCGCCAGCGCCTGCTCATAGGTATCGGCGTAGGCCAATTTGTTCCCCATCGCGAGCGCCACTTTTCGCAATTGAGGCATGCTCGCTTGCGCCGATTGGATATAAATAGGCTCGACATAGAGAAAACTGTTATCAAGCGGCAGGACAAGCGTCTGCCCGCGGATGACTTGCGAGCCCTGCTGGTTCCATAAAGACAGGTCTTTGGAAATGTTCTGGTCCTGATTGATCCGCGCGTCAATCTGAATCGGGCCGTAAATAATGTTTTGTTTCGAAAGCTGTTCGAACTCGATTTCACCCAGATGAGCACCATCGCAGCGCGCATACATAACCGCGATCAAATTATTCTTGTTGGCCGGGGTGAAGGTGGTCATTAATAGAAACTCGGGAGTGTTGCTGCCGGGCAGAGTGGCGACTACGTATGTGGGCAACACCGAGCCGGTGCCCTGATTCTGTTGACCGGTCTTTGCCAAATCCCACAAATCGGCTCGGTTGTAGAAGGCTTCCGGTTCGCGCATATGAAATGTGCGATACATCTCTGCCTGCACGCTAAATAACGTTTCCGGGTAGCGCGCGTGTGCCCGCAGGTCTGCCGGCATGGCCGCTGCCGGCTTGAGCAGGGTGGGAAACAATCGGGCATATGCCTTGATGAGCACATCTTCGTCGTCGAAGATATAGAAGTTGGTCTCGCCGGTGTAGGCGTCGATGGTCGCTTTCACCGAATTGCACAAATAGTTGACCGGCTGATTTCCCAAATCGATCTCGCGCGAATACGGATGCGCATCGGACGACATGTAGCCGTCGGCGATCCACACCAAACGGCCGGAATCCGTCAGCACTAGATACGGATCGGAATCCCAGCTTAGAAAGCCTGCGATCCTTCGCAGCCGATCGCGAACCGAGCGATGAATCATCATCCGGCTCGTCGAGGTGAGATATTCGGTCAGGATAATATTGCCGTCGCCGTAGTGCAGCGCCGCGGCCAACCGCATGAACAGCGACGAAACTGGAAAGCCGCCCGTTCCGCCGTAGGTGGTCTTGATAGTTTCCGACCCCGACGGATAATTGAATTCCTGCTGAGCGGTATCGACAAAAACGGGTTCGTGCGCGACTTCGCTGTAATAAATCTCCGGCCGTGTGAAGCGCAGGCTTTTCGCCGTAACCACTGGAGGAGCGTCCTTGATAAATAGCAGCGGAAGACCATCCGGCGTAATGCGGTTAGCCTCCGCCATCACCGCTCCGTAGCCGTGCGTGTAGATCAAGTGGGGATTGATCCAGCGGTTGCCCGCTTCACCAAGCTGCCGTATGTCCAGCTCGCGGGGCGAAATCATGACCTGCCGCATCTGGCCATCAATCGTGTAACGGTCCACGTCGGTGTCCATGTACACGTAGGGCCGAAGTGGTTGAATTTGAGAGATCGTATCGTGAAACGGCTGCCAGGCCCACAGCCTCACGTTATCGAGCAGCGGCTTGTGTTTGGCGTAGTCGATCTGAACTTCCGGGTCGGCCTCGAGTGTGGTTTCTTTGACGCGGCGGTCCAGGTGATACGCCGAGCGCGTAGCTTCGATGTGGTGCCGGATATAAGGTGTTTCGAGCGCCAATTCGTTCGGGCGAACATACAGGCTCGCCACGATCGGCGGCAGAATAAAGCGGACCGGAATGAGCAACAGCAGCAGCGCGGCCCAGCGCGGTTTTTTCGCCAGAAGCAAAGCCGCCGCGGCCAGCGCCGCCAATATCAGCAGCCATTGCAGGGGGATCACGATGTGATCCGCCACCCAATCCACACCGACCAGGTACTGCCCGTGATCTTCGAGCAGCAACCCATAGCGATCGAAGTAGACTTTTAGCGCAACGCCCAACAGCAGGACGACACCGGTGGCGCGGATGAAGGTGGAATCGAACAAGCCACGGAATTGGAAATGTTCCAACTCAAACGGCGGCCCTCCAGGCAGCCGGTTTTGCAATAGTTTGCCTACTCGGTCGGCGTGCGCCGCCGCCCAATAGATCAAGAGAGATAAAACGGCTCCCACCAGCGCCACGCTTAGCAGAAGATTGAAAAAAGGCAGGTCGAAGAGGTAGAAATGCAGCGGTTTTTGGAAGATCGGATCGATAAATTCGCCTGGGGCGGGCGTTTGCCGCAAGCCGCCGAAATATCGTACAACGGTCCAGCTATCGACGGTCGAGTTGGCCACTCCAATCGAAAACAGCGCCAACACGATGGCGGCCACCCGAATCACGAAGCTGCGCTTCAGGAATCCATATAGCGGCGCGTCGGGTGTGTGCCGGATTCCGAGGCGGAACGCTGTCCAAAAAGCGGTGAAGAAGATAAGGATAGCCAGCAGGATGGGTACTGTGCCATATAGCAGCAGGTTGATCCAGGTATCGAGCTGATGCAACTCGTTCCACCATGCGTAATCGATCAGCGTTCCTGCAATGAAGCGAGCGCTGATCAGCACGATCAGGGCGAGGAGGATGAAAAAAAACAGCCCCCCGGGTCTTTTCCTCATGGACGGCGAGGCGAGCGGCTTCCTAACGCGGGTCGCAAACAGCGAGTATATCGCCTATTGGCGGCTATGCCGCATTTCGCGTATCTTCCTGGCGTAAAAGGTCTAATAAGCCGGCGGTGACTTCGTTGAAGATTTTGCGGCGGCGATGCACGATACGCACGGGCCGGTACAGTTCGGCGGGTTTGAGACGCAGCGCTACAAGACGCCCTTGCAGAATGTCCTCGCGCATTACGCGGGCCGGCATGATGCTAATTCCCGCTCCGTGTGCAACGGCTTCCTTGATCATCTGGATATTGTCGAATCGAAGGACGACCTGAACGGTAACTTTCTTCTCCCGGAGGTAACGGTCGATCTGTTCCTGAATTGGCAGATCATCATCAAAACCAATAAATTCCTCATCCTGTAGCGCGGCCGCAGGAATAAATTCGCGCTGGGCGAGCGTGTGGCCCGGCGCCACTGCTACGACCATTTCCTCGTCGCGCCAGGGCAGGGCAATCAGCTCGCGCGAGGATTCCGCATAGCTCATCAGGCCCAGATCAGCTTCGTCCATTTCCACCGCTTCCCAAACGCGTTCCGGCCGCAGATACAGCACTTGCAGTTCGGCCTGCGGAAAACGGGCTGCGAAGCGCGCTTCGATTTCGGACATTTCCGACAAACCCACCGAATAGATCGCCGCCACGCGCGCCGTGCCGTTCATTTGTTTCTTCAAAAGATCCAGCGAGGCACGCAATTCGTCATCGCGCCGCAGCACATCCTTGCAATATTCGAGGTAGAGCTTGCCTGCCGAGGTGATCTCGAGCGGACGCCGTCCGCGGTCGAACAAGCTTACCTGCAACTCGCGCTCGAGTTCGGCTATTGCTTGGCTGGCCGCCGATTGGCTGAGATGGTTCAAACGGGCGGCCTTACTAACGCTCCGATGGTGGGCAACGTCGCGTATCAGACGAAGATGCGCTGTGGACACGGGAATTACAAAAAGGATATCATAAGGAAAACCGATATTGCAAGCCATCAAATTCAATTTGACGAATAGTGGGAAGGCCGCTATACTGAGTTCTACTTCCTCCGAGTCCCCAGAGGAGAGTGGTGGCGTGTACTCAGTCGATACTCCCAAGCAGCTTCCGAGAGCCCAAGGCCTCTATGATCCAGCGAATGAACATGATGCATGCGGCATAGGGTTTGTGGTCAATATCAAGGGCCAAGCGTCGCACGATATTGTCCTAAAGGGTCTGCAGATACTGGTTAACCTGGCGCATCGCGGCGCGTGTGGCTGCGATTCGGAGACAGGTGACGGCGCGGGCATCCTGATCCAGATTCCACATAAGTTTTTTGCGCGTGAAACTGCAAATTTAGGCTTCACGCTTCCGGCTCCCGGCGAGTATGGCATTGCGATGTGTTTCCTGCCGGTGGAGCGTCAGCAGCGGCTGGTTTGCGAAGGTCTGCTCGAGCGAATCTCTCGCGAAGAAGGCCTCACCGTGCTCGGCTGGCGCGATACGCCGGTCGAAGGAGACGCTATCGGACGCGTGGCACGCGCATCGCAGCCTTACATCGAGCAGCTTTTTGTCGCGCGCGCGCCGCACATGACCGGAGACGAATTCGAACGTAAGCTGTACGTCGTTCGCAAGCGCGTGGAAGCGCAGGTGGCTGAATCGGATATGCGCGATAAAGCCTTCTTCTATGTGCCGTCGTTCTCTTCGCGCACGATTGTCTACAAAGGCCTTCTACTGGCGAATCAGATTGGCGAGTTTTACAGCGAATTGCTGGACCCGAACACGGAAAGCGCCATGTGCCTGGTGCATCAACGTTTTTCGACGAATACCTTTCCGACCTGGCAACTCGCGCATCCGTTCCGCTACATCTGCCATAACGGCGAGATCAATACGATGCGCGGCAACGTGAACTGGATGAACGCGCGCCAGTCGGTAATGACGTCGCCGTTGTTTGACGATTTCAAAAAGCTGCTACCGATCATTCAGCCCGGCGGAAGCGATTCGGCCGCGCTGGATAACGCGGTCGAGCTATTGACCATGTCCGGCCGCTCGCTGCCGCATGTCATGGCGATGCTCATTCCGGAAGCCTGGGATTCGCATCCCACGATGTCGGCGGAAAAGAAGGCGTTCTACGAGTATCACGCTTCGCTGATGGAGCCTTGGGACGGGCCCGCCGCGGTGGCGTTTACAGATGGTAAGATGATCGGCGCCACACTCGACCGCAACGGCCTGCGGCCGGCGCGTTATCTGATCACTAAAGACGGCCTGTTGGTGATGGCTTCCGAAACGGGCGTGCTGCCGTTCCGGCCCGAAGAGATCGAGAAGAAAGGCCGCCTGCAGCCGGGTAAGATGCTGCTGGTCGACCTGGAGCAGGGGCGCCTCGTTCCGGATAAAGAGATCAAGCAACTGCTTGCCATACGCCAGCCCTACGGTGAATGGCTAGCTAAAAATCAGATCACGCTCGATTCGCTGCCTGAACCGGTACGCGTGCAGGGAGCGGATCACGAAAGCGTCCTGGTGCGTCAGCGCTGTTTCGGGTATACGGACGAAGATTTGCGCATGCTGGTCGCACCCATGGCGGCGAACGGAGAAGAAGCCGTCGGGTCCATGGGTGTCGACACGCCGCTTGCATGTCTTTCCGATAAGCCGCAATTGCTATTCAACTATTTCAAGCAGCTTTTCGCGCAGGTAACCAATCCGCCAATCGATCCCATCCGCGAGGAGCTGGTCATGTCCTTAACCAGCTACATAGGCACGGAAGGCAACATTCTCAGCGAGGTTCCCGAAAACTGCCATACGCTCAAAATGCCGCATCCGGTGCTGACCAACCGGGATCTCGAAAAACTGAGGCGCGTTTCGCGCGGCGACCTGCTCGCCTCTACGCTGCTGTCCACGTTTAGCGCGCCGGATGGCGAAGTCGGATTGAAACGCGCTTTGGATGGCCTGTGCCGCCGTGCGTCGTTGGCCATTCGCTCGGGTTATCGCCTCCTGATATTGTCCGATCGCGGCGTAGATGAAGAATACGCACCGATTCCTTCGCTACTCGCGCTCACCGCAGTTCACAATCACCTGGTGCGCGAGGGGACTCGCACCGGAGTGGCGCTGATTATCGAATCGGGCGAGCCGCGCGAGGTGATGCACTATTGCCTGCTGATCGGCTACGGCGCGAGCGCTATCAACCCGTACTTGGCGATCGAGACGATCGAGGAATTGGCGGCGAGCGGCGATTTGCCGCGTCCGGTGGCGCCCGAACAAGCGGTAAAGAATTACATCAAAGCGGTGAACAAAGGGCTGCTCAAAGTTTTCTCCAAAATGGGGATTTCCACCTTGCAGAGCTACCGCGGCGCACAGGTTTTTGAGGCTATCGGGCTCAATCAGGATCTGGTGAAGCAATACTTCACCGGCACTTCCTCGCGCATTGAGGGCGTAGGCCTGGATGTGCTGGCGCGAGAGGCAATCGAAAAGCACGCGTACGCCTTCCGCCCGCCCAGCGAGGCCGAGCCGGAACTGGCCATAGGCGGCAATTATCAATACAGGATTCACGGCGAGCGTCATTTATTGAATCCGGCCACGGTGAGTAAACTGCAGCACGCCGTGCGCGGATCGAGTTATCAAACCTTCCAGGAATACACGAAGTTCGTCGACGAACAGAACGAAGAGCTTTGTACCTTGCGCGGTCTGCTGCGCCTGAAGACGATTCCGCGGGCGATTCCGCTCGAGGAAGTGGAGCCGGCAAGCGAAATTGTGAAGCGGTTCGCCTCCGGCGCGATGTCGTTCGGCTCCATCAGCGCGGAAGCGCACGAAACCTTGGCCATTGCCATGAATCGTATGGGCGCGCGCTCGAATACAGGCGAAGGCGGAGAAAGCGAAACACGCTATATCAAGCTGCCCAACGGCGATTCGAAGCGCAGCGCGGTGAAACAGGTGGCTTCCGGCCGCTTCGGCGTTACCACGCAATACCTGGTGAACGCCGACGATCTGCAGATCAAAATCGCGCAGGGCGCAAAACCCGGCGAAGGCGGCCAATTGCCGGGACACAAAGTGGATGCTGAGATTGCGCGTGTGCGCCACTCCATTCCGGGCGTTGGTCTGATTTCGCCTCCGCCCCATCACGACATTTATTCGATTGAAGATCTGGCGCAATTGATCTACGACTTGAAGAATGTGAATCCTGCGGCGCGTGTGTCGGTAAAGCTGGTTGCAGAAGTTGGTGTAGGGACTGTCGCCGCAGGCGTTTCGAAGGCGCATGCCGATGTGGTTCTGATTAGCGGATATGATGGCGGGACCGGAGCATCTCCACTTACTTCCATCAAGCACGCGGGCATCCCGTGGGAATTGGGCCTGGCGGAAACCCAACAAGTGCTGGTCATGAACGATCTGCGCAGCCGCATTCGTGTGCAAGTGGACGGCAAGCTGCAAACCGGCCGTGATGTGGCGATTGCCGCGCTGCTAGGAGCCGAGGAATTTGGTTTTTCGACGGCACCGCTGGTAGCGATGGGCTGCATAATGATGCGCAAGTGCCATCTGAACACTTGTCCGGTAGGAATCGCGACACAGAATCCGATTCTCCGCAAGAAATTCGAAGGCCAGCCGGAGCATGTCATCAACTTCTTTTTCTATGTGGCGGAGGAAGTGCGCAGTTGGATGGCGAAGCTCGGCTTCCGCACGCTGGACGAAATGATCGGCCGTGTGGACATGCTCGAAACGCAGGCGGCGATCGACCATTGGAAAGCACGCGGCCTCGATTTTTCGGCAATCCTCTACAATCCGCAGGTGCCCGGCCGCGTGGGCCGCCGCTGCACGATTTCGCAGGACCACGGTTTGCAGGAAGCGCTCGACAACACATTGATCGAGCGGACGAAATCGTCCGTTGAAGCGAGCGAGCGGACGGAACTCGAGATGCCCATCCGCAATGTACATCGGACCGTGGGGGCGATGCTCAGCGGCGATATCGCGCGGCGTTATGGCGCTAAGGGACTGCCGGAGGACACGATTTGCGTACGGTTCAACGGATCGGCCGGGCAAAGTTTCGGCGCGTTCCTGACAAACGGAGTTTCGCTGTTTCTCGAAGGCGATGCCAACGACTACGTAGGGAAAGGACTTTCCGGCGGGAAGATAGTGGTGTTTCCTCCCAAGAGTTCGACCTTTTCTCCGGAAGAGAATATTCTCATCGGGAACACTGTGCTTTACGGCGCCACGAGCGGCGAGGCATATTTCAACGGCGTAGCGGGTGAGCGGTTCGCGGTGCGGAATTCCGGTGCGACGGCGGTGGTCGAAGGCGTCGGCGATCACGCTTGCGAGTACATGACCAACGGCACGGTCGTTGTTCTGGGAAGAACTGGCCGGAATTTCGCCGCTGGTATGAGCGGCGGCATTGCCTATGTTTTTGACGAGCATGGCGAATTTGCGCGTGTGCGCTGCAATCAGGCGGGTGTCGATCTGGAACCGCTCTTCGAAAGAGAAGATCTTCTGCTTTTGGAAAGTCTCATTCGTAAGCACGTCGACTACACCGGCAGCCCGCTCGGAAAACGCCTGCTGGCCCATTGGCCGGAAACAGTGAAGAATTTCGTAAAGGTCTTTCCGCACGAGTACAAGCGCATTCTGAAGGTGCGTACCGAGACGGAAAAGCAAAATATCGTCGTGCCCGACGTGCCGCCGCAAGCGGTGGCGGTGGGCGAACGCGCGCGGTAAACGGAAATGGGCAAGATCACAGGATTTCTCGAGTACGAGAGGGAAACTCCGGCACGCCGTCCGATCTTCGAACGGGTTAACGACTGGTTCGAGGTCTATCGCGAATTCCCCGCCGAAAACCTGCAGGAGCAGGCAAGCCGTTGCATGGACTGTGGTGTACCGTTTTGCCACACCGGCTGTCCCGTCAATAATTTGATACCGGATTGGAACGATCTAGTCTGGAAAGGACGCTGGCGCGAGGCGGCTCGGATGCTGCACTCGACCAATAATTTTCCGGAGTTCACCGGGCGAATTTGCCCGGCTCCCTGCGAGGCGGCTTGCGTGCTGGGTATCAACGATAATCCTGTCACGATTAAGCTGGTCGAGCAGAACATTATCGACCGGGCGTTTGAGGAAGGCTGGGTAGTGCCCGAACCTCCGCGCCGCCGTACCGGGAAAAAAGTGGCGATTGTCGGCTCGGGGCCGGCGGGTCTGGCGGCCGCTCAGCAGTTGAATCGGGCCGGTCACCTGGTCACCGTGTTCGAAAAAGAAGATCGTCTCGGTG
>Ga0068856_100001852_pt1 | contig 22076 bp, 15 predicted proteins | sample KBSCornC62_FD_66595 | JGI IMG/M metagenome (GOLD analysis project Ga0068856, IMG submission 66595) | Corn rhizosphere microbial communities from Kellogg Biological Station, Michigan, USA - KBS Corn C6-2 | ecosystem: Host-associated > Plants > Roots > Rhizosphere > Soil ... | reverse complement strand
GCAGTTGACTCCAGAGCAGTATCAGGTTGCCCGCCAGAAAGGCACGGAGCCGGCTTTCACAGGTAAGTATTGGGATAACCACGAAGAGGGGACCTACCGCTGTGTGTGCTGTGGCGCGGAGCTGTTCGATAGCGCTACCAAATTCGAGTCGGGCACTGGATGGCCGAGTTTCTCGGCGCCTCTCGATCCCACTAAGGTGCGCACCGAAACCGACACCAGCCACGGCATGCGGCGGGTGGAGGCGCTTTGTGCTCAATGCGATGCGCACCTAGGACATGTCTTTCCCGACGGTCCCCGTCCCACCGGCACGCGCTTTTGCATGAATTCCGCATCCCTCGATTTCAAAAAGAAAGACTAGTACCTAGCGTATAAAGTTCCTATCTAGGTGTGCCGATAACGCTCTTGAAGGACCGGTCCGCGGGTCGGATAGTCACGGCCGGTTGACTTTAAGGAGCGTGCTCGTGGACTTCTCCGGAACTATTGTGAACGGACTTCTCGCGATCGTGGGATACGTCGTGATGTTTCTCGGCGTTTACAAGGTGTTTCAGATTGCCGCCGATATTCGTGAGATCAAAGATCTCATGGCGAGCGCCCGCCGTACCCCGTTGAGCGCCGCGCCGTTCACGCCGGTTGGCGCGCCCGCGTTGGCCCCTGAAATCACCAGGGATCTGATCGCCGAAGATTCCGCCGCTGCGTATGCCGAGCACTTGCTGCGCGCCGTGAACGCCGAATCGCAGCGAGCCGAGAACGCGCCTCACGAAGTACGCTAGCCGGGCGCCGAAACGGCGCTGACCTTCCTTTTCGCGACACCGCGCCCCCGAACATTTGTTACACTTAAGTTTCCTGCTATGCGATTCGGCGTCGTGGTGTTCCCGGGTAGCAACTGCGATCACGACGCTTGGTATGCCGTCTCCCACAACTTAGGCCATTCTGCCGAATTCATTTGGCACGATTCCCGAACGCTTGGATTAGTGGACGCCGTGATTCTCCCGGGCGGATTCTCCTATGGCGATTACCTGCGTTGCGGCGCAATCGCTAAGTTTTCGCCGGTGATGTCGGCGGTGCGCGAATTCGCGGAAGGCGGAGGGCTGGTATTGGGAATCTGCAACGGGTTCCAGGTGCTGGTGGAAAGCGGTCTGCTGCCAGGTGCGCTGCTGCGCAATAGGGATCTGAAGTTTGTATGCCGCCCGGTCGCGCTGCGCGTCGAGACCATCGATACGCCGTTCACCGCCGCGGCCACCAAAGGGCAACGCATCACTCTCCCGGTCGCCCACGGCGATGGCTGCTACTTTGCCGACGATGCGACGCTCGCCATGCTGCGGCACGACGACCGTGTGGTGCTGCGCTATATCGATAATCCCAACGGATCGCTCGATGACATCGCCGGCATTTGCAGTGAAAAGCGCAACGTCATGGGGATGATGCCGCATCCTGAGCGTGCCGCCGACGCCTTGCTGGGCTCGACCGATGGGAAAGTGATACTGGAATCCATGATTCATTCATTGTCGGTTGCCGCTGCATGAGCGATTTGACGGCGCCCGAACTCGACAAGGTTCGGTCGATCCTGAAGCGTGAACCTAACGAAACTGAAACCGGAATTTTTACGGTGATGTGGAGCGAGCACTGCTCTTACAAGAGCTCGCGCATCCATCTGAAAAAGCTGCCGACCAAGGGCGACCGCGTGCTGGTCGGCCCCGGCGAGAACGCGGGGATTATCGATATCGGGGACGGTTATGCCATCGCGTTCAAGATCGAATCCCACAATCACCCTAGTTTTATCGAGCCTTTTCAGGGAGCGGCTACCGGCGTCGGCGGAATTCTGCGCGACATCTTCACCATGGGCGCACGGCCAATCGCAGTCATGGATGCGCTCCGCTTCGGGCCGCTCGACGATCCTGAGTGGGGCGACCGCAACAAGCGGATCCTCGAAGGCGTAGTCGGCGGCATTTCGCATTACGGCAATTGCTTTGGGGTGCCGACTGTGGGCGGGGAAACGGTTTTCGAATCCTGCTACAACGGCAATCCGCTGGTGAACGTATTTGCGCTGGGCGTTTTTCGGCATGATGAAATCTTTTTCGGACGCGCTACAGGCATCGGCAATCCGGTGATCTATGTGGGCGCGAAGACCGGCCGCGATGGGATCAAGGGCGCGTCGATGGCGTCGGCGGAATTTGACGAAGATTCAAAGGACAAGCGCCCCAACGTGCAAGTGGGCGACCCCTTCATGGAAAAGCTGCTGCTCGAAGCCTGCCTGGAGGCCATGCACACCGGCGCTGTCGTTGGCATTCAGGACATGGGCGCCGCCGGCCTGACCTGCTCCACCTGTGAGATGGGCAGCCGTGCGGAGACCGGCATCGAATTTGATTTAGAACTGGTTCCTCAGAGGGAGACCGGCATGACGCCCTATGACATCATGCTCTCGGAATCCCAGGAACGCATGCTATTAGTGGCGGAGAAGGGCCGTGAGAATGAGGTTTTCGCAGTTTTCAGAAAGTGGGGACTGGATGCGGTCACCATCGGTGTAGTGACGAATGACGGCATGCTGCGGGTGAAAGACCATGGTAAGGTCGTGGCCGAGATACCTAACCGTGAATTGGCAGATGAAGCGCCGCTCTATGATCGCCCGCACAATACGGCGCCCTATCGCCCGGCGCCGATGGACGCGCCGGAATTTGAAAGCCGCGATCTCAACCGGGATCTCCTCGCATTAGTCGGTTCGGGCGACTTGTGTTCCAAGCGTTGGATCTGGCAGCAATACGATTACACGGTCCGCACCAACACGATTGCGGGCCCCGGCGGCGACGCCGCGATCGTGCGCATCAAGGAGACCGGCACTAGCGTGGCCATGTCCCTCGACGGCAACGGGCGCTATTGTGCGCTCGATCCGCGCGAGGGCGCGAAGCTTTTGGTCGCCGAGTGTTGCCGTAATCTTTCGACGGTCGGCGCCACGCCGGTGGCGGCCACTAATAATCTGAACTTCGGCAATCCCGAGCGGCCCGAGATCATGGCGCAGATCGTCGAGGCGGTCGAAGGGATAAGTGAGGCCTGCCGCTACTTCGATACCCCGATCACCGGAGGCAACGTCAGCCTGTATAACGAAACGCTGGGCGAAGCGATCTGGCCGACGCCGGTGATGGGAATCGTGGGACTCATGAAGACTGCTGAGCCGGTGACCATTCCGTTCAAGCAGCAGGGCCGTACCGTGATGCTGCTGGGCGGCCTGGGCGTTTGCGACGCCACGCGCTTCGGCGGAACGCAATACGCCAAGGTTGTTTTAAACAAAATGTGGGGGCTTCCGCCCGCGCTCGATATGGATCACGAAAAACGGGTGCAGGCGGCGATCCGTGAGATCGTCAACGGAGGCCATGCGGAGTCGGCGCACGACGTAAGCGACGGCGGCCTGGCGGTGGCGCTGGCGGAGTGTACGGTGAACGGTGTCGGCGCTTCGGTCGAGATCGCGACCGACCTGCGGCCGGAGTTCGCGTTGTTCCACGAAGGCCCCTCGCGCATTTTGGTTTCGACGGCCGCGCCAGAGGCAGTGCAGGAGATTGCCCGCAAACACAAGGTCGAAGCCCTGCGCATCGGCGTTACAATGAATACAGGATTGCGGATAGGAGACGGCTCCGTGACCTGGATCGATTCCCCCGTGGACCGTCTCAAGCAGGTTTGGGAGAATGCGCTGGCTGAGCAGCTGGCACCCGTACATGTTTGACAAATTCCACGACGAATGCGGGGTGTTTGCCATCTACGGCCACCCGGAAGCCGCCAATCTGGCTTACTTAGGTTTGTACGCCATGCAGCATCGCGGCCAGGAGAGCGCCGGCATTGCATCGAGTGATGGCCGCCACATTCACAATCACAAGAGTATGGGCCATGTGGCCGACATCTTCACGCCGGAAGTACTGGGAACTTTACCGGGCGAGTTAGCCATCGGGCACACGCGCTATTCGACGGCCGGCGACACGGTGCTTTTGAACGCCCAACCTTTTTCTGTGGCCTGCAATAAAGGTCAGGTTGCGGTGGCGCACAATGGCAACATCACTAACGCAGCCGAACTGCGGCGCGAGCTGGAACGCGAAGGTTCCATCTTTCAAGCTTCGAGCGATACCGAAGTGATCCTGCACCTGGTGGCGCGGTCGCGCGAGCGGACGCTGCCCGGAGCGCTCCGCGAGGCGTTGCTGCAACTGGAGGGCGCGTTCTCGCTGGTATTCCTGGCGGAAGACCGCATCATCATCGCGCGCGATCCCCACGGATTCAGGCCGCTGGCGTTCGGGCAGATGGAGCTGTCGGGCGGTTCGATCTGCTACGTATTCGCCTCTGAAACCTGCGCGTTCGATCTGATCAATGCTGTCTACCTGGGCGATGTGGAACCGGGCGAGATGGTGATTGTAAGCCAGGACGGCATGACTCGGGAACGCTATGCCCCGGTACGGGCTCACTCGCATTGCGTATTTGAACACGTGTATTTTTCGCGGCCCGATTCGTTTGTCTTCGGCCGTCCGGTGGAGGAATCGCGCGAACAGTTGGGACGGTTGCTGGCTCAGGAACACGGCGTGGAGGCCGATATCGTGGTGCCGGTGCCGGATTCCGGGGTCGCGGCGGCGCTGGGCTATTCGTCTGAATCCGGCATTCCCTTCCGCCAGGCCCTGATTCGGAACCATTATGTCGGCCGTACGTTCATTGAACCTTCGCAGGCCATCCGCGACTTCGGGGTGAAGCTAAAACTCAATCCGGTGCGGCACCTGCTCGAAGGTAAGCGGGTGATCTTGGTGGACGATTCGCTGGTGCGAGGCACCACCAGCCGTAAGATCGTGCGCATGGTGCGCGGCGCCGGCGCGCGTGAAGTGCATCTGCGCATTTCCTGTCCGCCTACGATTTCGCCATGTTTTTACGGCGTGGATACGCCCAGTGTGGCGGAACTGATTGCCGCCAATAATACGGTGGAAGAGATCCGGCGCTTCGTCGAAGCGGACTCGCTGGGCTATCTGTCCATTGGCGGGCTGCGCGAGGCTGTCGCGGATCGCAACCACGACTACTGCTACGCCTGTTACACGGGCAATTATCCCACTGAGCTAGTGAACATCCAAGAGTTGATGAGCGCCAAAGACCGGCGAGGCTGAGTCCTCTTCCGCAGCTTGGGGTTGTAGGCGCAATACTTCTCCGACAACCGGCCAAGCGGGCACTTCCGGCTGCCTTTCCAATGAGGCAACCGTCACTGCCGCAGCGCGTACACGAAGAGCGCGCTGCCAGCACAGACAGCGACGTACTGGCGCCCGTTAATCGAATACGTCATGGGACCCGAAGAAACGCGGCCACCCAGGGCGGCCTTCCAGAGAAGTTTGCCGTTCCGGGCATCCAGGGCGAAGAAATATCCTTCGCGTCCACCACTGAATAACAGGTTGGTAGCGGTCGTCATAATGCCGGCGTCCGTCACATCGCTCATGGGGAAGTCCCACTTTTTTTCGCCGGTCTTCGGGTCGATGGCGCGGATCACGCCGTATTGTTCGCCATCCTTGCGATAATTGAAATTCCCCGCGACCACGGGCGGCGTGACATTGCGCGGACCGCCTCCGCCGAAGGTCTGGCCCTTCACATACTCGGCATCCTGCTTGACAAAGAACGACGAGTAGTCTTCCCAGGCCGGAATATAGAAGAGACCAGTGGCAGGGCTGAACGATGGGTTATACCAGTTGGTTCCGCCCTGGTTGCCGGGATAGATCAAAGTTCCTTCACGGTTGGATTGCGCTTGCGGAACCTTCATCGGGCGGCCCCGCTCGTCAAAGCCATTCATCCAGGTAACTTTCACGAACGGTTTGCCGAGTAGGAACTGGCCGGTAGTGCGGTCGATCACATAAAAAAGGCCGTTGCGATTACCCCACAACATGACTTTACGCACCCGGCTGGTGCCAGGCATTTGAATATCCGCGAGAACGGGCACTTGCACGGAGTCGTAGTCAAACTCATCGTGCGGAGAGAACTGGTAGTGCCACTTCAAGACGCCAGTATCGGCGTCCAGGGCGACGACGCTGTCGCTGTATAGATTGTCACCGGCGCGATGGTCGCCATTCCAGTCGGGCCCGGGGTTGCCGATTCCCCAGTAGGTGAGATTCAGATCAGGATCGTAGGACCCCGTGACCCAGACGGAGGCGCCGCCGGTTTTCCACGAATCGCCCGCCCATGTTTCGTTCCCCTTTTCGCCTGCACCGGGAATGGTGTAAAAGCGCCAGACGCGCTTGCCGGTGGCTGCATCATAAGCGTCGATGTGGCCACGGATTCCGTATTCGCCGCCGGCGACGCCAACGATGACTTTATCTTTAATGACGAGCGGGGCGTGAGTGACGGCGTAACCATCAGCCGCTTTATCGACTTCCACATTCCAGACCGGCTTGCCGTTGCGAGCGTCGAGTGCGATCAGGTGGGCGTCGATGGTGCCGAGGAAAACTTTGTCGCCGAGAATAGCCACCCCCCGGCTCAGGCGGCCGCAGCAGGGGCGCGAGTCCGGCGAGGGCGTCCAGGAGAAAGTCCAGAAGATGCGGCCAGTCACCGGATCGAGCGCAACGACATCATCCGGATTTTGAATCGTATACATGACGCCATCGACTACCAGCGGAGTCGCTTCGTACTTCTCCACCGAGTGAGCCTGGTAGACCCACTGCAACTCCAGGTTTTTCACGTTATCTGGAGTGATCTGTGTAAGTTTGCTGTAACGCTGGCTGTTGAAGTTGCCGGAGTACGTGAGCCAGTTTTGCGGCTCCTTCTCCGCTTGCACAATTCGGTCAAACCCGACCTGGGCGGACGCCGCCGCTGCCGTTGCGAAAGCAAATATCAGAAGTTTCTTCATGGCTGGGAAATTCCTTTTAGGGACATCAGATACGCGATAAGGTCGGCACGCTCGGCCGCAGTGAGCTTGTCCTTGTAAGACGGCATCGGTGACCTATCGATGGGGGAGAATTGTTTAAGTTCGGAACGCTGGAAGGAGAGCAGGCGCTCCTTGCTGTCGATCAACTGCACGGTGAATGTGTCCTGATTGAGAATGCGGCCGGTGAGTGTGGTTCCATCGGCCGTAACGGCGCGGAACATACGATTCTCCGGCATAATGACGGCGTTTGGATCGGAAAGCGATTGATCCAATTCCACGACGCGGCGTAGCATGCCGATGTCGCTCAAGTCCGGCCCGAAGTACGAACCGACGCCTTGTGCGCGATGGCAGTTGATGCACTGGCCCTTGCTTAGGAACAATATCTTGCCGCGGGAGGCATCAGCCCCGGCAGGAAGTACTTGGCCGGCCGCGGCGGGCAAGGAACGCAGGTACGCGACGATAGTGCGGAGCTGCGGCTCGGGCATGGTCTGCGCAGGCATGCCCGTCCCGGGAATACCATTGCGGAGAATCTTCACGATATCGTCATCGCTGCGGGAGCGAGGAAACTTCGCGTGGGTAAAATCCACACCGGCAATCTGGTCCCCGTCAGGCCCATGGCAATAAATGCAATTGGCGATGTAGAGACGGTTACCGATGTCGATATCAGTCTTCGTATATGTGGTGCCGCCTAATTCGTGTTGGGCCGCCAGCGAACTGGCCATGATCAAGGCAAGAATGATTTTCCGCATACAGGCGTAGTCTCCGGAACAGGGTCATCATAACGCAATTTCAACCAGAGGTTCACGACCAGGGTTATCTCGCGGTCCACACCGGGGATGCGTTGCCGAGTAAGCAAGAGCAGACTAGCCCGAGGCTGGATCTCAAGTCTGGCTTGTAAGTGACGTCGCGCTGGTTCCCCCGCCGACGTTAGGAGCGGGATGGGAAAGCCGTTTCCGCCGTATCCAACGGGTTGACTTCCCCGTTCTTGCCTCAAATTTAGCCGATTACGGAGCAAACTTACTGACGGGCGCGTGCGTGAAGGACCTCGCTCCTGCGGGACGTTCGGCGCATCGCGTACCCTCTTGGCCTTCTCTGCGAGCACCATGAGTCTGTGGTCGAGTCGGCAACGTTGAGCGGCGAGTTCGACGGCGCCGACAGTGGTCCGTTCGAATCGTTTTACGTTCGAGGCCCATCTGGCGCTCGGCGTAAGATTAATTCTCAAGCTGACATCCCACTCGGGACGGAGATGCGCGCATGAGCACCACCTGTCCCGTTCCCATGAAGTGCGGACCCGACGTACCGCGTATTGCACATGTCCGCGTTGGCAAGCGCTACGGGGATCATATATCGGAATTAGTGGCTCTGGCAGGCCAAAACTGTCAGAATTTGTCGTTAAGCTAGTGCCTAGACGGTACGCAAAATGCCATTTAGTGCTTTAAGATTGAAAAAATGCCGAGATGGTTGCGATATAGGGTCGCCCATATTAGGTGGGCCTGGAGCGAGCCTCCGCCCCCAATTGCAACGTACGATAACACGCCAGACAGGTGGGAGCGGGCTTGGGTCGCGCGCTGTGAATGGACTGAATCGGAGCCAAAATGGAAAGAGGGTCCGCAGGCGATAAATGAAACTACTCGAGCTGAATCTCTGGGGGCGCGTCGCGATAGCTAAAAAGCGGCTGGCCCAGGAAGTAGTGCAGTTTGGACGCCAATTAGACCGGAATGGATGAAAACACCAATAAATCCTTGGATCGTGGCGAGGATTTGTAGCAAAAGGTCAGAAGTTCGAATCCTCCTGTTCCAACCTTCGAGTGTCCTTGGGATCTACGCCAACAACGGGGCAGCCCCGAAGACCAAACTGATTACGCCACATATTACCTTGACGCGAAACCTATAGGCTCTACGTCACAACGGGGAGCAGTCCAAGAGGGAGTCGGGTATCCTACCGGATGTGTTCTCGCGGGGGACGAACGGCGGCGTCGAGGCGGGCCGACTGATCCGCGTGGTCAAGCTGCAGCAGCGCGTCTGACACCCGGTTGACGGCTTGTTCTTCCTCGCTGAAACTTTCTTCGCTACGACTTTTAAAGTTGCGAGTCAGCGACGCGAGTTCCAAGTGAATTAGTTCGTGTACCACGGTGAACTCCATGTCCTGCAGCGTGGCTCTGAATGGCCTCCCGTAGTCGGCGGCATCCAGGACTCGAATCATCGCGGTTTTTTTGTCTGCATCCCAATGGACATTGCCTAGCGTCCCGCGTCTCAAACCACTTGGGTGAGACATCACCACAGAGACTGTCCAGTCTTGAAGGTTGAGGCGTTCCTGCCATCGAACGAGCCGCTGGCGGATGTAGTTCTCGGCAAGCAATCGGCGCTCGCCGGTGTTGGGTTCCTTTGGTGTCTCCGGCGCCAAGCATTTTCCGGCGAAACTGCCGAGGAGAAATATAGCTATAGATGGAGCCCTAAACGGCCAAGAGAGAATACGTGAGTCCACTTGAAAGTTAAGGATATCACGTGATTACATAGGCCGCCACCGGTGCCTGTTGAGCATCTGTAGTCCGCTCGGGATAGCTCAGGAGCGGCCTCGAAGAATGTATGGCCGCTCCCGCCTTGTGTAGGTTACTGCACGTCGATGCTTGTAACGGCGATGGTCCCACCTTTTTCGGAACCATCGATCTTTGCCATAACTTCTTTCGACTGCGGCTTTGACGGATCAACTCGATCGGCACGATTCTTAAGAGCCGCCGAGGCTTTGGTATTGCCTGCGCTGTCGAGCTTGTAGACGGTGCCCGAAGCTTCCAGTGCGAAAGATGTGGTACTGCTGGTCGCGTCGCAAGCAGTCGCTTTCTTCTGTTGGTCGTAGCAGGAGGCATCCAGGAGCTTCCCGGAGTAGCTTTCGGCGAGTGCCGCCATTGAGAACACGCCGAATAGAGCAGCTGTTGATAGGAGTCTTCGCATTGCTTTTTCCCTTCAGAGTAAATTGGCCGATGGTGGTCGGCTGCGGCTCGTGGCAGCAGATTAAGTTCCATTAGCCGTCTAGAGGATCGACAAAGCCAGGTTCACTGCAATAAAAGCGGTTTGCGAGGTCGATGCAGGGCGCGATTTTGGACGCCGCTTGAAATACAGGAAAGTCTTACGACAAGTGAAAATTGTGCTCTTTCCTTTTGACCCATTTCGTGGTGGTGTTACCGAATGCAGGCCCATGACTTAAAGTTGGTAATCCGAAAGCCGGTAAAAACAACCAGGAAACAGACGCCATAGTAGAACATGTTTCTATTTGCCAGCTGGTGCTTGCCCGGACGCGTATCGACGACCCTGAGGGCGTGCCCTGCCCGTTACGGCGCCAGCATCTCCGTTAAGAATCGCAAGCTAGCCGCGCCGTCCTCTTCAAAGCTTCCGTTGCCTTCAATGGAAAGCCCACCCTGGTATCCAGTCGCTTTCACCAGCGAAAAGAAGCGCTGATACTGAGGGTCCTCTGTTGCGCTGTGAGGCCAGCGGCGGCCTGTAGGGTTGGCGAAATGCAAATGGACGATCTGTTTTTGCGCCACGCGAAGAATATCCGGATCCTCGTTTTCCTGCCGCAGGTGATAAAAGTCGACAATGATCTTGATGTTGGGGTGGTTTACTTCAAGCGCCAGTTTCATCGCCTCGGCTGCCGTATTGATAATGTTGCTCTCTTGTTTGCGGAGTGGTTCGATGCCGACTGTGAGATTGTTCTGCCTGGCGATATCTCCGAGAAGGTGAAGGAATTCCTGAATCTGCCGCCATGCTGTGTCGCGCGAGAATCCCTCGGGAACATTCCGGGACTGGCTGCTGCCCCAAACCACGACTCGTCCGCCAAGCTGGCGGCAGCGGTCGAGGTTCCGCTCAAGATAAGCCTTCACTTCGCCCTGCTGCGAGCGCGCATTCTCGCCGACCACCTGGAACCTGCGTATGAGACTTCGAAAGGCGCGGCAGCGGATGGGGGAAGCCAGGACATGCGCCTTTAGCGCCGCGAATTGCGCATTGTCCATCTGAGAAACTTCGGTTACTTCCATCTCATAGTAGTCAAAGCCCAGCCCAACAGCGGTATCGAAGTGCTCGGCGCTCGCGCACCCCCCGAATTCGATGTTCCCTACTCTCGCCTGCGCAGACCTGCTAGCCGCCACCGTACCAAGAGCAGTGAGAAATGTGCGTCTCTGCATGATATCTACTTGCTGCAACCCTTCTTGGTCTCTTCAAAGCCGTCGAATATGCGTCCGGCATTAGCGCCCGCCAGCGTTTCCATGCGGTGCGGCTGGCCCTTCTCGACGGTATAGTGGGCGACCGTCCCCCTGGAGCGCAGCCATTCCGCTTCCTTCTTCATCTCCGGGTGCCACATGTATTCGTCATTTTCGCCAACGTACATGAAGACGCACATCTTCGAGATCGCCTGGAGCTTCGCCACGCTGGGCTCCCACATATATCCGGGGAAGGCGGTAACTGACAAAAAGTACTGAGGATTCGCGGCCGCGACGTGGAACGCGGCGATTCCTCCGTTGGACGGACCGGCGACATGGAACTTGTTGTCTTGGATTTTGTAATCCGCCAGGATCAGCTTAAGAAACTCCGGGAAGATGCGGGCTCCGTCCTCGAAAAACAACCGATCGTCAGGGGCGGCGGGAGCGATCACGATGTAGCCGCGTTTTTCAGCCTCTGCGCGAAAGTTACGGTTGAGAACACTCTCCACCGTGTTCATGTTTTGCGGACCTCCACCGAAAGCGAGGATAGCTGGATAAGCCTTCGCTGGATCATACCCGTTGGGAAGAACGACTTTGTACCGGACTGCGGTTCCACCCACCCGCCTGGTCTTCTCTAGCAACTCCGCCTGGACGGGCTGTGTTGCGAACATCGTTACCACTACCGCCGCCGAAAGCAGCGGCATCCACTTCGAACTTGGGTGCTTCATTCAGGAAGACTCCTTATTTTGGGCACGGCGTTTTTGCGCGCGGGGGTTTTGGATACGGCTGTTTCGGGGGCGGCAGCAGCGAGGCCGGCGATCGCCGCCCCGTTGACACGCGCCACATTGGCAGTGAAAGAAGACGAGACTCTATCCGGTGTGTCCCCCATAGTGTGCTGTGAGATTAAGTTTTCCGAGGCCGAGGTCAAACGCACGGCTGCGAATCCACTCCGCTGGAACGGTATCTGATCTCCCCCGCGGGTGTAGCGATCGCTGCGGAGTATCAGTTCGATCTGTAGTATCGGGACGTAGCGTTGCGCGGCATCCTGAATATACCGGGCCAGACGGCGCGAAGGCGAGTCAGCGGGGTCCGGGGAGTAGATTCGCAGCCGATTGCCGGTTTCGCCTGAGCCGCCGGTGTCATCGTCGGCGCCCCCGATATCATTCAGTGCGATGCCGGTGTGGGTGGATGCTTCACCGACGACGTCGGAGCCGACGATGTCATTGTTGAAGACCGCCTCGATCTGCTCATGGCTGGCTTTGACGCGCGAGGCATAGCGGGAACTGCCGACAAATCCGAGTTCCTCGCCTGCGAAGGCGATGAACACGATGGTCTTGCGGAAGTGGTACCGGCTCAATACGCGGGCGAGCTCAAGGACGACCGCGGTGCCGCTGGCGTCGTCATCGGCGCCGGGCGCGGGCGCTTCGGCCGCTTTGTCGCCGGTCGCGCGAAGGTTGATGGAATCGTAGTGCGCGGCTACGATGATGCGCTTTTCCGGTTGTACAGTGCCGGGCAGTACCGCGACGACGCTGGCGATATCCGTGGCGCCTTTCTTTTCGACGTCATAAGAGACTTCGAGCCGCTGATTGTAGCCGTGAAGCTGAGCGAAGATCCAGCGGCGCGCCGCGCCGATGCCGCGGGTCTTCTGGTTGGGGTCCGAGTAGTTCCCCCGCGTCTCAAAGCCGGCGAGAGTCTTTACGGTGGCGGCAATGCGGTCCGGCGAGATTTCGGCAACGATCTGTTGAATTGCCGGGTCGGGACGCGCGGTCTGCGCCGGCAAGTTCGCCGTGAGCAACAGCAGCACGACTGGCAGCCGCGTGGTGAGCCGCGAATGCCATTTCGGAAAGCCTGAGTTTGATGGGAAAACCAATGCTTGTCCTTATCTCACCTTACAGGCAAAGCTCGCCGCGTCATCGGTGCTGCCATTCCCTCTGTAGACGGCGACCTGCGGATAGGGACAAAGGGGGCGCGTGCGCTCCACTTTGCCGCCAGCGTAGCGCGACGCAAGGATTGAATCGGGGGCTTTCCCTTTCTCCACCCACTGCTCCATGGCGCCGATTACGTCGAAGCGGTCCGTGCCATCGCCGCCCCGGCAGTGGCCCATTCCAGGAACCATGAACAGGCGGTACGAGTCATTCACCTTGCCCGCGCCTCCCAGCGTATCTGCGACGCGGTTGTAGTAATTCACGCTGTTCTGCGGCGCGATTAGGTTGTCGCTCCAACCGTGGTATTGCAGGAGCTTGCCGCCGTGGCTGAAAAACGGCGCGAGATTCGTGTCCATTGCGTTTCTCGCCTGAGTTTCGCGGTCGAGCAGCGCGACGTCACGATCGAAATTGAATGTCTGGTAATCCCAGTTGGGATCCTTGAACACACCGTTTCGTAAGCCGGTCAAGATGAGCTGCGGCGGCTGCGCGCTGGCGGCGAATCCCCAGCCTTTTTCGCTGCCCGGCGCGAACCCCGGAAAAATGGGCTCATGGGTGCGCGGATTGACCGGCGTGCTGTATATCTTGCGCGCGCTTTCCACTTGCGCGGCCGTCAGGCAGTCTGGACCGTCCGCGCCTTTGCACAAAATGATGCTGGGATCGAACTTGCAGCGCGCGGGATCTTCCAGCACGCCGTCCTTCACGCCGTCGGTCGCGTCGCAGAAATTGAGGACCGCCCTCTGGATCACGGGAAACTTGGCGGCAGGTATGAAGCTGGCTTCATCCTTGTGAACGGTCTGTGCGATCCATATGATTTGCGCGGCGCTGCGGGGATTGTTGGCAGGCGCCCCGGCGATGACGCCATCGAAGTCGGCCGGATACCGCTGCAAGTCCTCCAAGCCTTGGCGGCCACCGGTGGAGCATCCGTTCCAATAGGAAAATTTTGCGTTTCGCGAGTAATACTCCGCCACGATCGCCTTTGACTTCACCACCATCTCGTGGACTGCGCGGTATCCGAAGTCGATGATCTTTTCCGGGTGCCCCAGCGCGTAGCTGCCGTCGTCGCCCTTGCCCTCGTGGCCGGTATCGGTGGATGCCACGGCATATCCCAGCGTCAGCGGAAGCCCCATCTTGTGATAGTAGATTTCGCCCGCCTGGCCGCCATTACCAATGGCCATGAGCTTGCCGTTCCATGTACCCGCGGGCGGAAGCCAGACTTCGATCTTGATTACCGAGTCGCTGGTTGGCCGCATGGTCGCCGCCACGCGGCAGAATGCCGGGAGGTTTTGATATTCGACATCGCCGGGCTGAAGTTTCAGTGAAAAAGAAGCCGGCGGCGCGAAAGCGCCCGGCGCGACGGGAGCCGCCATCGTAATTGCAGTTTGCGGTAGGGAGAGCTTCGAAAGATCGTTACAAGTGGTCGCGGCCGCTGCACAAGTGGCAAATACAAATACCGATGCGGTCAGGAAGGTGTCTTGATAACGTGGGCGCCTTGTCATTCTGCTTCTCCAATCAGTCTAAGTATTTCCCGATGGACAGAAAAAAGCTTAACGCAATGTGGCGCAGTTTGCTTGATCAAGAAACGCTGTCCTGGTCCCGGGTCGGCTCGCGCCATAACGCGCCGTATCCCACTCGGCGACGGATCGGGGTATTTCCATATCAGGCACTGTCAGGATAATCCCAATGCCCGTGGATTCAGAATTACCTGAATTTGCTACATAAAGCGGCCTTATACCTCTCGAACTTGCCGATACCAGTCTTAGTGAAGATTCAATTATTGCTTTCGAGCAAAAAGATGCCAGCGCGATCCGAACCATTGTCCGGCCTCAGTCTCGTGAGTGGAATTCTAAAGTCGAAGGGAAAAGAAAACACAATGGCAAATGGCAAACGTTCTTGTTGGCGTTTAATTGCGGCCGTTCTGCTGCTTGCAGTGTGTTCTCTAAACAGCGCATGGGCACAAACCGCGCCTGCGATGGGTACCGCAGTTAGCTTTGCCGTCTTGGGCGCCTCAACCGTGACCAATACCGGTGCGACATCCGTGGTAGGAGATGTGGGCGTCAGCCCTGGTTCTGCAATCACGGGCTTTCCGCCGGGAGTCGTGACAGGCACGATCCACGCAGCCGACGCGGTAGCGGCGCAGGCGCAAGTGGATGCTGGCACGGCCTACAATTCGCTAGGCGCCGAAGCTTGCACCACCAACTTGACGGGCCAGGACCTAGGTGGATTGACGTTAACGCCCGGAGTCTATTGTTTCGACTCGTCGGCTCAGTTGACGGGAACGCTCATCCTTAACGCTGCCGGAGATCCCAATGCCGTCTTCGTCTTCCTGATAGGCAGCACTCTTACCACGGCCAGCAATTCGACCGTGATTGCCAGCGGCTCTCCTTGCAACGTATTTTTCCAAGTCGGCAGTTCCGCAACTCTCGGCACAGGCACACAGTTTTCCGGAAACATTCTCGCGCTTACGTCCATTACGCTGACCGCCGGCGCGAGCGTGAGCGGCGGCAGCTACGCCCTCAACGGAGCCGTGACGATGGATACGAACGCCGCCACCGCTTGCCAAGGCACGCTGCAGGTTTGCAAAGTTGCCGGGAGCGGCGTCACTGAAGGAACGAACTTCTCGTTCAGCATCGCAGGAACTCCGGTTACGGTTGCAGCGGGTGCCGCGCCCTTGGGATCTTGCAGTGCAGCGTTAGTGGTGCCGGCCGTACCCACGATTATTGCCGAAACGATACCGTCCGGCAGCGCTTTGGCGTCGGTCGCCACTTTACCGGGCGCGGGTTTGTTGATCAGCAGCGATCTGGCCGCAGGCACCGCGACTGTCGCCGTCAATCCCGGAGGCCAGACCGTGGCGACCTTCGTAAACACAATTCCACCCCCTCCCATCACCGGCTTTCTGCAAGTCTGCAAGATCGCCGGCAGCGGCGTGACTCTCGGCACGACCTTCGCATTCGACGTGGCGGGAACGCCGGTCACGGTGGCGGCAGGCGCTCCGAGCGCCGGTTCTTGCGGCGCGGCGCTGACGCTTCCCGCCGGCCAAGTGCTGATTACAGAGACCGTGCCGATTGGTACGGCGATGACGGCGGTTTCCACCTTGCCCAGCGCGGGATTGCTGACCGCAAGCAATTTGGCAGCGGGCACGGCAACGGTTACGGTCATCGCCGGAGCGCAGACAATTGTCACCTTTACCGACTCGGTGGCGCCCACAACCGGAGTGCTTCAGATCTGTAAAGTCTCCGGGAGCGGCATCGTGGAAGGAACGATCTACTCCTTCAGGGTAGCGGACACTCAAATCACCGCCCGTGCCGGTCCCGGTCCCGGAGGTTTTTGCAGCAGGCCGGTGAACTTGCCAGCCGGTCCGGTACTCGTTACGGAGACTATTCCTATCGGCGTTCAGCTGACGGCCGTCAGCACTACGCCGAGCGGGTTGCTGGTGAGCAGCGACCTGGCGGCGGGCCACGCTATGGTGACGATCAATGCAGGGGGGTGGACGATCGTTACCTTCCAGAACGCCAGAATTCCCGTACCCCCTACGGGATTTCTGCAGATTTGCAAAGTTGCCGGCGCCGGCATCGTAACCGGAACAAACTTTGTGTTCCTGGCCGGCGGGACTCCGGTGACGGTTCCGGCTGGGCCTCCGCCAGGGGGATCTTGCAGCGCAGCCTTCGTGCAATCCGCTGGTCCCGTAACCATCACGGAAACCTTGCTCTCCGGCACGGTTCTGGCGGCCGTGACCACTTTGCCGAGCGGATTGCTATTGGGCAGCAATCTGGCCGCAGGCACGGCTACCGTATTCGTCCAAAACGGCGGACAGACCATTGTTACTTTTGTAGACGCGATTCCGGGCGGCCCTCCCACCACGGGATTTCTGCAGATTTGCAAAGTCGCCGGTGCAGGCATCGCCGTGGGAACCAACTTCACATTTACGGTTGCGGGAACTCCCGTAACTGTTGCGGCGGGACCTGCGCCGGGGGGCGCTTGCAGTTCGCCGCTGACGGAGCCGGCCGGTCCTGTGATCATTCTGGAGACACTGCCATCCGGCACCACGTTGACGGACGTCACCACTCTGCCGGGCGGGTCGCTGGTCAGCAGCAATCTGGCGGCGGGCAGCGTTACTGTCACGGTCAATGGAGGGGGACAGACCATCGCGACGTTCTTCGACACCATCATTCCCGTCCTTCCTGGCACCGGCTTTCTGCAAATCTGCAAAGTCGCGGGGGCGGGCGTTGCCGTCGGGACGCAGTTCACCTTCAGCGTCGCGGGTAACCCGGTAACGGTTCTAGCGGGGCCAGCACCAGGAGGCTCCTGTAGCGCGTCACTGGTCATGCCGGTGGGCGCTGCGTTGATTGCGGAAACCGCGTCTCCGGGTACGGGATTGAGTTCGGTGACCACGTCACCGGCCGGTTTGCTGGTCGCGAGTAACCTGGCCGCGGGCACCGCCAGCGTGAGCGTGAATGCCGGGGCGCAGACCATCGTGACGTTCGTGAACACCATCGTTTCCGACATTCCACTGGGCACTCTTGAGATCTGCAAACTCAGCGACGCGGGCATCGCTCCAGGCATGAGCTTCTCGTTTAGCGTTAGCGGAACTCCGATCACCGTTGCGGCGGGATCGTGTGTATCGGCGGCGGCATTTCCGGTCGGTACCTCCGTCGCAGTGACCGAGGCACCTTCGACAGGCACAACCCTCTCGGCGATTAGCGTGCTTCCGGCAGACCGCCAGGGCGTTGTCGATCTAGCCGGACGCACAGTGGCCGTGCACATTGGCACCGGACTTACCGAAGTGGACTTCACAAACACAGCGGGGGGAGTCGGTCTCCTGAAGGTATGTAAGATCGCGGGATCGGGCGTCACGCCTGGAACGAGGTTTCGGTTTGCCATGGGAGCCGTGAGTTTTGAGATTCCGGCCGGATACTGCGTCCAAAACGGCTTGTTCCCGGTGGGGACTGCGGTCACCATCACAGAGCAGTTTTCCCCGGCTGCCGTGGCTTCGGCGATCAGCGTTCTGCCTGCGGGACAGCAGGGGACGGTCGATCTCTCCGCCCAGACAGTGACCGCCACCGTAGGCGTCGGTGTCACGGAAGTTTACTTTACAAACGTGGGGAGGTGAGCCTCTATGACGACGAATTTTATCCTTGGGGGACGAAAAATGGGCTACCGATTATTGTGGAGCGCAATCCAAAGCGCCGTCGTGTTGGTTTGTCTCTCCGGCTACGCCCAGGCAGGTCTGATCGAGATCTGCAAGGATGATCGCCCGGCCGGCTCCCTGAGTGGTCTTTCCACTTTCACTATCGCTGGACAAACCGGGACAGTGGCGGTGCCGCTCGGCGCGTGCTCTCCCGCGATTCAGTTGCCGGATGGATTTGCCACGATCACCGAACTCGCTCAGCCCGGCGCCACTCTGATTAGCGTCTCCACGTTTCCGGGCGACCGGCTGATTAGCTTCAACGCGGCAACCCAAAGCGCCGTAGTGCTCATTGTGGCGGGCGACATATCGGCCCAGACGGTGGTTACCTTCACCAACGCACCCACCACGGGCGTCCCTGAACCGGGCACAGGGTGGTTGTTTGGCTTCGGATTGACTTTCTGGACTTTCCGGGCAACGCGGAAAAACTTGCGGATTCCGCCTGCCGCGTGTCCCTTACACGCTCTTCACGGCCCCTAAAGTCGATTCCGGGCTGCACGGCGATTCCGATTCGCTGGCTACGTCGTAAAGGCGCGATGCCCCGGCCCTCGCCTGCGGGGATTTTACTAAAGCGGGATTGAGGACCAAGCGCAGATTCGGTCCACAAGGAACAGGCGTGGGTTGACAACACCCCGGGGTCCACCGCAGCCCTACCGCAGTCCACAAAGACTTACGGCCGTCAGACCCATCAGTATTCCCACGTTTGGTATCCAACTGTAGTCCAAATTGGACGCCGCAGTGCAAACGTCGGGGTCAGGAAATCCCCTTTTCACGGGGCCCAAAGTTTTTTGGGAACGCCAGTCGCCGGATTCCGTATAAGAAATCAAGGATGCAAATGGCATACGGGTTCCACCACCTGCGCGAAATTATACGGCGGCTGTCACGGACCGCGGGCTTCGCCTCGGTTGCCGTGTTAACCGTGGCGCTTGGGATTGGCGCAAACACCGCGATTTTCAGCGTGATTAACGGCGTTCTGCTGAAGCCGCTCCCGTATCCCAAGCCGGACGAACTGGTGGGCATGTGGCACACGGCTCCGGGTATAAACATCCCCGAGTTGAATCAGGCACCCTCGAATTACTTCACTTATCGGGAGCAGAACCGGACACTCGCGGACATGGGCCTTTACAACAATCGCAGCGCGAGCGTCACCGGGTTGGCCCAGCCCGAGCAGGTGCAAACGATCGAGGTTACCGACGGCACTTTGCCGATTTTGGGCGTCCCTCCACTGTTGGGACGCTGGTTCGAGCGCAAGGACGACCTGCCGGGAAGCCCTAAAACGGTGATGCTGGCCTACGGTTACTGGCAGAGCAAGTTCGGCGGAGAGCGTTCCGTGATCGGCCGCCGCATTCTGGTGGATGGCGACGCGCACGAAGTGATTGGCGTCATGCCGCGCGACTTCCGCTTCCTGGATTACAAGTTTTCCCTCGTGCGGCCAATGCGGCTCGACCGCAACAAGACTTTCCTCGGCAACTTCAGCTACCGGGGCCTGGCTCGCATGAAGCCCGGCATCACTGTGGCGCAGGTGAACGCCGATGTCGCGCGCATGCTGCCCATGGTTTACGCTGCGTTTTCGCCTCCGCCCGGTTTCGGCGCGCACATTTTCGAGCAAGCGAGAATAGGTCCCAACGTGCGTCCCTTCACAAAGGATTTGATCGGGGACGTGGGGTCTATTCTCTGGGTGTTGATGGGAACTGTTGGACTGGTCCTGCTGATCGCCTGCGCGAATGTGGCGAACCTAATGTTAGTGCGGGCGGAAGCCCGGCAGCAGGAGCTCGCGATCCGCTCGGCTCTGGGCGCGGGGTGGAACCGCATCGCGGGAGAGCTGCTATCGGAAAGCATGTTTTTAGGACTGCTGGGCGGAGCCGCCGGCGTGGGCCTGGCATATGCTGCGGTAAAGCTGCTAGTCGCGCTTGCGCCCGCAGGCCTTCCGCGACTCGGCGATATTTCTATCGACGCCCGCACCGTGCTGTTTGCGCTGGCGATTTCCATCGCCTCGGGGCTACTATTCGGATTGATCCCGGTGTTCCGCTACGCCGGTATCCGGCCGGCATTGGGTCTGCGGCAGGGAAGCCGGTCGTTCAGCCAGAGCCGCGAGCGGCACAGGGTCCAGAACGGGCTCGTCATCGTTCAAGTGGGACTGGCTCTGGTGTTGGTGATCGGTTCCGGCCTGATGATCCGCACCTTCCGAGCGCTGCAGCGGCAATCCCCCGGGTTCACACGGCCGGAACAAGTTCAGACGCTGCGCATCGCGATTCCCGAGACGGAGGTGAAGGAACCTGAGCGCGTGGTCCGGCTGCAGCAGGCGATCCTCGAAAAGCTTCATCACATTCCGGGAGTTTCCGACGCTGGTATGTCCAGCAGCATGACGATGGACGGACGGACGAGCAATGACCTTATTTTTGCCAAGGACCGTACCTATGCGGAATCCGACCTTCCGCCTATACGCCGCTTCAAGTTCATTTCGCCCGGGTTCTTTAAAACGGTAGGCAACCCTTTGATCGCCGGCCGCGACCTCTCGTGGACGGACATCTACAACCTCACGCCCGTGGTGCTGGTTTCTGAAAATTTCGCCCGCGAATATTGGGGCAATCCAACAGCCGCCCTGGGTCAACAAATCCGCGAGAATAGCAAGGATGACTGGCACGAGATCATTGGCGTGACCGGCAACGAACTGGACGATGGCGCCAATAAAAAAGCCCCCACAATCGTGTACTGGCCGCTGATGATGAAGCAATTCTGGGGCGACCCGGTACATGTTATTCGGTTTCCGATGGCCTTTGCGCTGCGCACGCCGCGCGCGGGCAGCGAGCAACTGGCGACAGAGATTCGGCAGGCGGTATGGTCGGTGGACCCGAATCTGCCGGTGGCCGACCTCGGTACGCTGGTGGGGATTTATAGAAAATCGATGGCGCGAGTCTCCTTCACGATGGTGATGCTGGCGCTGGCGGGAGGCATGGCGCTGCTGCTGGGGATGATCGGGATCTACGGCGTGATCTCCTACTCGGTCACGCAAAAAACGCGCGAGATTGGAATCCGCACGGCTTTGGGGGCAAGCGAGTCCCAGGTGGTGGGCATGTTCGTCTGCCGCGGATTGCGCTTGTCGGTAGTGGGCGTCACGCTGGGCCTGGCGGGCGCGGTAGCGTCCACCCGGCTGATGACATCGCTGCTTTTTGGCGTTAGCGCGCTGGATCCCGCGACTTACGCCGCAGTCGCGGCCGCCGTGATCGCCGCCGCGGTTGGCGCCAGCTATTTACCTTCGCGCGGCGCCGCCAGAGCGGTCCCGCTTGACGCACTGCGGGCGGAATGAAAGTTACTCCTTGCACCTCCAAATTGGGCGCTGTGCCGCGACCGTCAATGCGCAAACCTTCAATGCAAGCGGAGCCCAATAGAGATACTGTGAAAGACAGGCCCACAATCATGCTGAGGTTCTCTGCGTTTTTCATCATGGCTTTGCTGAGCGCGTCGCCTGCTCTTTCCCAACAGAACGGCCCATCCCGTAAACCTGATGTTCCCTACGTCCCGACCACGGAAACTGCTGTTAAAGCCATGCTGGAGCTGGCAAAAGTCAAGAGTTCCGACGTAGTTTATGATCTAGGCTGCGGCGACGGCCGGATCGTGATCGCGGCTGCCAAAAGCTACGGCGCACGCGGCGTCGGGATCGATATTGATCCGGTGCGTATTCGCGAAGCCAGGAAACACGCCAACCAGGCCGGCGTGGAAAACCGGGTGGAGTTTCGGGAACAGGATCTGTTCCGGGCGAACTTCAGTGAAGCCACTGTGGTTACTTTATTCCTCCTGCCGTCCATCAACAAGCGTCTGCTCCCGCAACTGCAAGCCTTGAAGCCGGGAACGCGGATCGTCTCCAACACATTTGAGATAGGGGATTGGAAGCCTGCTCGTGAAATCGTCGTCAAAGACGAC
>Ga0068856_100001849_pt1 | contig 22097 bp, 13 predicted proteins | sample KBSCornC62_FD_66595 | JGI IMG/M metagenome (GOLD analysis project Ga0068856, IMG submission 66595) | Corn rhizosphere microbial communities from Kellogg Biological Station, Michigan, USA - KBS Corn C6-2 | ecosystem: Host-associated > Plants > Roots > Rhizosphere > Soil ... | reverse complement strand
CACTTGCAGCCAACTGGGCCCCGCCGACCAGCACGGGCACGTTTGCGGGACCGGTGCTCTTCATGGTGAGCGATGCGTTCCCGGCCACAGTACTGTTAAGCGAAGTGGTGGTTATTGAAGTTGTGGCCGGGGGAACGATAAGAGGCAGGAGGAGCGGATTTCCATTGTTGTCATAAGCCGACAGAGTTGTCGCAACGGGAATGATTCCGACCTTATTGACCAGCGTGAATGAGGTGGTCCAATTTTCCTCCGTGGCTATGTGGGGCATCGAGCCGACAAAGCTCACAGTGGCAGGAGTGGCGGGACCAATCTCAAACCATTGCAGCGCGCTATCGCCTCCGGGAACCCGCTGCACCCACACGATGACAAACGAGTGATTGCCAGCTGCTAACGGGAAAGTGCCGCGGCTCATCAGCGGATCGTTCCAGCAGGCCGCCGGATTCGTTCCCTCGCCTGTGGTATCGTTGGCGCAAGTATGGTTCATATCTACCGGGCTCGCCGAGGTAGTGCCCAGCAGAACCCCGTTGTCATAGACCGCGAACATGTCGCCTTGGTGACCGCCATCGACAATCCTTAACACCTCAGGCGTGGTGGTTGTTGCTGTCCACGGAGGATTGCTCGCGGCCACGTAGTAGTAAAAAAACGAAGACCCAGCCACGGCGTTTCCGTCCGCATTGGAGAAATAAAGGTTGTACCAGGTGCAACCTCCGGCCGCGGGGATACTTGCAGTCGGATCGCAACTGGTGTCCGGGGAACCTAGTCCGCCGGCGAAACATGGCAGAGAAACGATAAGAATGGTCAGGGCCAATGCCGCCAAGCGCATTTTCGAAACGGTGTGTGAGTTCAACGTCAGCCTCCAGGCAAATTTGCAGTCATCGCCATTCGCCATGCGGCATTGGCAACGTCGTCACTTTTGCAAACCGGGGTCCACGTTGATTGGTCGGGCTCGCGGCATGGCAATCAGCGCATTTGAAAAGAGTTAAGTTACGGCGGACCCGCCAATAGAAGATTCACGGTGGTCATTGCAGTATGAGATGTGGAACTTGCCTGCCTATCTCGACCACGTGCCCCGGCCTCACTAGGGCGAATACGACTTTAGCTTAGGGTCCCTTCCGAATAGTCGTGGTCGGACTTCGCTCCTACCATGACTTATGCGCCTAGAAATAGCTCCTCCGCTTCATTTCCACTAGAGCCCGCCGGGAGTGGAACTCACCTGATTTCCCCCGTTCGATAAACCCCAGACTTAGTTCCCGTAGCGAGGTAAGGTTTTGAATTTAGGCTTTCTAAATACCAGATTTCCAGGGTTGGCTATTGTCGCCGCTTTACTCGGCCAAGGCTTGACTGCGGCTACTTTTTATGTGGCCCCAAATGGCAGCGATGGAAATCCCGGCTCCGCTTCCGCTCCTGTTCGCACCATTCAACGGGCGGCCGAAATGGCGCTTGCAGGCGATACCGTCGTGGTACGGGACGGTACTTATGGTCCTGAAAACTCGGTAACCGGCGGCGACGCCAGCGACACCGAGAACAGTCCGGTGGTGCTCTACAACTCGGGAACCCCTGGCGCGCCGATCACAATTCGAGCGGAGAATCAGTGGGGAGCGGTTCTGGATTGTGAGCTACTATGCGACGCCTATATCAATCTTTACAATGCGTCCTATATCGTTATTCAAGAGTTCGTGATCACCCGGGGGTACAAGGAAGGCATTCACAGTAACGATTCGGCACATCACATTACTTTACAGGGCAACCGCTTCGAATACATCGCTAACCGCTCGTCGGCAAGTCCTTTCGGGCTCAGCGGGTTGTATACCAACCAGAATTGCCACGACTTTATCATTGATGGCAATGTTTTTCATGATATCGGGCGTACTGACGCCACCTGGCTGGACCATGCTCTGTACCTGCATGGTTCAAACTTCACTATCACCAACAACCTGTTTTACAACATTCCCCACGGCTGGTCGATTCAGGCGGCGGACGGTCTCAATAACGTGCTGATCGCCAATAATACCTTCGCCTTCCCGCAAGGAGGAGGACAAGATGGGCAGATCATGCTGTGGAATAGTCAATCCAACTTGACAATCGAAAACAACATCTTTTACAACGCGACGAACTACGCAATCACGCGCTACAGTTCGACAGTGAGCAACTGCTCGGTTGACCATAATCTGATTTATGGAGCTGCCGCAATGATGGCGGATACCGGTGGGTGCAGTATCGGTGTCACGCAGAGTGGAGTCGATCCCAGTTTCGTCAATCCCTGGAGCCTGCCTTTCGATTTCCACTTGCGTCCGGTCTCTCCGGCGATTGGGGTGGGGATTCAAGTGCCTGCGGTTTCTGGTCTTAGTAGCCTCGTTCGGGCCCTAAACCCAAGCACCGACCTTGGCGCGTATCCGTTCGCAGCACCTGCCTCGCTGCGGATCGTCAATACGACTACCGGCGCTTCGACTTGGGCGGTCGGAGACGGATGGGCTGTGACGATCACGGGCGCTTTGCCCAAGGCTCAGGTTGGAGTGGCTGTAGGAACCTGGTCCGCACCCTTGGGCTACGCGGATGATTCGGGCAGCTTTACGATGAGCGGCAATGCCTACCCGGGCAATATAGGGACCACCACCGAGTTGTGGACGGCGGGGGGCGCGCTGGTTAATCCGAACCCGGTCGTGGTCACGGTTGTCCCCTAACTGCCACCGTAAATCATTGAAAACCAAAGCCCATACTTTCTTGTAACCTATTTGGCCGAACTGGCTCTATTTTTGGTTGGAAGTGTGTTCATTCACTCGACCGCAGCCCCAATAGAATCCAGGAGAACAATGCACCATGGCCAAGCCACAGACCGTTGAAAAGCGCTCAAAAGTTCCCGCCAGCCGGGAAACCAACAAACTCCTGAAGACCCTCATCGCTTTTAAGCGGGGCGATTTCTCGATTCGGATGCCGGTGGATCTGGTGGGGATGGATGGCAAGATTGCGGACGCGCTCAACGACATTCTGGAACTCAACGAAAAGATGGCTAACGCCCTCGACGGCATCAGCCGGTCGGTAGGTAAAGAAGGCAAGATCGCCCAACGCGCGTCGATTGGGTCGGCGAGTGGGGGGTGGGCGGCGTGCATTGATTCGGTTAACAGTCTGATAGGAGATCTGGTGCAGCCGTCCACGGAAGTCGCACGCGTGATCGGCGCCGTGGCGAAAGGCGACCTGTCGCAGACTATGTCGCTGGATGTGGACGGCCGGCCGTTGCGGGGAGAATTTCTGCACACAGCCCGCGTCGTGAACACCATGGTGGACCAGCTCAATTCGTTCGCTTCCGAGGCCACGCGCGTGGCGCGAGAAGTCGGTACCGAAGGGAAGCTGGGTGGGCAGGCGGTGGTGACGGGCGTGGCGGGAACCTGGAAGGATCTGACGGAAAGCGTGAACTCGATGGCGAGCAACCTCACCAATCAGGTTCGCAACATCGCCGGCGTGACGACGGCGGTGGCAAAGGGCGATTTGACGACCAGAATCACGGTGGATGCGCGCGGCGAAATTCTAGAGCTGAAGAACACCATCAATACCATGGTGGACCAGTTGAGTTCGTTCGCGGCTGAAGTAACGCGCGTGGCCCGCGAAGTGGGTACGGACGGAAGATTGGGCGGGCAGGCGGAAGTGAAGGGTGTGGCTGGCGTATGGAAGGATCTGACCGACTCCGTTAATTCCATGGCCGGCAATCTGACTAACCAAGTCCGCAACATCGCTGAGGTGACGACGGCCGTAGCCAAGGGCGATCTTTCGACGCGTATCACCGTGGATGCGCGTGGAGAAATCCTGCAGTTGAAGAACACGATCAATACCATGGTGGACCAGCTCAGCTCGTTCGCCGCGGAAGTGACGCGCGTGGCGCGCGAGGTGGGAACGGAAGGCCTGCTGGGCGGCGAGGCGGATGTCCCCGGAGTCGGCGGTACATGGAAAGATCTGACGGACTCGGTAAATTCGATGGCCGGAAACCTTACGGCACAGGTCCGCAACATCGCCGAAGTGACTACCGCTGTAGCCAAGGGCGACCTATCGCGCAAAATCACGGTTACGGTACGCGGCGAAATCCTGGAGCTGAAGAACACCATCAATACCATGGTGGATCAGCTCAGTTCGTTCGCCTCCGAAGTTACTCGCGTGGCCCGCGAAGTCGGAACCGAAGGGAAACTCGGTGGCCAAGCGAAGGTGGAGGGGGTCGCCGGAACGTGGCGCGATCTCACCGACAGCGTGAACTTTATGGCGGGCAACTTGACCTCTCAAGTTCGCAACATTGCCCAGGTGACCACCGGCGTGGCGAAGGGCGATTTATCGACCAAGATCACGGTGGACGCGCGCGGTGAAATTCTGGAGCTGAAGAACACCATCAATACCATGGTGGATCAGCTCAATTCCTTCGCCAGCGAAGTCACGCGCGTGGCGCGCGAAGTGGGTACTGAAGGGAAACTGGGCGGCCAGGCGCAGGTAAAAGGCGTGGGCGGCGTTTGGAAAGACCTGACAGATTCGGTCAACTCCATGGCCGGCAACCTCACCAATCAGGTGCGCAATATTGCCGAAGTCACGACGGCGGTGGCGCGGGGCGATTTGTCTACCAAGATCACGGTAGACGTCCAAGGCGAAATCCTGGCGCTGAAGAATACCATCAACACCATGGTGGATCAACTCAATTCGTTCGCCAGCGAAGTCACGCGCGTGGCGCGAGAAGTAGGTACTGACGGCAAGCTGGGCGGACAGGCACAGGTAAAGGGCGTCGGCGGCGTGTGGAAGGATCTGACGGATTCCGTGAACTCGATGGCCGGCAATCTGACGGCCCAGGTTCGCAACATCGCGGAAGTCACAACCGCGGTAGCCACCGGCGATTTGTCGCGCAAAATTACAGTGGACGTGCGCGGCGAAATTCTGGAGCTGAAGAACACCATCAACACCATGGTGGATCAGCTCAATGCGTTCGCCGGTGAAGTCACACGCGTGGCACGCGAAGTAGGTACGGAAGGCAAACTCGGCGGCCAAGCGGAAGTGAAGGGCGTCGGCGGAGTCTGGAAAGATCTCACAGACAGCGTCAACTTTATGGGAGGCAACCTGACGTCGCAAGTCCGCAATATCGCCCAAGTGACCACCGCGGTTGCAAAAGGCGACTTGTCGACCAAGATCACGGTGGATGCCCGCGGCGAAATTCTGGAACTGAAAAACACCATCAACACAATGGTGGATCAGCTCAACGCGTTCGCCGGCGAAGTGACGCGTGTGGCGCGCGAGGTGGGAACCGAAGGCAAACTGGGCGGCCAGGCGGACGTGCATGACGTGGCCGGCACCTGGAAGGATCTGACAGATTCCGTCAACTCGATGGCGAGCAACCTCACCAGTCAGGTGCGAAATATCGCGGAGGTCACCACGGCGGTTGCCAAAGGCGACTTGTCGCGCAAAATCACGGTGGATGTGCGCGGCGAAATTCTGGAATTGAAGAACACCATCAACACCATGGTGGATCAGCTCAATGCGTTCGCGGGCGAAGTCACACGCGTAGCGCGCGAAGTGGGTACCGAAGGCAAGCTCGGTGGACAGGCGGAAGTGAAGGGCGTCGGCGGCGTCTGGAAAGATCTCACTGATAGCGTGAACTTCATGGCTGGGAACCTGACGTCGCAGGTCCGAAACATTGCACAGGTGACTACGGGTGTGGCGAAAGGCGACCTCTCGACGAAGATTACGGTTGACGCGCGCGGCGAGATTCTGGAGCTAAAGAATACCATCAACACGATGGTGGATCAGCTAAATGGATTCGCGAGCGAAGTGACGCGCGTGGCTCGCGAGGTTGGTACCGAGGGGAAACTCGGCGGCCAAGCGGACGTCCGCGGAGTGGCCGGCACGTGGAAAGATCTCACCGATAGCGTCAATTACATGGCCAGCAACCTGACGAATCAGGTGCGCAATATTGCCGGCGTGACGACGGCGGTGGCGCGCGGAGATTTAACCACGATCATCACGGTGGACGCGCGCGGCGAGATTCTGGCGCTGAAGAACACTATCAACACGATGGTGGATCAGCTTAGCTCCTTCGCATCGGAAGTGACGCGTGTAGCGCGTGAAGTCGGTACCGAAGGCAAGCTCGGCGGTCAGGCGGAAGTGAAAGGGGTCGCCGGCACCTGGAAGGATCTCACCGATAACGTGAATTTCATGGCCGGGAACCTGACTAACCAGGTCCGCAACATAGCCGAAGTCACTACGGCAGTGGCGCGCGGCGATCTGTCGCGCAAAATTACGGTGGACGTGCGCGGCGAAATTCTGGAGTTGAAGAACACCATTAATACGATGGTGGATCAGCTTAGCTCTTTTGCGTCTGAGGTCACGCGCGTCGCGCGCGAAGTCGGAACCGAGGGCAAGCTGGGCGGCCAGGCGGACGTCCGCGGTGTCGCCGGTACCTGGAAGGATCTAACAGACAGCGTGAACTCGATGGCTGGCAACCTCACGGCTCAGGTCCGCAATATTGCGCAGGTGACTACCGCGGTTGCCAACGGGAATCTTTCGCGCAAGATCACCGTCGACGTGCAAGGCGAAATCCTGGAATTGAAAGACACCATCAACACCATGGTGGACCAGCTCAATTCTTTCGCGAGCGAGGTCACGCGCGTGGCGCGCGAAGTGGGTACCGACGGCAAGCTGGGCGGCCAGGCTGAAGTGAAAGGCGTCGCCGGCACTTGGAAGGACTTGACCGACAACGTGAATTTCATGGCTGCGAATCTGACGACTCAGGTGCGCGGTATTGCGAAGGTTGTAACCGCCGTCGCCAACGGCGATCTGAAGCGCAAACTGATTCTCGAAACCAAAGGTGAAATCGCGGAGTTGGCTGACACCATCAACGGAATGATCGATACTTTGGCCACATTCGCCGATCAGGTGACCACGGTGGCTCGTGAAGTGGGTATCGAGGGCAAGCTCGGCGGCCAGGCGCGCGTGCCGGGCGCGGCCGGTATCTGGCGAGATCTGACGGACAACGTCAATCAGCTGGCTGCCAACCTCACCACCCAAGTCCGAGCGATCGCCGAAGTCGCGACGGCGGTCACCAAGGGTGACCTGACGCGTTCTATCGCTGTCCAGGCGCAAGGCGAAGTGGCATCGCTGAAAGACAACCTCAACGAGATGATTGTCAATCTGGCGGCGACCACCCGCAAGAACAATGAACAGGATTGGTTGAAGACCAACATCGCCAAGTTCACAGGCATGATGCAGGGACAGCGCGACCTGCTGGCTGTCGCCCAGCTCCTGCTTTCCGAGCTGACGCCGCTGATCGGCGCCCAGCACGGAACTTTTTATATCACCGATACCGTAGATGAAACTCCCGTGTTGTCACTCCTGACCGGTTACGCGATCGAGCAGGAGGACGATGTCCCGAAGCGCTTCAAAATTGGGCAAGGTTTAGTCGGGCAGTGCGCCAGGGAGAAGGAACGCATCCTGGTGACCGACGTACCGGGGGACTATGTAAAGATCAATTCCAGCCTGGGCGGCAGCGCTCCTTTAAGTATCGTTGTGCTGCCGGTGCTCTTCGAGGGCGACGTAAAAGCAGCCATTGAGCTGGCGTCGTTCGGGCAATTCAGCGATGTCCACCTGGCGTTTCTCGATCAGCTAACTCAATCCATTGGGATCGTGTTGAACACGATTGCGGCTACCATGCGGACAGAGCAACTCCTTCAACAAAGCCAGGCGCTCGCGGAAGAACTTCGCAGCCAGCAGCTGCAACTGCGAACGACCAACGCAGAATTGCAGGAGAAGGCCCAATTGCTGGCGGAACAAAAAACAGAAGTCGAGACCAAGAACTTAGAAGTGGAGCAAGCCAAGAAGGCGCTGGAAGAAAAGGCGGAGCAGCTATCTCTCACCTCCAAGTATAAGAGCGAATTCCTGGCAAACATGAGCCATGAGCTGCGGACACCGCTGAACAACCTGTTGATTCTGGCGCGTATGCTATCGGAAAACTCGGACAAGAACCTGACCACCAAGCAGGTTAAGTTCGCGGAGACCATCCATACTTCAGGAACCGACCTGTTGGCGCTGATCAGCGACATTCTGGACCTCAGCAAGATCGAATCTGGAAAGATGGACTTGGATATTGGAGGCGTGCGCTTCACTGAGCTTCAAGACTATTGCGCCAAGACTTTCCGCCACGTGGCGGACGGCAAAGGGCTGGACTTCGGTATCGAACTAGGTAATGCGGTTATGAGCGAGATCATGCATACCGATGCCAAGCGCCTGCAGCAGGTGCTGAAGAATTTGCTCTCGAACGCGCTCAAGTTCACCGAGCATGGCTCCGTGCATCTGACCATCGATAAGGCGAGCAGCGGATGGAGCCTAGGCCACACGATCCTCTCGAGAGCCAAGTCGGTCATCGCATTTACCGTGACTGACAGCGGCATCGGAATCCAAGCGGATAAACAACGCATCATCTTCGAGGCCTTTCAGCAAGCCGACGGAACTACCAGCCGCAAATACGGCGGCACGGGCTTGGGGCTTTCGATCAGCCGCGAACTCGCACGGCTTCTGGGCGGAGAAATTCGCCTCCAGAGCGCGCCCGGCGTGGGCAGCACCTTCACTTTGTATTTGCCGCAGACTTACGTTGCACCCACGCAGGCCCCCAAGAGCGAAGCGCTGAAGATTACTCCCATTCAGCTCGATCAAGTTGCAGGCGCAGCCGAGGCTGAGGTGGACCTGATTCTCTCATCTCCCCTGGAGCACCAGGAACTGGCGGAAGAACTGGTTCTTGACGACGATCGAAACCTGATCCAGCCGGGCGATACGGTTCTGCTAATCGTGGAGGATGACGTTACGTTTGCGCGCATCCTGGTCGACCTCGCTCACGATCACCAATTGAAGGCACTGGTCGCACTGCGCGGCAGTAGTGCGATGTCCCTGGCGCGTGAGTTCAAACCGGGGGCGATCACGCTGGACATCACGCTACCCGACGTTGCCGGATGGACGATTCTGGATCGTCTGAAACACGACCCAGCCACGCGCCACATTCCGGTTCACGTTATCTCGGGCGATGAGGATCGCCGCCGCGGATTGGCGCTGGGGGCCATGAGTTATCTGGAAAAAGCGGTTGCCAAAGACTCGCTGCTGGAGGCCTTCGCTGCGATTGAGGAGTCCACACAAAAACGTGCGAAGAAACTGCTAGTGGTGTGCTCGAATGATTCCGAACGGCAGGAAATTGCCGAGCTGCTGGCGGCTCCCGACCTGGAGATCACGGGAGTCAAGACGGAGGGTGAAGCGTTAGCGGTAACGAAGCATCAGTACCTGGATGGCATCATCGTCCACTTCCAGCTGGATGGTATCGGTCCACTGCAGCTGGTTGAGGAAATCCAAAACCAGCTGAGCCCGCATGTGCCCCCGATCATCCTAGTGCTCACGCGGACGCTGAATGCCGCGGAAGAACAAGACCTTGCGCGAGCAATGCGAATCAGTGTGGTGAAGCGGGCGCATTCCTCGGATCGCGTACTTGACGATTCGGTTCTGCTGTTGCATCGCGACGAATCCGATCTCACCGAAGAACAGCGCGGAATTCTGGACCGGCTCCGCAGGACGGATCCGACACTCAGAGGCAAGACCATCCTGGTAGTAGACGACGATGTGCGCAATATTTTCGCGCTCACCAGCTTGCTGGAGGAGCACAACATGAAGGTGGTTCATGCCGAAAATGGCCGCGCGGCCATCGAATTATTAAAGAGCCGCCCCGACATCGACTTGGTACTCATGGACATCATGATGCCGGAGATGGACGGGTATGAGACCATGAGTACCATCCGGCAGATTCCGGAATTCCGATCGCTTCCCATTGTGGCGCTCACCGCTAAAGCGATGAAGGGAGATCGGGCGAAGTGCCTGGAGGCGGGAGCTTCGGACTATATTACGAAGCCGGTAGATCTGGAACAACTGTTCTCAGTGCTAAGGGTTTCTATGGGTAACAGTCACCAGGAAGCAAGTCAGATGGTGGCGCCGGGAGTTTAAGATTCCTGCGATGATAGGTACTGCGGTGGCACAGGAGAATCCAGAACCGGCCGGGCAAACTGCGCCCGACCGCGCAAAAATCCTGCTGGTGGATGATTCCCGGGAGAACCTCATTTCACTAGAGGCGGCCCTGGAGGTATTGGGGCAGGAATTGGTCCTGGCTCAATCCGGAATACAGGCACTGCGCCACATGCTAGAAGACGACTTCGCGGCCGTATTGCTGGACGTGAAGATGCCGGAGATGGACGGCTTTCAAACCGCGGAACTGATTCGGGCTCGCAAGCGTTCGCGGCACACGCCCATCTTGTTTCTCACGGGCTATAAGAGCGATGAGCAACTATTTCGGGGTTACGACCTGGGCGCGGTTGATTTTCTCTTCAAGCCAATTGTCCCAGAGATTCTTCGCTCGAAAGTGAATGTGTTCGTGGAACTGAGCCGCAATAACGCGCTATTGCAGCGCCAGGCTGAAGTTGTCAGCAAAGCTGAACAAAAATTCCGCTCGCTCCTGGAAGCAGCTCCTGACGCCATGGCAGTGGTGGACGGCCAGGGAAAGATCGTGCTGGTGAACGCGCAAGTGGAGAAAGTATTTGGATATAAACGAAAACAACTGCTGGGTAAATCAATTGAGACCCTGGTTCCAGAGCGTTTTCGAGGGCGGCATGACAGCCATCGATCGAAGTTCTTCGATGAGGCGAGGATCCGGCCGATGGGAACCGGCCTTGATTTGTACGGAGTGCGCAAGAACGGATCGGAATTCCCGGTTGAGATCAGCTTGAGCCCGCTGGACACCGAAGAAGGATTACTGGTAACCGCAGCCATCCGCGACGTTACGGAGCGCAAGAAGGCGGATCAGGAGATTCGAGATCTCAATGCAAGCCTCGAGCAGCGGGTCACGGAAAGAACCGCGGAACTCCTGGAAGCCAACGAGGCACTTCGAAAATCCAACGACGATTTGAACCAGTTCGCATACGCAGCAAGCCACGATTTGCAGGAACCGCTGCGACTGGTGGCGCTCTACAGTCAGATGCTCCAAAAGAAATACTCCGACCGGCTGGACCCTCAGGCTGACCAGTACCTGTCCTACGTGATTAGCGGGGCGCACCGGATGGAGATTCTCCTGAAAGACCTGCTGACTTATTCACAGGTGGGCTCGCTGAGTGATGGTCCCCTCTGCCCCGTGGTTGTTTCGGAAGCGCTGCGGAAGGCCTTGTTAAACCTTCAGGCCAGCATCGATCAAAACCAGGCGGTAGTGACGTGGAATGGGCTGCCTACCGTACGGGCGCAGGAGATCAGGCTGGTGCAAGTTCTGCAGAACCTGGTGGGCAACGCCATCAAGTACCGCGGATCAGACCCCCCGCAAGTACACATTGATGCGGAGCGGCAGTCCGGCGAGTGGCTCTTCTCGGTAAAAGATAACGGCATCGGAATCAAGCCTGAGTATATCCGGCAGATTTTCGGAATATTCAAAAGGCTCCACGGAACCAGCTACCCTGGGACGGGCATTGGCCTGGCTATTTGCGAGCGCATTGTCAAGAGCTACGGGGGCCGCATCTGGGTCGAATCGTCGCTGGGAGAGGGCTCGACGTTTTACTTCACGCTGCCGGATCCGCAAGAATGATGGAAGACGTTTACTGAGCGCTGCATGAAAAGTCAAGGACAAGGCGTTGCACCGAGAGCTCTAGGACAGGACACGGAAGCTCTTCGGGACTTCATTTCCGCGGCTGTCCACGATTTGCGGGAACCTCTTCGCGCCATTCTCCTGGGACATCAATTGGCGGTAGCCCCAAGCGGCAAGAATTCGGATGAGAACCGTGAGCGAGGCGCCCGATATCTCCGGGATGGCGTAGCCAGGCTGGAAACCTTGATTCAAGACATCGCGGAATATTGCTACGCGGAAGTGCGGGAGTTGGAAGATAGCGCTGCGGATTTGGAGATGTCGCTGCTCGAGGCCAAAACCGAGTTGGCGTCCGAACTGAAAAGCAGCGGCGCCATCATCACCCACGATCCACTGCCAACCGTGCGGGGCAACGCGACGTCCCTGACGGTGTTGCTGCGCTGCTTGATTGGGAACGCCTGCAAATTTCGCGGCGAAGCCGCACCTCGCATCCATGTTGGCGCCGCGCAGCAGGAGGGGGAATGGATTTTTTCGGTGCGCGATAATGGCGCCGGTTTTGATCCGGTTTATCGGGAGCGCATTTTCAGGCCCTTCGAGCGCCTCAACGGTAAGCAGTTTCCCGGAAGCGGTCTCGGCTTAACGATCGCCAAAAAGATTGTGGAACAGCATGGCGGACAAATATGGGCTGAGTCAACGCCCGGCGAAGGCTCCACCATCCGCTTCAGTTTGCCCCTGACGAGTTAGAAGGTCCCGCACGTACGGGCCAAGCTTCATAAACTCATCCAGGCGGGAGGGCTTTCGAAAGTAACCCGTGGCTTTCAAATCGGCCGCCTGGGTCTTGTCTTTTTGCGAATCGGATGAGGTAAGAATGACTACCGGAACCTGCCCGCAGCGCGGACTTTGCCGCACGCGTTCCAAAATCTGCCCCCCGGTTTTCTTGGGTAGATTGAGATCGAGTAGAAAAAGATTGGGCCGGACGAGGCTTGCATCCCGATCCATGTTCTCTATGAAAGCTACTCCTTGCTCACCATCATCGAATACCAGGAGCTCAAATTCGAGACCGGATTGTTCCAGCGCCTCCCGAACCAGAAGTACATCCGGTTCGGCATCTTCGACCAAAATAATATGAAAACGGGAACCGGTCATATTGTTCCTTGTTGCACATTGATAACCAAGCTGCGTCAGGCGCCGGTGCCGGTGACGGACGCAGTTTCTGCGCTCGCCGACGCCTCGTCCGCTTTTGCGAAGTCCGCGAGCCGCTTGTAGAGTGTGCGAAGACTAATGCCCAGGATCTCCGCGGCCCGCATGCGGTTGTTGTTGGCGTATTTCAAGGTGAGCCGAATGTATGCTTCTTCCATCTCTTGCAGCGGCTTGCCCGGCTCGAAAGTCAGCGCGGAGGCTGTGCTGGGCGGAGCAGCAACCGGCGAAAACGCCACAGGCGTCTGACGCGGAAGATTAAAATCTCGCGGAAAATGACAGGGGGACAAAGCGCCTTCGTGGGCGATGATCACAGCTCGTTCCAAGATATTCCGCAATTCCCGGACATTGCCGGGCCAGGAATAATTCATCAGCACGCGCAGCGCATCAGAATCGAGATGAGTCACCCGGCAATCGTTCCGAAGATTCAAAATGCGGATCAGGGCTTCCGAAATCGCTGGAATGTCTTCCTTTCGATGGCGCAAGGGCGGCAGCAGGATATTGAAGACATTGAGGCGATAGTATAGATCTTCCCGCAGCAGCTTTTTTTCGAGAGCTTCGTCCAGGGGCCGATTAGTCGCCGCAAGCACCCGGACATCGACGGAAATCTCGCCATGGCCGCCCAACCGCCGTAGCTTCGATTCCTCCAGAACCCGGAGCAGCTTCGCTTGCATGGGCATGGGCATTTCAGCAATCTCATCCAGGAACAATGTGCCGCCGCTGGCATGCTCAAAACAGCCTGCCTGGCGTCCTATGGCCCCGGTGAAGGCTCCCTTTTCGTGCCCAAACAATTCGCTTTCGATCAAGCTTTCCGGGATTGCCGCACAGTTAATCGCGATGAAGGGTCCTCCCGCTCTGGGACTGAGTTTGTGAATGGCGGCCGCGACGCGCTCCTTCCCGGTGCCGCTTTCCCCGCTGATCAGGACCGAAGCCGCCTTAGGAGCGACCTGCCGGATGAGGGAGAACACCCGTCTCATGGACTCGGACGTGCCAACCATATCGCCCAGGACGCCATGAAGGCTCAACTGGCGCTGCAGGCGTTCCGTTTCGGCCATTAGCGTCTTTTGCCGAATGGCCCGCTCCAGCAAGGGTGCCAGGACCGCCTGCTGTGCGGGCTTCTCCAGAAACCAGAAGGCACGAAGGTCGTGGACGATGGCCATTGCCTCGCGAATGCTGCCGAGACCCGTGAGAACCACGGCGGGGGTAAGGTCGCCGCGCGACAGCAGAGTTCGAAGCAATGTATACCCGTCCATCCGCGGCATCATCAGATCAGTCACGATGACATCGACCGGTACCGCGCCAATCTTTTCGAGAGCCTCTTCGCCATCCTTGGCCAGTTCAGAAACATAGCCTAAACTTGTCAGGATTTTTGCGAGATCGTGCCGCTCTTGAGGATCATCGTCGACTACTAAAACCCGCGCGGGCGTAGAAGACGAGGCCACAGGACCATATTCTAGCCCATTGCACAATTCAGTTGGTAACACTTCTATCATTTGGGCTCCTAACGGTGGATTCTTAGTTCTGGGTGACTTATTGCTACGTTCCACAGTCCGTCACAAGAACTGCAGTTTATGCATGGAGGCGGTAAAACTTCCTTACTTCAGTGCACTCTTGAACAAGAAATGCAGTCGGGCGAATCACTGTCCCGCGGCCGCCGCGACGGCATGAGTGCGCCAAGAATTCATCCACTCATTCGCGATTCCGGTTTCATCCAACACGGTCATGACCCGGCGTGGATCGCCGAGATCGCTCCAGCCGACATCTCCCAGACACCAGACGCCTAAACGATCCGGTGTTGTAGAAAGCACAAGTTTTGAGAAATCTGCTGTCGTAAGACTTTCATAAATCGTCTCTAATCCAGGACTGCTGGCCCAAGATTCAGGGATCTCCAGTAGCGGCTCAAAGGCCTGGTAAATAGCGGGAGCGCCGGCACGAATCAAGTCGAGAAATGCTTGAGCCCGGCCGATCATAACAAACGTATTCCACACACAACCTCGTTCTAGCAGTTCCTCGGCGGTGCGTGCAGACGGCTTTTCCCAGAAGCGCTTTACTTTGAGAAAGCCGTCGCGGGAATCGCTGGACATGGCCGGCGTGGCTTCAATCCAGCCAAACTCCGTCTCCGCGCGCTTAGCGGCAACCGCCAGCAGCATCACAGTTTCCGGGTTCGATTCGGCGGCTTGGAAAGCCAAATGGACACCCTTCATAAAGCGTTCCTCTTCCGTGTAGTGGTGGTCCGACGGAAAAAACCCAACCACGGCATTCTTGTCCTGGCGAATGATGTGAACCAGGCTCGATAGTATGGCGGGAAGCGTTCCACGATTGCAGGGCTGGACGACCATGTGAGCCGGCGGCACATTCCGCAACTCCTTGCTGTAGAAGCGTTCGTGCGAGTTCAATAAGACGTACACCGTGCGTTCCGAGGAGATCGTCCGACTGATCCTTTGGGTGGTTTGAGTCAATAAGGATTGGCCACCCAGCAGCCGGCAGAATTGTTTCGGCGTATCTTCTCCAGATACAAATCGCGTGAGAGATTTCAAGCGTGCTCCTTCGCCCCCTGCCAGGATCACGCCCCAATGATGTTGATGGTCAGAGCCTAAATGCATTGCAATCCTCCATTTGCGAATTCACGTGGTGCTCGAAGACTACTTGGCGGAGCCTAGCGCTCGCAACAATAATTTGCGCGCCCGATGGTGCCGGGTTTTTACTGCAGAAGCCGTCAAAGAAAGCGAGCGAGCGGTAGCGGCGATGCTCAACTCGCGAAGGTCGCGTAACTCAATGATCAATCGATACTTTTCTGGAAGCCGTGCTAAAGCACGGTGGAGTCTTGCCGCCTCTTGTCGCCTCTGCAATTGGATGTCAGGCAGCGAACCGGGATCAGCAAGTTTATCGACGGCGGCCTGATGAAGCGGCGTGACAGAAGCAATCGCCTTTCCGCGGCGTACGTGTAGGATCTCATTACAAGTAATCTTGCTGATCCAGGTCTTGAAGCTGGCTTGTCTGCGGAACTGGGCCAGATTATGAAGGGCCTGCAATACGGCCTGTTGAACGGCATCTTCCGCTTCGACGTCATTTTGGAGCCGCATGCGGGCGAACTTGGTTAGCGATAGAAGATGGGGTGCGACCAGATCGCCGAAGGCGTCCGTTCGTCCTTGTAACGCGGACTCGATAAGCCGCGCGTCGACGTCGCTGGATGGAGGGTGAGAGCCACCGTTCCAATGACCGACAAAACCGGTCGCCCACGGCCGGGCCGATTCGCTGGATTGATACATTGGCGTCGGTGTAGCATTTTTTCTGCCAAATGAAAACGAGATCCTGGGGCATTTCAAGGGCGGCTCGCCGCGCTGCGAAACATCGTCCACGGGCTCGGATCTAAGTAGCGTCCGACTAATACTGAAAGAGGTTTTACTATGGCAGAAACAATACGAGATCTTCTAGTCGAGGAAATGCAGGACCTATATGACGCCGAGAAGCAGCTTGTGAAAGCTCTTCCGAAGATGGTGAAAGCCGCCTCCAACGAAGAGCTCAGCGAGGCTTTTGGAAGTCATCTGGAACAGACCAAGGGCCAAGTGGAACGCCTGGAACGGGCGTTTGAAGCGTTGGATGTGAAACCGAAGGGCAAGGCCTGCGTGGCGATGAAGGGACTAATCAGCGAAGCACAGGAGCAAATCGAATCGAACGAGAAAGGTGCGCTCGCGGATTCGGCAATGATTTGCGCGGCACAAAAGGTGGAGCATTATGAGATCGCAGGGTACGGAACACTCAAAGCCTGGGCGGAAGAACTCGGGCTGGACGACGTGGCCTCTCTGCTCCAGGAGACATTGGACGAGGAAAAGGAAGCCGACGAGAAGCTGTCTACCATCGCAGGCAAGGTAATTTCAGAAACCACGACCGAGGAATCCGAAGAGCCAACCCACAGCGCGCGTTCAAATCGCTGACGGGGAATCAGCGGGGGCACAAGCGGACTCCGTGCCCCCCACCTAATTCCCGAGCGTGACGACAGGCGCTTCGTAATCCAGGTTCCGAACGGTAATCGCCTCGGCCAGCGGCGCCAAGTGATCGTAACAACGAAAGCAATTGAGAATCATGTCGCGGGTGACTGGCTTAACGACGTAAGCAATCCGCCGGATGCCAAACTTCTTCTTGAGGTTGTCCCGCTCGAGCGTCGAACCGGTTAGGATGCAGAATGGAAACCGCCGCGATGGTGGCAGCGCCTCCAGCAGTTCAACGCCCGATAATTTCGGCAAGTTGAGATCCAGGAAAATCAGATCCGGATTCCAGGCGCTGGAGTATTCACCACGTTTGAGCAGAAAATTAAGGGCACTTTCCCCATCCCCCAAGACGGATATTGAGTAGACTACACCCATGCGATCCAGCACCTTCTGCAGGTAGAAGGTATCCGCGTCATTGTCTTCCACAACCAGGATTTTGATGGGCCGCATTGAAAGTTTTCCTTCGAGGTTGGTGTAGGCTGCAATTGCATTGCCACGATTACCGGGTTCCAACGATTTCTTCCCGCAAAAGTCGCTCAGACTGTCCCGACTGGGGCCGGCGGCACACAAAGAAATCCTCCAGGAACAAGAAATCGATTCCGGTGGCCAGGAATGTGGAGAGCGCCTCCTGGGGCGTATTAACGATTGGTTGACCCCTAACATTGAAACTCGTATTGAGGACGATTTCCCGCCCAGTCTCCCTGCCCATCGCTTGCAACAGTGCGTGAAAAACCGGGTCATCGTCCTTACATACGGTCTGCACTCTGGCAGTTCGGTTGACGTGCGTGATCGCGGGCAATTGACTGGCGAATTCTTCGCGAACGTCCACGATTGTAGTCATGTATGGTAAACGGGTTCCGGGGGATACGTCGAACCACCGATCAACCTCTTCTAATGAAACTGCGGGGGCGAAAGGACGGAACGACTCCCGCATTTTTACCAATGCGTTGACGCGATCCCGCATCTCAGGATGGCTGGGATCGGCCAGGATGCTCCGATGTCCGAGTGCGCGCGGGCCATACTCCATTGCTCCTCGAAACCAGGCGATCACGCGGCCCTGGGCGAGAAGTCGAGCCGCGACTGTGCAGATCTCTTCGGGATTGGGATAATCACAAACCTCGACGCGATCGCTAAATTCCTCCAAGGCGGAGGCGATCTCTTCGACGGAGTACTCGGGGCCGAGAAATGGCGCAGGGAAGCGGTGGTTTCTCATCTCGCCAGCCTGCACCGCTCGCTCGATTGCCGCACCTAGAGCAGCGCCATCATCGCCAGCGGCCGGTTGAATATAGATTTCATTAAACCGGCCCGATTTCATCAGACAACCGTTCGCGGTACAGTTCAGAGCGACTCCGCCGGCCATGGCGAGCCGCCGCGACTTTGTAAGATCGGCAAAGTACCCGCAGATATGCAGCATTACCTCGTTGAGGCATTCTTGCAGTGCAGCGGCCACGTCGCGGTGGTCATCGGTGACTTCATCTTCAGGAGTGCGCGCAGTCACTAAATGCTGTTCCAGATACTGCCGCGAGGCGGTATAATTCTCGCGCTCGTCGCGGGTCTTGTTGTTTCTCAAAATACGGATGTGGATTCTGCCTTCGGGGCGTAACTCAACGGTCTCCTTAAAAAACCGCCGAAACCGCCGCGCATCGCCGTAAGGCGCCAACCCCATGATCTTGTATTCATCGCAGTTGAAATCAAACCCCAAGTGAAGCGTTACGAGAGAGTAGAGAATTCCGATGGAATCCAGAGCGGACATTTCCGCTAATAACTCGAGGCCGCTGGACGATCCTCGATAAATGGACACACCGTGCGCTTCTCCCATTCCATCGGCGACGACTACCAGGCAGTTATCCCATCCCGATGTATAACAGGCACTCGCGGCATGCGCCAGGTGGTGGTTTACTTGATGCACGCGCTCGGACGGAAATTGTGGAAATTCGCGATACACCTGGGCCAGCAGCGCATCCTTGGAATACACCTCGCGATACAACCGCTCGCTCACCGGATCAAGAGAGAATAGCTTGCGATACGGCGCGTAGTCGAAGGAGTGCGCGATTTCATCCACGTCGTCGATCGAAAGGCCGGCGCGCGCGAGACAATACTGTATCGACCTTGAGGGAAAACGCGGACTATGCTTCTGGCGATCAAAACGCTCCTCCGCCGCCGCGGCGACGATCCTGCCATCCACAACCAGCGCGGCAGCTGCATCTTGTCCCTGAACAAGGCGATACTCGCGTTCCGGAAGGCCGGGCCAATGCCGCTTCTTGAATTGCATGGCGCCTTCCAGCCCACTCACTCCAAGAATATTCATGACGAACCCGCGTTTCTCCCCAATGCCGGCTCGGAAAAAACGGAACGAATCCGCCCCTCGCTTCGTTTTGAACCGTGATTGGCGCTGCTGCGCGCCTGAACCAGGCTTGCGATCGAATTGACCGAGCGAAAATCGTCAATTTCCAGCTCCTCGAGCGGAATCGTAACTCCGAAGCGGTGTTCCAGATCGAACAGCAACTGAACCAGCGTCAAAGAGTCAAGTATGCCTGAAGCAAGCAAGTCATCCTCGGGAGAACTCACTTCAACGAGAAGCTGGTCGTGGATTAGCTGTGCGATTTCTCTCGTCAGTTGCGTGGGACCCTCATTCCTGGCATTCTCTTGCATCACTGCACCAGCGAGGGTGGGTTCGAGCTCAATTCTGTGCGAGTCGATCGAGGTCCGCAGTCCATTTCCTGCCCGGCAAGCGAGGCTTCCTTCTCGAATTGCTGCCTTAGGGACGGCCGATCGGTTTTCCCGTTTGCATTGCGCGGCAATTGTTCCAGGGCCATCCATCGCTGCGGCATCATGTAGCGGGGCAGAGTTGCGGTCAGGTGTCGTTTTAGCGCCAAGGGGGAGAGATCCAGTCCCGGACGACTGACGTAAGCACAACAAATGGTCTTGTCTTCCGATCCCTCGACGCCGATTACGACCACGGCCGCGTCCTGCACGCCAGGAACTGCATGCATCGCCGCTTCAATTTCACCTAGCTCTATGCGATAACCGCGGCTCTTGATCTGAGAATCCGATCTCCCGATCAAGTAGACCAGTCCGTCCGCACCGATTCTGGCGAGGTCGCCGGTATTATAAATGCGATCGGAGGGATTCGAACTGTAGGGGTTCGGGCGAAAGACTTCCCGGGTTCGGTCGGGATCATTCCAGTATCCCGGGCTCAAGCCGACGCCACCGATATAGAGATCGCCGGGTTCACCGGGCCTGACGGGTCGAAGCTGTTCGTCGAGCACCAGCATCAGTTCGCCCTTGCAGGGCAACCCAATGGGAATCTCAGCGCTTTCGTCTTCGGGACACTGGTCAACCCTGTGATAGCTGCTCGCAATGGTAGCTTCGGTTGGCCCGTATAGATTGTCGAACGTAACGTTAGGGAGACGTTTCATCCAATAGATCAAGGCCGGAGTGGGGAATCTTTCACCGCACCATAAGAGCCGCTTAAGTGCCGGAAAATCGCCCTGGCGAACCGCATCGAACTTCGCCATTTGCTGCAGTACCCAGGGCACCGAGAACCATTGGGTCAGTTCCCTCTCCCGGATAAAGTCAGCCAACTTATGCGGCAGTAAGCTCGTCTCAGGCGTCATTAGATGGATCTGTGCGCCCGCGGCAATGGTTCCGTAGATATCAAATGTGGATAGGTCGAAGTGCAAGGGGGGGTGGCCCGAGATGCGGTCCTCGGAACTCATTTTGAAATAGACTCCAGCCCAGCGAACGAAATGAATCACGTTGGCGTGGGTGATCACCACACCCTTGGGAATACCGGTGGAACCGGACGTAAAGAGAATATGCGCCGGATCATTCGGCTGAGCCAGGGAATCGGGCGCCCGGTCAGGCAAGGATTGGACATCACTCCAGGTGAATTGCGAGCGAGCCTTGTTGAGAAGGGTAGCGCCCTCGTCCACCCACCCGACGAATACCGGATCGCATACGGCGCCATGAGCGATGAGTTCGTTGAGCAGAGCCGCCGTAGCCTTTTCAGCAAGGACGCACCGGCATTCGCACTTTTGCAGAATGCGTTGGATGCGGGCGATGGGACTTGTCGTATCGATCGGAACGTAGATGCAATCCGCCTTAAGCGAGGCAAACATAGCGACCAACGCCCGCGTCGATTTGGTCAGTAGAAGCGCGATCCGGTCACTTTTGATACAGCCGGCCCCCTGCAGCGCTCTCCCCAGGCGATTACTCATTTGCTCCAGCGCCGAATAGCTGGTTGGAACGTCCTGGAAAACAGCGGCGACCGCATCCGGGCGCCGGTCTGCCTGAATCGTCAATAAATCGTGCAAGCGTTGCTTCACACGCGCGCTTTCTTGCTGGCGGCTTGAAATACGCGGCCAATATGGTTCAACTCCTCTTCCGTGGGAGGAATATCAAGAATGAATGTCTGGTAGCCATGCTCGATGTATTGAGTCAATGCTCCCGCGACCGTGTCATAGCTGCCAACCAGATAGGGACAGTTGGTCTGGTAATTTTCGAAGGGATGCAACCAATAGGCAGCCATTGACGTTTCGGCACGGGCACCGGCATCAGCAAGCTGCTTATGCCAAGCCGAGTCGGAAATTTTGGAGGCAAGTTGACGGGTAAGTTGGCCTCTGCGATCCGCTGGAAAGCGGTCGTGGGCGACCGCCCACGCGTCATTGTCATGAAGCCGGGTTATGATACCGATCCGTACCCCGCACGGCTCAGTCTCACGGGGTTTAGGCTCGCCGCTGGAATTGATCGGCTCAGGATACTTGACCGGCATTGCTCCTATTGCTCGAGCCGCCGCTAAGCCGGCGTCCGAGGAACCCGATACCAGAATGCCGGGCCGAAGTTCGGGCGCCAGGGGAGGCTTTAAGATCAAGCCATTGATTTTGTAAAACTGCCCCTCGAATGAGAACGGGCCGCGCGCTTCGAGAAGTTGCTGTATGATCGTCGTGTATTCGGTAAGGCGCTGGTATCGGCTGTCGTGAGGCGTGCTGTCACCCAGAGCTAGCAGGTCGTTTTTGAATCCACCCGCGACCATGTTTAGAAACATCCGGCGACCATACAGGAAGCCCGCAGTCGAAACCATCTTCGCCACCGAATAGGGGTGCATGTAAATCGGCTGGATGGCAACGAGGGGACTCAATGCGGCCGTATTTTGCAGAATGATTTGAGACACCATCCAGGGATCGATGATGGAATTGTCCGTATAGATCAAAATTCCTGTGCAACCGGCGCGCTCGCTCCAGCGAGCGACTTGGGCCACCCGTTCCGCGTAATGCTCCGGCGTTGTCGCTGAAGACGGGCAT
>Ga0068856_100001847_pt1 | contig 22141 bp, 16 predicted proteins | sample KBSCornC62_FD_66595 | JGI IMG/M metagenome (GOLD analysis project Ga0068856, IMG submission 66595) | Corn rhizosphere microbial communities from Kellogg Biological Station, Michigan, USA - KBS Corn C6-2 | ecosystem: Host-associated > Plants > Roots > Rhizosphere > Soil ... | reverse complement strand
CCGTCGGCCAGCGCGGCCTTGAGCGCGTCGGCGTCCATCGTCCAGGTGTCCGGCCGCACGTCGCAGAACCGCAGCGTGTAGCCGAGCTGGGCCAGCATCTCGGCGGTCGCCGCGAACGTGAACGACGGCAGAACCGCGACGTCGCGCGGCCGCACGGGCCCGGCGATCGCCCGCACGGCCAGCCGCAGCGCGGCCGAGCCGGACCCGGTCAACAGCAGCGCCGAGTCGTCCGGCAGGACCAGCTCGGCCCGGAGCCGCTCGGTGAGCTCGCCCGCCCACCGCCCGCCCTTGACGCGGCCGGTCTCCAGGCAGGCCTGCGACCGCGTCGCCACGTGATCGGGCCGGCGCGGCCGGGGCGGCAGCACCACCGGCAGCGGCGGCGAGAACGCCGGCAGCCCGTCGTCGTCGAGCCCGGCGATGAACGAGCGCAGCTCGCGGTCGAGCCGCGCGCTGCCGTCGTCGATCCCGAGCCGGCGGCGGAACTCAGCCGTCTCTGCCCGGCCGGAGGCGTCCGCCGACGGCGGCGGGTCGGCCGTCACCGGCACGTCGACGCCGAGGGTGTCCAGCACCACGGCGGCCAGCTCGGTCAGCGGCAACGCGGCCAGTCCGGCGTCGAGCGTGCCGGCCTCGGCGTCGAGGGCGACGGCGGCGAGGTCGTCGACCGGCAGGAACGTCCGCACGGTGTCGGTGACGTCGAGCGGCAGCCCGGCCAGCGCCCGCCGGGTCAGCCGCGCGACCACCCCGTCCTGGCCCGGACCGAACAGCGTGGCCGCACGCAGCACCGTGAGCCGGTCGGGCTCGACCACGGTCCGGACCAGCAGCTCCCGCGCCCGCGCCGAGAGCGCACGGCCGGAGCGGCCGGTGTGATCGGCGGCGACCAGCTCCCGGCACTGCCCGGCCACCTGCCAGGGCGGGCACGGCCGGCGAGCCGCGTGGCGCACCGACGCGCACCAGTCGGCCAGTGCGGTGTCGTCCACCGGCAGCTCGCCCCCGGCCGCACCGTGCACCTCGGCCGAGGAGATCAGCACGACCTGCCGGCCGGCGAGCGCGGGCTGCAGGCGCGCGGCGGTGACCGCGTTGTCGAGCACCAACCGCCACGGCTCCAGCTGCGGGTCGCTGCTGCCGGCGGCGAGCACGACCAGCCCGGGCGGCAGCTCGATCGTGTCGACGAGCAGGTCGACAGTGCGTTGCTGGACCGTCGCCGGCAGTCGCGGCGGCGGTTGCCGGAACCGATCGACGCTGACCACCGGACGATCCGACGCGGTCGCCCGGCGCGCGACCGCCGAGCCCACGAAGCCGGCGCCGCCCACGACGACCACAGCCCCGCGCTGCACGCTGGCACCTCCGCGCCATCCCGGACCAACCGTCGAACCTGCGGACAACCTATCCCCTTTCAGTCCTCTCAAGACATGTTTGTTACGTTCCCTGCACGTGGCGTCCGAGATCGACCTAGGGTGTCGGAGTGCCGCGGGTGCTGCTCGTCTCGTCCAGCGGCGGGGTGTTGCCCGACCTGTTGGCTCTGCGCCCCTGGTGGGGACGGTACGACGTCAGCTGGGTCGCCGTGGATGCTCCCGACACGCGGCAACTGCTGGCCGGTGAGCGGGTCCGGTGGACGCCGGAGCTGAGGGCCGGTCGGCCGGACCGCGTGCTGGCGGCCGTCCCCGCCGCCCGGTCCGCGCTGCGTGAGTCCCGGATCGACCTCGTTGTGTCGGCCGGCAGCGGCGTTGCCGTGCCGTGGTTCCTCGCGGCGCGTATGGCCGGCGCGCGAGCGGTCTGGGTGGAGACGTTCAACATCGTCGACCGGGCCGGACTGGCGGCCCGGCTCTGCGCCCTGCTCGCCAGCAACGTCGTCGTGCAGCGCCCGCACCTGATGGGCCGGCACAGCCGGGCGGTCGACGTGGGGGAGCTCTGGTGAGCTCGGTCTTCGTCACTGTCGGAATGGGGCCCTGGCCGTTCGACCGGCTGGTCCGGGCGGTCGTGCCGCTGTGCGTCCAGCACGACGTCTTCGTGCAGACCGGGACCTCATCGGTCGTACCGCCGTGCCCGCACCAGCGCTTCCTGGAGCCGGCCGAGACGCTGCGTCGGATCAGAGACGCAGACGTCGTGGTGACTCATGGCGGCAACACCGTGCGACTGGTGCAGCGCGCCGGGAAGGTGCCGATCGTGGTGGCGCGGGAGGCGGCGCGCGGGGAGATGCGTAACGATCACCAGGTCGCCTACCTGGCCGCGGAGCGAGCCGGCCGCCGGGTCCGCGTGCTGGCCGGGGACGAGCCGGCGCTGGCCGCCGCGATCGCCGACCATCCTGCCGTCGAGGACAGGATGCTGGCCGCCGCGCCCCCGCTGCCGCCGCCGGCGGACCCGGACCGGCTGGCCGAGGTGCTCGATGCGGCGCTGCTGCCAGTCGGCGGTCCGTTCGACCGGCACCCGCTGGCCCGCTACCGCTGGGCCTGGGCGCAGCTCGCCGCCCGTACCGGCCGGCACCTCGACCTGGGCATCGGTGACGGTGCGTTCACAACTGCCCTGCATCGGGACACCAAGCTGAGTGTGGTGGGCGTGGATGCGCACCCGGACTATCTGCGCGCGCTGCGTATTGCCGAACCTGACCTCGCGTTGGCGCGGGTGGCCACCGCATTGCCGTTCGCGACCGGTGAGTTCGAATCGGTCAGCGCGCTGGACGTGCTCGAGCACGTCGCGGACGAGGCCGGCTCACTCGCCGAGCTGCACCGCGTGCTCCGCCCCGGCGGGCTCCTCGTGCTCACGGTCCCCGGCCGGCACGCCTTCTCGGCGCTCGACCCTGACGACGCCAAGCTGAAGCTGCCACGTCTGCATCGGCTGGTCTACGAGCGCCGGTTCGGCCGGGCCGAATACGAGCGGCGGTTCGTCGACGCCGCCAACGGGCTGCGCGGCGACATGGCCTGGGACCGGCCCGAGCACACCAACTACCGCGCGACGGACCTGCTCGATGCCCTGACCGCGGCCGGCTTCGTCCCGACGGCGCGGAACGGCGCCGGACTCTACTGGCGGCTGCTGCAGGTGCCGGCGCTGCTGCTGCCGGGCCGGCTCGCCCGGCTGCTCGACGGTCCGCAGCGGCTGGACGCCCGGCTGTTCCACCGGGCCAACCTCTTCGTCACCGCCACCCGCCCCTGACCGACCAGTCGGCTCAGCCGAGGTCTTCGTACAGGAGCAGGTCGAGTTCGGCGTCGAGGTCGATGTAGCGTGCCTCGTCGCCGGCGGGAACGATCTCGTGGCTGCGTTCGAGGAACTCCGCAAGCACCGACCGCGGCAGGGCGAACAGCGCGCAGCCGGACGGCGAGCACAGCTCGATGTACACCGGCCCGGTCGGCTCCTCGCGTGACGGCCAGATCCGCACGTCGCCGTCGCCGGCGGGCAGGGTGAGGCCGTCCCACGCCAGCGACCGCGAGAAGAGCCACTCGATCGAATCCTGCCCGGATGGCGTCCGGAACGACAGGTGGACCGCGTACGGATCATCGCGGTCGTACCGCAACGATGCTTCGACGAAGACATCCGCGCGCGGCATGACGAGCCGCAGCGTGACGGCCGTACGGACTTCCGATACCCGACTGGACATTCGATCCCCCCGTGCCTGTCTGTCTTCTTACCACGCGTGACTGAATTCGCAACGAGCGTCACGCCATATGAGTAAGGTGTGCCGGACGAAGAGAGCGGTTTCCGTGAACCGGTTTGCCCCGGGTCGCGAAGACCTGTCGTGGAGAGCGCCGTCATGGAGAGGCCGCCCGCGCTGCCGCCCGAGGCTGACGTCTCGGACGGCGGGCTCGTGCGCCGACTCACCGAGGGTGACAACGGTGCTCTCGAGGTGCTCTACGACCGGTACGTCCGGCCGGCGTTCGCGCTGGCCCGCCGGATCACCGGCGACCCGGTCTTCGCCGAGGAGGTGGTCCAGGAGGTCTTCCTGGCCCTCTGGCGGGACCCGGCCAAGTACGACCCGCAGCGGGGCGGGTTCCCGAGCTGGCTGCTCGCGGCGACCCACCACAAGGCCGTTGACGCCGTACGCCGCGAGCAGGGCGTGCGCTCCCGCCGGGCGAGCCTGGCCGAGGAGGCGGCGTACTACACGACTCCGGCCGCGGGGGACCTGCCGCCGGTCGAGGACGCGGCCTGGGCCGGGCTGCGCGGTGAACGGGTACGCAAGGCGCTGTCGAGCCTGCCGCCCCCGCAGCGGGAAGCGCTCGTGCTGGCGTACTACGCCGGTTACACGCAGTCGGAGATCGCTCAGCGCACCGGGGCGCCGCTCGGCACAGTCAAGACGCGCATGCTGGCCGGTATGCGCAGGCTTCGTCTGCTCCTGGACGAGGTCGCCGACCCGGGGGAAGGGGGTCGGCCATGAGCGAGCCCGTCGATCCCCGCGAGCAGTTCGGCGAGCACGGCGAGTTGGACGCGCTCGCCGTCGGGTGGGCGTTGTCCGCGCTCGACCCCGAGGATGAGGAGCGCTTCGCCGAGCACCTGCCCGGGTGCGCGCGGTGCACGGCGACCGTGCGGGAGGCGCTCTACACCGTCGCGGACATGGCGTACGCGCTGCCGGACGAGGCGCCGCCGGCGTCGCTGAAGGCGCGGATCATGGCGGCGGTCGCGGCCGAGCCCCGGACTCCCGCCGCGGCATCGCCGGCTTCCGGCGCGGTCGAGCCCGGGATTCCGGGCGGGGTATCGCCCGAAGCTTCCGGCGCGGTCGAGCCCGGGATTCCGGGCGCGATCCCGCCCCAAGATACCGGCGCGGTCGAGCCGGGGATTCCGGGCGGGGTATCGCCCGGAGCCTCCGGCGCGGTCGAGCCCTGGACTAGCGGCGCGGTCGAGCCGGGGACTCCTGGCGCGGTCCCGGAGCGCCAACCCCCGGCCGAGCCGGAGGAGGAGTGGCAGCTCGACGAGCCGTACCCCGGCAGCCCCGGGGACGGCATCGACTGGTTCGCCAAGCCGCCCCGCTCGGCGCAGCCCCCACCTCCCGGCCCGATGGACGCGCCCGCCGCGGAGCCGACGATCGGGCCCGGCCGCCCGTACCTGCCGATCGACGACCGCCCGACCGCCGGCGACAGTGAGACCGCCGACCGGCGGGTGACCGACCAGCGTGCGGCCCGCGACGAACGTGTGGCCCGCGACGAACGTGTGGCCCGCTACGAGGCCGCCGCCGCCGAGCTTGCCGCCGCCGAGCGTGCCGCCGCCGACGAGCGTGCGGCCCCCGCCGAGCGTGCAGGTGCCGACGAGCGGGCAGGCGCCGACGAGCGCGCGGCCGGCTACGAGGCCGCGACCGGCGGCGAGCGGGTGGCCGGCCACGAGCCTCCGGTCGTCGGTCCGGCCGAGGCGGTCCGCGGGGAGCCGGACTTCGCGCCGTCCGGGTCCGCCGGTGGCGAGACGGCCGATGTCGTCCCGCTGGCATCACGCCGCGGCCGGCTGGCCCGCGGCGTGGGCATCGCCGTCGCCGCGGCCGCGGTGCTGGCGCTGATCGCCGGGCTGCTCGTGTCGAACGTCCGGCTGCGCGACCAGCAGAGCGACCTCCGCCAGGTCGTGGCCGAGCGCGACGCCGCAATCCAGCAGCTCACCGCCAACGGCCCGGCGAGGGTGGCCGCGCTCACCGCGAACGGCCAGCCGTCGCCCGACCGGCGCGCCACGCTCGTCGCCCGCGGAGACCACATCGAGATCATCGTCGAGTCGCTCGGACCCACGACCGGCAACGAGACGTACTGGCTGTGGACGCTGCGCTGCGACACTCCGCAGCCCACCGACCTCAAGCCGATCCGCGGGTTCACGGTTACTCAGCCGGCGTTCAGCGTGCGCGACATAGGATCTGATCCTGGAGTCGCCAGCGCGCCCTGCTTCGCGATCAGTTCCGAGGAGGGCACGGCGACCCCGAAGGCCCCCCGGCAGGTTGTCGCGGTGGGCCAGGCCAGGTAGCCGAGGGGAGGGATCTTGCCCACCGACCAGGACCGTCGCGCGGACGACGAGCCGGGCCTGCTGGACGAGGTCGCCGACAAGCTCGGGTTCCGCGCCCGGCTGAAGCGCAACCCGGCGCTCGCCCTCGCATACCGGATCGGGGTCGCGGTGGTCGGCACCGCGATCGTCGTGGCCGGCCTGGCCCTCGTGCCGTTGCCCGGCCCCGGCTGGCTGGTCGTCTTCCTCGGCCTCGGCATCCTCGCCACCGAGTTCGCCTGGGCCGAGCGGCTGCTCGGCTTCGGCCGGCGCACCCTGCGCTCGTGGCTACGCTGGCTCGGCCGGCAGAATGTCGCGGTCCGCGCGCTGGTCTCGCTGGCCACCCTCGCGTTCGTGGCCTGTGTCGTCGGCCTGACCCTGCAGCTGTCGGTTGGACTGCCGTTCGTCAGCAGCTGATCCGGTATGCTGCACAGGTTCCCGGGCGATTGGCTCAGCGGGAGAGCGCCTCGTTCACACCGAGGAGGTCACTGGTTCGATCCCAGTATCGCCCACCCAGCTCAGAGCCGGTGTCCGCCCAGCGGAGACCGGCTCTTCCGGTCTCGCGGCGAAGTACGGAGCGGTGGCTGCCGATCTCACGGGCAGCCGCTGGTCGAGTAGTCCAAGCCATGTCGGCGATCCTCGCGGTCCGGACAGGTCGCCAGGGTGGGTCTGCTTTCCGCGAGACCGGCGTCTTGGACTGCTCGCACCACCTGGTTCGGGTCGCTGTGTTTGGCGACGTAGCTGACGGCGCCGGCCTGGAGCGCGGCCTGGATGCGGGTCTGGTCGTGCGAGGCGCTGAGGATGACGACCCGCGAGGTCGGATGTGTGGTGGTGATCCGCCGGGTGGCCTCGACGCCGTCGATGTTGGGCATCTCGATGTCCATCAACACAACGTCGGGCCCGAACTGGTTCGTCTGGGAGACTGCCTCGCAGCCGTCGACAGCTACTCCGACGACCTCGATGCCCGACACGGTGGCGAACATCTGCTGGAGTCCGTGTCGAACGGCCGCGTGGTCGTCCACGATCAGCAGCCGGATCACCCGGCGCCCGGCCCGGTGCAGGCTTGGTCGAACGTGCTGAGCATCGCGGCCCCCGTTCCTGCCGCCATCGTGATGGCGATGTTCGTAACGGCCATGTTCACCGTCGCTGCCCGCTGGTTGCCGCATTGTTAGGGCTGTCCGATGAGGCGTGACCGGGTCCTGCGCGGGCGCCTTCTCGACACGCCCGCGCGGCCTCCATACCCAGTTCCCCGCGGCTGAACCATTGCCGATCCGACCGGCCTAGGCGTGGATGTTGTCCGGCGTCCCTGACCCTGTAGCGTGATACCGGATTCACCCTCTCCGAGTGCAAACGAGCGAATTTGCCCCGGGGTCGTCGGAGCACGCCGTCCCGCGGGTCGAGGCAACGTCGCTGCACGGTGACGGGTCCTGACCAGGCTCGTTACCGCCTGCCGACGGGTTGAGCGGACCGGCACTCAACTGCTGCTCCGCACCGGGCCAACCCAGATCCGCGCGCCTTCTTTGCCGACTCAGGAATCCCGCCTAACATCCAGGCTGAAGATCCACAATTCGTCCGCGCTTTCCCGAGGCGGAGCATTCTCCCCGCTGGATCTGCCGTACACAAGTTATCGGCACAGGGCGTATCGCCATACTTGCGAGCTTGAATAGACTCGGTGAACGGACGCCCTGCCCTAACCCTCCGCTATTGCTCCGCGTCTGAGGTCTTCTTACGGTTCGCTTTCTTCAGGACCTGGTCTGCGGTCCTGGTCCAGGTGAAGTGGTGGGCGCGGTCGCTCCAGCCGTCGATCAAGGCGCGGATCCTGGAGTTGGGGTCGCGGACGGTGCCGAAGGTCCCGCGGTGGATGGCTTGGCGTTCGATGATCGAGAACCAGCCCTCGCGAGCAGCTCCTCCGCCTCGCGGTGCTCTGAGAGCCCGGTTGGGAACCTGCTATGTCTTCGCCAACCTGCCGCGGCTGCGCCCCATAGGCGTACCATCACTGTCGCCGAAGCAGGCCGAACGGTATGTTTCGCCCTCATTCTGGGGCGGCGACGATCTCCAGTCGAGGACGAATTCCGGTGTAGGGGTCAGAGATGTCGCGACTTCGTAGACGGTCGGTTGTCGCCCGGGCCCTCGTGCAGCATGCGGCGATCAGCCTGATCGCACTGGTCGCTGTCGGCGCGCTGGCCGCGATCGTCTGTATCCAGGTCATACAGACTCAGGCCTTGCGCCGGGCGGAGAGCAACGGCGAGTTGATCGCCAACCAGGTCGTCGCGCCGCTGGTCACGCCCGGCGTGGAGCGCGGCGACGCCGAATCGTTGCTCGCTCTCAACCGGCGGGTCCAGTTCCGCATGGACGGCGACACGATCCAGCGGATCAAGGTCTGGTCGGCCGGCGGCATGATCCTCTACTCCGACGACCGGCGGCAGATAGGTCTGCGCTATCCATTGGATGCCGGCGACCTCGCCGCCCTCAACAGCGGCGGCGTCGACTCCGACATCTCCGATCTGGACAAGTCCGAGAACGTTTTCGACCGCGGCTTCGGGGAGAGCCTCGAGGTCTACGCCGGAGTTCACGACACCGATGGCCGTCGAATCCTGGTCGAGACGTACTTCCCCACCCTCCGGCTGCATGCCGATGAGAAAGCGCTTACATGGCGGATCGTGCCCGTGGTGCTCGCCGCGGTTGCCGTGCTCGGAATTCTGCTGGTGCCGCTGGCATTCAGGTTGGCCCGCCGGGTCGCCCACTACGAGCGGGAGCGGCAGGCGATGATCCACCTCGCGGTCGAGGCGTCCTCGGCCGAGCGACGCCGGGTCGCCGGCGAACTGCATGACGGAGTGATCCAGGATCTGGCCGGGGTCGGGTACGCCCTGACGGCACTGGACGCACAAGTGATGCAACTGGAGACGACCACTGGTGGCGGCCCGCCACGGCGATCTTCTGCTCCACCGATCGACGCCTTGCGCGCCACGCTGCACACCGCACAACGGCTCGTGCACGACGATGTCCTCGCACTGCGCGAGCTCACCGGGCTGCAGTACGCCGTCGACGGTCCGGCAGCAGACCCCGCCACGGCACTGCGCGTCATCGCCCACCAGGTCAGCGCTGAGGGCACGCCGGTCGACTTGGCTGTCGACGAGCTCCCGGATCTGCCGGCCGCCCACCGCGCCGCCCTCATCCGCATCGGGCGGGAAGCACTGCGCAACGCAGCCAAGCACGCAGCCGGCGCGCAGGTCGAACTCACCCTGCGAGTCATCGGAACCACCGTCGTCCTGGTCGTTTCCGATGACGGACCTGGTTTCGACCTGCGCCGGGCCGCCGGTCCGGTGGAGGGCCACATCGGCCTCGCCCTGCTGGCCGACGCGGCCGAAGGCGCCGGCGGACGGCTCGACGTGCGATCTCAGCCCGGTCACGGCACCACGGTGATTGCGACCATCCCCGTGCCCAAGACCCGATGACGAGCCGGTGTCCGCCCGGCGGAGCGTCGCCGGCGCGACAGGCTTGCTGCCTTGGCCGCCCGCGCGGTCCCGCGGCCCGGCGGAAGAGTGCGCCCGACCGCTTCCGCTATCTGCCCTATGACGTCATCCGCCGTGGATGATCCGAACGGGCGAAGATGCTGTCCGGCGCATGTTCTGCGTCGTCCGCGTTGCCGGCCGCTTGCCGACAGCGGGCTGGTAGATGAACGGGCGGTGCCGATCGTCAATGGCCGCCCGACGCTGACGCGACCTCGGCCACGACGCTGGTGCCAGCCCGTCCTGCGACGATCTCGGCGATGTCCGCAAGTGCACCGATCGATGCGCGTTTGCCGGTCTTGGTGACGAACCGAGCCGCGGCCTCGACCTTCGGCCCCATGGACCCGGCGGCGAAGCCGTGCCGGGACAGGTCGCCCGGCGTCACGGAGTCGAGGCGCCGTTGCTCCGCCGTGCCCCAATCCAGGTAGACGCCGTCCACGTCGGTGGCCATCACGAGCAGGTCGGCTCCGACGTCCTCGGCCACCAGTTCGCCGGCGAAGTCCTTGTCGATCACGGCCTCGACGCCGACCAGCTCGCCCGGGCCGGTCGAGGGAATCATCGTCGGGATGCCCCCACCGCCGGCGCAGATCACCACCGCGTCCCGTTCGAGCAGCCAGGTGATCGGCTCGATCTCCAGGACCTGGCGCGGCTCCGGCGAGGGTACGACCCGGCGCCAGGCGTGCCCGTCCTGCCGGAAGGTCCAGCCCTTCTTCGCTGCCAGCGCGTCGGCTGTCGCCTGTGGATAGACCGGTCCGACGAACTTGGTGGGGTTGGCGAACGCGGCGTCGGAGGGATCGACGACGATCATCGTGAGCAGGGTGACGACCTGGCGCTCCGGTGGCAGCTCGCTTCTCAGCTCCTGCTGGATGAGATAGCCGATCATGCCCTGGGTGCCGGCGTCCAGGACGTCCAGCGGGTACGGCTCGGCCCCGTCGTACGCCTCCGCCTGCAGCGACAACAGGCCCACCTGCGGGCCGTTGCCGTGGACGATCAGGATGCTGTGCTGTTCAGCGAGCGGGGCGATGGCCTCCGCCGCGATCCGGACGTTCCGGCGCTGGACCTCCGTCGTCATGGGATCCGAGCGCCGCAGGAGTGCGTTGCCACCCAGGGCGATCACGATTCGCACAGCCGACCCCCTACACCTCGGTGACGAGCCATCCCGGTCGCGCCACCGGACCGCGCCGCCGGCGACCGCGGCCGGACGCTACGCCGGGTCGGTACGGGCCAGTTCATCCACCGAAGATGAAGAGTTCGCAAAGCGAGTGGCCGACATTCACGCTGCGTCCAGAGCCTGCCGGCACCGGACGAGCCTGGCACGTGACGAGGTGGTCGACATGTCATTCGGCGTGCAGTCCGAGGTCGGCAAGCTCCGGAAGGTGATGGTGCACCGGCCCGGGCTCGAGCACACCCGGCTGACCCCGTCGAACGCGGAGGAGTTGCTGTTCGACGACGTGCTGTGGGTCGAGCGGGCGCAGCAGGAGCACGACGCGTTCAGCGCGGCCATGCGGGAGCGCGGGGTCGAGGTGTACGAGGTCGAGCGCCTGTTCGCCGAGGCGCTGGGCGAGCCGGGCGCGAAGGAGTGGGTCTGCAGCCACATCCTCAGCGAGCGCGAGGTCGGCATCACCGCCTCCCAGCGGGCCCGGGAGTGGGTCGACGAGGCCGAGCCGGCCCAGGTGGCGGACTTCCTCATCGGCGGGATCACCAAGGCCGACGTGGCCCGGGATCTCGGGCTGGTCTGGGAGTCGGCCTCGTCGACGACCATGCTGCTGCCGCCGCTGCCCAACTTCCTCTTCCAGCGCGACCCGTCCTGCTGGATCTACGACGGCGTCACGCTCAACCCGATGACGAAGCCGGCCCGCAAGCCGGAGACGATGATCATGGAGGCGGTCTACCGCTTCCACCCGATGTTCAGCAGCGAGAAGTTCCCGGTCTGGCTGGGCGGCGGGGACGAGGACTGGGGCCGCACCCACGTCGAGGGCGGCGACGTCCAGCCGATCGGCAACGGCGCGGTGATGATCGGGATGGGGGAGCGCACCACACCGCAGGCGGTGCTGTGGATCGCGCGGTCGCTGTTCCGGGCCGGATCGGCGCGGGTCGTGCTGGCCGTGCTGCTGCCGAAGTCGCGCAGCTACATGCACCTCGACACCGTCATCACGATGTGCGACCGCGACCTGGTGACCGCGTTCCCGCAGGTGGTCGCCGGCGCGCGGATCTGGACCGTCCGGCCGGGCGACAGCGCCGACGACCTCGTGGTCGAGGAGACCTACGCCTCGCTGCCGCAGATGATGGGCCGCGTCCTCGGGGTCGGGGACATGCGGATCGTCGAGACCGGCGGCGACAGTTTCGGAGCCGAGCGCGAGCAGTGGGACGACGGCAACAACGTGGTCGCCCTCGAGCCCGGCGTCGTCGTTGCGTACGAGCGCAACACGAGCACCAATGCACTGCTGCGCAAGGCGGGCATCGAGGTGATCACGATCGAGGGCTTCGAGCTCGGTCGCGGCCGCGGCGGCTCGCACTGCATGACCTGTCCTCTCCAGCGTGACGCCGCGTTCTGACGCGATCGGGAGCCGACCATGGCGTTCAACCTGAAGAACCGCAGCTTCCTCAAGGAGATCGACTTCCAGCCGGTCGAGCTGCGTTACTTGCTGCGGCTGGCGGAGTCCCTCAAGCTCGCGAAGTACGCCGGCACCGAGGTCAAGCACCTCGACGGCAAGGAGATCGCGCTCATCTTCGAGAAGACCTCGACCCGGACCCGGTCGGCGTTCGAGGTCGCCTCCTACGACCAGGGCGCGCACGTGACCTACCTCGACCCGTCCGGCTCGCAGCTCGGCCACAAGGAGTCGGTCGCGGATACCGCCGCCGTCCTCGGCCGGATGTACGACGCGATCGAGTTCCGCGGCAACGACCAGGCCGATGTCGAGCAGCTCGCCGCGCACGCCGGCGTGCCGGTCTACAACGGGCTGACCAACGAGTGGCACCCGACCCAGATGCTGGCCGACTTCCTCACCATGCACGAGGCCAGCTACAAGCCCTACGACCGGATCTCGTACGCGTACGTCGGCGACTGCCGGTTCAACATGGGCCGCTCGCTGCTGGTCATGGGAGCGCTCATGGGCAGCGATGTCCGGCTCTCCGGCCCCGTCGAGCTGCACCCGCCCAAGGACGTCGTGCAGCTCGCCGAGGACATCGCCGGCCGCACCGGCGCCCGCGTGACACTCACCGACAACCCGGCCGACGCCGTCTCCGGCGTCGACTTCATCCACACCGACGTCTGGGTCTCGATGGGTGAGTCCAAGGACGTCTGGACCGACCGCGTCCGCGTGCTCGCGCCGTACCAGGTGAACGCGGGCCTGCTGGAGAAGTCCGGGAACCCGGCAGTGAAGTTCATGCACTGCCTGCCCGCCTTCCACGACACGAACACGGTCGTCGGCGCCGAGATCATGGAGCACACCGGGATGAGCTCCGGTCTCGAGGTCACGGACGAGGTCTTCGGCTCGGCCGCCAGCATCGTCTTCGACCAGGCCGAGAACCGGCTGCACACCATCAAGGCGATTCTCGTCGCCACCCTCGCCTGAGAAGGCACCTCGCAACGCGTGGCGTGACAGGGGGTCGGGCATGACCGATCGAGTCGACATCCCGCCGGAAACCACCGGGGTACGTCCAGCCGGGGAAAGCGTCCGTCAGTTCGGCCTGCCGGCGGCGATGGCGCTGATCGTCGGCAGCATCATCGGCGTCGGGGTCTTCAACCTGCCGACGTCACTGGCGTTCTACGGTCCGATCACGCTGGTCTCCATGGCGCTCACGACCGTGGGCGCGCTCGCCCTGGCGCTGCTGTTCGCCGCCCTGTCGCGGCGACTGCCCGCCGACGGCGGTCCGTACGCCTACGCGCGGGTCGCATTCGGGAACCCGCTCGGGTTCGCCAACGCGTGGTCCTACTGGATCACGGCCTGGGCCGGCAACGCCGCGATCGCCGTCGGCTGGGTCCTTTACGTCGAGCACTTCATCAACAAGGACCACAACAAGCTGATCTCCGTGTTGCTGGTGCTCATCGGGCTCTGGATCCCGGCGGCCATCAACCTGTCCGGCGTCAAGAACATGGGCTCGGTCCAGATCATCACCACGGTCGTCAAGTTCGTGGCGCTGGCGTTCGTGTCCACGGTCGGCCTGTTCTACATCAAGAGCGCCAACTTCACCCCGTGGAACATCAGCGGCGAGAACACGATCGCCGCGATCGGCGGCGGCATGGCGATCGCGCTGTTCAGCTACCTCGGGGTCGAGTGCGCCGCCGTCGCCGCGGCCAAGGTCCGCGATCCCGACCGCAACATCCCGCGGGCCACCATCCTCGGCACGATCGTCACCGCCATCGTCTACATGCTTTCGCTCACCGCGGTGTTCGGCATCCTGCCGAGCTCGCAGTTGTCCGAGGCGAGCGCACCGTTCTCGGACGCCGTCAACGCCATGTTCGGCGGCACCTGGGCCGGCAACATCATGGCCATCGCCGTCATCGTCTCCGGCTTCGGGGCGCTCAACGGCTGGACGATGATCTGCGCGGAGATGCCGCTGGCCGCGGCGAAGGACGGGCTGTTCCCGCCGGCGTTCAAGCGGATCTCGCGTAACGGCGTGCCGGCGTTCGGCATCGTGGCGTCCACCGTCCTCGCCTCCGTTGCGATGATCGTCAACTACCTCGGCTCCGGCGGCGCCACGGTGTTCACCACACTCGTCCTGATGACCGGCATCACCGCGGCCATCCCGTACGGGTTCTCGGCGCTGGCGCAGCTGAAGTGGCGGCTGGCCGACCACCGGGAGATGCAGACGCCGCGGTTCGCCCGGGACGTCACCGTCGCCGGCCTGTCGCTGGTCTTCTCGATCCTGTTCATCTGGTACTCCCGCAACACCGGCAACAGCTTCTGGGTCTACTGGGCCCCGTTCCTGCTGGCCGCCGGCGCCTTGCTGCTCGGCATTCCCGTCTACCTGGCCCAGCGCAGCCGCTTGACGCCGGCACCCGCGGTGCCGCCGTACCGCTGACGGGACCGCACCGCGTCGACCGAAGGGCGCCAGCGATGACAACTCCAGAAACGACCGTCCACCTGTCCGTACGGCAGGCCGCGTTCATCGGCGTCGGAGCGATGGTCGGCGCGGGGATCTTCGCGCTGCTCGGCGCAGCCGGCGAGGTCGCCGGTGCGGCCGTGTGGTTGTCCTTCCTGATCGCCGGCGCCATCGCGGTGCTGCAGGGCTATTCGTTCGCCAAGCTCGGAGCCCGCTACCCGTCCGCGGGCGGGCTCCTGGAGTACGTGGCGAAGGGGTTCGGCGACGGCCACGTAACCGGCGTCACCGCCTGGCTGACGTACTCGGCCAACGCGATCGTGACCGCGATGGTCGCCGTCTCCTTCGGCAGCTACGCCAGCGCCGTGTTCGCCGACGAGAGCACCGCCTGGCTGAAGTTCTTCGCCGTGCTGATCATTGTCGTGATGACCGCGGTGAACATCGTCGGGGCCAAGCTCGTCGCCAACGCGCAGACCGTGATCGTGTACGTGGTGGTCGGCATCCTCGTCGTCTTCGCGGTGGTGACGCTGGTCAACATGAACCCCTCGCTGCTGGCGTTCTCGGGCTACCCGCCCCTGCAGGACATCGTCTCCAGCGTCGCGCTGACGTTCTTCGCCTTCCTCGGCTTCGGCATCATCACGTTCACGGCGAAGGACCTGGCGAACCCGGCCCGCCAGCTGCCGAGGGCGATGTTCCTCGCGCTCGGCATCGCGACGGTCATCTATGTCGCCATCGCGCTCGGCGTGTTCGGCACGCTGACCGTGGACGAGGTGATCGCCTCCGGTGGCACCGCGCTGGCGGTCGCGGCAAAGCCCACGCTCGGCCAGGCCGGCTACTGGCTGATGGCCATCACGGCGCTGTTCGCCACCGCCGGCGCCACCAACGCCGGGCTCTACCCGGCCGCGGGCCTGTCCGATCGGCTGGCGGAGACCGGGCAGTTCCCCCCGTTGATGGCGAAGCGGGTCCGCGGCCGGGCGTCGATGGGGCTGCTGGTCCAGGCGGTGGCCTGCGCGCTGCTCGCTCTCTTCTTCAACCTGGACGCGATCGCGTCGATCGGCAGTGCGGTCGCCCTGCTCATCTTCACGTTCATCACCGCGGCCCACTTCCGGGTGCGCAGCGAGACCCGCGCCAACGCCGCGATCCTCGCCGTTGCCATCGCCTCGTCAGCGGTGGTGCTGGTGACGTTCATCTTCACCACGCTCATCCACGAGCCCGCCTCGGTCGCCACGCTGCTGGCGATCCTCGTGCTGAGCATCGCCCTCGACCTCGGCTGGAAGCGGAGCCGCGCCGGCCGAACCCCGTCCGAGCCGCCGAGCGGACGACTGATCGAGGAGACCTGAGATGACGATCGTCGAGCCCGCCGCCGAGCCGGTGCCGTGGTACACGCTGAGCGGGGACGCGGCGGCGGAGCGGTTGGGCGTCAGCCCGGACCAGGGCCTCGAGGCCGCAGAGGTCACCCGCCGCCTGGCCGACTACGGGCCGAACGAGCTGGCGACCGAGCCGCCGCCGAGCCGCTGGGAGGTCGCGCGCGCCCAGCTGACCAACCCGATGAACATCATGCTGCTGATCGTCGGGGTGGCCAGTCTCTTGATCGGCCAGGTGGCGACGGCGGTGGTGGTGCTGGCGCTCGTCGCGTTCAACGTGATCATGGGGTCGAACCAGGAGCTGAAGGCCAGGGCCAGCGTCGAGGCGCTGGCCGAGCTGCAGGTGCCGCGGGCCCGAGCCCGTCGGGCCGGCCAGGTCGAGGAGATCGAGTCCACGAACCTGGTGCCCGGAGACGTCGTGCTGCTCGAAGCGGGCGACGTCGTACCGGCGGATGGCCGGATCCTCTCCTCCGCGTCCCTCGAGGTGCAGGAGGCCGCCCTCACCGGGGAGAGCGCGCCTGTGGCCAAGGACCGCTCGACCCTGCCCGCGGGCGAGACGGCGCTCGGTGACCGGACCAACCTCGTCTTCCAGAACACCCAGATCACCCGCGGCACCGCGACGTACGTGGTCACCGCCACCGGCCAGGCCACCGAGATGGGCCAGATCGCCGACATGGTGACCGGCACGAAGCGGACCCGGTCGCCGCTGCAGCGCGAGCTCGACGGCATGACCAAGGTGTTCGGGCTCGTCGCCTGGCTGGCCGTCGCGCTGATCGCGATCATCGGCATCGCCCGTGGCCAGGAGATCAAGACCCTGCTGCTGCTGTGCATCTCGACCGGGATCGCGTCGATACCGACCGGCCTGCCGACGTTCGTGCAGGCGATGCTCTCGTCCGGGGCCCGCCGGCTGGCCGAGCACAAGGCGGTGGTCAAGTCGCTCACCGACGTCGAGACCCTCGGCGGGACCACGGTCATCAACAGCGACAAGACCGGAACGCTGACCCTGAACGCGATGACCGCCACCACGATGCTGGCCGGCGGCGACTGGTTCCAGATCGAGGGCGCCGGCTATCGCAAGACCGGCGCGATCCTCGGCGTCGGCGGCCGGGAGACGCCGGACTTCAGCCGGCTGGCCCTCGGCCTGACACTGTGCACGGACGCTACGGTCGCCGACGACGAGTCCGTGATCGGCGACCCGACCGAGGCGGCGTTCGTCGTGCTGGCCGCGAAGTTGGGCGCCGACGCCGCGCAGACGCGGGAGTCGCTGCCCCGCCGGGCCGAGGTGCCGTTCGACTCCGAGTACAAGTTCATGGCGACGTTCCACGACCGGCCGGACTGGCTGACCGTCGGGATGCTGCACGAGGCCCACTTCGAGTGTGTGAAGGGCGCTCCTGACGTAGTCCTGGAGCACTGCTCGCTGGCTCTCTGGCACGGGAAGCAGGTGTCGGTCGACACCGTGCGGGACGACATCCTCGCCGCCAACCGGCAGCTGTCCGAGCGCGGCCTGCGGGTGCTGGCCTTCGCCGCTCGCGACCTCGACGACGCGCAGATGGCCGCCGCGCTCGCCGACCCGATGGCCGCGGTCACCGACCTCGTCTTCGTCGCACTCGTCGGCATCATGGATCCACTTCGGACAGAGGCCAAGGACGCCGTCCGGGTCGCGCTCGCCGCGGGGATCGACGTACGGATGATCACCGGCGACCACACGGTGACTGCCCGCGCCATCGCCGACGAGCTCGGCCTCGGCCCCGGCGTGATCACCGGTACCGAGCTGGGTCACCTCGGCGATGCCGAGGTCATCGAGGAACTGCCTCGGCTGCACGTGTTCGGCCGGGTGGCGCCGGAGGACAAGCTCCGGCTCGCCCGCCTCATGCAGGAGTCCGGCGAGGTCGTCGCGATGACCGGCGACGCGGTCAACGACGCCGCGGCGCTCAAGCAGGCGGACATCGGCGTCGCGATGGGCAGCGGCTCGGAGGTGTCGAAGCAGGCCGCGAAGATCGTGCTCACCGACGACAACTTCGCGACCCTGGTGCGGGCGGTCGACCTCGGCCGCGACATCTACCGGCGCATCTCCTCGTACGTCCGGCTGCAGCTGACGATCCTCTCGTCGGTGCTGCAGTTGATGTTGTACGCGACCATCCTCAACATCAACAACGGCGTCGCGCTCTTCCCGCTCCAGCTGCTGTTCGCCAAGTTCTTCGTCGTCATCACCGTGGTGATCGGGTTCATCGTCGACGTCCCCGACCCCGGCGTGATGCAGCGGCCGCCGCGCAAGCCCGGCACGAAGATCGTCAACCCGCCGCAGATCGTCCGATGGGTCGTCACCGGCTTCATCATCGCGGCGAGCGCGCTGGGTGTGCTGGCCTGGGGACCGGGTGAGCCGAGCACGACCGACGCGTCGGTCTCCATGACGATGGCCTTCGCGGTCGTATCGCTCAGCGCGGTGAACGTCGGTCTGGTCATGCGGCGGGAACGGGAGGCGCCCTGGTCGTCGCCGGTGTTCCCGTACCTGGGCTGGATCATCCTCGGCTGGGTTCTCACCGTGCTCGCGGTCGAGCTCGGCGTGCTCCAGCGTCTGCTCGACACCACCTCGCTGACCGGCGACCAGTGGCTCGTCGTGCTCGGCCTCTCGCTGATCGCGCCGGCGGTCGTCGCGGTCGACAAGTTCGTCCAGCTCTCCCGGCAGCGCAAAGGGAGCAACGAAGCCATCGCCCGCAGCGACGTAGCGGTCGGCGCCTAGCGAGGGGACGCCTCAGGGCCGGCGCGAGCCGAGGTCGGGTGATCGAGCGCCTTCGGCGGGGCGTCGGACGGGTGCGGACGAGGCGGTGCCCCGCAGCCGGGAGGGGCCGGCTGCGGGGCACCGCGTTATGTGGTGGTGCTATCTAGTTGCGCACGTTGACCGCGACCGCGAGCAGGGTTCCACCCCTGGTGCTCTCGATGCTGACGGTCCTCGTGGCGTCCGGCGGCGGGCCGGGGAGCCGGACGCTCCAGGCGCCGAGCGCGTCCGGAGACGCGGTCCCGAGCGTGGTTCCGGCCAGCGTGTTGCCGATGTGGACGGTGATCGTGTTGCCGGTGATCACCTGGGCCGTGCCCTCGACCCGCCACTCACCGGTGCCGGTGCGGTACTCGACCCTGGTGGTGGTCAGCACGTCGGCCTTGGGGTTGATCTGGACCGAGGCGACGTCCGTGCCACCGGGGCCGGTGACCGTCAGCTGGAAGTTCAGCGGGTTGGTGGTGTTGGGCATCTTGAAGGTCGGCTTGACCGCGGTGGTGCTGGACAGCGTCACCGCCGCGCCGCCGGTCTGGCTCCAGCTGAAGCTGCTGGCACCGGTGGAGGCCGAGCCGTCGAGGGTGACGGTGTCACCGATCTGGACGGTCTGCGCCGGCCCGGCGTTCGCCACCGGCACTGCGACTGCCTGGACGTTGACGACCGTGTTGGTCGTCTTCGGGCCACCAGGACCCTGCACGGTGAGGGTGAACGTCAGCGTGGTTGCCGTGGTCGGCGCGGTGAACGTGGCCACGGCGGTGTTCGCGTTGGTCAGCGTGACCGCCGGCGTGCCGGAGGTCTGCGCCCAGGAGAACCCGGTCGCGTTCAGCGACCCGGACCCGTCGAGGGTGACCGTCTGACCCTGCTGCACGGTCAGCGTGGCCGGGGCCTCCGCCACCACCGGAGCGGCCGGGAAGGCAGCGCCGGAGACGACCACCGGTGCGGTGTCGGTGCCGCCCTTGGACGAGGTGACGGTGATGAAGGCCGGCGGCTGCTTGGTGGCAGCGAGCTGGAACGTCGCGTTGCCGGCGACCAGGTTGACGCCGAAGCCCACGACGCTCAGCGTCGGCGGCACCGCGGTGTCGCTGGAGGTGGCGGCGACCTTCATGTTGCCGGTGTCGGCGTCGTAGGTCACCTTCGTCAACGCCACCTGGTCGGTGACCGTGGCCTTCACTGTCGACGCTGGCCGGTCCGATGTGTTGGTGAAATCGACCGTTGCCGGCGGGTCGGCGCCGGTGTAGGCGGCCCGGGCGAAGTAGTTGCCGGCCACGCCCGGGTCGACGGTCGCGTCGCCCTTCAGCGTGGTGGCGGGGACATTGGTGCCGCTGACCTGGATGACCTGGTTCACCTCGGAGCGGGCGAAGGCGTCGATGAACCCGCCGGTGGTGGTGGTGCGGGTGTAGGTCGCCGCGGTCGGCGCGACGCCGTTGTTGGTGGACACCCGGCCCTGCACGGTGAACAGGTTGGTCTGGATCGTGTTGATGCCGGGGCCACCGATGTTCGGACCGTCGATCCGGAAGAAGTTGGTGGCCAGCGACGAGCCGGTGATCGCGTGCGCGGTCACGCCGTCACCCAGGTACGACGCCCCGTCCGGACCCGTGACCAGGCCGGTGTCCCAGCGCAGGAACGGGTCGACCCGGGAACCGAGCGCGCCGGTGAACACGCCCGGAGAACCGATGCCGATGTCCTCGGTGAAGTTGATGTTCCGGGTGGCCGTGTCGGTCGCGTCGAACTCGTCCACCCCGTACGGGTGGGTGATCACGTAGTGACCCGTGCTCGGTGTGGTCAGCCGGATCCGCACCCGGCCGAAGGTGATCTGCTGGCCGGCCTGCGGGGTGGCCGTGTTGAATGCGGCCTCAAGGTTGTCATTGAGCACGGCCGTGGCGCCGCCCGGCAACGTGATGGTCGACTGGGCCAACTGGTAGAACGTCTCGTCCGGGAAGTTGGTCGGGAACGAGACCGGCTTGGTCGTGTCGACGCCGACGCCGGCGAGGTTGCAGAACGGGTTGTCGACGTCGAGGCATAGCCCGACGTTGAGGTTGTTGGAGTCCTTGTACCAGACCGGGAAGCCGTTGGTCGGGTCGGTCGGACCCACGGCCAGCATGTGGGTCGTCGGCGCCGTCGTGACGGTCGCGCCGGCAAAGCCCTGGACGACGAAGAAGCCCGTCAGGGCCGTTATGGCGGCAACGCCCGCGGCGACTGCTCGCCGCCGCGACGATCCGCGTAACAACTGGACTGCACGCATTCGGGCTAGTCCCTTCAAGGAGAGAAACGGCAGACGCCTTGCACGGTGCTGTGTGCGCCCCCTGCGCCGGTAGACCTCACCTAAGGGGTTCGTCCCCCCAATGGTGGGGACCGCTTGATCCGGAAAGGCGTTTCGCCGGCAAGCTGAATGGCTCTGCCTGGCTATCCAATGGACTAGTCAATAGTGAGCAAACACTGCGCCACGAGACGGTCTAGTCGGCGCGGCCCTCGGTCGACCGGCGAACCGGATCGCCGCACGTCAGCGCGGGTGAGCCGCCCCGTGCCGCGGGCGTGTGCCCACGCGGCCCCGGTACGGCGGTCCAGGTGGCGGGCCGGGCGGCACGCCGCCGGATGCTCGGTACAGTGGTGTGGCAGTTGGGCCGGCTCCGGAACGCGTCCGGCGTGACCGACAGCACACGGCTCGGGTCGCGCAGCGGTGGTCCGGCGCGGGTTCAGTCTCCGCGCGGATGGTGGGGTCCGGCTCGTCGGGCTGCTCCCCGCCCGAAGTCGACCCGGCAGACCCCGCGAAGTGGGGGTGGGGCCTCCTTGAACTGTCAAATACTCTCTGGCCATGGTCGCTGCGGCTGGTCCCGAGGACGAGGTGGCTGGTTCATTGCGGGAGCTGGCCGCCTGGTACGCGACGCAGATCGGTTCGTGTGCCCGGATCGAGCGGATGTTCGGCCAGGGTGAGGGTGTGGTGTTCCGGCCGTTGCGGCCGGGGGCGGCGCCGGTCGGCTGGGTCGATTCGGGGGATGCGTTGACGGTCTTCGCCGGTGAGTACGGCCGGTTGCGGTTCGCGCGCCGGGCGACCGGGGTGGAGGCGGTGCGGATGATCTGTGATGCGGTGATCACCGGTCGGGTCCGGCGGGTGAGCGGGCCGGCCCGGACTCATCTCACGGTCGAGTTGCCGGACGGGCGGGTGGCCCGGCTCGGCGCCGGCAAGGGCAGCCTGAAGTCCGCCCTGTCCTCCCGCCGCGTCCGCGGCGTCGCCTACCTGCCCTACTTCTGACCCCATGACCCGCACGGCCCGCACGGCCCGCACGACCCGCACGACCCGCGCGGCCCGCACGGCCCGCGGTCAGCGCGGCGGCTCCGGCTCCTGCTCGCCCACGACGTAGCTTCCGAGTGCGGCGCGCGCCGCGTCCACGTCGTCGACGCAGACGACCGCGAAGAACTCCTCCCGCGACACCTGCACCGGCAGCAGCAGCTCGAGGTTGACCCCCGCGTCGGCGAGCCGGCGGAACGACGTGGCCCCGGCGCCCGACACGTTCTCCATCCGT
>Ga0068856_100001842_pt1 | contig 22173 bp, 15 predicted proteins | sample KBSCornC62_FD_66595 | JGI IMG/M metagenome (GOLD analysis project Ga0068856, IMG submission 66595) | Corn rhizosphere microbial communities from Kellogg Biological Station, Michigan, USA - KBS Corn C6-2 | ecosystem: Host-associated > Plants > Roots > Rhizosphere > Soil ... | reverse complement strand
ATGCTTCGTTGCCGTTATTAGCCAGTCCGGCAGGTGGTATTTCCCCAATCACATTCAATCTTGGGTCGCGGGTTTTCCTTAAAAAATCGATCAGCGTTTTGCTCCAGCGTACCTGCTCGTAATCTGTAAGTGTCCGCATTGCGTTTGAGGTGGCGTTCTGACTTTGTGAATTTGACGCATCGGTTTGTACAATAGCATTGTCGCCGGCGCCGCTAAACGTGCCACCCGCCGCAGCTTTCTCGGTCCATTTTTGAGCGCTAACCGGGTCAGCTTTGGTCAGCCGCATCGCAACCCTCAGCATCAGCGAATAAGCAAATCGCTTCCATTTATTAATGTCGCCATTATAGAACAAATCGTCAGTCGGCTTGGGCTGAGTAGGGTCCAGCTTTGCAATTCCCTTGTTAGTGTAAGGCGCAATGTACTAATTGTGCCGAAACTGACAAATAAAAGTTATTTCAATAAGGCTACAGGTTTTTCAACTCAAATCTCCTTAAAATGGTCATTGCCGCACATTTAATGGTTTAATAGGCACATTCGCTGACGCCCTATCTGCTGAAATTTGGATAAATAAATAAGAAAATGAAGATCACAATTTTAAGGGCTTGTCTGATAGGGATATTGGCAGCCTTCAGCATTTCAGTATATGCGGGACCGAAAGCCGGCGATTATGACAAGGTAATAAAAGCTTACATCGAAAGTCACATGAACGCGGATTATAAAATACTGAGAACGATAATGAACGACAATGCGTCGTTTAACATTCCCAGGGAGGAAAAGGTCCTTGTTCAAAGCAAACGTGACATTGTTAAGGCCATGAAAGAAGTGGGGGGCTTAAAACAAAACTGCAAGGCCACCTACGAAGTAGTTGCCAAAAGTAATGCATTGGTGATGGTTCGTGTTGATTTTTGTTACGACGACTGTGTACAGAAAAATTTCCTGGTACTTGAAAAAAACGACGAAAGGCAATGGCAAATAGCCCAGGTATACAAAATATTTAATGATAAGGGACCTGCCGCCACAAGCGAAAAAGTGATTGCAAATAATTAACAGTATAACTGATCCACATCTCCGTAAACTCAGTCACCTCACTCACCGGGGTGACTTTCTCTTCTCAAACCTTATTCTAACCAAAAATTAATATTTTTTTCTTAAAAATTCACCCAATTGGGGGTATACTCCACCCCTTTTTTGCGCCTTACCTTTGGTTATTCTCTTGGCATTAACTGATCTCACAACTGCCGGATTATCCTTTCGTCTTTGCTGATACTGTGTTTTCCGATGCCGATAACCAACTATTACAGTGAATTTCTATGAAAATCAAATACATACCCATATTTACCGAAGACATCGAAAGTCAGGTGAGATTTTTTGCCGATAACCTTGGATTTGAAGTATTCGACAAAAAAAACATACTGGCTTCCCAGGAATGTGTCGTCATGCAAACGACAAGCCCTGACATCTTCATACTGATCGCAAAAGACTACGGCTACGGCAACAAAAAATGCAGCATGGTAGTAAGTACAGACGATTGCCTTAACGACTACCATAATATGAAAACGGCCGGCATCAAATTTTATAACGAGCCGCAGTATACGCCCACCGGATTAAGGGCTGAGTTTATTGATCCATCGGGCAACCGATGCCTATTAATTGAAGAACGTAATTATAATAGCCTTACCTAAATGGAATACTCGAGAACTCTTAAAAATAATAATGTTATATACAGCGGAACGCGCAATACTTACAATCAACAAACTACATCTGATTTCAGCATCCGATTTGTTTTTAGCGGTAATGAGCGGTATAACATTGGCAAAAGGCAGCTTTCCATTTATAACGATTCGTTTCTGATATTGAATAAGGGAACCCATTATACCAGCACTGTAGAAAGCGCTATTCCGGTACAATCTTTTGGGATTAGTTTTGATGATAAGTTTCTGCAGGATTTCAGAAATGGCTGGCAGTTTAAAGATGAGGCCCTGCTGAGTATCAATAAAAATCCGTTTATCAACCGATACGAGCATGAATTTGACGAAACGATTTATCCTTTCAAGGGCGATCTTTTTTTCAATGTAAATCATTTGAAGCATCATCTCGACCGTGGTTTGCAGGATGAACTACTGATAAACGAATATTTACACCATTGCCTCATCAATTATTTCCAGATATTTAATGAAGAGATTTTCCAAAAAGCTCAGCGCCTTAACTTTTTGAGCAGAAGCACCAAGATTGAAATTTTGCGTAGGTTAAACCTGGCCAAAGAGTACTTGTACAGTAATTTTAACAGTAATATCACGCTGGAAGAATTGGCTGAATATGCTTGTTTATCTGTAACCCATTTATTACGGACCTTCCGGCAGGCATTTCACCAAACCCCGCACCAATTTTTGGTGCAGATAAGGCTGCAAAGGGCCAAAGATCTGCTTAAAAACACCGACTACCCTGTAAACGAAATAGTCAACATGGTGGGCTTTGATTGTCCAAGTTCATTCATACGGCTTTTTAAAGGCCGCTTTCAAACAACTCCGCTTAAATACCGGCAAGGCTTTTCAATCACAATTGTGTAAATAGCTCTCTAGTGTGCGAAAATTAGCCATTATGGTGATTTTCGCACATCGTTGCCTGCCCTCATTTGTTAAAATTGTTGTTGGTAAATTTTTTTGCCTGACTGATCTTCTCATTGTTACTGCTCTCCTAGCACAGTATCTTGTATCCTAAGCATTCACAAAATTTATGAAGATTAAATACCTTTCCGTATTTACGGATGACATTGAAAAGCAAATAGCCTTTTTTATCGAGAACCTCGGATTCGAGGTTCTCGGTAAAAAAAGCTTTTTGCCGGGGCAGGAAAGTGTGCTTATAAAAACAAATAATCCTGATCTTTTCATCGTGGTACATATGGATTCCGACAGCGAGTTTCGGCGGGGACCTGTCATCATAAATAGTCAAGATTGTTTAAATGATTATCATAATTTAAAAATGGCCGGTGTCATCTTTCACAACGAGCCTCACTATCTGCCGATAGGTTTGTGCGCGGCATTCTCCGACCCTTCCGGAAATCAATATTTGTTATTGGAGGAACGCAGCTATACCACGCAGGTTTAATCAGGAAGAGCTTACCATTCCTTAACGTTGATGTGCTGAAATTATCAAAATAGTACTTTTCGCATATACAGTGGCGATTTCTGCACATTCCCTCCAGCCCGCATTAACTAAAATTGCAGTCACGGCATTGCCTGGCTAATGGATCGCGTGAAAACACGCCTTTTTCATAAGTATCTCCCCTGTTTGAATTAAGCTACGCACGACTAGTCAATGTAATTCCGATTTAAATAATCTTCAATCACGCTCTCACGTGGTGAAGTGTAATTAACTGACAATAATTTATATGCAGCACGGCCGATTGAATTATTCAATTTGTGACTTATCTTTTTTTTCACGCAGGGGATCAATTAGCCTGCCTGAAATATTTTTTGAAGATGGGTAATTCGTTGCGGGTATTATCGGACGGTTAATAAGCCCTTCATGGGGTGCGCGGAATGCACTGGCATTTACGACCGTCTAAAATCGAGTAATTAAATCTAAGATCTCAAATATCAGCTAAATGAAAAAAAATCTACTAAAATGTATGCTTATGCTTTTATTGTGTATAGCACAAGCATACGCGCAAAATCGCAAGGTTACTGGTCAGGTAACCGGAAAAGATGATGGGCAGCCAATCCCCGGAGTCAGCGTTCGTGTTAAGGGAACCAGTAACGGAGTGCAGACGGGCGCCGATGGTAAATATATTATTTCGGTTCCTGAGAACGGTGTGCTAACATTCACTTTCCTGGGATATGCTCCACAGGAAGCTCCTGCTAACAAACCAATTATAAATGTTATACTAGAATTTAACAGCAAGCAACTGGGAGAAGTTGTTGTAACGGGTTTAGGTATTAATAAAGCCAAGAGAACGTTGGGTTACGCCCAGACGACCGTGAAAAGTGCAGAGATCAATCTTTCATCACCCATAAATGCCATGGGTGGTCTGCAGGGAAAGGTAGCAGGCGTTTCAATATCGAACGTGTCCGGCTCACCAGGGGGATCAACCAAGGTTATTCTGCGTGGCTATACGTCGATTGGCGGTTCCAATCAGCCTTTATATGTTATAGACGGCGTTCCCCTGGACAATTCAACCAACGGCAGTGATGCAAATTTCGACATGGGTAACAATGCCAATGACATCGATCCGAATATGATTGACAATATCAGCTTCCTGAAAGGATCTGCCGCATCAGCTATTTACGGATCACGGGGGTCTAATGGGGTGATTGTTATCACCACAAAAAAGGGTAAAACAGGTAAACCGGTCATTGATTTTTCGACCAGTGCTTCTATTGCAACCCTCGGATATCTTTATGAGCCTCAATCGGAATTCGGACAAGGTTGGGATGCACGATTTATACCCGGCGAAAATGGCAACTGGGGTCCAAAATATGATGGGGTTGTAAGACCATGGGGTGCGGTTGTTAACAACACTCAGCTCATCCGTCCTTTTTCATTTATAAAAGACAACGTGCGTGATGGTTATGACAATGGCCTGGAATTAAACAATAATATTTCCGTAAGCGGAGGAACCGACGCTTCGACCTATTTGATCTCTTATGGCAATATCTACAGCAACGGCATATTGCCCGGCGATTTCGACAAATTTACACGTAATAACTTTTCGTTGCGGGGTACCACCAAGTACAAAGATTTTTCTGCCGACGCTTCTTTGAATTACATTGACAAGAATGGTAACTTTTTAGCCACAGGACAGGCGCCGACCGGTATTAGCACAAGTTTCTATGAAAATATGCTGCAAATACCTGGCAATATTCCGATCAAAGACCTAAGGAACTATAAGAATCTGTATTTCAATGTCGACGATTACTATACACCGTATGCCGAGAACCCCTTTTATAGTCTAGGCGAAACGGGCAGCCATTCTAAGAGCGACCGGGTATATGGCAACATCAAACTCGACTATAAATTCACATCCTGGTTTACGTTGCAGTTTCAACAAAGCGCGGATGTGACCAATTCGGCAGATAAGATTTGGTACAATACAAACACGCCTACACCTGGTAGCTGGGTAGGAGGTGGCAACACCGAAGGCCAAACAAGAAAGCCAGATGTTGGCGGAGTGACTGAGCAGAATTTTGAGAATTATGAATACGATTCTAAGCTACAAGGGCTGTTTAATACAAAAATCAGTTCGGCATTCGACTTTAACGGCCTTTTGGGAGTTAACTATAATGACCGTGGTTTACGCAATGCCGCGTCGTCCATTGAAGGCCTGGCAATCCCTGGTTTTTATAACCTCTCCAATAGTGTAAATCCGCCGACAGCCGCTGAGGCCGAAGCGCATCAACGATTGATAGGTTTTTATGGTCAGGGCACATTGGGCTTTAAAGACTATTTGTATCTTACTGTAACGGGCCGTAATGATATTACATCGACCCTGGCAACCGGGCATAATAGCTATTTTTATCCCGCAGCCAATCTTTCCTATATTCTTTCTCAGTCGCTCGATCTGAAAGGCTCATTGTTAAGCTACGCCAAACTGAGAGCTAGTTATGGCGAAACCGGTAGCGATACAGGGCCTTATAGTATCAATAATGTTTTGAATTCAACAAATGTGGGTCTTGGATTTGGCAACCTGGCATTTCCATTCCAGGGAGTTCCCGGATTTACTATAGCTAACACGCTATTTGATAAAAATTTGAAGCCTGAGCGTGTAAAAGATTACGAAGTAGGTGGCGAGTTCAGGTTTTTTAACGATCGCTTAGGCTTTGACCTTACTTATTACCAAAAAACCCGCCAGGATCAGATCTTATCCGTACCAATCGCTCCAAGTGCCGGTTATACCAACAAACTGGTAAACTTTGGTGCCGTGCGCGATCGGGGTGTTGAACTTGCATTCTCTGCCACGCCTATTAAGAGCGGCCTGGTGACATGGGACATGAATTACACTTTTACCCATAGTCAAAGTGTAGTAACATCACTTCCTGTTGGCCTGGATAAAGTTATACTTGGCGGCGACGGTTACGGTGCGCTTTTCGTTGCCGAGAAAAATAAACCGTTGGGCCTTTTTGAGGCGCCGGTTGCGGCATATGATCCCAAGGGCCACATCATAGTTGATTCGCAAGGATTTCCTGAAACGGCGGCAGCCAACGGCATCTACGGCAATTTTCAGCATGACTTTGTGATGGGTTGGAATAACAATATTCGCGTGAAAGACTTTACGCTTGGATTCACGTTTGAATGGGATAAAGGTGGCAAATTCTATTCAGGTACTGCCGACCTTGCCTATTTTGTAGGTGCAGCGCAAGGGACAACCTATAACGACCGCAATCCATTCATTGTACCGAATTCAGTGCAGGCTGTCACAGACGCCAATGGAAAAGTAACAGGTTACACTGAAAACACCACGCCAATAACCGAAGCCAATACCGATGACTATTACTATTTCAATTCTAATAAAGCGCAAGCATGGAATTACAGGATACTCGATCGCAGTTTCATCAAACTACGAGAAGTTAGCTTAAGCTACACCTTACCGAAAACCTGGTTATCCGCAATCGGTGCGCAAAAGGCATCTGTCTCCGTATATGGAAGAAACCTATATACATGGCTTCCTGCCGGCAATCATTACGTCGATCCGGAAGTTTCGAACTATGGCACGGACCTGAACAGCGAATTTGGAGAGTTCCGCACAGCGCCTCCACTGCGATTTTATGGTGCTTCTTTAAAGGTTACATTTTAAATAGAATTCTCATGAAAAATAAATATATGACAGCAAAATCAGTCGTTTTTATCATAAGCGCACTTATCATTTGCGGGTGCAATAAGATAAACGATATTAACGTCAGCCCTAATAATCCACCATTGGACAAAGCGACACCCGAAGTGCTTTTTCCTTCTGCCGTAGTGTCAACTGCCGGACGGGTGGGCGGAGAACTTGACATCATTGGCGGTTTATGGTCGCAATACTGGACTCAGTCTGTTGCGGCAAGCCAGTTCCGCACGATCGATGCTTACAGTTTAACACGTAATGACTTTAATGGCAATTACACCGAGTTATTCAGCGGTGCACTGCCTGATTATCAATTAGCAATTAGCCAGGCAAAGGCCAACAAACAATATCCGTTCTATTTAATGTGTACGGTGATGAAGGCTTATACTTACGAAGTGCTAGTCGATCTATATGACAAGGTGCCTTATTCGCAGGCATTCCAGGGTGCCGCCAATCTCCAGCCGAAATTTGATGACGGGCATACTATATATAAGGGATTGTTAGCAGAGATCGATTCCGCTTTGGCCACCAATTACAACGTTGCGCTTAGTGATGCCGATGCTAAAACCGATTTTATATTTAAGGGCAATATGGATAACTGGCGCAAGTTTGCAAATACACTTAAGCTTAAAATGTATTTGCGCATGGTTAATGCATATCCGCAAGAGGCTCAAGCGGGTGTTCAATCTTTATACACTTCGGGTGCTGACTTTCTGGATGTGGATGCCGGTGTTAATATCTTCTCTGATGCGACTAACCTGCGTAACCCGCTTTATGCTTATGAAGTTTTCAATCTGGGTGCGGTTAACTTGCGCGCAAGTAAAACTTTCACGAGTTGGCTGGTGGCAAATTCCGACCCCCGAACTGCAATATATTTTGGAACTAGTTCACCTACAGCTATCGACCAGGGCAATTATACGGCATCACAAAGTGCCGAGCCGTCCTATTATAGCGCTACGTCTCCAAAATTGTCTGCAACCGATCCCGTTTATTTCTTAACCGCAGCTGAATCAGATTTTTTGCAGGCTGAGGCAGCCGCACGTTACGGTCTGGGAAATGCCCAGGCATCTTTTGATGCGGGCGTTCAGGCTGCATTTGCCCAATATAACTTGACTGCACCGACTGGGGGTGTATATCAATACCCTGCAAGTGCCGACCTGCAAACTAACCTTCGCGCCATCATTTATCAAAAATGGGCGTCTTATCCTAATTCGCACACCCTTGAGGGCTTTTTTGACCAGGAACGCACAGGTTATCCCGAACATAGTAGTGTTTATTCACTGGATCCTAATTACGTTCCCGGTGAGTGGGTTTATTCGAAAAACGGCGTCACCTCCGGCAAATTTCCAAAAAGGCTGGTATATCCGGAAGCAGAGCGTAGCACCAATTCAAATACGCCGCCTGAGGTGCCTATTACAACTCCGGTGTGGTGGGGATTACCAAATAATTAACATTTAATTGGAAAAGATTATGAAAAAATACATAAGATATATTGGATTTGTTTTGACAGGCATACTATTCTTTTCGTGCCAAAAAGACTCCTTTAATTACAAGCCGGGATATGTTGGAAGCTCCAAAATTACCATCTATCCAACAATCACCGTAACTGGGCCGGACTATGTAGTTATACCCCAGGGCGCAACATTTACCGATCCGGGGGTAAGCGCCAAGGCGGGGTCGGCAAACGTTCCCGTTAAAGCTACTACAATAAGCACCGCAAATGCAGGAGTATTTCTCATTACTTACACGGCGACAAACTCAGACGGATTTTCCGCCACCGCCAGCCGGCATGTAGTAGTTTATGCAACAGACCCCAGCGCTGAAAACAATGACTTTTCCGGCAATTATGCGAGAAATACAAATGGCTCGATAGCAACGTGGACCAAGCTTGCACCCGGCGTATATTCTGTATTCAATCCAGGCGGGGCGCCCGGAACCAATTTGACTGTCATCGCATTCAACGATACAGGCAACCATGTATTTATTCCGCTTCAGGCTGCAAGCGACGGCACAATAACCAATTCGGCGCAGGAGTCAAGTACTCCCGGACCTAACGGGACGCTTACCCAATACAAATGGGAGATTGTAAATATCGGATACGGTACATCGGTAAGAACTTTCAATAAACAATAAAAACGAACGGAAATGAAAAAATCAAATCATAGAATATTGGGTTTTCTGGCAGCTGTGCTTACAATTTTCATGGTATCATGTCAGAAAGAACAGCCCGTTGGTGGCACGGCGGTACAAAGCCTTGCCGGCGAATGGTGGGTAAAACTGGATAACGGACACGATCCCACAGGTACCTTCGATAATAATTATTACACACTGGCAACCTACAATCTGGCTTCAAATAAGCCCGATAGCATGTGGGTAGATGACTATGCCAATAACAGTCCGGGGAAACCGTTTTGGGCAATCAAAGGCAAGGTAGGAGTGAGTTTGGCCAATCATACTTTTGGCGCTAAAGATATTGCCAACCAGGACTATCAAAGCACGTTCACCATCACCAATGGCAAGATCATCCCGGGCGCGGCTACCGCACCTGGCAGCAAAGTGAAAACGGACTCGATCTATTTTGAAATTCAATTCAGCGACGACCCGGTGCCGGGTACGGTACATAAGGTAGGCGGATACGCCAGAACCAAATGGGACGCTGACGATCATTATTAATTGATTTTCGGAATACAAGTAAAGCCGTGACATCCAGTTCCGGCTTTTTAATTACTTGTGGCAGTCTGACAACAAAAACCATTTTGAAAATATTACAAACTGCTGATTATTAATGTTTAATGCGATTTATTTTGGGCATTTTCGCACATCGTCAAAAATCACATTAGTTTATGTTTGTAACGGCCGGATAGTTTATCGTTAAGACATTTGGTCAGTTAATAGTTAATTAAAGTCAATTGCGCGAGGTAATTGACTTTTTTGTTTTTACAAGGATTTGCTGATTATCAGATGAGCTTATTTTTACGGGCGACATGGATAGCCGTCGATCTGGAGTGGACGTCCAATTTCAGGTAAATATTTCTGATATGTGTTTTTACAGTTTCTAACTCGATAAACAGGTCTTCAGCTATTTCGCTCCGCTTCTTTCCTTCCGAAATCATTCGTAAAATTTCCGTTTCTCGTTTGGAGAGTGGGGATTCCTGGTTTTTCTGAAATGATCTGATCACCATTCGGGCCACATTGCGGCTCATCGGGCCACCACCGTCCCTGACTTCCCACAGGGAGTCGATTATCTTTTGTGAAGAGGAGTCCTTGGTAATGTACCCCGAAGCGCCGTTGGCTAGCGCCTTTAATATTTGTTCTTCGCTTTCGAAAACAGTTAGCATCAGCACATGCGTCCCGGGTAGTCGCTTTTTAACAAGGGGGATAGCTTCAATACCGCTTATGCCGGGCAACTGGATATCCATCAGAATGACATCTGGCTGATCGTGTGTAATATACCTTTCAGCATGTTCAAAAGAAGTATAACCGTTAACTACGGTTATTCCCTCTTCTATCCCTATCAGTGCCGCATAGGTTTGAAGCAAAATTTTATCATCCTCAATAATAACTACCCTTATACTGCCATGCATCTTAGTCAGGAATTGGAAAAATAACCTGGCTAGTGGTGCCCACGCCGATTTTAGAATCGATGTCTAATTTCCCGTTTAACCTCTTCGCCCTGTTTCGCATGTTCCGAAGTCCGTTTCCTGTTAGCGGTAGCTGTTCTTCTGCAAACCCACAACCATCGTCGGATATCGTAATGGAAATCTGTTTATAAGACGTTATCCCTATGGTGAGTGTTACAGTTTTTGCCCCTGCATGTTGTAAAATATTATGCAATAATTCCTTGCAGATTAAAATGATATTTCGGCCCGTACCCAGCGGCAGGCGTATTTTTTTGTAAGAGAGGTCGTTATCCGAAGCTTGGTATGAAACCTCTGAACGATCAAACAGTTCCTTCCCGAAATTTACGATCAGGTTGTATACATCATACAAATTATCGTTGTCGGGATTTAAAGCCCACAAAATATTTTTGGTACCCGAATACAACTCCGATACACTCGTTCTGATCTGTGTGATCAGCAATTTTTCGCCAGTTTTATCAGTAGTTATTTTTTTATCCAGGAGCTCAGATAAAAGATTAATCCTGGTGAGTTTATTTCCAAGGTCGTCATGAAAATCCTCGGCCGTTTGCCGGCGCACGAGCGCCTGTTCCTCAAGCTTTAACCGCTCGATATATTTTGCCTTCCGCCTGTCCTGGTAGCTTATATATCTGTAGGTTCCATAAGTTGCCGAAAGAAGGAGGGCTATGATCAATATCTTAAAAGCAGCACTTTCAGCAAAGGTCGGCGTTATCGTAAATGAAAAAACAGCCGGAGCTTTGTAAAGGCCCTCGCTATTAATGGCTCTTACCCTAAATGTGTATTGGCCGGGCGGCAAACTTGGATATTCCACATAATCATGTACAGTCGGTTTGCTATAAGTTTTATCAAGTCCCTCCAATTGATATTGATACTGAATTTCACTGTTGTCGGAAAAATCAACAGCCTGGAAACCGATCTCGAGGTGGCTTTTATCGGAAGGCAAGGATAAATTTGTGGGCAGGCGATAGCCTTTCTGATAAGAGTATCTGATACTATCTTTAATTTTTGCCGGGAGCCATATATTTTGAATGATGGTATTAGGAATAGGGGAGGCTTTTTCGTGCCGATTTATTTTATACACAAATAACCCCCGGGTGGTCCCGACCCAGATATTGGTGTCGGTATGAAATATAGCATTCTGATTAGTTTCTACTATGGGGTTGAAAATGGCTTCCTTAACTAAAGTCATCCGACTTCGATCCGTGATCCTGAATTTATTTATACCCCTGCCCGTTCCAAGCCATAACGCGTCTTTTACGACATCAATACTGTAAATTGTGTTCGATTTCAGACCATTTTTAGTATTGATAATATTTACGGCATTGGTCTTCGTATTCCAGATATACAAGCCGTAATCATTGGTCCCCAATAAAACAAATGGTCCGTATGCATATAGTGTGACTACGTTTTTACCCGCCACAGCAGGCAAGCTAAAACCGGGATCCAGCTTTTTGTTCCTGACCAATTGTATGCCATTTAATGTAGCGACAACAACAGTATCCGCTCCCTTTGGCAATACAGAGGAGCAATACTGGGTTAAGGAGGGCACCTGTGTCATCGTACCTTTTTCAATATAAAAGCATCCGTAGCTAGTAGCTGTCCACACGATATTATAGGGGCCTTCAGCAAGGTGGTTATATATCAGGTTGTATTTCGCAGGGAAAGAAGAATAATCAAATTTACCGGCCACCTTATGTTTCACCCACAATCCAACATTATCCGTTCCTACCCACAAGTTATCATGGGTATCATTGAGTAAACAATTAGCACGCAATTTGGACGATTCGCCTTTGTCAACAATTTCCTGTCTGAGCTTCCCATTAGCAAATGACCATAGGCCGCCACCATTGGTGCCCCAATACATCTGTCCTTTAGAATCTCTTGCAATGCTCATCACCGTTTCATTATTTAAGCCCTGACTTTTGTCATAAATAACGAAATCATCATTCTCATAACTATAAAGCCCAGCCCCATCGATACCGAACCACATGCGGTTATCCTCGTCACAATACATGCTCAGCACTCGCTCGTTGGTAAACCCGTTATTTGCATTAAAGTATTTCAAGGATTTACCATTGATCAAAAAAGCGCCTTTATTTGTGCCGATCCACAAATTCTTGTAATAATCTTGTTTGATACAAGTGAGTTCAGAAGCTTCAGAAAATGAAGGAGGAATTTTTATTTTTTCTAACTGATTGGCGTTACATTGAAACAGCTCTATATCGGAAATGAATACGACCAATCCAGGCAGCCGATCGCTAAAAACAAAATCCCTGATAACCTGATCCTTTACATTGATTTTTAAATTCCAGCCCGTTTTTCCGAGTTCATATATACCCGAACGGTACAACGCGGCATATAAGTTACCGTCCTTATCTTTTTGGAGGGAGGTTATGAGCTCTTTTTTTGCCATCACATCCTGCACTACCAGCTGGCTATCCACCAGTTTATACAACTTAGCCCCTGCTATGGCCCATATATCATTATTTCGATCAATTACTACTTTTATTATACTCCTGACAATGATCTTATCTTTAAATTTATAGTTAACGATTCCCTTATTGGTAAAAGCTGTCAAACCGTTATTTCCACCCCACCAAACGTTGCCATAACGGTCACTGGTGATAGCAAAGTTAGAATTAGACATGAGGCCATCTTCAATAGAATAGGAGCTGAATTTTTTACCATCAAAGCAATTAATGCCACCCAAAGTCGATATCCATATTTGCTTTTCCTTATCCTGACAAATGGCCACAACCTGCGATTGCGATAGACCATCTGTGAGGTCGTAATGCCTGAAATTATATTTCTGCGCTTGTGAGACCAGAGCAGAAAGCACCATCAATATCCCTAGCAACGGCTTCAAGAAAAATCCTTTGTTTTGAGGGTTCAGGAATATATAGCGTTTATTGCCGCCTGGGGTGTGCATTTGATCAATATCACCAGTTATAGAAAGGTAAATTTACCGCTTAAGGGGAAAAAATATATACCCCTTAAAGGGGTATTTAATATTTGATTGCCTTTGGGCGGAGCAAAAAAACTGTGAAGGTGGCTTCTAAAGTAGCCGACGACGTACAATTCTCGAATTATTTTATTGCGGACTTAAAGAAAATCGCCTTTTGGGTATAGAGTTGACTATGCTGCCGATAATACGTCAAATGATAATCGCAGGCAATCGTTCTAAATATTCCTGGTTTATCTAATTTGGCTAATCTTTATCAAAAGAACATCATTTTGCTTGAACGGAACTTTTTCTTCCAGGAGTCCAGTTCCGTTCACCACAAAAATCTTAGTGCTAATTGGCTCCTCTGAGTTCTGCCTTTTAAGAATCTTTACCTGGTCCCGGGTCAGCTGCGAAGGAGAACCGATTTTATAATATGCTGTATAAACGTCATTTACGCCGTACCCAGTTTTGTAGATATCTACAGTGTATTTTCCGCGTTTAAGGCCTTTAAGTTTGAGATTCACCGGTGGTGCGTCCTTTGATGGCAGGTCTCGTTTATAAAACACCTGGTTATGCACGCTATCGCCAGGATGGTCTATCGTAAAATTCCAAATTAGCGCTTGCACACCGTGGTCGTTTTTACAAATAATCGCGCTTGAGTCGGCAGTTTTAAGTTCGGTCTTACCGAGTTGATTGAGATATTTAAAAGCATAATAAGCCGGCTTCTTAAGGTCTTCGTAATTGATCAGTCCGAAGCCGCCATGAAAGGGAGTGCTCCTGGGACCGGCTTCTTCGAATATGTCCGTGAATGTCCAATAAGACATCGAATTGACATAAGGAGCTGCTTGCTTTATGGTATTTAAAATATAAGCAGCCTCATGATAGCTGTCATGGATGGGGTCGGCCGGAGAATAAGATGCACTCCATTCGGTATAATGCAGTTCGAGGCCCGGTGAAGTGGAAGTTTGTATTATTTCCCTGACACCCTTCATGTGATTGAAAATGGCGTTTCGGTTATGGTCGATAACCGTGCCGCCCTGGCCATTTTCGTCCAGGAAGCCCTGCTTAACCCCATAATCGTGCGTGCTGATAAAATCAATTGGTGTGTTGTCCCGGTGGCAAAAATTTATCATATCCAAAACCCAGGCGTTACCGGCAGTGGCAGGTCCGCCGACCCTGAATTTCTTCGAAACGCTTTTTATGGCGAGAGCGGTTTCGCGGTACAGCTTGAAGTAGTCCTGCTGGTCGCCGGTAAAGAAGCCACCTTTCAGGTTCGGCTCGTTCCAGATCTCAAAATACCAGCTGGCCACCTCTTCTTCGCCGTAGCGTTCTACCCAATGGTTAACCGTGGCTTTGATCAGATCGTCCCATTTCTGGTAGTCCCGTGGAGGAGTAACATTCCCCCTCCACCAAAATATCGTATTGCTCCCACTCGCCAACCCGCCCGGCATAAAGCCGACTTCCACGAAAGGCTTCATTTTTATCCTTAGTAGGAAATCAAAAAGCTCATCGATATACTGCCAGTTGTAGACAGACTTCCCTTTATCTTCAAAATAAACGCCCATGTCGTCCGACAAGAGTCCATGAAAGCGGATATACTTAAACCCGCATTCGTCATGTGCCATCTTTAGTTGTCGCTGCCAGTCGGCTCGCAGACCCTCATTGGCGCGGCCGGCGCCTACACATAAATTGGAGCTTTGCGGGAGGACACCTTTTACATCATTTAAATCAACCTCGATGGTTCTTTCGAGATGACTGGTTTGAGCAGTTGCGGTAGTTATCAACAATAAATAAAAACAAGCTACATAAACTAATATATTCCTCATTTTGTACAGATTAATTGTGGCTTTCAGGTTATTTACCTGGTAACATGAATAGTAGTGAGCAGCCGGATATCCCTTGATGACGATCCCGCCAAAATCTTGTAGTCACCTGGTTCGGTAACCCATTTTTTCCCCGTTTCATCAAAATAGGCAAGGTCACTGACATTGAATTTCATAGACACACGGGCTGTTCCATTCGCATCAACGGGAATCTTAGCAAAAGCCTTTAGCTCTTTTTCCGGCCTTAGCACAACTGAATGTGGTTTGCTGACATACAATTGTATAGTCTCTTTGCCGCTGACTTGTCCGTTATTTTTTACTTTCAGGGCAACCTGGACAACATCTCCTTTTTTGTAGGTTTTCTTATCGGTTGTTAAGTCCGTATAATCGAAGGTTGTATAGGAGAGACCATAACCAAATGGATAAAGAGGTTCAATTCTTTTAGTATCGAACCAGCGATAGCCGACCAGTATTCCTTCTTTGTATTTTACATTAAAATCGTTGCCGGGATAGGCATTGAGGGCATGAGCCGGCGATTGGCCGAGTGAAGCGGGGAACGTAAAAGGCAGTTTGCCTGAAGGGTTTATTTTACCGGTCAATACATCAGCAAGTGCATTGCCATTTTCGCAGCCATTATACCACGACCATACAATGGCATGATTGTTTTGCTTGATTTTTCCCATATCATAAGGCGCGCCGCCAACTACAACGATAATCGTATTGGGATTAGCTGCTGTTACAGCATCGACCAGGTCCTGTTCGCCAAAAGGGAGACCTAAATCCCGGCGATCTCTTGATTCGCTTTCATAATCGCGATTACCCCCAATAAGCAGGATGGCAACATCCGACTTTTTAGCAGCCGCTACCGCGTCCTGTATCATTGCCGGGTCTGCTTTCGATGTCTCGTCGTTGATGTTAGGGCCGGTTTGCTTGAAAACACCGGAATAACCCTGTGCGAAATTAATGGTGACTTTATTACCAAGCCGGTGTTGCAGTCCAGCCAGAGCGGTAACTTCGTAATGGGCCTTTACACCGGCGCCAAAACCCCCAAGGTGAAAGGTGCGGGTGGCATTGTCGCCGATTACTGCAATGCTTTTTATGGCCGAAAGATTTAATGGCAATAAATGCCGGTCGTTTTTTAATAAAACGATAGATTCCGAAGCAATATCATAAGCGGTCTTGCTATGTTCAGGAGTATTTATTTTGCCGTCGGTGAATTTGTCACTTAAAGAAGTGTGATAGATCACCCATAAAATGCGGCGTACTTTCTCATCTATTGCCTTTATGCTTACTTTGCCGGCTTTGACGGAGTCGAGAAGCTTTGCAGCAAAATAATAGTTGTTGTAAGGCGGATCGGAGCCCATTTCTACGTCAAGCCCATTATTGGCAGCATTGACGGTGCTATGCGTACCGCCCCAGTCGCTGATGACTGCTCCTTTGAATCCCCATTCGCCTTTTAATATTTTCTGGAGCAGATAACTGTTTTCGGAACAGTAAGCGCCTCTAAGTTTATTGTAAGCCGACATGATGGTCCAGGCATTGCCTTCGGTTATTGCGGCTTTAAAAGCTGGCAGATAGATCTCGCGCAAAGCACGCTCATCTACCTCGACATTGATTCGCCCGCGCTCAACTTCCTGGTTATTTACAGCAAAATGCTTAACACAAGCAGCAACATTTTGGCTTTGAATTCCCTCTACCGCTTGAACCGCTAAACGGGTATTCAAATAAGGGTCTTCGGAGTAATACTCATAAGTTCTGCCGCAAAGCGGTGTACGGGCAATATTAAAGGCAGGGGCCAGGATGATATTCTTTTTTCGGGCTTTCGATTCTTCACCCAAATCATGGCCGTAACGATAGGCCAGCGTTGGGTTCCAGGTAGCTGCAATCGCCGAACCGTTAGGGAAAAAAGTGGCAGAGTCAGTAGTCAGATTTGCTGACGCCCAGCCCTCTTTAATATCTTCACGGACGCCAAGTGGGCCATCGTCGGTCATCAATCCAGGTATGCCGAGACGTTCAACACCGGCAGTGCCAAAAATGCTGTTCGCATGAAGCATACCGATCTTCTCTTCCATTGTAAGTTTCTTGATAAGCACATCGATTTTCGTTTCTATGGCGGCGTCGCTCACGAGACGATCCTGTGATTTTTTTTCCTGGGCTACAATTGTACCAACGAAGACAGTAGAAAAGGTGAGCAAAAGGAAACCTTTTGCCGATAGAGATTTAATTAACATAATTTATTAATGCGGTTTAATAACTATCGGGCAAATTTATGCTGAACGAACTCTGCTGAATGACACGGATGATTACATTTATATAAACAATGTTAAATCCGTTGCCATCGATTATGGATTAAACCGGGCATAACGGATCGTCGTGGGATTAAAATTTCGTGTTTTTTTAACATTAGCACTACTAATATGAAACATTTGAGGCATGGCTTTGAATATTGTGCTGATAGTTTTGTAAAGTCCCCAATTAGGGTGTCAGCCAGTTATAACCTATTCGTATGCCATCAGTATTAAAAATTAAAACTTCCTGCAGATGTAGTATTGCAATAATGTTTGCCTTTATCGTTGCTGGTTGTACCCGCGTTCAGGCGCAGAATGTTCCGGCTCGTTCTAAATCTTTTGAGACCGGCTGGCGTTTTACGAGGGACAGTGTAACAAATGCCGAAAAATCAGCCTTCGACGATTCAAAATGGCGAGTATTGGATTTGCCACACGACTGGAGCATTGAGGGAGCGGTGAGCCCTAAAAATCCAACAGGAAGTGGGGGTGGATACTTTCCGGCGGGTATTGGTTGGTATCGGAAAACTTTCAATATCCCCAATAAATGGAAAGGTGATAAAGTTTCCATTTATTTTGAAGGGGTTTACATGAATTCTGAAGTTTTCATCAACGGAAAGTCGCTTGGAATTTATCCTTATGGCTACTCATCGTTTAGCTATGACCTTTCGCCCTATTTAAATTTTGATAAGGAGAATGTGATTGCCGTAAGGGTGGACAATTCGCACCAAATGAACAGTCGTTGGTACAGCGGCTCCGGTATATATCGCCATGTTCGGCTGATAGTTACCAATGCGGTGCATGTGGCTCAATGGGGTGTTGCAATCGAAACCCCTGATGTTTCTTCAAAAAAGGCAACAGTTAAAATTAATACACTAATAAAAAACGAAACCAGTTCGGCCCAAAGCATTGTACTCAGCACCCAATTACGGGACCCAAATTCAAAAGATGCGGGAAATAATCAAATAAAGGTTGAGTTGTCTGCAAACAGTGAAAAGGAAATTGCGCAAACCATAATGGTGCCGGACCCATTGCTATGGACACCGGAAGCACCCCGGTTATATGAAGCTCATGTACAGTTATCTCAAAATAAAAAAGTACTTGATGAAACTAAAACGACTTTCGGCATTCGCTCTGTTAAATTTACAGTTGAAAATGGGTTTCAGCTTAATGGAAAAACAATAAAGATTAATGGTGGCTGTGAACACCATGATAATGGATGCCTGGGTGCCGCAGCTTTTGACCGCGCGGAAGAGCGCAAAGTAGAGTTGCTTAAAAACGCCGGATTTAACGCCGTAAGAACTTCTCATAACCCTCCTTCTGAAGCTTTTTTAAATGCTTGCGACAAATTGGGGCTATTGGTCGTTGACGAGGCGTTTGATTGTTGGAGAGCAGGTAAAAATACACAGGACTACGCCAGGTATTTCGACCAGTGGTGGAACCGCGATTTAGAGGCAATGGTTTTACGGGATCGTAATCATCCCTCAATTATGATGTGGAGCATTGGCAATGAAATAGTGGAGAGAGGTAGTCCCCAGGCAGTGGAAACTGCAAAAATGCTTGTAAAGTTTATAAAAAAATTAGACACCACCCGTGCAGTCACCTCGGCTATCGTGGAAGATGGTAAAGAATGGTCAACCCTTGATCCGCTTATGGCAGCACACGATGTTGCCGGTTATAATTATCATCTGGGGAACGCGTCCGCCGACCATCAGCGGGTGCCTTCGCGGATAATTGTTCAAACAGAATCGTATCCTAAGGATGCTTTTGCAAATTGGAAATTAGTCCACGATAACAATTTTGTTATTGGCGATTTTGTTTGGACGGCGGTAGACTATCTGGGAGAATCAGGAATTGGTCGTTGGTATTATTCAGGTGATGTACCTGGTGAACACTGGGAGCATGATCTTTTTCCATGGCATGGTGCCTATTGCGGGGATATTGATTTAACAGGATGGCGAAAACCAATTTCTCATTATCGCAGCATGCTGTATAACGATTCTGAAAAACTCTATATGGCCGTGCGTGAGCCCAATCCGGAGCCATCGGAAATTAAAATGACATGGTGGTCTGTATGGCCGACATGGGAAAGCTGGACGTGGCCCGAATATGCGGGGAAGGACCTCAGCGTAGAGGTCTATTCAAAGTACCCCAGGGTAAGGTTATACCTCAACGACAAACTCATAGGAGAGAAAGCAACGACCCTTGAACAGGAACATAAAACTCAATTTGTGCTGGCTTATTCGCCGGGCATCCTTAAAGCAGTAGGAGTGGAAAATGATAAGGAAGTTGAATCAACTGTTTTGAGAACTTCCGGCAGCCCAACGAAAATTCTGCTGCATGCAGATCGGAAAAAAATAGTGGCCAATGGGCAGGATCTGTCTTACGTCACAATCGAGATAACGGACAGGGACGATATATTTCAACCAAATGCTGCAAATCGCCTGCATTTTAATATCGACGGGCCTGGAACGATCGCAGGAGTTGCAAATGCGGACATGAAGGATACTGACCCATATGTGGGGAATTCGCATAAAGCCTGGCACGGGCGAGCACTGGTTGTAATTAAAAGTACTCACGGCGCGGGTGATATAAAACTTACCGTGAGCTCACCCGGTTTATCGGCGGCTACTTTAAATATTGAATCAGTTTCTGAAAATACGCCGCCCGCTTCAAGATGATAACCCCTATAATCAAAACACAATTTAATTGAGCTTACAATTCTAAAGATACTTTAATGGACAAAATACAACTTAAAACCCTTTCGCTTAGTTTATTACTACTGATTTCGTCTATATCCGCCATTGGTCAGCAAATGGGAGAAGATGAAAAGAAATCGATGGAAAAAGGTGTTGTTTATACTGACTTAAAGAATGCAGCTGACGGGGTTAGAGGGCCCGGATCAAATTTACCCCCCGAAAAGATGCAGTGGTGGGAAGACCAGAAATTCGGCATGTTTATTCACTGGGGCTTGTATGCCATTCCGGCGACAGGTGAATGGACGATGTTTAATCAAAAAATTCCGGCAGATGTATACGCCAAACTGGCGGATCAATTTAATCCCCGGCACTTCAGTGCTGATGAATGGGCAAAGGTTGCAAAAGATGCTGGTATGAAGTATATGGTATTGACGGCCAGGCATCATGAGGGTTTTGCGTTATGGAACAGCCCTTCCAGCTACAATCATTTTAATAGCTGGGAAACGGCAGCACATCGGGATTTTGTCAAAGAATATACCGACGCATGTCGCAAAGCCGGTTTGCATGTCGGAATTTATTATTCGCCACTGGACTGGCGGTTCCCGGGATACTTTGATCCTAAAGGACTGCCCGAAAATGCCGCTTTGTTAAAAAAGCAAACCTATGGCCAGGTAGAGGAGCTAATGAAAAACTATGGAAAAATTGAGATTCTTTGGTACGACGGCGGGTGGCTTGCCCATAAGGGCACCGATGCAGACGCAGCCTGGTTTTGGGAACCTTTAAAACTAAATGCTATGGTAAGGCGCTATAATCCGGATATCGTTATCAATCCGAGGTCAGGCATGGCAGGTGATTTTCAAACCAATGAGGGAGATGGGCCGGTAAAAGGCCCTATCATACCTTTTCCGTGGGAAAAATGCCTCAATCTAAATCGAACCAGCTGGGGGTATAACAAAGCTCAAAACCTGATGCCGCTTAAACTTATCGTCGATTATCTTGTAAATACCGTTGACCGGGGTGGCAACATGCTGTTAAACGTCGGTCCGGATGCCGACGGCGTTATTCCCCCTGCACATGTGGAACGCCTTAGAGAAGTGGGACAATGGCTGGCCGAAAACGGCGAAGGAATCTATGGAACACGTCCGGGTCCGTTTGAGCCTGTTGACGATTATTATGGCTCAACACACACAGGGAATAAAATCTACATCCATCTTTTAAAAATGCCTGTTGGAGCTACCGAACTTAAACTGCCGGCAAGCAGCCAAACCATCGTTTCGTGCAAAATACTAGGTGGCTCTAAAGCGAAATTTTCGCAGGACCAGAGTGGTATTACCATTAGCCTGGATACAACGCAACTTAAACCTATCGTAACAACACTGGCGTTAGAGACGAAGTGATCATTTAAAGTGCGCTGATTGAGTATCTTCAATTGTAATGCTTTGCGATGCTGCGTCCAAAGAGCGTGAAGATCAGTATTATTTTAGTATACTGGTGATTTCGAGCTCATTCCAGATTGCCGGTAAAAAGTATAAATCGATCACCCTTAACATTCGTAACCATAATCTGAAACATTTGATATATCGGTTTCAATAGCGCGACAATACTTTAGCAGCAATCAATTATAAAACCAAACTGGTCTAATGAGAATAAACAGAAACCTTAATTCCTGGGTTTGCTTGCTGCTGTTTTTGAATTTTTCATCCTGTCACAGGAGGGTGGGGATCGCGATTCATCGTGGGGACACTTTACATAATGGCTCCTATCCCAATTATAATATCTCTCCAGCAAAGCCTGATACCACCGGTATGAACAATACTGCAGTGCAACTTGCGGCCAAAATGAAAGTTGGCTGGAATATTGGGAATACGCTGGAAGCGATTGGAGGAGAAACAGCTTGGGGCAACCCGAAAGTGACCAATGATCTTATTGCTGAAATAAAACAAAGCGGCTTTAATGCTGTGCGC
>Ga0068856_100001840_pt1 | contig 22186 bp, 22 predicted proteins | sample KBSCornC62_FD_66595 | JGI IMG/M metagenome (GOLD analysis project Ga0068856, IMG submission 66595) | Corn rhizosphere microbial communities from Kellogg Biological Station, Michigan, USA - KBS Corn C6-2 | ecosystem: Host-associated > Plants > Roots > Rhizosphere > Soil ... | reverse complement strand
GGCCTGGGAGGCGAATGGCAATCTTCCTGTAATTGTTCTATTGAGTATCGATTTGATGGGAAAAAGAATGTATACATCGTGAGTTATCCCCTTGTTGCATCTTATAGTCACCGTGATGAAGCAAAAGCAAGGGCTGGCCTATTAATCTGCCTTTTGGAACAGAAGCTAATAACATCAACAGATGTAAACGAAAGTCTTAAAGCCGAATAGCATGGCCGAAGAAATCCTTAACATCGATTACCATGTGCGCCGCCTTGTTATTAAAGCACTGAACCGCTTCCCCACGAAGACAAAAGCATATATGGCATTGGGAGTTCCTGAAAAGCAGTTATACAACCTGATCAAAAGATATGAGATTAAGAAGGCCCTCGATGGTATTTATTACAGTGAACAAAAACATATACATGAATCTGAAAAACTACACAACTGAAGTGCCGGCGTCCCGAAGCCAGGAATATATTGAGCGACTGCTGGTTGAGTTTGGCGCGAGCAATATTATGAAGGAGTATGGCGATGTGCCCCATCTCGCCGGCAAGCGTTGCTCCGCTTTGTCTTTCATCGTTGAGATGGACGGGTTTAAGCTGCCATTCAGAATAGATCCCAAAGTATTGAATGTCGCCAGCTGGTTACGCCGGAAGAAACCGAACAGCACCGCGAAGACCATCCATGAGCAGGCCGAGCGTATCGCCTGGAAACAGCAACATGAAGTTCTTCATCTTCAGCTCGGCCAGATTGAAATGACACAATTGGAAAAACTGGAAGTGTTCTTTCCGTACCTGTACGACGTCCAGAATCAAAAGACTTATTACGAGAAGATAAAGGAAGGGAAGTTCAAAGCACTCTTACCGCAATAGGCTGATTATTTCAATCTCAATAAAAACGAAATGAAAAAACTACTACTCTTCCTGCTCGCGCACATAAGTTGGGACAGCAATCTATTTGCTCAGTGTGAACCATCCACTTTCGTATTCTCCCTGTCACCCGGAGTGACAACCTCTGGTGCCTTCCTCTCAATGGAGGGCGGCATATGGCCGATCGCAGGAAAAGTCGGCATAATGGCCGGACCTCTCATGTATGACGAAAAGATCCGCACTACCAAAGGAACCGAGAAAGTAACCCAAGTAGATGCCATGGCGCGGGTGATTTATAAGATAACAGCCACAGGCAGCGATCGTCCTCAACTGGTGACACTGTTCGGTACGGTGCGCGGATTATTGGGTGCAAGTTACCGGGCATATTGGAGCATCGGGGAGACGCAGTTGTTTGGCATTGAGCCAACATATGTCAGTAGGCTGGGACCAGGGGTTAATATATTATTCACGACGAGATTGTAATACAACTCTATCAACCAACTAAAATGAAATCTCCCGGCCGTCTCATTGCCTACACTACCAAAGATGGAACCGTTCAATATGGAAGGACGTTCAACCGGGAAAACCTTGTGAACGGTAAAGTTGTTGTGCATCTTCTGACCGATGATTTGGAACACATTAAAGAGAATGGGCAGGATAAAAAGGTGTTGGTTGAGGCGGGAAAGCTGGCAATAAAAGGATTCATTGATTAAAAATCAACCCATGAACCAATCAAAGAAACTCACCACCGCACTCATCGAAACCGGCAAGGAAACCGAGTCGATCAAAATGGTGCCTCTGATCAATGATCTTGAAGAGGAATTCGAGAAGCTGAAAACGGCTATCAAAGCTGACGACCTGCGAGGCGTTCGATCACACGGCCGCAGACTAACCGCCCTGTTAACAAAGGTTATAATTGAAAAATGTTGAACTATGGAAATCAATATCCAGCAAAGGCTAAAACATATTCGCCTTAAGAATCAGTTCACACAAAAACAAGTAGCAAATGGAATCGAGGTGAAAGAGAAAGCTTACCAGGCATATGAGGAAGGCCGGTCAATACCATCCATTTTTACACTCCTTAAACTGGCGGATTTCTATGGATATACCTCGCTTGATGTAATGCTGGGAGTGAAGGATGGTGAATCGAAATTCTCGGAATTTACTAAAGCCTATTATGCAGCACCTGCCGATAAACGAAAAATCGTTGATTTTGTGCTAAATTTGAATTGCTAAATACTTTAGTATTGAATGGGAGCCCCTAAAGGAAATTCATATTACCTACTCGCGGTCGGATTTAAGAAACCGAAAAGTTACACGCCTCAGGCGTTGTGGAAGAAAGCAGTCGAGTATGTTAAGTGGGTCGCTGAAAACCCATTGCCTGCCGAGAAAGTGTTTTCCAATGGCAAGCGACTGAAGGAAAAAAAGTTGCGGGCAATGACGATTCAGGAGTTTTGCTTATTCGCGAAGATAACTCGTGAAACGTTCAACCAGTATGAAAAGGAAAAAGACTATTCTGACATCTGCTTAAGGATAAAAGACATATTCTTTAACCAAAAGTTTCAGGGTGCTGCCGCAGATATGTTTAACCATGCTATTATTGCTCGTGAATTAGGCCTGGCTGACAAAACTGACATTACTACAAATGGAAAGGCGATCACTCCGCCGGTTTTACAAATTACTACTGCCCCAATCGGAGTTCCGATTTCAGAAAAAGAGGAATAGCCTATGAAGACCGGTCCCTTGTTCGGCAAGCTTATCAATTGCATTATCAGGATCATTGTATGTCAAGGCGGCGGTGATGCTGGTAAAACAGTTACAGTTCTACAGGTACTTGCTATCAAGGCTATTACTGAACCGGGTTCAATTATCACGGTCGAAGGCGATAGCATACCAAACCTTAGGGCCGGCGCTCTGCGTACTTTTCAGCGTTACGTGGCCAGTGATCCGGAGATATCCAAGTACATACAGGATTATAATAAAACTGAAAGAGTATATACCTTTCACGGTGGTAGTATAATTGAGTTTAAAAGCTTCGAAGATGAGCAGGACGCTCGCGGTAGTGAACGCGATTATCTTTATATGAACGAAGCGAACAGTCGGAGCTATAATATATTCTGGCAGCTACAGCGTAAGACACGCAAGCAGGTATTTATCGATTACAACCCTACCATGCGATTCTGGGCGCATGAAAAACTGCTCGATGAAAAAACGCGCGATAAGCAGTTTGAAGGTAAGGTCCAGCTTTATATCACCGATCACCGCCATAATCCATTTCTCAGTAAAGAAGAGCATGACGCCTATGAATCTATAACCGACCCTGAAACATTCCGGGTTTATTCCCGCGGCATGACTGGTAGGGTAGAAGGCACCATCTACCGGTTTAAAAAGGTCGATAAGATACCGGAAGGCTTAGCCTTTGGCTTTGGCATTGACTTCGGGTACAATCAGGACCCATGTGCCATCATGAAGATCTATTATCACCGGCGCGATCGGTATTGGCATGGCCTTCTGTATAAATCTGAAAATGAAATACTCGATGAGATTGTAAAGAACAATCTCGACATGACGCCAGCTGGTTACATGGCCGATATTTTGAAGAAAAACGGCTGTACGGCCAGTTCGTTGGTGTGGGGTGACCACGACAAGAACTACCAGGTTCAATTGCGGCGCCATGGCATTCCTTTCCGCATGACGAAGAAAGGACCGAACAGCGTTAAGACCGGGATAAGTAAGGTAAAGTCATTCAACAATTATTATTACGACACGCCCATTTTGGAAAAAGAACAGGAGACGTACGTTTGGGATAAAGGCGTCGATCTGTTAACTGGTAAGGAGGTATTTCTCGATGTACCGGTACAAGGCGTTCCGGATCACTATCTCGATGCTGGGCGATACTTCATTTATCCTCATGCATTACGCTTTGCTACTGTTGGTACCGATAATGAAAAAGAGGATGAGCCGGTTGAAGAAAATGAATAAATTTACAGGTATGATAAAACCAGATGAATTGCGCTTAGTTAAGTTCTAAAGGTTTAACTACAAAAAATAATCTGTTATTTATCAAAAGTTGTAATTTTATTTGTGAAACTATAATGCTAAAATATTTAGTAATGAAAAACTAACACTTTGGATTTTGAGCCTGTATATTGTAGCAAGTGCAGAAAACTGATTGGCGAGATAAAGGAAGGAACGGTCCGCTTAAAGTGTAAGTGCGGAACTCTTACTACGATAACAATAATACAAAAGCCAGAACCCCGGCAGAATAAGGTCAGAGATGTAGCAATGTATAGCGGGTCCGCGCGATAAAATAAACTAAAGAGACTCCTAAAAGGGGCAGTTGTCGAAAGGCAGTTGCCCCTTTATTTTTTACCAGTATGAATAAATTGTCGATAGCAGCAAGACAGCTCGCAAAAGGAAATATCGGTAACGCAATTGCCGCTATCGCCACCAAGTCTACGCAAACGCAGCTAATACAACCGGCGCGTTACCGTGATGGTAATTTCTTCTTCGGTGTCTTCGGTGCTGACAAAGCATTTATATGGGGTAATTACAATAGCTCGCTAAGAGCTTACCAACGCTGCCCTGTTGTTTCCAGCATCATAAATCGGCAGGCTCTCGCAACGATCAATGGCAGGATGATGATCGTTGATGATTCTGGTAAAGAAAGTCAGAAGGTACAAGCAAAGGCATTGCGCAGGCTCTTGCGCCGGCCCAATCCGCTTCAATCATATAAACAATTCAGGGCCCAGTCGAATGTATATAAAAGGATCTACGGTTATTGCCCGGTGCTGCGCATGTGTCCTGTTGGATTCGAGGATGATTTCAGTAAGTGGCGCCTCTGGAATATACCCCCATGGATGATCCGCGTTGAAGATAATCCGGAACTCTTCTTCCTGGCTGGGGGTAAGCCTTTTAATGCGATTCATCTTAGCTACATGGGAAAGACTGTTTCGTTGAGTCCTGATAATGTCTTTTTCATAACGGAAACCCAGATATCGACAGGTTTATTCGAGCTGAATAGCAGTCAGGACAACGTATCGCTTTATCTGCCTGATAGCAAGTTGCTACCTGTTCAACAGAATATCGATAACATTCTGTCTTCGCTTAATGGGCGTGGTGCACTCAATCGCGAAAGAGGCCCCATGTGGATATTAAGCAATGATCAGGCAGACAGTCCTGATTCCGGCTCGTTTCCATTGGATACTACTGCTAAAGATAGTCTGCAAAAAGATTTTTTACAATATGGAATTACCGGCGGCCAGCGAAAGGCTATTATCACCGATGCGAAATTAAAGCTGCAAACTGTCGGCTTTGACGTAGGCCAGCTCAAACTGCTCGAAGGCGAAATTCAGGATGCGAAGTTTATCGCGGATCAGCTTAACTATCCTCCTTATCTACTCGGCCTGGTTGATTCCAAATTTGATAATCAGCAGATAGCTGAACGAAATATGTATACAAACAGTATCATACCTGATTCGGAAAGCGAAGATGAGCAATGGTCTTCATTTTTAAAACTGGATGATCTGGGTCTGAACATGAAGACTGATTTCAGCCACATGGCTGTACTGCAGGAAGATATTACTGAGCAAGGTCGTGGCAGATGGTATATGGATCAGGCGCTTCTTATCGAGTTTCAAAATGACCTGATTACATGGAATGAGTGGCGCATCAAACTCGGTGATGATCCGGTAACAGGCATGGACCTCTATTACAGTGATCTGGTGAAGTCGGGAAGAATCATAGGACCACCGAAGCCAGGCACATCCGCCAACGTATCAACTGACAGCCAAAGCAATAACGATCAAAATTCAAATAATGGAAACTAAACCAAAGGTCGAGCAACCGAAGATCGATAAACCCAAAGTGGATAAAGCAGTAATAGATGCGAAGGTTATTGAAAAAGACAAGCTGATTGCCGACAAGAAAATTATAAAGAAATGAGCAAGAAATTGATTCCTGCCGGACTGGAAGGTAAAGCCCTTTTTAATTACCTGGTAAAAAACGAGGGTTTAATATTCCACGCAAAAAAGAGCACTGTTAAAAAGGCTGATGCTGTTTATGCGCCGCCTCTTTATATTAATGCAAAGGGTGAACTGGCGACGAAAGCGGAGTCGGGTGACGCACAAATTGATCCTACAAAGCTACAGGTCACTGTGGTAATAAATACCACCAACTGGCTCGATAGTCATCAGGATGTACATATACCAGGCATCTGGAAAAAAAGTCTTGCCGATAATAAAAAAACCGGCTTCTATCTTTTGCAAAGTCACGAATATGATTTTCCATATGTTATCGCCGATGGTTGTGATGGATTTACTAAAAATCTCTCGTGGAAGGACCTCAACCAAGATATACCCGGTGTAACCGAGGCGCTCATTTTCAAAGGTATTGTTGATGAAGGACGTAATGAGTATATGTATGGCCAGTATCAAAAAAAGTATGTCAAGAATCACAGCGTTGGCATGCGGTACATAAAGATGTGCACATGCATTAATGACGATGATTACCCGGTTCAAAAGGAGAACTGGGATAAATATATTGAGATGGTTGCTAACCGTGATGAGGCTGAAGCTGATGGTTATTTCTGGGCAATACTTGAAGCCCAGGTGATCGAAGGAAGCGCGGTATTGTTCGGCAGCAACTGCATGACACCCACCTTAGAAACTTCCCTGCTGGGCACTAAGTCGGAGCCGCCAATTGGCACTTCGGACGAGCCGCCATTAACGCTGGATGATATACGAAAAACAAAATTCATTTAACATTTAAAAAGGAATTTATGCCTTTAACTAAAGAAGAATTGCAGGCGGTACAGGAAACCGTTGGTGCTCAGGCAAAGGAAGCTATTAAAACAGAGCTCGATGCCTATGAGGCCAAAGTAAAGAAAGTGGCAGAAGAAGCTGCTAAAAACAATGGCGGTGTTTCAAAAGAAACATTTGATGCTTACAAAGAAGCATCAGATACCGCACTTGCAGCAGTGAAAGCCATCGCTGAAAAGCAGGGAACTACTCTCACTGAATTGGCGCTGAAAATTGAGACAGGCGACGCTCCCGTTAAATCTATTGCGGAAGTACTTAAAGGAGACGAGGAAGAATTGCGCAAGTTATATACCCAGCGCACCGGCCAGAAAACCTATATGGTGACCATGAATAAAAATGGTGCCATGGCTATGAAACCATTTGACGAGACTAAAACAGCCGGTCCCAACGCCTCTATTTCAGGCATCAATGGTGGAACCGCTGCTTCGATCTCTCAAAGCCTTGATGCTGCCACATTGTTGCGCGTAGGAGCCGGATCACCAATTTACGGGCAGTACCGTAACACGCCATGGATCTTTGATCTATGCAATACAGTGAATGGCTCTTTCGATAGCAGCCGACCTTTCGCAATATGGTTTGATGAGCAGCCAAAAACTGGTGCATCAGCTACGACCGCAGAGGGATCAACTAAGCCAACTACACAGTATCTCTACCAATTAAATAGCGCATCGTATAAAAAGGAAGCTACCCTGGTAGGCTTCACAAACGAATTCCAATTAGACTTCGCCCAGTTGGAAAGTGATATCATGGATAAATCGCGCATTGACGTTATCAATCGCGTGAATTCTGCCATTCTTCCCAATATCATCGCTGCTGCTACTGCTTATAATACAGCAGCTTCATTCCAGGCGGGCGGTGGTTCCGTTGCAAGTGCCAATGACTTTGACGCGATCGCTGCAATGGCAGCCCAAGTTGATAACGCAACGTTTGGAAGTGCCCGGGCAAATGCTGCTGTAATGTCCACATTTAAAAAGTATCGTATGGGCATTACGAAGAATACGCAAGGCTCTTACCTCAATCCTCCTGATGTTCTGGCCGGACTGGGCTTTGTCGGCAATCCTGCAATGGCTGCCGATGATATTCTGGTTGGTGATCTGAAGCAATATCAGATCCTTCTGCGTGGTGGTCTGATCGTACGTGTAGGCTACAATGGTACTGACTTCGCTCAGAACATGTATTCAGTAGTGCTCGAGCAATTCTACTTTGATTACATCAGTTCCATCCGCAAAGTGGCCATTGTAAAAGGTCCTGATTTCGCAACTGTGAAAACTGCTATTGCAGCATAATGCTTTAGCAGGGTTCTATATTCTATCAATTTAAAACGAAGCTCATGCAAGACGGACCTACAATAAGCAATTTGCCACAGGGACATAATTTGACGACATCGAGAGTTGAAATCAATATGCCTGCTTATAACGTTTCCTCAGACACATCGCTGGTCAAAGTGCTGATCAAATATCCCATTGACTGGAAGAAAGATAAATTCTTCAAGGATGGGGATATTAAAGAAGTCAGCCCGGAAACGGCAGCTACGTTCATGGAAATCGGTATTGCCACATTGTTTAATCCTGATGCGCCGGTTACTCAAGAGGCCAACGGCTCTCAGGAACAAGTCAATGTTACACTGGCAGACCCTTCCGTGCTCGATAGTCCTGTAAAAGGCTATGAGAATACGGAAGAACAAGCCACTGCCGTAACTGTAGCTCCAACAGAAACGGAAACTCCAACTGAAGCAGAAACATCAACCGAAACAAAGAAAGGCGCTAAGAAAACCGCTGGCAAATAATGCTTATTGACAAATCATATTTCGTTGGTGATCTCGATATACCGAATACGGGGGATTTACCGGTATCTGAACGACTAACCTGGTTCATTCAAAAGTATGAGCCGATGTTTCTCGAAAAGCTGCTGGGTTATCCCCTGTATAAGGCATTCATTGCCGGGCTAAATGTTACGCCTCCTGCAACGCCTGATCAGCGTTTTATTGATATCCTCTATGGCAAAGAGTACACTGACCTCAACGGCCTACTTCGCAAGTGGAAAGGCCTTATCGTTACAGATAGTCCTACACTGAATTTGGCCGGCGGCTATGTATATCGCAAAGCCGAGTATATCACGATTGGCGTTACGCCGGGAACTGTTGTTGGAAGTATCACGGAAACATTCGATGGAACGAATGGTAGTTCCGACTGGCGCGGCTGGGTACCAATTATCACTCGAATAGGAGTGATGAAGCCTGATGTTGATTACTCATGGAACCCAACTACCGGCGTTTTAACCCTGCTGAAGTCCGGTGATATGTTCGGTAATCTGGAATACTTCTTCGTGCAATTTGAGTTGCGCAATAACAGCGATGTTAATGCGCCCACATTCACGACGAATCAAAGCCCAATTGCTAAGTATATCTACTATTGGTATGTGCGTGATGCCGCCACTCAGAACACTGGTATCGGCCAGGTGATCACCAATGCGGAGAACGCAACGAATGTATCACCGCGCAGGAAGCTGGCAACCGTCTGGAATGCTATGCACTACTGGTGTGTTGACTTCATCAATTTTATGGAAGCCATGCGTCAGCAAAGTCCATCAACATATCCTGAATGGCAGTGGGATCAACCTGGAAATGTGATTTGTGAGTTCGGTTTTGCAAACCCATTTTTTTAACGTTCAAAAACATCATTTAAAGAATATGAAAAAGTTTTTAGTATTCCTTTTGCCGGTAGTGTTGGCCATAATCGCGCCGCCTACTCAGGCACAGACAATCGGCCTGGTCAGCACGACCAATAGCCTTAAACTGGATACGGTAAGCAATACGGGAGTTCGCGTAATGCAAACTCAGCTTACCGGTAATAAAGCAACGGTAACCATCCAGGTGGATGTAACAAAAATCAGCGGAACATTAGGGGGGACTATTATTCCTGTCGCTTCAAACGACGGCGTTAAATGGTACGCCGCCGGGTCGGGCACTTTTACCGTTACGGATGTCGCAAGCCAGGGCGTGAACTTCTCACCTCCATTGGGTTTCGGTTACTACGGGGTGCAATGGACCGGTACCGGCACTATGTCGGGGTCAATTAAAGCAACCTTACTCGCAAGAACACCTTATCAGTAAAATATGAACCAGCCGCCCTTATACATAGTCGATATCATTGGAGAGGTAGTAAAAGCCGCCGATGCGGTTTTGTACCCTATACTGAATAAGCATATCCTCTATGAATATGGGCGGTCAATTCAGATTCTAAGGCAGCTACAGCAATTGAATCAAAGCATCACGCAGAAGGAAAACAAATACCCGTTGTTTGCGCTATTTCAACCGTTTCCGGAAGATGACAGCCCATACTATGCGACGGTGAAGTTTCCCAAGATATCTATTGCCGCACTTACGCAGAATACTGATTCGGTTGCAACGCGGTATGCGAAGACTTTCAAACCGGTATTATATCCGATTTATCAAGAATTTTTACGCCAGCTGTGCCGGCACCCGAATATCGTGGCAAATGATCCTGCTGCCATTCCACACAAACATTGGGATGTGCCCGGAAGTGATCAGGCATCTGAGCAGGTTAAGGGAGCAAACTTCAATGATATAGTTGATGCTATTATCATTCAGGACCTGCAGCTGACTTTCAAGCAAGTAAAAAAATGTTAATCATTTAAAATCAAATTCAATGGGCGCACTTATAAAAGCCTGCCAGAAATCTGGCAGCATTAAGAATACCAGAAGCGAATGCCATGAATCGATGGGGCCTACGGTCCTGTTAATTGCGGTTCCACCTAATGCAACGTGGACCAAAACCGAAATGGCCGATTTCAAAACCTATTTAACAACACAGATTCACGCTGCAAAGGCATCGAGATTTTATCCTTTGTTTGGGCCTGATGTTCCTATCAGAAAGATCACGCCAAGCAAAGAGTCAGATGTCATTCCTGTTCAGGAAGATGGCACGCCGATCTTTGTTCGTTACGGCTCTATCACCCGTGTATTCGGGACAACCGAAGGAGGTTTGTGCTTCGCAGAGGCATTGATGTCGCTGAACAAAGCAGGATACAACATCATTGAGGTGGACAATGCTGATCAGGTGTTATTCAGAGATAATGGCGATGGTACGTTCAGCGCGTTGAAAACAACTTTCATGTACAGTCCTTCGCCTGATGTAGCCGATCTGAAGAATCCTGGCTATACCTACTTCCAGATTTCTTACAGACCTGAGGAGTACGTTAAATACGGAACTATTTGGCAGGATGATTCAGGCATTGTAAATCTGGTCGGTTTATTGGATGCTGCCGTTACTGATGCAACCGGATCTACGACTACCAAGTTGAAGGTAGGGGTAGAAACTGTGTGCGGATTAACTGATTTGGTTGCTACGTCTCTTGCAACGCCGCTTGCAACGGTTTCCAACTTCATCGTAAAACTGAAAAGCACCGGCGCAGTACAGACAATTACTGCTGCTGCAGTCAATAGTGGTCATATCGAATTGACCGGAACGTTCACCAGCGGAGCCATATATACTGTGGCTTTGGCAGCCCCGTCAGTATTGCTGACCAATAACGTTCCAGGTTATGAGGGTTTGGTAAGCGTAGATATTACAATTCCATAATCCTTGAATAATCATCAGGACGTTAACCATTAGACCGATCCTTTACTATTCATTCATTTTAAATTGACAAGCATGAATAAGCGAATAAGCGGGGTTGATGTCAACCTCGATGCTTTCAAAGATGTCAAGTCTGCCGCCGAATTAAGAAAGGAGCCCGGTAGAATATTCGGCCACCTTTCGTCATCTGAGGAAAGTGCCGCCTATGATGAACTGGCTGCAGCTCTTGGCCTTACAAAAGCTCCTGCAAGCCTGCCGGCTGCATCTAACAATCCTTAATACACAAAAGGCGGTGTCAGCGCCGACGATGCCGCCTTTTAAAATCTTTCCCGCATGCTCGATGACTTCAGAAATAGAATTGCAGCCCTCCAGACTTTCGACTTCGGTCGAGAGCTTGAAACAATTGTCGAGCAAAACGCAAATAAGATACCGGACCTGTTAGCTCAACAGCTGGCAGCTGGTAAGGATGGCAATAATGAACCAGTTACGCTCCACGGTGAAGCGCAATACAGCCCTTTTACAATCCGCTATAAACAGGAAGTCGGTCAAGGCCTTGGTGCAGTAACTGATCGTGTGACCAATTACATGACTGGTGCCTTTTACCAGAATATGAATACTACTGTAGAGAATAACGCCTTTGAAACGATCAGTGACGTGCCCTATTTCGATGATATCATTGAGCGAAGCGGCAGTGTGATTATGGAACTCGATGAGAGCAGTCGGATTGAATTTGCGGAGAATATTACGCTACCGGCAATTAAAGAGTCTTTGAAAACCAAAACAGGCCTTGTTATTACATGACCATTCCTGAAAATATTATCCAATGCGCTGCGGACTGCAATAAAAAGCAGTTTATGCAGTGTGCTTTTCAGCAAAAGTTCAAATGCCTGCTAATTACTGGAGAGGCAACCGACGAGCAAATGCGAATAGCGTTTGAGCTTATATATGCCGAATACGTTGATCTGGCCGGCCTGTATCAGACGCGGGAATTTGAAATGTCAGCATATATCGATTCGCTGGAAAAACGCATTTCATCGGTTAAGCGGTTTGTAGAATTACAACGATTGTTCCTAAAAGAATTTGATGTTCCCTTTTTACCTGGTTTTGGTATAGTTAAAAAGTATGGACACCGGTTATACTGGGATTTCAATTATCCTGACAAAGATGCCTTCCTGAAGAAGCTCCAGCAAATAGAAGGGGCTGAAGTGCGGTATCAGGCCGAATTGAATAAAAAAGTGAATGAGCTTGTTGAGTTTCGAAAGAAACGAGTAAAAAAAGAATTCACGCTACTCGAAAGCAGGAAGCAATTTATTACCAGCATGAATAGGCTTCAACAAAATAAATATGTAATTGATGATAAAACATCAATGGAAGAAATTGGCCTGATGATCAAAGATTACAAGGATATGGCCGCCGAAGCTGATATGGAAAAATCTATTCGTCGCAATAAACGATAAATATGGCTGCACAGAATACAATAGAATTGGGATTTAATGTTGAAGAACTCACTGCTGAGAAAAAAGTGGTGTTAGATCTTCTCACGGACCTGTTTCAGCAGCTTGAAAAATATGACGGTACCCGATTCAATCCCCTAGGCAATGGTGGTTTGACTGAGCTTAAAAAGTCACTCGTTGATGGCGCCGCTGCCATGCAGGAATTTTTGCAAAAAGCTGAAAATTATAATAAGGTCGTTACTGAGCAGTATCAGAAGCAGCAGCAGGTAAAGAAAACTACTGACGAACTTACCAATGCTAATAAACAAGGACAGGATGCGCAGACAGCACTAAACAAAGAAGTCGAGAAGGGAAACTTTCTTCAATCTGAACAAGCGAAGCAAATCGCTATTCAAAAAGAACTTAATAAGGATCGTCAGAAGCAAATCAATGCAGAGGCTCGTGAGGCAGCGGGGTTGAATGATGCTTACAAAAAGTTGGAACTACAATATATCGCTGCTGCAAAGGAGGCAAAGAATCTTGCAGCCACCCCTGGCACACCGAAAGAAGCGATCGATGAAGCCAATGCAAAGGCCAAGGCTCTCTCTGACGAATTAAAAAGCATCGACGCTGCCGTAGGACAACACCAACGAAATGTCGGTAATTATACTGGTGCATTACAAATATTAGAAACCGAACTAACGCGAGTAAGAGAAGAGATCGCCAAAACTAAAGCTGCTCAAACAAATTTAATTGCTGCCGGTCCTTCAATTCCATCAGCCAACCAGAATAGAGTAGCTGTTGGTAGTGCGAGAGGTCCACAGGAAGGGGACATTCAGGCCGTGGCAAATTACAATGCTCAGTTGCAAAAGACAAGCGCGACAGTTGCTGATTTAGAACGACAGGAGCAATTATTGAATACAATTGTACAAGGCCAGCAAAGGGGATTCGGTTCATTAGTGGCAGAGATAAGAGGTACAGAACGGGCACTATTCACCATGCAGGAAGCTGGCTTGCAGAATACAGAAGCGTTCAAAGCGATGCAGGAAAAGCTTGCCGACGTAAAAAGAGATTTGAAGGAATTCAGAGATACACAAAAGCTTTTATCTGCTGAAATGCCGGGTGTAGCAGCGATGACACTCGCGGTCAAAGGTTTGGCCGGCGCATATGCAATTGGAGCTGGTGCAGCTTCATTGCTCGCTAATGGCGACGAGAAGGTTGAAAAAGAATTAAACAAGCTCGTTGCCGTCATGACTGTGTTGCAAGGATTGCAGGAAGTTCATGAATTGCTTGAAAAAAAGGGCACCGTTGCAAAAATTGCCGATGCATCGGCCACAAAGCTATTAAACACGGCGAAGGAAATTGAAATCAGATTATTCGGCCAGTCTACCAAAGCGGCTATAGCGGAAACAGAAGCGAAAGTTATTAATACAGAGGCACAGGAAGCGAACGCTGGCGCACAGGAGGCCAGCGCCGCAGGTGCCGAGGTGAATACTTTAGCAATGGAAGAAACTACAGTTGCGACAGAAGAAGCAACTGTAGCTACCTATAGTTTTACAACTGCATTGATATCTACCGGTATCGGAGCCATCTTGATCGGTATAATCTACGGCGTTACCAAGCTTGTAGGGGCTATTGATGATTGGATAACAGCGGATGAGAGAGCGGAAGAGGCTCAGAAATCAATTATTGAAACGACCGAGCAACTCATCGAAACCACCAAGGAACTGGATGAGGCTTATCGTTATTTCGGGAAAGAACGAATTGAGAATCTACAAAAGCAGGCCGATCTGCAAAAGAGCGCGGGTGTGAATGAATTTATTGCCTTGAATAATGAAAAGGCTATTATTGAAGAACGTCTTAGTCAGGCGAAAAAGTTGATCGACCAGAAAAAAATTGATCAAAATACTGTTGACGAGCTTCATCAGAGAGAAATCGACGGTCTTGAAATTATTAAGGGTTATCAAGAGACTCTTGCCCAGGCTCAGGCGGATTACGCCAAGGACGATTCCGGTGAGAATAAGGCACGAATTGAACGACTTAAAGAGGTTATAGATGGAGAGAAGAACAGAACAAAGGTCGTGACAGAAGAATATAACATTCAGTTCAACGCTCTTAAGGAAAAACGAGATGCAGAAAAGGATTTGGAAGATAATCGCATTAAAACTGCTAAAGCTGCATTTGATGAGTTGGCAAAGATCACTGCAGATATCGCCCGACGCAGGTATGACATCATCAAAGATGGCAATGATCGAATTCTGAATCTTGATAAAAGTACCGAAGACGAACGTTTCGCTGCCCTTGCCTCCAATTATCAGGCAGAAGCTTCCCTCAATAATTCACAGGTGGAAGCTGTTCGTAAACAGCTCGCTGCAAAGTATATCACGGAAGCAGATGCTGGCAACCAGCTGGCGAACTTGCGTAGTGATCTCAATATTAAGTATAAAAAGTATCTCGATGATCAGGAGAAGCTTCGAATTGAATATGGTGATCGGGAACTGAACGCGCAGAACTCCATCAGCAAGAGCCGCAACGAGTCAGATGCGGCCGTACAGGAGGCGATAACGAAGGATGTACAGAGAGATTTACAGGACCGGTTAGATGCTCTGAAAAAAAATATTGACGACAAGACAAAGGTTATTATCGATGACTATAACCTTCAGGTACGGCTGGCTCGTGAGCATGGAAAAACCGAAACAGAGATTCAGGCACTCGCGGAAGAAAGGGATAAGAATCTTGCAGCGCTAACTGCTGCAACTCAAAAGGAGATCTATGATACAGTTATATCCTATGGTGAAAAAAGGATTAAGGCCATCCAGGATGAGAACAAGGCAGTCAGTAATGCGAACCAAGTTTCGTCTGACTATAATAAAGAGACAGATAAGCTGAATCAGGCATTGATAGATCGGAAGATTTCTTACGACAAATATCTGGCAGATAAGAAAAAGCTTGATGAAAAATATGCTATCGAAAAGGATAAGGCGGATATAAAGGACGATGAAGCTGCACTGCAACGCCTTCAGGATTATTTACAAAAGGAGCTTAACCTGAAGATTTTCTTTGCTGAGAAAGAATTAGAAGCCGCAAAAAAGACCGGTAATGAGAAAGAAATAGCGGATGCGCAAGCGCAGCTCAATGCCCTGTTAGACCTCAAAAGAAAAGAGGCAGCCGAAGAAGTCGCTATTACCGCAAAGCTCGAAAAGGATAAAACTAAACTCCATGCCGATCAGGTAAAGCCACAGGAAGAAATTGATGCCTTATTAAATGATCGAAAGAAACAAATTGAACAGCAATCTTACGAGTTATCGAAAAATCTTATCGACGCTTCTTTTGAAAACCGCATCAATAAAATTCAACAACAGATCGATAAAACCAATGAACAGGCTCAGGCAGAAGTCGATGCGGTAACAAGATCTTCTTTGGCGCAGCAGGATAAAGAAGCTGAGTTAGTAATTATCCAGGCTAACCAAAAAGCCCGAAATACTCAACTTCAGAAAGAACAAAAAGCAGAAAAAGTAAAAGAGGCCAAATTTGATAGGGATGTAGCTCTTGCTGAGGTTGCATGGTCTACTGCCCAAGCAGTAATGAAAGATACTAAAAATGTTCCTTGGCCATACGATATTGAAGTTGCTGCAGCTGATATTGCATTAGGTGCAATACAAGCTGCAGCCATCCTCGCCAAACCTATCCCCACGTACGGCGAAGGCGTCGGTATTCCTGGTAAAGGTCGTCACCCCGGTGGTCTTGGATGGGTAGGCGAACTATATGAACCCGAATTGGTAAAGATGCCCGGCCAAAAACCATTCATTACGGATAAGCCTTTATTGCTGGATATGCCAGCAGATACTATTGTATCCCCTCTCAATGCTGATGACATCGTTTGGGACCTTGGTTGGGCGGGCATGATGTACGGCAATGCTTTAATCAATAACAGAGCCGAGATGCAGGATAGAGTAGTGGAGGCAATCAACGCCCAGACCGCCCAGATGAAGCGTGCATATGCACAGCAGTCTCGGAAGATTCAGAACATCGTTAATGTACATATAGATGCTGATTGGAGCAATTACGTAAATAAAAAAATCATCGGTAAAGCATGATAGCAAAGCGCAAATTGATGTTTCTGCTGGCCGATGAAAACGGCCTGATTTATTATAAGGAAAATGGGGTCATTAAAAAGAGCGCATTGAAAAAGTGGGTAAAGAAAAATCCTAATGGCTGGAAAGATATTACCCTACAGTGGGCAACGAATGAAAAATATTTCAGCACGATCCGTGCTTTCTCTACTGCTTTGCGATTTGTTGAGGACGGTAAAGATATCATCCTTGACCGGCTTATAAATGGTAAGGGTACGGAAGAAATACTATATCTGATCATTCTTCGACAGGATCCGTCAGGAGGTCTCAACTATTATAAGTTTGAATACAAAAGCCGCATCGATCTGAGTAAAGCTGAACCCGCTGTCAGAACCGGTTTGAGCGTGAACTTGCTGCAGGACGATGTATTCTCTATCGTTCAGGCCAATGAATCCGCCAAATACTCCATTCCATGTAATTCCAGCAATCCTGCAGCTATTAAGGTCCTTTTCGACGGCGTATTGATGCAGGATAAGCTGAATTACGAGACGATAAATACGGAGCTTCGACTCACATCGTCCCCAAATTTTTATTTCGCTATCCCATTGGTCTTTCTGAATAACGAAGGCGATAATGTCGGCACTGTATTCAATAGTCAGAACTACGATAATTTTTCGAACCCGAATACATATGTTGCTGATAGCGGGAATTTAAACTGTTTAGTTTATTTTGCCGCGAAGACAGTTGTAACGATAAAGGGCACTTTTGTTTTCACCTGGGACACCGATACGCAACCCGGTGGTGATGTGACGCTGTTCTTTATGACCAGCAGTCAGACGTTACCCGTTCCTCGCTCACAAATAGTTTTCACCAATACCACCATTACCGGCAATCCGCATTTTGATCTGATATATGGCAAGACTTATAGTGTCGATATAAATCTCAGTATAACGCTGAACCCAGGTGAGCGGCTTTTCTTCCTTGCCGACCTGGTTGATAACGTTGCGCGCCATTTCAGGATTAAACCGCAGCCAACAATAATTTCGGCTTTATTTTCAACCAAGGCATCATCATCAATAGCATACGCCCTGCGTCCTTTGGATTTACTGCAGCAGCTCGTATCCAAGATCACGAACGGGAAATATACGGCCAATAGCAAGTTCTTTACAAACAATAACCGAAAAGTGGCCCTTAGTGGGAGTTCTCTTCGAGGTTTCGCGGATGCCCAAATTCAAACTTCATTCGCTGATTTTTTTCAGTCTTATACCTCGGCTTATAATTTTGGCGTAACTGTACGCAATGGAGTATTGTGGATCGAACCTATCGAAGATATCTACAATAGTAACCGCGAATTGTTAAACCTCGGCGAAGCCAGTGATTATAAGCTTACGGTGGCCCAACAATATATTTACACCTCAGCGAAGTTTGGCTACCAAAAACAGAATTATAACAAACGCAATGGACGTTATGAGTTCAACTGTACGCACGATTATAAGTTTCCGATCTATACGGTATTGAATCAGCTGAACAGGGTTTCCGTATACCATGCGGCGCCTTTCATTATGGAGTTCATAAGGATGGACCTGCAAAACCTTAATTCAACGGATGATAAAGGGGATAACGAAGTATTTACCGCCATGATCTCGGATTCTGTTGGTCAGACGGATGGCAGTGTAAGTACAGCCATTTCGTTTAACGTTGAAACCAGAACGATCGCGACTCCTATCATTCAAACGCCTTATTCAGGAGTGACGGTCTATAATACTCAACCTACAATTACTGGTATTGCGCAGGCTTTTATGACGATCACAGTGTATGTGGATGGTACCATTGACGGCACCACAACCTCCGATGGCAATGGCAAATGGACTTACCAGGTGCAGCGTATTTTGCAAAGCCTCTCCCTGAATTACAATGGTATTCATAGAATTGAAGCTGCAGCTTCCACTGATCCATCCAATAGCAGCGGTTTCAGTAAGTTACTTAGCATAACAGTTAATACACAGACGGATTCATCTTTCATTATTACCGGCCCAACAAATAACGATACCCTTTATAATAATCTGCCATTCATTTCCGGCAACGCACCTGCAGGTAAGGTTATTTCAATTGCTATTGATGGAGTTAATGTTGCCAGCGTAACAACCAATACATCTAGCTTATGGGGTTATCAGGTAACCGCAGCCTTATCGGACGGTATACATACAATTACTGCCACAACTTCCGGACTTCCTGATGCGCCACCTGTAACGATTACCGTGAATAAGAATGTGAGTTCGCCGCTCATTACGTCCGTTGTATATGGTGATGTGTTGTTCACAAATCAGCCTACCATAAAAGGCGTTGCGCAGGCTGGCGCCACGGTAACTCTTTACCTGGATGGCGGCGGGGGGGCTTCCGGCGGTCCATTGGGCACAACTACAGCAGATGCAAACGGAGATTGGAGCTTCCAGATTACAAGCGTTGTGGATTCTTCCGGTTTTACGACCGATTATATCCCTGATGGTGAGCATATCCTCAGTACAACACCAACGCCGGTAAGTGTTGCAGCGGCTATTACTGGTTATCGGTTGATGCGCGGCTCCAACAAAGGGCCGGTGATGGATTATGACGTGATCAAATTGGATGACGAGTATATTCCGCCCGGAATAGATCCTTCGTCTTTACCGCCAACGCTGGGGCAGTTCCTGCATCCAGAAACGCTCTTCAATATCGAGGAAACAACGCCTTTGCGGATGCTACGTGCTCACGATAATCTGCTAAAAAGCTTTCTTATTCAGCAATCCGATTCAGCCGTAACGTTCAATGGCGCCGAATTGAATGCCAACCTGGTCACAAAAAAGAATGGTATAATCTTCAATGAAGGTGCAGATGTGAATACGAGCGATATAAAGAACAACCTTTTCATTCCATTCTTTCTGAACTTAAAAGCAAAAGTGCCTTTTACGTTTAACGAGATCATGACCGGCATTGAAAATGATGGCTACATAACAGTGTATTGTAAAGGCATACCGATCTATTGTTTACCGGTTGGTACGATGAGCATGAAGCTGGCGACTAACGAAGCTCAAACATGGAAACTCCTTATCAGCGGCAAAACCCCTTTTGATTCTCTTATAAAAATATTCAGCGATGTCGTCACTATAAATATTGGCAAGAATATGATTTATATATCCGATAAAAATCCGCTGCATTTCGTGAAGTACAACTTCACGCCGCCTGCCGGATATCACTTTGCCGACATCTATGATGATTGGCAAAAGAATCGTTTTACGCGCTGGGCAGTTCAACCTGACTATGCGCAGCCAGTTCAAAAAGGTGATCCATTGCCTGTACAGTTCCCTTCGAACGGTGCGACAGGCCTTCAGTTACTGATGGTAAGCTGCACTACAGGCAACGTGATTGATACTATTCCTTTCAATACGGTGCCCGGACTTGTGGCCCCCCTTCCGATTGTAGTGCAGGAATGCGCGATAAATACAAATGCATACCCAGAGGATCAGTACTGGTTTGCCGTTTCGGCTTCAGGAACCATCGTAGCCATCTGCGAGAAAATTGATCTTCGTGCTGACTGGCCAGATACATTGAAGATAGAATATGGAGGCTCGGCTGATCAGATTGATTACTATTTCTCTACAGGTATTCAACCAATGATCAGGGTGCAGGGAGAGTTATTGAAATGGCGGCAGGAATCTGAAGTTGATATATATGAGGATGAGGAAGGTGACTATGAAATGACGCGTGGCATCCCGATCGATGTTCGCGATATTCAATTTGGCGATCAACATAGTCTAATATCTGATTGGATGGCCCGAAAACTAAATTCAATTACGCTGCTTTCTAACTGGAGAGTGGAAGGAACGCAGTATACACGCTATAGTGATAGTAAATGGAATGTCGAGGATTTTGGTGTTGGCATCCCTGAAGTGATGGTAAAGATGGCAATAACGCGTGCTCAGCACCAGTCTGGTGTTGAAATTTCAACGCCTGACGACACGGGTGTACATACTACGGCCTATGTACTCGATGCGACCGCCTTTGGACAGAATGCCGGTGTTATTAATGTAACAGCAGAACCAGAATAATATGGAAACAGTTGCTTTAAATGTATATACACAGAGTTATCCTACGATAACCAATAATATTGAGATGAGGATCTATGCGCAAAGCGATCCACTCGCTGTCGTTGCGTATTTGAATTATGCGGCTCCTCATGGTTTAAGAACGTGGAGTTTCCCGGGATTACCGCGGACGAATTATTTGTTTCGCATTTTTGAAATGAGCGGAGGCAGTATTGTGCGTCAGCTGGGTGATGATATGGATGTAGTGCCTGGCTCGAACAGCGGCGTAAATTTTCGTGCAACTGAACAAATAGAAGCTGATGTAACTATAGGCCTCACCAATGGAACAAATACGTTCACATTCAATGGAACAGCGGGCACCGAAGATTGGCGGGGTTGGGATATTGCCACTATCGATCGGATAGGTACCGGTCCAATGAAAAAGAACATTGATTTCACGTGGAATAAAACAACTGGTGTTTTTAACTTGGTGACCCCCGGTGACATTTTCGCACAAAACGAATGGTTCAATGTAGAGTTCGAAGCACAAACCAGTACTCCGACAGATTCGGTGCCAGTCTCTTTTCCTCTATTCACTTCAGCTAAATTGATAACAGCAGACTATTCAATCAACGCAGGTGATTTTGGCGGTCTCTTAATAATTGATCCACCAAGCAACTATCTTGAACTTACGCTCCCTGATATTGCCACCGTCGTAGCCCTTCGGCCCGTTACGATCGAAATGCGGCGAACATCAACTAATAAATGCTGTAAAATTCTATGTCAATCAGGTCAGACTATAGATTGGCTTCAAGGCGCCCGCGATAGTCTTTACATATGTCCGAACGAAACTATCAAGATATATAAGTTCATTGACACAACAGATCCTTTGAGCCCTGTGAGCATGTGGCGAACGGTAGATGCAATCGGTAACTTTTTAACCGTCGGACATCAGTTTGGCGATGACAATCTGCCTGCTAATATGTTTAATGCGATACAATTTGACGGCACCGTTTGTGACGTGTTCCAATTTGCAAGACTTTACAATGATCATGTATTGAAACTTTCGGGTCAGTTGGTAAACTATGATGATTGGGCATTGGGTAATACAAATAAATACTGCTTTTCCTTAGCAAACTCTTCAAACCCGGCCAACGCAAATAAATTCTTTGTTCCAGATCGCAGAAATATTTCAGAAAAAATCACTGATGGTATACGATCGCCGGGTTCATTTCAAGATGAGGAAGTTGGTCCTTTTACACTTATCATTCAGGGTGAAGTAATTAAAAAAAGCGGCACCAATAATTCAGTGGTTACACTGGGAGCGCCAACTTCATCTGTTGCCGGGGCG
>Ga0068856_100001838_pt1 | contig 22215 bp, 20 predicted proteins | sample KBSCornC62_FD_66595 | JGI IMG/M metagenome (GOLD analysis project Ga0068856, IMG submission 66595) | Corn rhizosphere microbial communities from Kellogg Biological Station, Michigan, USA - KBS Corn C6-2 | ecosystem: Host-associated > Plants > Roots > Rhizosphere > Soil ... | reverse complement strand
ATCCACGCAGAACTAACCTCAAGGAAGTTAAGAATACGCTGCGCCTCAGTGTTGACGGGGTAAATTCGATTGATGAGGCGGTGGAGTTGTTAGGTGAGATTGCAGAGGCGGTACGTGTCTGATGGCTTTTTATCAATCCTTTATTATTGATTCTTTATACCAAATTTCTCTGTGATAAGATTCCCAACCCTTGTATTTCGTATTCCACCCACTTATTTCGCTTAACGGCAGAATAATTTTTGTTCTATACGGTATGCCGTAAATTTTTGTTGGTATCCATTCATTACTTTTTTCAAGGGCAGAGAATACGGCTTCTTTCAATTGCGAGTTTACATCCTCGCTAACACCAAATTGAGATAATTTCCCATCCCGCTCCACTACAAATGACACGTGCATTGTATCGATTAACATTTTTTTCCCATTAATATCTCTTGGTAATTTTACTCGATTTCGTAAGATTTCAAGGAAGACAAGTGGTCCGCTTTTATAGGTGGCACGTTCAAATTCATTTTGAAATGGGTATGGATTACCATTTTTATCAAAACCTTCAGACGACACCAGCTTTCCTTTTTTATATCTATATGCAAACTTGATGGTATCGGGAAAATAGACTATGCCACGCCATTCTCCATCCATGTACCCGTCTGTTACCTGTCCTTCCATATTAACCGTGGTGTAGGACTTATCATATACTATCCATTTTCCGTTACCCGCTATACATATCTCATTTCCATCCTTATCATAACACTCCCAGTTTGTAACTTGGGTATTGCCTAACTGGTTTATAACCCTATGTTTTATACCGCAATAAACCTTGCCTGAGGGGTAAAACAAATATTCTAATCCGTCTTTAAATCCATGTTTATAATGAGTTATAGACATTTTTTTTCCGGTAGGATAATAAGAGACACACTCGCCATCAAACATTATAACTCCGCTGGTAGCATTGAATGCATTAGTTCCTTCATAGGTTTTTCCAATTAGCTTTATTTTACCATCCTTATAAAATTCCTGGATATTGTGCCTATTATCTCCTGAATCGGGCGGCAATACTAATCGAAAAAAATCCGCTTCGTCCATTGATCTCACGCTGGCTGTCACACCGTCAGTGACTTTAAAATACAAAATAGTTGTATCCGCGTTTTCGGCCATCGCTGTACGCGCAATGGCTCCTAAAAAAATAACAAGGCAAAATAGGGGTTTGAACATAAAGTCTAGGTTGAAATTTCTATCCGTTAAATATAAGATTATCCAAATAAATTTCAACTACCTGTTTTGTTGATTATTACGATCTAAATCTTTACGTTCCGTGCAACAGAAAAGATCGTTCCAGAAACTAATTTATCGAAGTGATCCGATCACCAATTATTTGGGCTGTTTTAACCAGGTTTGCTTTGGTATTTTTCATCGCAACAGCGATGTCAACTGGTTCAGGGTTGATACAGATCAATTCATCAAAATAATCTTCCATTTCTTTATTGGGCTCAACTATGCCACCCAGGCCAATAACCGGAATACCTTTGGCCTTAGCTCTCACGGCAACACCGAATGGTCCTTTCCCTTGCAGTGTTTGGCTGTCGATGCTACCCTCGCCTGTTATCACCAGGTCGGCACGATTCAGTGCTTTATCAAAATCTGTCAGCGTTAAAAAGTAATCGATGCCGTTTACCAGTTTGGCACCAAGCCATGCATACAGTCCGGCAGAGGCACCGCCAGCTGCTCCGCCATATTTGATCTCATCTATATTCTGGCCGGTTTGGGCCGAGGTTACGGCGACAAAATTCTCCAAAAACGTGTCCAGGAATTCCACGTCATCGGGAGAGGCGCCCTTTTGCGGACCGTAAACCGCGGCCGCGCCTTGAGGACCAAGCAGGTTGTTAGAGACGTCACACAGGATAACGATCTCCGTAACAGCGATTCGCTCATCTAAACCGGAAGTGTCGATCCGGTCCACCCCAATTAGTTCTCCGGGCATTACCCTCAACTGCTTTCCCTCAGCATCCAAAAAATTGATACCAACGGCATTCAAAATTCCACAACCGCCATCAACCGTTGCAGAGCCACCCATAGCAATGATGATACGGTTTGCACCCTTATTCAATGCCGCTTTAACCAATTCGCCTGTACCATAGGATGAGGCGATCATAGGATTACGCTCGTCTTTTGCCAGTAGTCTTAGCCCTGATGCGTCGGCCACTTCGATAATTGCCGTTTTTCCATCCTCTATCAACCCGAAAGAAGATGCGATCTTTCTGCCGATCGGGTCATGAACTTCTTGCTGAATCCGGATTCCCTTACATCTTTCAACGATGAGGCTTCCTGTCCCGTCGCCGCCATCAGCAATAGGGAAACATTCGGTGGTGCAATCCAGCCTGCTCTGCTTTAAGCCTTTTGCAATTGCATCAGCAACCCCGATCGCGTCGAGGCTATTCTTAAAAGCATTGGGTGCAATGAGGATGTGCATCTTACAATATTTTTGAAAGCAGGTAAACCACAGTAAAAGTAGTGAGCCCCATCAGGATACTGGCAACGGAATAAACCTTGAGCATCGTTTTCATTTCGAGGCCAGCAAATTTGCCGATCACCCAAAAATAGGCATCATTAGCATGTGATATCATCATCGATCCGGCGCCCATGGCCAGCACGCAAAGTAACCGCCCGTTTTCGCTGTCTAGTCCCAGCGTTGCGAGCAAGGGCAATACCAGTGACGAGGCCGTGATAATAGCTACAGTTGATGACCCCTGTGCTGTTTTTAATACCGATGTAAGCAGGAACGGAAAGAAAATGCCCATTCCGGCCAGTGCGGTCGAGTGGCTAAAATAATCGCCGAGTTTAGTTGCAGCCAGGATAGCGCCAAAGGCTCCGCCCATGCCGATGATCACCAATATGCCACCAGCCTTCTCAACACCTTCCTGCAGTAATTTGCTGACTTCTTTCTTCTGCCATAACCGTTTACAATAGAAGGTAAGCAAAACACCGATCAGCAAAGCCATCACCGGATCGCCCAAAACAGCAAAAACAGCTCGCCAGCCATGCGGCGTTTTACCGGCCTCGATCAAAAATGATCTTATCCCAAGCAGAATAACCGGCACAAAAACCGGAAGAATGGCTTTAAAAAGGGAAGGTTTTTCAGCTGATTCATTCTCTTCAATTCCGTCATCTTGTAAAACATCCGGCGCTTTCCTGCCCGCGTAGTTGGCCCATAAATTACCAACGATCATGGCCGGCAGCGCGACGAAGGCGCCAATCATGATCAGTTTTCCAAAATCGACACCTATCGTTACCGCAGCCGCCGAAGCGCCCGGATGAGGCGGCACAAGGCAATGTACCGAGTACAATCCTGTTGCCAGGGAAACCGACATAGTTGCGATAGAAATCCCGGTCCGCTTAGCCATGGACTTATTGAGGCCACTTAGCACGATAAAGCCTGAATCGCAAAATATTGGCAGTCCCACCACCAGGCCGGTAATACTCATCGCCAGAGGCGCAAGCCTGTTGCCCAATATTTTTAACAGAAAGGATGCCATAACGTTTGTGCTCCCAGTATATTCAAGCAGTACGCCTATCGTGGTGCCGAGCACAATGATTAACCCAAGCGATTTTAAAATTTTGCCGAAACCTTCTTCAACCGTAGTTAGCGTATTACTTAGCGACATACCAATACCTGTACCTACCAGCAAACAGGCGATAAACAATGCAAAAAACGCAGGCATCTTGAATTTGGTGGTCAGCAAAATAATAACCGCTACACCGGCAACCAGTAAGGTGAGGATATAAGGTAACGAGTGGGTCATCGGTTTATAATAAACTGATCCGAAGGCGGCAAATCACCGACAAGTTATCAAAAATTATTTTGTATATTTAGGTTTTACCAGTATAGGCCTAACCCCCGGTTGTGATGAGAAGCAAGGTATTTATATGGATTCTGTTTGCCCTTGTCCAAAGCCTCCCGGCTTTCTCACAAATGATTGTGCGGTATTCCGACACCGCCGACCAAAAACTCTATAGTTACGCTCTGCATACCCCTGTCAACATCTCTGAAGATATCGATAAACTGGTCGCCTACCTGCAGCAGCCAGCCACCTGTAAGAAGGATGTGGTCAAATCCTTTTCTTACTGGATCATGCAAAATATCAGCTATGATATTTCCGGCTTTATGAACAACGTGTACAACGGGAACGGCATAGCCGGTACTCTAACCAGTAAAAAAGGTGTTTGCCAGGACTACTCCGAGTTGTTTGAAGCCATGTGCGACCGGGCTGGCATTAAATGCTATACCATCATCGGCTATGCCAAGGTCCTCGATTATAAACCGGGAAGTAGGTTCGAAAGAACCAACCACTCATGGAATATGGTTGATCTTGATGGAAACTACTATCTTTTGGATATAACCTGGAGCAGCGGATATTTGGAATATGTAAATGAAACCTGGCGATATGTGATTAAACCAGACATTTCGCATCTTTTCCTGTCGCCCGAAATGTTTGTAGAGAAGCATTTACCGGCCGATCCGCAATGGCAATTGCTTGATCACCCGGTATCGATGGATGCCTTTCAACGATACAACAGCCATACCGATATGCTGAAGGAAAAATCGCGGTACTTCAATTTCGCCGACAGCATCAGGCTATATGATACCCTTGACAAGGAAGCACAGGATCTGAAAACTGCCGAAAATGCTCTCAAATTTTACCCCATACAAAGCGAATATGCTTATCACTATTACAACGAAGCCGTCACCTACTCCAACACGGCTATCGACCTATATAATGCCGCGGTGACCTCTTACAACAAATCAATCAATGACAATGGCGGTATCCCAACCTCAACAGGCGATTACAATAAGACGGTGGTCTCAGACGCGATCAACAATTACAACAAGGCCATCAAATTGCTCGACAAAATAAGAAGCTACGCCGATACCCAGATCAGCGCACCTAACCTGCTGCAAAAATGCGTCACCGGGCGAGACGCGTCCAATGAGTTGATGAGAACGTTACGTTAGTTACAGAGGTTAAAGATGTTATAAAAGTTAAAGTGGTTAACTTTTATAACTATTACAACCCTTTTAACTCCTCCTTCGATATATCCCCAGCAAATTCCGTCCTTCCTCGCGATAATCGAGGCCGTAGCCGACTACGAATTCGTTTTTGATCTCGAAGCCGACATATTTGAGCTCTTTAATATTAACCTCAACTGCTTCGGGTTTTAGGAGTAGAGTACAAACGGCAATCGAAGCCGGTTGGCGTACTTTTAGCTTTTCGATGAGGTAATGCATCGTATTGCCTGTGTCAACGATGTCTTCAACCAGGATAAGATCGCGGCCTTTGATATCGATGGTGAGATCGAAATCGTCGCGTATCTGGCGGGTGCTGGATGTGCCGCCAAAATAAGAGGCCAGTTTGACAAAGGTGACCTCGGTAGTCATTTCGATGCTTTTCACCAGGTCGGCGATAAATAGGAAGCTGCCTGTCAGAATTCCCACCATTACCGGCTTTCGATCCGCATAATCAGTCTCAATTTGTTTGGCTAGCTCTTTAACCCGGGTTTCAATTTGTGCGTAAGGGATCAGCAACTCAAATTCGAGGTCGCCTACAGGTATCTTCATGGGTTAAAGATAGCGCAATTTAGATGCGTCGGGTAATTAATTATCTTTCACAAAACGAAGGGAACAGGCATCGCCATCAACAAGATAGATGCCTAAAAAAATCGTCGGCTGGCCACCGATTCCCGGACCAATCATAAAACCCTGGTCGGGCTCTGCACCCACCGTTGTTGAATGCAGAAACGATGCACCGTTCCCGCTACCCACAAAAGCCTGGAGATGATAAAATCCGGTGGGCAAAGCATTAAAGTAGGAATAGTTGTTACCACCCCCTTCTGACCATCCCGTAGCCGACATTAGCGAATGCGCCACCACTAAACCCGCCGAATAACTGCCATCATCGTTCTTGGTTGCGCCACGCGTAATCAGTAATGTCAGGTAATCGTCGTAAGTGGGAATGCGCCAACCAGTGGGCAGGACTATCTGATGAGCTTCTTCCGGGGTATACAGTTTACCATTTAGAGTGCTGAGTTCACCAGAGCCGGTATTGTAGATACCGCCGGGACCGCTATAATTGATCACCGTCCAGCTTTGGCTGCCAATTTGAACCACCGGGTACACAGTACCCATAATGGTGACTTCAGAATCGCCTTTTGTCGAAGGCGTCAGGGTCTCATGCTTTTTGCATGACGACCAAAACACTATTGCTGCAACCATGAGCAGTAGAACCTTCCTCATACCCATTTCACTTGGTTACTAATTATTTAAATGCCGGGGGATTTCGCCCTCGTTCAGATTATTGTCCCGGTAGCAAATACTAATTTAAGAACAAAATGGTTGCTAATCAGCAAATTTTATCTGAATTTTTTTACCCCGGCTGGTGGCAAACAGCCACTGTTCGCTTCGAACTTTTTTACCTTTATCCATCATGCCCGAAAATCCAATCAAAAGACGCGACGCCATCAAACTGCTTGGGGTATCAGCCGGTGCCGCTGTTATGCCTAAAAATACAATGAGCCCATTGGTGGCTCAACCACCGCCATTTGTCTTTAGCCTTAATATGTCTACCATTCACGGGCAAAAGCTTGGCTTTATAAAAGAGTTGGAAACAGCCGCTAAAGCAGGCTATCATTCAGTCGAGATATGGATTGATACGCTGAATGAATACCTCGCCAGTGGAGGATCATTAAAGGAAGTAAAAACCAGGCTTAATGATCTCGGCCTGCAGGTTGAAAACTGCATCAGCTTCAATCAATGGACAGTAGATGATGAAGCTACCCGAAAGGCGGCCATGGAAAACATGAAAAAAGAAATGGGCTTGATAGCAGAAATTGGCTGCAAGCGCATTGCCGCAACCGGTAAAGGTTTGCCTTCTGATCCAGCCATGAGCCTGGACACTATTGCCGAACGGTATCGCTCAGTTTTAGAGCTGGGAACCAATATGCACGTGCTGCCGATACTGGAACTGTGGGGATTTCAGAAAAAGTTAAGCAAGCTGAATGAGGTGGTTTACATCGCTATGGAAACCGGGAACAAGTCCGCCAATATCCTGCTGGATATTTTTCACCTCTATCGCGGTAAAACGTCGTTGGATACCATGCCCTTTATCAACCCCAATATCGTTGATATACTGCACATGAATGATTATCCATCCACCTTATCCGCCGATGTGATCACCGACGCCGACCGCATTTATCCCGGCGATGGTGTGGCACCTATTAAACGCATCCTGAAAATGCTCAAAAGACCCCATAAGCCATTGATCCTTTCGGCCGAGCTATTCAATGTTGCTTATTATAAGCAGGATGCTTTGGTTGTGGCGAAGACGGCTTTGGAGAAGATGAGGAAGGTGGCATCCGAGGTTTAGGAATTTGATAAGGCGCTTATGAGAAACATCAGCAAAACAAAGCCAACATAAAAACAGAAACCATACAGAGTCCATCTCCGAAGCTCCCTTGCCTTACGATTGTATCCATCGGCGTTGTAGAGCCCTGATGCCGCGAGCAAATAAAGGCCGGGAAATATAAAAGCAAGGATTTTTGGGCCGATTGTTAATGGCTCATTAGCTTTGGTCTTATCTTTTTCACGAGCCATTGCGATCTGCACTTTTGCGGTTTCAACTTGGGAAACTGACAGATTTCGGCCTTCAAATATTCTCTTAGCGGCCTCCAAAGCTGCAGGCTGGTAGTCGCCTTCGTGACTATTAAGTATGGCTATTAACTCAGCGTCCGAGCGTTTCGCCATTATCTCATCAAATTCATTGGTCATTTAATTGGGAATAAAGGTTAGTTCTACTAAAGTACCATTTTCTACTTACAATCTTCCGGACTTATGCGGATCCGCCAGTTGTCGGACAAGCTTTTCGGACTTCCCGACCCAAATCCCTATATTCGTCACTTATGATCGACTACCAGGTCCATACCCTGCCCAACGGTATCAGGATTTTACATAAACCATTCCCTTCACCCATCACGCACTGCTGCTTTGTGGTTAATGCCGGCTCGCGCGATGAGCCTGAGCATAAGGAAGGACTGGCACATTTTATCGAACACCTGCTATTCAAGGAAACCGAAAAACGCAACACCAACCAGATCCTGAACCGGCTGGAGCTGGTTGGCGCCGACCTGAATGCCTATACCACCAAGGAATACACCTGTATCCATGCATCACTGCTTAAGCAGCACCTGGAGCGTACCGTTGATCTGTTCGAAGATATCCTGTTCCATTCCACCTTCCCGCAAGAGGAGCTGGAAAAAGAACGCGGTGTGATCCTGGATGAGATTGCTTCTTACCTCGATCAGCCTGAGGAAGCCATCCAGGACGATTTCGAGGAAATGTTATTCAAGGACCATGCTTTGGGCCAGAACATCCTGGGCACTACCAAATCGGTCTCCAAATTAAACAAAACGGATATCAGCCAATTTATGGCTGCCAACTATAACACATCCGAAATGGTGTTTGCCGTTATTGGCGATCATAATTTTACCAAACTGGTTAAGCTTTGCGAGAAATATTTTGGACACATTCCGGCAAATAATTCGGTCAAACACCGGGCTGAACCATCAGCTCTTACAGGGCAAAAGTTGAGTGTGGTAAGGCCCATCAGCCAGCTGCATTTTGTGATCGGCAATAGGGCCTATCCATCTGCGCATCACCATAAAATGGGATTGCTGCTGCTCAACAACCTGCTGGGCGGTGTAGGTATGAGCAATCGCCTCAACCTCGAGATTCGGGAAAAATACGGCATTGCCTATACCATCGAGTCCAATTATACTCCCCTGTCGGATACCGGCATATTCTCTATTTACTTCGGCACAGACACTGAAAAAGCTGCCAAAGCCGAAAAACTGGTTCATAAAGAATTAAAAAAGCTGCGCGACCAAACACTAGGCACCGTACAGTTGCACCAGGCTAAGCAAAAATTCATCGGCCAGATTGCACTCGCGGAGGAAAACCGTATCGGCCTGATCATATCTATGGCAAAAAGCCTGCTCGACTTTGGTTATGTAGACACTTTGGAACAGATATTCGCTAAGATTGAGGCAGTTACTGCGGAACAGATCCTCGAAATCAGCAACGAAATTTTTGATAATCGCCTGACCACTTTGGTTTTTGAGCCTAAACTATAAAGCCTTACTTTTGCAGAATGAAGTTACCCATCATTGCTTACGGAGATCCTGTACTTAGAAAGAAAGCCACGGCTATCGAACCTGCCGAATACCCCCATATCCAAAGCCTGGTGGATGACATGTTCGAAACCATGTATGCGGCCCGCGGCGTGGGACTGGCAGCACCGCAGGTTGGCATCTCTATGCGCATGTTTGTGGTAGATGCTACCCCGTTTGATGACGAGGAACCTGAACTCAGAGACTTCAAAAAAGCATTCATCAATGCACAAATGCTGGATGAAACCGGCGAAGAATGGGCCTTTAACGAAGGTTGCCTGAGCATCCCGGACATTCGCGAGGATGTTTACCGCAAGCCCGTTATCCGCATATCCTACTATGACGAGCAGTGGAAACACCACGAAGAAACCTTCAAAGGTATGGCTGCCCGTATCATTCAACACGAATACGACCACATAGAAGGCAAGCTATTTACCGATAAGCTGAGCCCGCTACGCAAACGCCTCATAGAAAAGAAACTAAATGATATTTCCAGGGGTATCGTAGATGTTGACTATAAGATGAAATTTCCGGCACAGAAGAAGGGCCGTTAGTAGAGTAAAGAGTCAGGAGCCAAGATAGGCCTTTTAAACTATCCAAAAAAGTCTTGATTCTTGCTTCTTGAATCTTGCTTTTCAATTCCCGTTTGACCGGCTCTTATCACCCGCTGCAATCTGGTTGATCAATGTTCCCCAGGCAATTGGATTAAGCAAAGGATTTACGAACGAATGCGAGTTTACGATGTCGTTATGTGCATTCTGTGCCCAGGCTGACTGAATTTCGGGACCATCGCGGGGTACCGAACTGGCAGCAGCGGGGTTGGTAATGTGCTCGATGTTTTTGCGGGCTATCTCCAGGTCATCATCTGCCAGCTTCATTGACAGGAAGTCTTTTTTAAACTCATCGGTAGTGGCCCAAGGGAATACCCTGAACGTTGGCAGGTTAATAATCTGGGGTTTAAGACTGACCTGCACCGTATAGCTTTTGCTTGGAACCGACGCCGGGATTACTATCGTTTGCGGGGCAAAGCCAATGCTGGTGAAAACCAGCGTATCTGCTTCGTGAGCAACAAACGAAAAATAACCGTTGAAATTGGAAACGAAAACCTGCTTGTGGAACGAATTATTGGTAATGGTCACATAAGGGACAATGGCCTTAGTGCTGTCAGCGTTATGAACGATACCGCTAAACTGTATTAATGGCTTTTCCTGTTGCTGGGCAAAAGCGCCTGAAGCAACTAACAAGAACAATATGCCGATAAGGTATTTCACGCTAAAACTGACTTTTCTTCTTTTATTTATACTCGTTCGCAATAAAATGGTTTCGAAAATACTAAACAAAAGTAATGGATCGGAGCGACGTGTGCTACTATTTAACAATACTTAACATTAACGCATATTTGCAGGAAGTACCGCATTTGGATCGTCGATATCCGTTATATTGAGCGCTTCTACGCCTGTAACATCGGGAACAGCCTTTTTAATGGCTTCTTCTATACCTGCTTTAAGAGTCATGATACTCATTGGGCACGAACCACAGGCCCCGAGTAACTTCAATTTTACAATTCCTTCCGGAGTGATTTCCTCTACAGACACATTCCCACCATCAGTTTCAAGATACGGACGAATCGTATCTAAAGCCGCCTCCACCTGGTCTTTTAAACTCATTTCTACAGTTTTATAAAGTAAAGTTACTAATTATTTACCAAACTATCGCTATTGGCCTTTGCGTTGGCAATGGCTACCTGTTGGGCAACTCGCTTGGCCATATCGGCAAATGCCTTGCTCATCGGATTACCATTTTGCAGGATAACCGGCATGCCAATATCACCCGAATCTGCTATGCTTTTAACCAGCGGTATCTCACCCAAAAACGGAACATCTAATTGTGATGCCAGTTTTTGGCCGCCACCATGGCCGAATATGTAGTACTTGTTATCCGGCAGCTCGGCAGGGGTAAAGTAGCTCATATTCTCTACGATGCCCAACAGTGGCACATTAATCGCATTCATCATAAACATGCCGATACCTTTTTTGGCGTCTGCCAGCGCAACATTTTGCGGCGTGGTAACAATAACCGCCCCGGCAATCGGGAAGGTTTGTGAAACCGTAATGTGAATATCGCCTGTTCCCGGTGGCAGATCCACAACCAGGTAATCGAGCTCGCCCCAGTCGGCATCATTAAACAGTTGTTTTACTGCCGTCGAAACCATTGGCCCGCGCCATGGCACGGGTTGATTAGGATCGGTAAAGAAACCTATGGATAGCAATTTGATACCGTATTTTTCCATCGGAGCGATGCGCGTTTTGCCATCAATTTCAGTAGCCTTTGGTTTGGCTCCTTCCAGGCCGAACATGATCGGCATCGAGGGACCATAGATATCGGCGTCGATCAGACCAACCCTGGCACCGGTAATAGATAGACCTAAAGCCAGGTTAGCCGCAATAGTTGACTTACCTACACCACCTTTGCCTGATGCAACGGCAATAATATTCTTAACTCCCGGTAAGCCGATGTTCTTTTGCGTCGTAACCCGCGATGTCATATTAATATGAACCTCCACATCCTGGCTGATAAAATAATGAATGGCATTGCGGCAGGCATTTTCAATCATGGCCTTAAGCGGACAGGCCGGCGTAGTGAGTACAATAGAAAAACTGAGCTTATTGCCCTCGATCTTGATGTCTTGCACCATGTTAAGGGTTACAAGGTCCTTTTTCAGATCGGGCTCTTCAACATTGCTCAAAGCCTTTAAAACTTGTTCGGAAGTTACGTTCATAGCAATGACAAAATTACTAAATACGGCTTTAAACTATGTCACCTGAATGATAAAATGGCTTCTCGTTTTTTATACCGCCAAATAACCCAAACTATTAACCCGGGGCTCTTAAAAATGGTGTTATCACCTACGCAAATGCGTGTTTTTACGCATGCTTTTTAGCATAATGGCTCGTAAATTCAATGGAAATATTCCCTAATTGATTTTTGCAGGTCTTTTCTCTTCACACTTAAAATCTTAATCATATGGAATATTTGACCCCAAAAACCATAAGCCGTCGTATTTTTATCGAAGGCATTGGGCTTGTCAGCGCAGGCTTAGTACTCGGGACACTCGGTGGTTGCGAAGAGCTGGCGGAACAAATCAGGAACCGGCCCATCAGACGCCGCATACGTGTAGGATCACCCGATGTCGACGCCGATATTGCCACCTACAAACAGGCTGTCACGTTGATGAAAGGCTTACCTTCCAGCGATCTCCGCAACTGGAGTTACCAGGCAGCAATACACGGAACCGCCGGTGTGGGCTTTAATAAATGCCCGCATGGCTCAGAGCAATTTTTTCCGTGGCATAGGGCTTATTTGTTCTATTTCGAAAAGATCTGCCAAAAGCTAACCGGCAACGACAAATTCGGACTGCCTTACTGGAACTGGAATCAAAACCCTGATTTAAACCCGGCTTTCTTGGATACAACAAGCGTACTTTTTTCTACAAGGACAAATACCAGTGTTTCGACACTAAGCCAGGTTAGTACCGCCGAGCTTGCCCCTATCTTTACAGATACCAATTTCTATACGTTCTGGCCGCAGATAGAGGGCACACCGCATAACAACGTTCACACTTTTGTTGGCGGCATATTTGGAGGGTTTGGCTCGGCCGTGGATCCTATATTTTGGACGCACCATTGTATGGTGGATTATTGCTGGTATAAGTGGAACATCGACATGGGCAACAATAACCCTAACGCGTCAAGCTGGATAGGCGTGACATGGAACTACTTTATTGATGCTGACGGAAGTACCGCAAGCCCCATGACCGCCGGCATTACCGAGCTCATGCCTTTGCTCAGTTATCAATATGAGCATAGCGACATTGGCACTCCGGTTCCGCAAAAGATAATAAGAACCAAGGCTGAATTCAATAAGCTTGAGGCCAGGATAAAAGCAGGCGCTGATATTAGATTCGAGATTAAAAACAGGGCACTGATTGCGACTAAGACATCTATTTCGATATCAAAACCTTTTAATGGCGAAACCCGGGCAAATGCCGGTGCTTTTTCGGCCATCATCGACAATGATGACGCGAAAGAAACAGTGTTCGCCAGTATCAACTATGTACAGTTACCTACTGAAAGCGATTTCTTTGTAAGAGTATTTATAAACTTACCTAATGCAAATACGGACACGACTGTTAAAGATCCGCATTACGCTGGTAGCTTTGCCTTCTTTGGTACCTCGATGCCGGACCATGCAGGTATGGATATTTCTGCCCACAAGCATGTTCCCAAATTCCTGGTTAATATAACGCCTACGCTGAAAAGGTTAAAACAACAACAACTGATCACAGATCAAAGCCTGCTAACAGTTCAATTGGTGGCTGTCCCATTTCTTGGAAAGTTTGAGAATCCATCGACGGAATTATTGTTAGATACCATCGAATTGATAGTAACTCCTGTGATTATCAATTCAAAGGAGCAATAATTGACCTTAACGGTCGTATTAGAATTTGTAATGAGTGGATTGATAAAACATTTGTGTGCTATTGGTTTGGCTTGCTTTTCCTTTTCGGAAAATGCCATATCCAAAACGCCAAACCTTTATTTAAACCACGTCCCATACGGAACTATGGACACGCTTTACCATTTGGGTCTGCACAATAGTGAGATCTCGCAACCGATATCGCCTACTTCGTTGCGAAGCCATAATTATCGTTATGTTGAGATAGAGATTGTCAAGCTGGTTAATCCGAAACAGTATCCTTTGACATTCTATGTTTACTATCAGCCTCCGGAAAAAGAAAAAGTATTGCTTGGAAGTTTTGGACCGTATCCGGCGGATAATCCGGGTAAGTTTATCGTTTCAACTCATGGCAAACCGCTCAAAAATGGGTCACTTATCCTCTCACTGGTTATACCTGAAAAAACACAATTAAATGATACCGTGGAGGCGACAGTGAAGAAATTAGTATTGCGGGAAAAGTAGCGCAACATTGTTACACGCGTATTTAAAATTAAGTCTGCAGCATTTATAAACATTTTAAGTATCACGGCGTTTGTATCGGATGAGATTTAGTTTAGTTTTGGACAAAATTGCCTGATGAAGAGCCATCTGCCTAAATACATCCGAATTATTGGTATTGTTGTAATTGTACTGATTGTGCTGCTTGGCATAGGCGGTTATATTGCCTATTCCAAACGCGAAGCCGTGCTGCAGCACGAAATCAGCAAAGCCATTGCCAAGGCCAAAAAGGATTATAACCTGGATGTGAAGATCGGCTCTGCAACGTTTACGGGCCTTTCAACCGTGTCATTCAGGGATATCACAGTAATACCCGAAAAGCGCGACAGCTTGCTTAGTATCAAGAAATTTGATGTGAGTGTTAAGCTGATGCCACTAATAAGTGGCAATGTTAAACTGGCAAATGTGGTATTGGCTGACGCTCATCTGAATCTCACCAGCATCAATCACGTCAAGAATTTTGATTTCCTGTTCAGGAAAAAGAAGGATACCACCGAGACAAAACCAAAGACCGATCTGTCCGAAGTCGCTTACAACCTGATGAACCAGGTTTTGTACAAAATACCGGATGATCTGGACGTTAAAAATTTCCTCATCAGCTTCACAGACGACAGCGCCAGTGTTAAACTCCTTACAACGGCCGCGCAGATCAAAGACGGCAAGCTGAGCTCGACAATCAATGTCGACAATGGCACTGCGACCTGGCACGTAGCCGGGAAAATGCACCCTTCGGATAAAGACATTGCTATCAGTCTTTATGCCGATGGCAAAAAGGTTGAGATACCGGTTGTAGAAAAACGGTACCACCTGAAGGTAAATTTCGATACCGTAACTACGCGCCTGGATAAAGTTGAAAACAGCGGTGGCGTAACCAGGATCTATGGCTATTGGGCGGTGAAGAACCTGTTGGTAAACCAACCTGCCGTTTCATCCAATGATATCATAGTGCCCAATGGCTCCATCGATGCTAATTTATTTGTGGGCAAGAACTATGTTTCGCTGGATAGTTCATCGCTGATCCATCTTAAGAAGATCGCCATTAAGACGTACATCAAGTACCAGCTGAACCCGGTGAAGATGTACACGGTTAAGATCAATACCGACTGGCTCAACGCGCAGGATGTGTTCGATGCCTCGCCCGAAGGTATGTTTGATTCGCTGACCGGGATCCAGGTTATTGGTAAATTAAAGTACCATTTACACCTGTTCCTGGATACATCCAACCCCGACAAGGTGCAATTCGAATCGGCTTTGTATAGAGATGGTTTCCACATCACCAAATATGGGAAAACCAACCTGGCGAAGTTGAATAACGTTTTTGTATATACGCCTTACGAAAAGGGTAAGCCCATGCCATCACGGGTTATCGGACCTTCGAACCCTGATTTTACGCCGCTAAGTGAGATATCGCCAAATCTGCGCTATGCGTGTATGACTTCCGAAGATCCATATTTTTATACCAATCATGGTTTTGCCCAGGAGTCGATCCGCAAGTCGATAGCTACCGATTTCAAGCAAAAGAAATTTAAACGTGGCGGAAGCACCATCTCGATGCAGCTGGTTAAGAACACCTTCCTGAGCAGGGAAAAGACGCTATCGCGGAAAATTGAAGAGATCCTGATCGTTTGGCTCATTGAGAACGATGATATTATGAGCAAGGATCGTATGCTCGAGGTCTATTTCAACGTAGTGGAATGGGGAAAAAACGTTTATGGCATCGGCGAAGCGGCCCATTATTATTTTGGCAAAAGTCCTTCGGAGTTAACGCTGGGCGAAGGCATTTTCCTGGCCAGCATTTTACCGCATCCCAAAACCGGCTTATATTCTTTTGAGCCTGACGGTACCCTCCGTGATGGCCTGCATGGCTACTTTAAATTGATCGGCAATATGATGGCCACCCATGGCTGGACCACCGTTGACAGCGTCGATTATTACGGTTATAACACTGTAAGATTAAAACCCAGTCTGCGGGAGGAGATTGCACCGGTGTCCGGAAGCGTTGCTGATAGCCTGATTCGCCAGAATACCAACGAGGACGATGATGAATTTACGCCCCCTGTCGCTGCCCAGCACCAACCGGAACCCGAGAAAAAACCGGGATTCTTCCAACGCTTATTCGGGAAAAAAGACACTACCAAAAAAGACGAGCTTGAAGTTGACACTGTAGGAAAGACCAAAAAAGAGATCCGCCAGGAAAAACGGGCGCTCAAGAAACTTCAGCGACAACGCGAAAAAGAAATGCATGACAAAGGCCTGATGTAACGTTTACTATGGGGTGACCAAATTAAATGTTTAAACATGTATGTTTGTACATGCATGTTAGAATATGTCACTCGTAGAAAAACTCAACTGGCGTTATGCCACTAAAAAGTTCGATCATACCAAAAAATTAAGCACCGAACAGCTAAGCGATCTGCTTGCAGCAGTTCGTCTGAGTCCATCATCCATAGGACTGCAGTCATACAAAGTAATTGTTGTTGAAGATCCGACAGTTCGTGAGCAATTGCGTGTTGCTGCTCACGGCCAGTCTCAAATTACCGATTCATCGCAACTCATCATTTTTGCTTCAGAAACCAATCTCGATGAAGCTTATGTAAAAAACCTTATTGACCTGGTTGCTGAAAAGCGCCAAACAGCGCGCGAAAACCTCGCAGGTTATGAGCAGATGCTTACAGGCAAAGTGAACCATTTGAGCGAAGATCAGAGACTCGTTTGGTCAAACAAACAGGCCTACATCGCTTTGGGTGTTTTATTAACCGCTGCCGCTGAAATGGGTATCGACGCCTGTCCGATGGAAGGTTTTAATGCCACTCACTTTGATGAGATTTTAGGTCTTAAAGAAAAAGGATTGGCCACCGCCGTTATTGCCGCTGTTGGTTTCCGTGCCGAAGACGATAACTACAGCAAGCTAGTAAAGGTTCGCAAACCCGAAGAGGAGTTATTTATCCATATATAACCTTAATGGCCCGGATCGTAGCCAAATGAGTTGTTGTTAAGTTTCCAGGCGATAAGCGGTCCGGCCATTATATTTCCAAACAAGCGATGTAGAGACACAATATTTTGTGTCTCTTTTGTTTTAAAATGACTGTTGTTCGAGGGCTTTTCTTCTTTGTGCGCTCTGTGAAATTCTCAGTGCTCTCAGTGGTTAAATTAAACCACAAAGGGCACGAAGAAGGCACAGAGGCCGCAGAGAATTAATTTTGTCAGGGACCTCGATATCTTGCTACAGGGTGGCGGCAACATAGAGAATGTTATCGCCTTGAATAATGTTGATGTGATATAAGGATTCTAATTCTTTTGCGTTTTGGTTGGTAACGGGCGGATGCAGCCAAACAATTTTAGCCCCGAGAGGCAAAACGTGCCTGGCAATGATCCCTTCCAATTCGGATTCAGGACGGAACACATTCACAATATCAACAGCGTCGGGTTTACCTTCGACCTTTTCAAAAACAACGGTATCACCATCGCAAGCCGCCTTCGAGTATTTATCCGGGCTATAGCTAAACACCTCGAACCCGGCATTCAGCAAACCCAAAGGCAAATTTTTATCGGGCCAATCAATTAACAAGATCCGCTTTGACGCTTTTAGTATTTGCTGCGAATCCGGCCTTTCCATTACTCGAAAGATGATGATTTGCGGATAAGCAGTTTTGAGCGCAGCACGTGGGTTTTCTTCGGGAAATTTTGATCCTTTTTATCCAACTCGTCGAAAAGCAGGGTTGCGGCCTTGATCCCCATTTCATAAGCCGGCTGGGTGATGGTCGAAAGCGCCGGGCAAAGCAATGGTGCTATCTGGAGGCTCGAGAAGCTAACAACTTTCAGATCTTTCGGGATCGATATCTTCATGTCATTGCACACATAGTAAGTGGCAAAAGCCAGACGTTCAACCGAACTGAATATGCCGTCGGGCTTTATATCTTCCAGCACGTGTTTGATGATGGAATAATTGATCTTCTCGTCCTGGCTGCAATCGATCACCAGGTCATCGTCAAACGGGATGCCATGTTTCTCCAGCGCGTCTACATAGCCCTGCATACGCACTTTGCCGATTGAAATGCTTTTGTTCACAACCAGGTAAGCTACCCTTTTGCATCCGGTTTGTATCAGGTGCTCAGTGGCCTCAAAGCTGCTATCATAGTCGTTGGTAGTAACTTTTGATACGTCGAGGTCCTCATAAACACGATCGAAGAACACTACCGGCACATGTTTTTTGGAAAGCGCCTTCAGGTAATTGTGATCATTGGCCTCGCCGGAAACCGACATAATAATGCCATCGACCTTGCCATTATTGAGGTAATTGACGAATGATACTTCCTTTTCAAAAATATCGTCGGTACGGTACAGCAGGATATAGAACCCCTTTTTACGGGCCACCTCTTCAATGCCGTTGATGGCCTGGGCAAAAAAGTCATTGGCAATCTCGGGTACAATCACTGCCAGCGTCTTGGTCTTTTTATCGCGCAGGTTGGCGGCATAGTGATTAGGTAAAAAGTTATGTTCTTTGGCAAAGGCCAATATTCGTTCCCTGGTATCTTTATTGATGTCCGTACTCCCGCTAAACGCCCTCGAAATCGTCGATGTTGACAAATTCAGTTTTTTGGCCAGCACCTTGATATTGATATTATCCATTATTCGCAGCTAACAGTATTCGCCCCAAATGTAATAAAAGTCCGCATTGCACTCAAAATCAATCCGTTCAAAGTTCGTAAAGCACATAGGCGCTCGTAGCCGGCAGGACGATAGTTCCGCCGTTTACTGCTTTCATACTTTTTTCGTCGATCGTCTTTCCATCGGCAACCAGGCGCCATCTACCATCGGGCAAATTGAATTTAGTGCTGGTTGTGCTTCCGTTTAAAATAATCATGATATTCCGCCAGTTATCGCCATTGGCGTTTCCGCCAATCTGGTAGGCAATCAAATTTTGATCTTTGGTATCTATAAACTTCAAATGCTCCCTAATCATCTGTGCCGATGGCATCCTAAAGGCAGGATGGTGTTTGCGAAGAGCAATCAGGGACTTATAGTAATCAAACACTTCCTTGTATTTCGCTTTCCGGCCCCAATCCAGCTCATTGATTGCATCCGGGCTCTGGAATGAATTAGCAACGCCATTTTTTGTACGAAGCATTTCCTCGCCGGCATGCAAAAATGCAACTCCCTGCGAGGTAAAAACGATGGTATTAGCCAGCTTATCCATTTTTATCAGCTCGGCCTCGGAAGCGCTTGGGTTAGATATTTTGAGGCGGTCCCAAAGCGTGTTATCATCATGGCAGGAAACATAGCTGATAGTCTGATAGGGCTCAGCTGCCCATGGAGCTTTCGAGTAATTCACTTTGGTATAATCAACCTGAGGATGCTGTACCGAACCAACAATTCCAAATTTTACGCTTTCGGCCATACCGGGTGCTCCGCTTACAAAACCTTTTGACTTCACATCGCTCCAGCCGCCTTTGATCCCATCGCGAATATCATCGCTGAATACTGCAATCTTATCCAGTTTGGAGGCATTCTTTTTCACAGCTCTGAGGTTCTCGTCTAGCGGACTATTCCCAGCAGCCCAACCCTCACCATAAATAAATATTGTGGGATCGACCTTATGCAATGCAGCGCTGATAGCATTCATGGTTTCTATATCGTGCACACCCATCAGGTCAAAACGAAACCCGTCCAGGTGATATTCCCTGGCCCAATACATCACCGACTGAATCATATATTGGCGCATCATGGCTTTTTCAGAGGCAGTTTCATTGCCGCAGCCTGTGGCATTTGAATAGGCCCCACCAGCCGTATGCCTGTAAAAATAGCCCGGCACAAACTGGTTGAAATTGGCCGAGGTATCGCAGGTATGGTTGTACACCACGTCCAGTATCACCCGTAGGCCGTTAGTATGCAGCGTTTGCACCACTTTCTTGAATTCGCGGATACGCACGTTACCGTCGTACGGATCGGTGGCATAACTTCCTTCCGGAACATTATAATTCAGCGGATCATAGCCCCAGTTGTATTCACTCGTCTCGGGTTTGGTCTCATCAACCGAATTATAATCGAACGAAGGCAACAAGTGAACATGCGTTACGCCGAGCGACTTGATGTGATCGAGTCCAGTAATAGTGCCATCTGGCGATTTAGTCTTGGTTTCTGCCAAACCCAGGAACTTGCCTTTATGCTCTATACCCGAGTTGGCACTCATGGAAAGATCACGCACATGCAACTCGTAAATGATGATATCGGTAAAGTTTTTTTGAGCCGGCTTTTTATCAAGCGCCCATTTCTTTGGGTTAGTTGAAGCTAAATCGACGACCATGCCACGCCTGCCGTTTACCCCCACGGCCCTGGCATAGATATCCGGACGCTCTTTAAGCCAGCGACCGTTGATATTGGTTTGAAAGGTATAATACTGATTTTTCAGGTCCTGGGTTATTGTCAGCTCCCAAACACCTTGCTGTGCTTTCGTCAGGTTATGCATTTGAAGCGCTTTGCCTCCTTCACCCGCGGCATATAAACGAAGTTTAACAGCCGAGGCGGTTGGTGCCCATATTTTAAAAACTGTTTTTTCAGGCGACCACGTAACACCGAGATCGTTCCCGTTATATATAGGGTAATCATCAGAAGCAGCTGATCTATGTAAAGGTTTAAAAGAGATTGATAAAACATAGATACACGTTAACGCTAATATAATCTTTAGATATTTCATTACTGAAGATTTTGCGAGGTTTAAATTAGTTGGCCGCTGAAGTTACGCCTAATCAAAAACAATTTACGCATTTTTCTCATTTACACTGTTACATAACTATTTAACCAAATGAAGCCGTTCACGATACTCAGGTCAGTGGCGATCACTGTTATCCTGTGTTTGTTTTATCCGGTAACATCTAAAGCTTTTTCAGTATATGCACACCTGGCCATCATAGATGCCAGTTGGAAAAAGTCGATCGTACCCCTATTAAAGGAGAAGTTTCCCAACGCTACCGACGAGGAGCTAAAAATTGCGCACTCCTATGCTTATGGTGGCAGCCTGATGCCCGATATGGGTTATTTCCCTTTTGGCAGCGTTTATTTCACAAACCTTGTTCACTATGTGCGAACCGGTGAGTTTATGGATAATCTTTTGAACCAGGCAAAAAACCTTAACGAATATGCTTATGCCATAGGTGCGGTGTCACATTACGTAACTGACGAATATGGTCATTCGCTGGCTACCAACGTGGCCGAACCCATCGTCTATCCCAAGGTTGCCAAAAAGTTTGGTGATGTAGTTACTTATGAGGAATATCCTATCTATCACAGTCGTATGGAATTTGGTTTCGATGTATTGCAAATGGCTCGCGGCAATTATGCATCCCAGGCTTATCATGACTTTATCGGATTCAACGTGGCCAAACCTGTTTTGGAGCGGGCGTTTCTGATCACCTATGGTCAAAACCTGGACAGCGTTTTCAAAGGCAAACTTGACTTGAATATTTCGACTTTCCGATGGTCGGTGCGAAGCTTGCTACCGGGACTTACCCGTACTGCCTGGGCGTTAAAGAAGAAAGAGATTATGAAGGACAATCCTGGCATGACCAGCCGCAAATTCCATTTCCACATAAAACGAAGAGAGTATTTTCACGACTATGGCCGCGAGCGCGACCGGCCCAACCTGCGAACCCGTATCACAGCATTTATCATAAGCATATTACCCAAAATAGGGCCATTAAGGGCACTCAAGTTTGAACCGCCCGGTCCAAAGGCCGAAAAATTGTTTATCAAGGCTTTTGACACTTCCCTTGTAAAATACAGTGTCGTTTTGAAGAAGCTTGGAAATAAAGAGAAACCCGAGTTACCGGATATTGATTTTGACACCGGTAAACCAACTGTTTTTGGCGAATACGGCCTCACCGATCAAACTTACAGCCAGATGGTGATCGCATTGGATAAAGACAAATTTACCAATGTAACGCCCTCATTAAAAAAGAGCGTCCTTTCATTCTATAGTAAAGCTGATAGCAC
>Ga0068856_100001836_pt1 | contig 22226 bp, 24 predicted proteins | sample KBSCornC62_FD_66595 | JGI IMG/M metagenome (GOLD analysis project Ga0068856, IMG submission 66595) | Corn rhizosphere microbial communities from Kellogg Biological Station, Michigan, USA - KBS Corn C6-2 | ecosystem: Host-associated > Plants > Roots > Rhizosphere > Soil ... | reverse complement strand
GCGTAACCAATCAGACTCAGTCCCTCTCAGTGGACGTAAATGGAGAGAACTGAGGTCTCGTCGAGGATGTTGCAATTAGCGCGATTATTTCGATTTGGGTGCCGTTGTCGGGCGGTGTGAGTAGGTTTAGTTGTCCTGATGGTGGAATGATGAGAGAGCGGCTTGTGCCGCAATCTATTGCATTGCAAATGACAAACGGTCTCCTTGTGGGACTGCTTGCGGCTCTCTGTCCTTGAATGTGGAGGAATACTGCAAGGGGAGACAAACAATCAGCCAGCGCGGCGCATCGTCATCGTTGACGACTCCCCGACGATCCGGAATGTGGCGAAACGCATCGTGTCGTGGTCACTTCCGAATTTCCAGATTGTCGGAGAAGCAGGTGAAAGCAAAGAGGCACTTTACACCTGCCAAGCTATCAAGCCTGACGTAATTTTCGTAGACTTGTCAATGGATTCGGGTGGCGGGATTGCCCTTGCACGCACTCTGCGGGATAACCTTCCGTTTGCGCTAATCGTGATAATGAGCGAGCAGAGCACTGAGGCTATGGCCCTCTTGCAACAAAGCTGCGGCTTTCCGTGCATTGCCAAGACCGATCTGGGAAAAAGCCTGCCCCTTCTCGTTAAGGTCCGCGAAGAAAATTGAAGCCTTGTTCTTGGCATCGATCATCGATGCTGCCTCCTCTCTGTAACACGATCTGACCAGTCGGTGGGAGGGACAACGAAGGACTAGCAGCCTAGACGCTTTCAACGCTCTGTGGGGGACGATAACCGAGCCGGTATGAGGATAAATCCGACAGAAACCCACAAATGAGTAGGGAAATCGGGGATTCAGAGAAGTGGACAGCGGTTGTCAATCGCCGCTCTTGGGTTGCAGATATTCTGAAGCGAGTGAGCCGTTCTGCGTGGATGCACAGGGTTTGCCGGAGAAAAGCAAAGGCGTGCCTTTTGTCGCCGCGCAGCCGCTAGTCCGCTCTGGGCAGCCGCGTCACTCATGCTGACGCAACCCCCTCAGACGCTGTAGATTCCGTAGAGCCGAGTACAACTGCGCTTCCTCCAGAGTCTCTGTCTTTTCTTCCAGTCGCTTCTTAATCGCTGCTTCGGCTTCATCGATTGCTGTCCCGACTTGCCCGTTTTCGGCTTCCGATACCCCCGTCGCATACAACGTTTGCCATTCTTGGAGTAATTGTTGGGTCATTTGGACCTCATTCAGCGCCTTCACGCAATGCAACATCTGCGTCCGTAGCTGATCCAATTAGGCCGATTTGACCATCTGCGCCTTGAGGCGCTGCAGTTTCTTCAGGGCCGAACATAGTTCTGCCTCTTCCGAGACAGAGAACGCTTCTGCCACTTCCTTCAGCCGTTCTTGGATTGCCACTTTCGCGCCTTCGATCCGCAGTCCGATTAGGGCGTCGTCTTCCAACACTGCAGCCGAGTAAAGACTTCGCCAGTCACGTGACTATTACGAGAGGTCGCCACCGCAACCATCTCAGCTGCAAGAATCAAACTGGGGGAATACCGGCCCGTTTGCCCGAAGAAAACCGGAACAAATTTAGCCTGAATAGGAAAGAAGTCAAGAGAAAACGACGCTCCAGTCAGAGTCTTACGGAGCCATTACCTTCATGCCATCTCCTGCCATCGAGTTCGTCATTGCTCTAGGGCGACAACAGTGCAAGTTTTTCCGCTGTTCAGATTCCTCTCGAATTTGATGAGCCTATGAGTTGCAGGATGGACAAACGTGTCCGTGTGGAAGGGTATCTCTCTTCCTTCTAACGCGGTTTGCCTGCAAACATCCTCTTTCTACAAGGGATTGCAATGCCAAACATTAAAATGGTGAGTCTGAAGCGGGGAAGGAAAGGGCCATTGCCTTGCTATGAGGCCATTGCGCGTTAGCAGTCTCCCAGATATGCTCCATTGCAATAAGTTGGAAGAACCTTTCAACCTCAAGGCTTACGCACTGGCCCCGGATAATGCCCACGCCGGGGCCATCCTCTCAGCACCTGCCATCCACGGACGGTCTCAGCAGCGAAGGTAGCTTTTCGGTGCCGCCAGCTCAAGCCGCATTCCCGAGCGCTGTAGATGCGGCGGTGTGGTTCTGGCTTCTATTCCACCTGCAGAAACGTTATGAAAGTATTGAGGAAGTGCAGCCGCCAGCCGCTTTCGAGCACAGGATTGATATTGACTTTCCTCGGGTAATTTGGAAAAATCCGCAGCACATCTACACAGGAGAATGTCTCATGCCACATTTTCTCCACCAAATCGCATACTCACGCGAAGGCTGGCAAGCGATAGTCAACAATCCTCAAGATCGAATTGAAGCTGTTCGCCCAGCTGTTGAAAAACTGGGCGGTAAAATCGAAACCGCATGGTTTGCCTTCGGTGACTACGACGTTGTTGTGATCACCGAGATGCCGAACAATCTCAGTGCAGCCGCTATATCGATTGCCTTTTCCGCCGGAGGCGCATGCAAGGCGGTTCAAACGACACCGCTGCTATCCACCGCAGAGGCCGTCGAAGCAATGAAGAAAGCTAAGGATTCCGGCTACCGTCCTGCAAGCAGCACGTCCGGACGCGCTGCCTGACAAGCCTTCAGGTGGGCTGATTCACCTTGCCGCTAATTCCGTCCGGCAAGACAGGTGCAGTGCAGCCGCTTTCGGGATCAACGCACGGGCCGGAAACAGAACCAATTCTCTGTATGAAAAGGCCCAGCCAACCGGCTGGGCTTGTTGAGACGGCAGCGACAAATCTAAGGAGCGATGCGGTCAGTGATGGTGTCGTTGTGGTACGAGGAGTGGTTGCGGATTCCGAGCCAGCCACCGTCCGGTTTTAGGATATCCGCCACGTCGGACTTCTCGGCCTTGCCGAAGTCTTCCCATGAGTTGTAGCGGACAACGGTAAGGAAATTCCAAGGGCCGCCCTCAAGATGCTGGAGCAATACATTTCCAGCCGTACCATTGTTGGGCTGAGAAAGTGACTTTTCTAGGTCGTCCCGATGACCGGGAGTAGCGCGATATACCGAAACCACGTACACCGATCCTGCAGTTCTCCCGGCGTCATCTAGTCCCATGGCTTTGGCGAACTCCGGCCACGCTGGGCCATTCACAAAAGTGTCGCCGTGCCATGCGTTCAGGTCACGGGCAGCGGCAGGCGGAGGATTTCCAGCCGCGCTGATGGTCGCCTTCGTTCCCAGATGCTCAATTACAGCGTAGTCCCAATCCTCGCCACTCTGATGCCGCAGAACAATGTAGTGTCCCTTCATGGGAGCATCGGGAGCCTGCTGTTTCAGAGCGTCGCCCTCTTCGGCACCTTTGCCGAGGGCGGACTTGGCGAAGTGGACGTGGTAGACATCGGTGCGTGTAGCAGCTTGAGCTGGCGCATTCTGCACGGCAGAAAGGGACACGAACACAAACATGGCGAGAAACAACGAGCAAAGGCTCTTCAAGTTTCCTCCAGATTTTCAGCGATTTGGATGTGCGGTGACGCGGGGCCGGGAGTGCCTTGAGATTATAACAGCCCAATATTGTTATATCTGGAACTTTGGAAAGCGGTAGTCGGTCTCAGAACTCATGTTCTGGTGGCTAAGACTTCATGCGTGACCTTGGGACGGTGGTTGCTCGGCTACGCACCTTCGCAGAAGCATGCAATTGACTGCCGGATTTGACAAACGGTGCTGCGTTCTTCAGCACACCCGAGCCAAGCTGCCAATGACAATGGGAACCGAATCGGGTTGTTGACTACGCCCGCTCTGCTGGGCGGCACTGAAATCGAAAGCCCCGGTTGGAAGAGCGGTCCGGGCCTGATCCCGTGGAGGTCTATGCCTTTAAGGATGATGGCGTATGTGCGCCTCAGGTCACAACGTACTACGGTGAATGTGCGAGTTTCAGTGATTTCCGTCACACTTGGCGAACAAAAAAGCCCGCTTTGCGCGTAGGGCATACGGCGCGATAGTTACCTTCGTTATCTCTTGGCGAGCACTATAGCGCATAGACTCGTATTTACGATGACGCGAAGGCAGTGGCGACATCGCCGAGCATTTGCGTGTATGCTGGCGCTGATCTTTTCTTGTGTGTACTGGTCTTATCTGTACGGTCAGGACAGCCCTGCGAATGCTAGAGCAGTGATAAGAAAGGTCCAGCCGCAGTATCCCGCCCTTGCTCAAAGAATGAGCATCAAGGGTAGCGTGAAACTGGAAGTTGTCGTAGAACCTGATGGAAGTGTGAAGTCGCTGAACGCCAAGGGTGGGCATCCTGTTCTTGTACAGGCCGCGCAGGATGCAATTCGACAATGGAAATGGCAGGCCGCGTCCCGGGAAACTCTGGGAGTCAGTCGAAGTCAGATTCAACCCGCAAACAGCTGATCATGACTAAGCGGAACATCCAGCCGAACTGGGCGTCAAGCGGAATCGGCAGTATTCGACCATCAACGGCTGCTACTGAGTTTGAAAAACAGGTCCGGAAGTTGGGGCTAACGGAGGGGGATTGCGTCCGCTCGGAGGAACTGCGACGTTGGTGTCAAGAGAACAGCCATCAATGTTACATTCCAGAATCCCTGCTGAAGGCGTGGGGAATTGTTGTTAAACCAGATTACTCCTGACAGTTCCACCTAGGCTGCCGAGCAGTCCGGCTTCTGTTGTGCCGCAACACCCTCGATGAACTGACGAAGTGTTTCGCTATCTTTATCTGACAGGCTCGTAAATTCGATGCCGTTTCCCACATTTGGATCGCATAAGCCTCCAGAGCCTGAGGGATCAGCGATGCCTGCCGTAGAGGGCTTATCTTCAATCACTGCATAGATCATCAAGTCCGCTTTCGAACTCCCTCTGCCTGTCCCGCCAGTCATCGGGTGGTAACGAGACTCCCCAAATATTTCTTGGCGCATCCAGTTCGACGCCGCAGCAGAAAGGATTCTGAGGATCGATGTAGACTACCCGTGCATTGGCCCGTTTATCTGTCAGGTGAACGTGGATGCTAATGTGCAAGTCCGTGCTCAATGCTACGGTGCTTGAAATCAAGGCCCCATGCAAATTCACCACAATTGTTTGGGCCTCACACATAAAACGTTCGTTGCCGCGAAGTACCTCGATTGCCACTTTGAGGGGAACACGGGTGCTTCTCCGATAATTATGAAATGGGATACTGTCCATGAGTTCCGGGATGTGTCATTGCATTTACCTCAGTTTTACGTTCTGGCCAAAATAAACCAACGGTTTTCAAGCAGCAGGTTCGGATTCACTCTCACACTTGTGTCGATCAAACTGCATTTTCAAGTTTGCCTGAGCGTCCAGAGTCCGTTTCAGAATTGTGACTGGAACTCGGAAGTCTCGCTTGCACTTGGTACAGACTGCCACGGCTGGCACGGTGCCAATCCAGTTGGTTACACGCAGTCGGCCCTTATCAGTAGCAGGCATCTGCAAAATGTCCTGCAATCTGAGGCGGCTCACCATACAGTGTTTTCTTCATTCAACACCCGAATATATGGAGACGTACAAAGCCCGCCCGCAACGAATACAACTGCCAGAAACCTCAGAAGCCATTGCCCGTCATTGCGAAGCCCCGTCCCTTCGACGGCGCGGAATGGCTGTTCGAACTAAAATATGACGGCTTTCGCGCGTTAGCATACATAGAGCACGGACGGTGCCGCTTGGTATCGCGCAACGGCCATGAATTTTCCTCGTTCGGCTCTCTGGCCTCAGGGAAGCATCGCGCTCTGTGCGAACATTTGGGACAGAATGCAGGCAAGCGTTGAAATCAGCCGCGAACATTCTGATTTCTTCGTTAGGAATCTCGCGGCTATCTTGTGTGAGAGCCTGTTGGCATTAACGGTTTACCGTCCGACAGCTTTCGTCCTACGGGGGCTTCCCCTTCGGAAGCTAGTGCCTGATGGAATCAGGAGCGGTCGAACCTGGCCGCTCCCGTTTCTCGAAAGAGGACAAAGCATGCAAAACAAATCATTCAAGCTGGAATTGAAATCATTGAGCGATCAGGGAATCTTCACTGGCATGGCTTCGGTGTTCGGGAATGTCGATTTGGGCGGAGACATCGTAGAGCCCGGCGCTTTCACTCGCTCGCTGCAGCATAAGAATGGCGAAGTGCCAATTCTGTACCAGCACGACACGCGACAGCCAATCGGTTTGGGCAAAGTGCGGGAAACGAAGGCCGGGCTCGAGATCACCGGCGAGCTGGTGATGCAAACGAGCAAAGCGCAGGAAGCCTATGCCTTGATGAAAAAAGGCGTGCTAAAGGGTTTATCCATTGGCTTCGATGTTGTACGCGATACGATTGCGAACGGAATCCGCCACCTGCATGAATTGAAACTGTACGAAGTGAGCGTCGTAACGTTTCCCATGAATGAAATGGCGACCAACGCCGCCGTGAAATCGGATGATCCGGTCGCCAATTTCCGCGCGACGCTGGAAGCCTGCCGCAATCGATTCGCGCGAGGAGTTTGAAGATGGTTAAACAGAGTTTCGAAGATCGCCTGGCCGCATTGGAGCTCAAGTTTACCGAGTGGGAAGCCCGCAGACGGAAACTGATCCCGGTTGAGCTGGAAGCCGACGAGAATGTGCAACTGGTGGTCAAGGATTGTCTAGGAGAGTACACGCGGAAGATGAAAAGTTTCGCTGGGCAACGTCGAATGGACGACGCAACCACCGAAATGAACCGGCTGAGGGCAGAAGCCGCAGCGGAATTGGAGCGAAAGCAAAAGCAGGAAATGGCGGAACTACTCGAGGCAATAGATTTCTTCGAACGAACCGGCTGCAATCCAGTTGGCTACGAGTTTATCGTTGAAATTCAGCAGTAGCTGAACCGCGGGGGCATTGAGTCGATGCCAAATTTTTACGCAGTGTTCACAGGGCTCTTACAATTTTTTAATGTTCTGACGGTTACTTTGAAACGGCACTACACGCAAAAAGAATAGGGGCATCGCCTTCGGGGGAGGGTGTGTGTCCCTATTCCAGTCAGGACAGCGATCCACGTTTTTCGCAAACCGGGAACGCGGAGCGACTAGGTGGGCTCAATGTCAGTTTGAGTTTCGCCGCCATGTTTCTGGAGATAACGCAGAAGTATTTGCTTCGCATGTCTGCGTCATAGCGGTATTTGCTTTCGCCTAAAAGGAACCCCGTCGAGGTACAGTCCCCATTTGCCGTCCGTCCGTCTCTTTGACCTCAATTTGGAGGCAGATGCTAATACAACGCCAGAAAGTCTCATTGGCATTATCCGCCCCGACCAAAAGAAAGGTTTTGAGCGAAATTGCGATTTTGCAAATTTGACACTCCAATCGCTTGACATCAGTCCTTTAAGGCGTGAGAATGCGCTCGACTTGGGGCTTCAACTCGGACTTTGGGCCAGAAAGTCCGTCATCAGCGCGTCTATCAAGTTTTTGACCCACTCCTCACGGGCAGTTCTGTCTGAAGGGGCGCCTGCCCCATGTCCAAGGGCGATTCACACACAATGAGGAGAAAACCATGAAATCCAGAAAATTGACATACATCACGAAGGCGATGTTTTTCGTCGCTGCGGCAGTACCGCTTCTATTGACGGCACAGCAGGCTCCCAGTAATGCAGTCGCTGTCTGGAACGCAAACGCCGGCGTGGCCGCAACTGCGGCATGCCTAACCCCTCTCGGCGACCCACTTCACGAATCGCGGATGTACGCGATGACTCATGTGGCCATCCACGACGCCCTGAATGCTATCGACCGCCGAGCTCGTCCTTACACTTTTGAGAAGGCGGAACCAAGCGCTTCTCCGGATGCCGCAGTTGCTGCGGCCGCACGAGATGTCCTGATCGCGCTCATCGGTCAACTCCCTCTTGAGATTGTTTCCCAGTCTTGCATCGATGCAGGCATTGCAAGCGTCGAAGCCAACTATGCAGCGGCGCTTGCTGCCATCCCTGGCACTCCGGCCAAGGCGCAGGGGATCGCCGTGGGACAGGCTGCTGCTGCGGCGATCCTCGCTCTGAGGGCCGCGGACGGCGCAGTTGGACCATTTCTCAATTTCAACTGCCCACAGAATACAGATCCCGGGGAGTACCAATGCACACCGGGTACCCCGTTCATCGGCTTTGAGGTATGGGCAAATGTCACCCCCTTCGTTCTGAAGGACGGCTCACAGTTCCGTCCGGGGCCGCCTTACGCGGTGACGAGGAAGAAATACACGGCTGACTTCAACGAAGTGAAGTCGCTCGGCGGTGATGGCATTACTACTCCCAGCGCACGTACTGCCGACCAGACCGAAATCGCGCTCTACTGGCTGGAAAGTTCCCCACTGAAGTGGAACCGAATTGCGAGAACGGTCTCCGCCAACGCTAAGCTGGACCTCTGGGGGAACGCGCGATTATTCGCCCTGCTCAATATGGCGCTTGCGGACGGTTACATTGCCATGAAAGATTCTAAGAATTACTACAACTACTGGCGACCGATTACTGCGATTCGAGCTGGGGACAGCGACGGCAATCCAGCCACCAGCGGTGACCCGGACTGGACACCATTGAGCCAGACTCCTCCGGACCAGGATTATCCTTCGGGCCACTCGATTGAAGGGGGCGCCGGTGCTGAAGTGTTGAAGCAGTTCTTCGGCACCGATCAGATCAGCTTCCAGGACTGTAGCGTGACGCTACCCGCCGGTAGCACTTGCAGCGATCCGTCACCAGTGCTCCGCTCGTATACCAGCTTTTCGCAAGCGGCGGCAGAGAATGCGTATTCGCGCATCCTCGTTGGATTCCATTTCCGCAACTCGACTCAAGAAGGGAATGATTACGGGCACAAGATTGGCAAGCGTGCCGCCGATCTCTACCTCCGGCCTTTGCACTGAGTCGCACACGAGGCGTCACGGTGGGGGGTTGCTATAAAAGGTTTTGTCAAGTAGAAGCAACTCCCCTCCCAAGAAGAGTCGCTTTTTTTCGGCTCCAAGATCGTCCTGGCGTATCGTCCGTTCTTGAGACTTCTGAGAACGAGCCGTCGAGTCGGCGACAGCGGTTGCCGATTGCGCCGACTGTGGAGTCTCGATGTGCACGGACTGCCGAATGGAGTGCTGTGGTGAGTCATTCTGCGATTACTGCTATGAGAATCATGTGGCGCATTCCTGCTTGCGAAAAGCTGCCCAAAGCGAAGGGGACTCCCAGCGAGCAGTGCGTGGAGATCGGAATGCAGCCTAAGCGCAGATCCACTCACGCAAACCTTCAGCCGTGCAACATTTCAGTGCTGTTGAAGAGAACGGGAGCGGACTACTTGATTGGGGAGGGTTCGCCGCTGCCAGACCTGCGTGTCTGGTCTGGAGGGCGGGCCAAATAGCCTCGCCCCCTGACGACGGAATATACACCCGACGTTTTGCATCGTACACACCTCTTTTGGTATGCATGAAAAAACGCTCGTCAAGCCCCTCCCCCGAGGTCTCGACGAGCGTTTGATCCGAGAAGTCTTTTTCTTCTCCTACCGGCTCATGATGTTACTGCGAATGCTCGGTTAGTCAATCTATCTTTTCGTTTCGTTTCTTAACTTTTCAGATCGGATGAACGTTTTTCCAATCTCGTTGCGAAAGAAGCGGCCCGCGATGGGACCTATGATAGAGACTTCTCACCTTCCGCTGGGCTCCTCAATGCACAAACATTCTTGACAAGTTTTCTGCTGATGGTACGGTGCGAATTACTAAAATGTCTAACCGTACACGGGTCGGGTCAAGTGGCCGGAAATCGAGTTTTCAAACTCTACCCTGGTGCTGACACTGGCGCGGGAATTTGCAAAACAGATCGTGCCTCAGCGCGAGCGGAAAACCAAATAAAAAGCCCCTTCGAGCGTGAATGGCTCAAAGGGGTTACGAGGATGACAAACTCTATGCAGACTGAAGATAACACCCTTCCCGGCTCACAACAAACTCAATTCAGCCAATTGTTCCCCACAGGTAAAAATGAGGCGCTTCGCCGTGGAAAACGACCTACCGTCGCTGAAATGGTACCGACCAAAAAGCTTTGGCAACTCCATCAGAAATTTGGGTCTTGCGACAAGGTGGCGGAAGCTACACGCCTTACCATTCCTGCGGTTGCCTCCCGTCTATACAAGGCGGGCTACAGACAGATAGTCCGCCGGACAAAAACCGGGGCGTGCGTAAACTGCGGTAATGAATTTAAACGGGGAAATAGTCATCGAACTCGCTGCGATGACTGCAGGCGCGAAGCTGAGAGAGCCAGCAGCCGCCGTGCTCACAGGAAGAGACATCCTCTCAAAGCCAAAGAGTGTTTGAATCCCGACTGCCCGCGCCCAGGTAGGCTATTTGTGCCAGAAGACGGTCGCTATGACACATGTTCGGACGAATGCCAGATTACGGCTAGGCTTTTGCGTGGCAGAAAATACGGTGATTCCTACCGAAGAGAGCGGAGGGCGAAGCTAGCGGAAGCTGAGCGCCTTACAACGCTTTTCGGATCAGGTAAGGTATTCGCAATACCCCCTGGCTGGGATGAACTGCGGGCCGATCAACAGTTGATAGGATTTATGCTCCTGGAGGATCGCGAGATCACGAATACTCAGATCGAGACTCGGCTGCGGAAATCAAGATTTCGAAATCCTTGGGGCGGAAACTGGGAGGAAGGAAGCCTCACAGAACCCGGAACAGGAGCCAACTGGATATCCGACATCCGCACGCGTGTAGGAGTTCCCGCTCCGAGAAAGCGCAAATGAGCTTTCATTTTCTTTTCACGAAATTGAGCACATTTCCACAGCTTGACCTTTCACGACGAAAAAGCTGTAACCCGCGCCCAGAGCGGGTTTTGCCAGCATAGTTTTCACGCTTTTGCCTTCCTTGGTACTTCGTCAACCTTTCATTTTCTTTTCACTGAAACGGCACTGCCAGCAGTCCCGCATTACCTTGCCTTCTGAGATGACACAGCCTGTCAAACGCAAATCCCAGCGCGAGAGAGTGCTAGACGCCTTAAGCAATCCAGTTGGACCCTGGGTTGCGGCATTCGTTTTGGCGCAAGTCGGCGGCCTACAGTTTCAAACTCGCATCTGGGAACTCCGTCACATCTTCGGCTACACAATCGAGAACAAGGAGGAACGTAGGGCAGACGGAACGGTTCTTTCCTCCTACCGACTTCTGCCTGATGCGCCAACGACTCTCTTTGAGATGCTGCCGCCGGATCGGACATACCAAGAATGACTCCGCCCCTCCGTGCGCGCCTGCATTGGTACAAACTCACAGCTGCAGAACTTGCTCTGCTCACCGCGATGTGCGAGCACCGCAGCGACGGCTCTACCGTGTGGCCGAGCATTGCCCGCCTTTCTGCATATTCGAAACTCGATGAGCGGACTGTACAGCGTCTTATCCGCGGATTCTGCGCTCGCGGAATACTCAGTCAGTTAGCGCCGGGAAATGCAGCAAAGCGCATGCCCGCAACCTACCGAATCAATGAACAGGCGCTCGAGGAAGACCCCAAGATGCGCCCGTACCGTAGCACGGGGCAGGAACAATTACCGGGCATTCCAGTAGCCGCAATTCCCGGGCAGCCAATCCCCGAGCCACTGGTGGCACCACGCCACCAGGTGACACCACGCCACCAGTCTGGCGGCACTATGTCACCCAATTCTAGAAAGGATTCTAGAAGTACTACCCTCCCTAACCCTCCCTTTCAGGGAGGGGATTCTTTTCCAACTTCAACTTCAAAAGAAAACGCGCGCGCGCGCGAAATGTCCGCGCGGGGAGGGAAGCTAACGGCACGTGAACGCCGCCATTTAACTCAGGCAATTTATGAGTCAATGCAGGATCCGGCAGTCGATTTCAACTCAGCAGTGCAAACAGCTTGCGCCCGACTTCTGATTCCACTCGGAGACGCTTGGGCAGCAATAGCAGATTCCGGCATTGATCCGCCGAACAAATCTAACGGGGCCTCAGCATGAGTTCTATTGCGCAGCCCATGTCAGAGCTGTCCCGGCGAAGGCTGGTCAAAGTGAAGGAAGCCGCAGCCTATCTCTCTATCTCGCCTTATAGCCTGCGAAAGTTGGTTCAAAGTCAGGAACTGCCCATTGTCAAATTACAAGATCGGGGGCCTTGGCTTCTCGACTTGCGCGACCTCGACAGGTTTGTCGAAGCTCGGAAGATGTATGCTTGACTTAGGGGGTAAGCAGGAACATAATCTAGTGGCCATGAGGCTAACAAAAGCATTCTTCGCGAAACAGGGGAGCAAGGGCGGAAAGTTAGCTGCGCAACGAATGACCCGGGCTAAACGAATAGCGCGAGCCCAAAAAGCAGCAGCCGCGAGCCACGCAAAGAAAGGCGGCCAACAATGAGCAGGCACAGACGGGGCGACGGCTGCGTTTTTACAGCGGGATCGAAAACAAAGTGGATTCAGTACTACATCAACGGGCGTGCCGTCCGCGAAAACACGCACACTCAAGATTTGAAGACTGCACAGAATTTGTTGCGAACGAGAATTTACGAAACATCCCAGGGGCTGACTCCGCAACCGCTGAGCAAGTTGACCGTCGCAAGTCTCTACGAAGCTGTGGAACGTGATTACAGAATCAACGAGCGGAAATCTCTCCGTGATTTGCAGATGCGCTGGAGAGTCCACCTAGAACCAGCATTCGGATTTATGCGCCCGGGGAATGTCACCACAGACGCGCTCGACCGCTACATCGATAAGCGCCAACAAGAAGGCGCCAGCAATGGCACCGTCAACCGGGAATTAACAGCGCTCAAACGATGCTTCAATCTTGGACGCGAATGCACTCCTCCCAAAGTGCAAGTCATTCCACGGTTTCGAATGCTGAAAGAAAACAACGTGCGTACTGGATTTCTGGAAAATTGCCAGTACGAAGCTTTATCCCGGGAGTGCGCGAAGTTCGGACTTTGGATGCGGACTCTGTTCGAGCTGGGCTATACGTATGGTTGGCGCCGCGAGGAATTGTTAAGCCTTCGCGTAAATCAGATTTCCATAATTGAGCGCACCATTCGATTGAACCCGGGGGAAACCAAAAATGACGAAGGGCGCGAAGTGACCCTGACTCCGCTTTTGTGCCAGTTGCTGCAAGAATGCATTCGCGGCAAAGGACCGACCGACTACGTGCTCACTCGCGACGATTCCAGCCAGGTGATAGTTTTTCGGAAAAATTGGGCGCAGATTATAAATAGGGCGGGGGTGCCGGATTTACTCTTTCACGATTTGCGCCGGACAGCCGTGCGCAATATGATCCGTGCTGGCATTTCTGAAACCGTCGCCATGAAGATCAGCGGACACAAGACGCGCTCGATCTTCGACCGCTACAACGTCACGTCACAGGCCGATATTTCCGAAGCGGTTGCGAAGCTGGTAAGTCAGAGAACCGTCAGAGTTGAGCCTGAAATTCCCAATCTACCGGCAGCTTTCCCGACTCTGGCGGCTAGGATGAACTGATGTTGAATGAAGAAGTTAGCGCAGTTAATGAAAAGGAATACGGCCCCGTAGCTCAGTGGATAGAGCAGCGGTTTCCTAAACCGTTGGTCGGCGGTTCGACTCCGCCCGGGGCCTCCACACTCCAAACCCGCGCCAGTAGCGGCTCTACATCACCATCTTGGTATCAGAGTTTGCTGGGTCTACTGTCCGATTACTGCCCCATAAGGAAATTTGCTGCTCAAGTCGGGCCATGCCTTCGCGGGCATCTTTGCTGACGCTCTTGATGTAGATGTTCTGTGTCGTGACTACGTTCGCATGCCGCAGGATCAATTGAATTGTTTTGTCATCGACACCGATACGATGCAGGTTTGTAGCCAGACCACGTCGGAAAGCGTGCCATCCGCGCCACTCGGGAACGGAAGAGTTGCGCTGGTATCTGTGCCGCTCTCCCTCATGCCCGAGTTCCGGCTTCTTGCACAGTTCGCAGCGATTCAAGATCGGCAGGATGGTGCGGTTCAGAAGATTATTGAGATCGCATGGCCGCCCGAGTTCGTTTGGGAACATTGGGCCGGATGCGGGCGAACCCTGGCACTCGCGTAGCAAATCTAGGCAACATGCTAGTCGGGGAATGATAGGCAGTGGAGCTTTCGACTTCGGTGACTTGGGCTCCGTGATGTGAGTCTGCCAGACCGACTGCGCGATCAGGATCTCGCCCGCTTTGTAGTTCTCCCAGAGCATGCCACGGAGTTCTCCGCGTCTCGCATCCGTGTAAGCTGCCGTCGCGATCACGGTTACTGCCGGATCGACACAGCAGAAAGCTACGCCAGGAAATTCAGCGGCTGAGAAAAAATCCTGATCCTGGAGTGCAAAGGCTTTTAGCTTCCATCCGTGTGTCGTTACCCGGGGTGCTTAAAATGAGGGGCGGCAGAACTGCTGGCATGCAAAGACTGAACGAAGCGGTAGAGCACTTGGTCGGGCCGACGTTCTCCGGGTCACGAATAGTGAAGCCCGCGAACTCTATGGAATTCGAGGCAGCGGAGACATGGCAGGGATTGCATTCCAGTACTTCGATCTCACCAGCATGAATAACGGGCGTCGACGCCATTATGTTCGTATCCGTCGCGATAATCCCGAGATCGAACACGGCAAGGTGCAGAAAAAATACGTTGCCCCTTACGGCGATCGGAAGCACTTTTACTTTCCTCCAAGTCCTGAACTGTTCGCGGATGCCGCCATTCCGATCATTTTGGTAGAAGCCGAAAAGAGCTGTTTGGCGCTGACCGCTTGGTCTGAACGCATTGGGCGCAAGTACCTCCCGCTCGCGATGGGCGGATGCTGGGGTTGGCGAGGGCAAATCGGCACTAAATGCGGGGGCGCACCATAAAGGTGCCGTTTCGCGTGTTGTTGGACAAGGCACGGAGATGAAGTCAAAAGACTTCAAAGCATACTGCCCGAAGGCACTGGGAGGAATTGGCTCGGCCGGATACAGTCGCGGATCGTTCGCTACAAATCAGACTTCAGCGCAAACTCCACGGCGTGAAAGTAGAACGCCTGAGAGAGAGAACGATCAAGGCAGATGCGGACGTTCTGCGCGATCGCATCTCCATATGGGCTGAGGAACGGATGGCGACCTTAAGAGGTTGCGAGCCTGATCTTCCCGAAGAGCTGAACGACCGGCAGATCGCGCACGTAATTGAGTGTTCTATTTCAGTTACTTCGATTGGAAGTCGCAGTCCTCAAAGGGCCTCTCTCAACAGAAACTCCGCTAGACTCAAATCCTCCGAAGAAAGACCCTCTGAGAACTCACTCTGAGCCGAACCCAGGATTCGCCGCGCATCGTTGATGCGGTCAAGTCGGCGGCATAACATGGCTAGACTGCGGCTTGCGCGCAGGGCCAGCACCCTTGCTCCGGCGCGCCGGGCAACATCAATCGCGGCTAGAAACATCGCCTCTACTTGGGAATAAGGGCAGCCAGCGCTCCGCACTAGCTCAATTTCCCCTTGAAGCCTCAGCAACTCCGGCTCCCAGAAGCGCTCACCAGTTCGGGATACGATTGCCAATGCCTCAGCGACAGCAGTGTGGGCGTGTTCCGTGTGGCCAGTTATCAAACAACACTCTGCATACAGACCAAGTGAGTAGGGAGCAAATGAATTGGAACCATTCGATCGAGCTTCCGCTAAAGCGGCCTCGATACACTGCATCCCTTCTTGATGATGTCCCTCCTGGACCGCAGCCCATCCTTCCAACGCCGCAGCCCACGCACCAATCAGGCGGAAATCTTCAGCTCGAGCGATGCGGGTCGCAGCCTTGGCATGTGCCTTGACGGCTGGAACGTCCCGGCGCGCCTCTTGTACAGACGAGGCGAACACGTGTGCCAATGCGAGCGAAAACGGATCGTGCAGGGTACGAGCAGCTTCGACCGCTTCATCGGCAGTTCTGATAGCCTCATCCAACCTGCCCCAAAGTGCAAGCGCTCGCGCCCGGAAGTACCTGGCACAAACGCCAGCATCGTGGCTGCCATAGACCGCCGCTAATGGTGCATCTCGATCGGCTTCATACAAAGCAAGTCCCTCAGCGGCATAGCCGCAGGCTTGGTCAAGATCTCCCCGTAAGAAAGCTGTGGCCCAGCATGCGTGGTGCGCCTGAAGGCACAATGCCTGGTCATCACGGCCACGCGAAAGCCGTGTTAGGTCGTCTGCTATGTGCTGCGCAGTGCTCAGTGGTCCCCGACCCCAGTAGAAAAGCCAAAGCCCCCAAAGCGCAGGAAATAAGGCAGGGTTGTCCTCAAGTCCTTCGCACAACGCACGGGCCCGCGCATAGGATTCCTCGACTTCTGGCGCGCCCCACCCGAGTGCCGGCATGAGAGCGGCACCGAGTCCCATTCGGAGCAAGGCCTCGCGTTCAGTGCGATCTTTGCTGGCTGGCTCCATTGCGAGTAGAGCGAGAGCCCGCTCGAAGTGCATTCGTGCCTCTGAATACGCGCGACGTCGCTGCGCATTCAGCGCGGCGTGCCTACGATAAAATTCTGCGCGTTCTAACTCGCGGCTTTGCTCGAAATGCATCGCCAGTTCAGCAGCGATTTCTGGCGACCTCTCGCTCCACGAAGACTCAAGCGCATCTCCCACCCTCCGGTGCAGCTCGATGCGATATCCAACTGGCACACGCTCGTACAATACGTCGCGATAGAGCGCATGAACGAACTCGAATCGCGAGGAGACTGATCCATCGGGGTAGTCAATGCGCCCAACATCGCGCAGGAATCGCTGCTGACGGCTAAATGCGGCAAAGACCCTTTCAATATCGCTTGGCGAGCGCCCGGCAGCAGCACCAACCGCCGATGCCGAAAAGCTGAACCCGGCTACGCTTGCAACTTCGAGCAGCTCCCGCTCGGCCGCGGGTAGACGCTCTATAGTGCGATCGATAGTTCTGCGTACATCATCGGGTACTCCTAGATCGAGAGTCCTGATTTCGGTATTCACGATCCAGCCTCGGTCCTGCTGAACGAGCTGCCCACGCGCGACTAGATCGCCCAGAACATTGATCATGAAAAGTGGATTGCCGGCGGTGCGCATTTGTACAACCTGCCCGAGTTGTGCGAATCGTAGCTCCTGCCCTGGTGCGGGGGGATACCGCCGCTCCGAGTAATTGATTACTGCCTTCTTGTCGAGTCCGCCGAGTGCGATTTCTCGAACGAACCCTCTCTCCACGAGGCGGTCGGTCACAACGGCCAATGGATGCTCGATTTCGGTTATTTCAGGAGGGCGGAACGTTCCAATCACCACAATGCGCGCTGGTTCAGGTCGCTGGGCAAACGCCGCAATCCAATCGAGAGTCGAAGCATCACTCCACTGAAGATCGTCAACCCACAACACCAACGGAGTAATAGCGGTGATCGCCTCGATCGTATTGGTCAGCTCGCGAAGCATTCGCTCGCGTGTCGCACTGGCGGCAGTCCGCTCGAGAGTTGCGAGATTCTCACCAGTTAAGAGTCCCGGCATTTGCACCAGCCACGTAGGACCGTAACGTTCAAGCACAGAAAGAAAGCGGTTGCCGTCAGATTGCTGGCAAAGCCGTCGAAGCGCTTCGAGTAACGGCTGATAGGGTTCTCCGAGGCCGTAGTGCTGGATACATTGGCCCCAGGCTGCGCGTAACGGTTGCCCGGAACCAACCACGCCGGAAAGAAACGCCTGCACAGTCGTGGTCTTGCCGATTCCGGGCTCACCTGTGATGAAGAGTACCTGACGATGGCCAGCGACGGCGTTTTCGCACGCCGTAGACATTTCTCGGAGCACACTTTCTCGACCGACCAGGAGCGACTTTATCGACGACGGAAGTGCCTCCACCTGCTGGCTCGAACTGCCGTCGCCGCAAATGACCGGCGCGGCAAAGCGGTATCCCTTGCCGACCACGGTCTCTACGAAACGAGGCTTGTCTGGGTCATCCCCCAGCGACTGACGAACCTTGCGGATCGCCGTATTGATGCTGTGATCTACATCGAGGAAGACGTCCCTACCCCAGAGCCGCTCTGCGATCTCGGCGCGCGAGACCAGCTGCCCTCGCCGTTTCACCAGTAGGATCAGCAGCTCCATGGGTCGCTTTTCCAGACGCAGCAGCCGCTCGCCACGCTGGAGACAATAACGCGACTCGTCCAGTATGAAATTACCGAATTGGAATTGTTGGACCACGGGTATTTCCAGGCGGGCACCGACGTGACGTGCAGTCATATTGCCCGATACCTTCCAAAGAAGCAACAGCATCAGCAACTTAGGGGTTCAGAGAAACTTTATCCCCCTTCAGAGAACCTGCATTGCACGGCAAAGCGCAATGGGGCTATAAACGCGACCTATGATTCAGAGGTTTGAGACGCGACGTTCAATGCAAACACCACCAGCTAAACGCGAGGAGAAGGACAAGAGCTACCGCTGACAGAGGGCCAAAGAAGAATCAGGAGGAAACACGATGAAAACGATGCATGGTCGCACAAGGAAGTGGACCTTCGGCCCATATGTATTGACGGCGACTCTATTGCTCGGGTCGGCCATCGCAAAGGCCGATGTTGTCCTGGACTGGAACGCAATCGCGGTGAACACAGCGATCGCCAACGGCCAGACCCCATACGCTCAAGCTCGGTTTGCGTCCATCGCTCAACTTGCTGTCTTCGAAGCCGTCGACGCCATAACTGGCGACTACAATCCGTATCTTGGGAGCATCGTAGCGCCACCAGGTGCTTCAGCCGACGCAGCAGCCATCGAGGCTGCCTATCGGGTGCTTAGCACCTATTTCCCAGTCAGCAAACCGACCCTTGATATTGAGCGCACAAACTCGCTGGCATCCATACCGGACGGCCAAGCCAAAATTGACGGCATAGCAACGGGGGACGCTGCAGCATCGGCCATGATTGCTCTGCGCGCTAACGACGGATCGTCCTCTCCGCAATTCAAGATACCCGGGCCGCCTGTACCAGGTGAATGGCAGGCAACGCCGAGTTGTCCGGTAATCAACGGAACTGCCGTCGGAGTCTTTTTTCATTGGCAATTCGTAACCCCGTTTGGTATCCAGAGTGCTGGTCAATTTCTCCTCGATCCGCCGCCAGCGCTCACGAGTAACCAATACGCTAAGACCTACAATCAGGTAATGACGGTGGGCAGCCTTGATAGCACTGAGCGGCCACCAGATCGCGCTGATGTCGTCCTCTTCTACGCGGTCTCCACGCCAACTCTGGTGTTCAATCAGGCCGCTCGACAAATAGCGCAACAAGAGGGGCGTTCGCTGTCGGAAAATGCTCGTGCTCTGGCCCTGATCAACATGGCCATCAGCGACAGCCTCGTGGCGTCATTCCTTAACAAATACCACTACAACTTTTGGCGCCCTGAGACAGCGATTCGTGCAGGTGACACGGACGGCAACTCGAAAACCAACGCCGATCCCACCTTCCTCCCATTCATCGCCACGCCATGTTTCCCGAGCTATCCCTCGAATCACGGGAGCGGAAGTAATGCAGGTGCTGAGGTCCTGAGGCGTCTTTACGGCGAGGGCGGGCATTCGATCACCGTGTCAAACCCCGCCGTGCCCAACATCGTCTTGCAATACACCACGTTTAATCAGATTAGCGACGACATTTCCGACGCGCGCGTTTACGGCGGAATACACTTTCGAACTGACCAGACGGCAGGTGCGCTCTTGGGTCGGGCTGTAGGTACCGCCGTGTACAAGAACAACCTGCGTGCCGTGCATGGTTCCAATTAATCGGGCGGAGCTGGCGAGCCGGAAACAGCTCGCCATTCTTGTCCCGTACTCAAATGATAAGCCCCCGGTTGTGCCCGAATCACGAGCAAACCTTCCTAATCCGGTAAGGTAAGGTTTGCCGACTACCCGCGCACAACTCGCATCCCGACGGACGGGCGCAACCGAAAACTTGCGTCACTCTAGTCCGACGCGCCGATGGAGTTTCCCAAAGCGAGGGTCGGAGCGGAGGCTATCCATGCGAGCGTCGGTCGACAGATAGGTAGGCAAATAGTAGGACCGGTCTTTGAAGGCTTGTTCAAGCAAGGCGAATGCCCGATCTTTGTCTCCCAGGCCCGCATAAATGACTGCGACGTTGTAGGGCGCGACCCAGCTGTGCGCTGACACCTCTTTCAGATGATCCAAAATCTTTTGCGCTTCGGCGCGGTTGCCCGACACAGCGTAGGCATGTCCCAGGCCTGACCAGGTCTCGGCATTGTCTTTTTCCAGTTCGACCGCACGTTGAAACTCGACGATGGCCTCCGTCAGCCTTCCTTTCTGCTCATAAGCTCGACCCAGGAAAGAGTGACTGAACCAAAAGTTCGGGTCAATCTCAATGGCGCGACGGAGTTGTTCAATCGCCGGATCCCAGCGTCGTGCAAATAGCAGAGCCGCTCCCGCGCTGAAGGCCGGGAACCCGGAAAGTGGATCGGCTTGCTGCGCCCGCTTGGATTCCGCGATTGACTGCTCGTACCTTCCCATCGGCGCCAGGAACCAGCTGTAGTACGTGTGAGCGTCCGAACTGTTGGGACTCAGTTCAAGGGCTCGTTGGAATTCCTTTTCGGCTGCGGCCCAATTCCAGTCATACCAGTGCGTGACGATTGCCATGGAAATGTGAGCCCCCGCATCGGATTCGTCGATCGCGAGCGCCCGCTTGGCCGCGTCCTTGGTCTTGGGCCCGGCTTCGTTCGGAGACATGAACCAATCGTCCTGGTTCACATAGTTGAAAGCCAGGCCGCTGTAAGCCAGGGCATAGTTGGGATCGACAGCGATAGCCTGATTAAAGTAGTCGATGCCCGTGTCAAACCCCTCTTTGCTGAGTTTGTTGGTGTAGTACTTACCCTTCAGATAAAGGCGGTAGGCTTCGGGATTGTCTGTCGAGCCCTTGGCCAGCCTCTGTTGATCTTCCGCCGAAAGTTGTGAGCGCAGACGCTGGGAAACTTCCCTTGCAATGTCACTCTGAACCGCCAGCAGGTCGGCCACCTTACGGTTGTATTGCTCACCCCATAGCTGTTTGCCGTTACGAACGTCGTCGAGTTCGACGTTGATAGTTAAATCGTCGCCTCGCTGCCTGACGTCGCCTGTGAGTACGGCTTGCACGCCAAGTTCGTCGCCGACCTTTTGCACATCCATCGCCTTCCCCTTGTAATGGAAAGCGACACTGTGCGGAGTTACCTTCAGGCTGGGCAACCGTGCCAGGCTGTTGTTGATGCTTTCCGTAACGCCATCGGAAATGTAGTCGGCATCGGGATTGCTTCGATTCTCCAGAGGCAGAACTGCGATGGAATCGATGCCTGCCTCTGACCGTCTCAAATAAATAAAGACTCCGGCGGAAGCGATGACTAGCAGACTCATGGCAATAGCCAAAGCGATGGCGCGCCGTTTGAGCCCGGAGATGCCTCGCGTAGAGGCTTCTTCGAGCGCCCGGCGGAGATCGGTTGCAGTCTGGAAGCGGCTGTCGGGAGATTTCGACAGGCACCTGCGCACAATCGCTTCGAGCGCCGGCGGAGCACTCAGCGGATCCGGGTTCTTGTGAACGATCGCGCCGATCGTAGCGGCGGATGAACCTCCGCTGAAGGCGCGGCGTCCCGCGAGCATTTCGTAAAGCACAGCCCCAAACGAGAATATATCGGAGCGCGCGTCCGCTGGCTTACTCTCGGCCTGCTCTGGTGACATGTAGGCTGGAGTGCCCATGATGGTGCCCACCTGGGTGACGACGCCCATGGTTTGAGTTTCGCCCTCGGTAAGGGTGCCGGTGCTCTGTTTCGCGAGTCCGAAATCCAGCAGCTTTACAACCCCGCCCGAGGTCGCGAGGATGTTCGCTGGTTTGAAGTCGCGATGAATGATCCCCTTACTGTGTGCGGCCTCGAGCGCGGCGGCAATTTGCCGCGCGAGTTGCAGCGCCTCATCCGGCGGTAGGGCCTGCGGCTGTTCACAGTCGACGATCGGCCGCCCGTCGATGTACTCCATTACCAGAAAATCCGGGCCGACGTCGTAAATCTGGCAGATGTTGGGATGATTGAGTGCGGCGATTGCTTTGGCTTCACTCTCGAAGCGCTCGCTGAACTGCTCGCCAGAAACCTTGATCGCGACGTCCCGATTTAAACGGGCATCTCGGGCACGATACACCTGTCCCATCCCGCCCGCTCCAATGGACGCAAGGATTTCATATGGACCGAGTTTGTCGCCTGCAGAAAGCGGCATGTGAGGAATCGAGATAAGTCTATCCGATCACAGATCAGATAGAGAACGTATTACGGGCAAACCGGAAGTAATGTCAACTGACGCTATCAGCCGTGGGTGTTGAAAAAGTCCCTCAACAGAACGCCTTTTCATCTGCGAGCATGCGGTTGCGGGTTTGTTTTGT
>Ga0068856_100001834_pt1 | contig 22232 bp, 11 predicted proteins | sample KBSCornC62_FD_66595 | JGI IMG/M metagenome (GOLD analysis project Ga0068856, IMG submission 66595) | Corn rhizosphere microbial communities from Kellogg Biological Station, Michigan, USA - KBS Corn C6-2 | ecosystem: Host-associated > Plants > Roots > Rhizosphere > Soil ... | reverse complement strand
AGGATCTTCTGGCCAAGGAAAAAACCGCGACGACTTTGGCAAATTGATCAACGAGCGCCTCGACGCCCTCTCACCCGCGGACCGCCTCGCGCGCGTGCGCGTGTTCGACAACGATCTGGAAGGCTCCTGCGGGACCCACCATATCAGGAAAAAGCATCCCGAAGTTTTCGTCCAAGCTGGGATTATGGAGCGTGGAAATTTTTCGGCGGCAGCAGGTTTTGGTTCCTCGAAAGGCAAGCAGGGGATCTTTGCCACCTTCTCGGCCTTTCTCGAAATGTGCGTCAGTGAAATCACGATGTCCCGGCTGAATTTTTCCAACGTGCTCGCGCACTTTTCCCACTCCGGGGTGGACGACATGGCCGACAACACCTGTCACTTCGGGATCAATTCGATGTACGCGGATGGCGGCGTCACGCCCGGTCATGGCGACGACAAGACGCGTCTCTATTTTCCCGTGGACCAATATCAGTTTGCGGCTTGCGTGCGCCGGATTTTCGACGACGAAGGGCTGCGCTTCCTTTTTTCAACTCGTTCGGCGGTTCCGGATATCCTGACCGAGAAGGGTGAACCGTACTACAAGGACAAGGTGTTCGAGCCGGGCAAAGACGACATCATTCGTGAGGCTGGAACCGGCGGCTATATCGTCTCGTTCGGAGAGGTGCTTTACCGCGCTCTCGATGCCGTCGAGCGACTGCGCCAGCAGGGAATCCAGGTCGGCTTGATTAACAAGGCATCCCTCAACGTTTATGACGAAGCTATGATGAAGAGGCTCGCGGCTTCACCGTTCGTGCTCGTCGCCGAGGGATGGAACGTGAAGACCGGGCTTGGATCGCGCTTTGGAACGCAATTGCTCACTCGTGGTTTTAAGGGCAAATTCAACAACATCGGCGTGCACAAAGAAGGCTCCGGCGGTCTCTGGCAGCAAATCGGGTTTCAAGGATTAGATTCCGCTGGGATTGAAAAGGCGGTCCGAGCTCTGCTCTGATGCGTCTTTTCACCTGTGCTGAAACTCCCACCTCTCTTTGCTGCGTTGTCCGCGGTCTCGATCCTCACTGCGCCGCTGTTGGCGCAGTCCCCGGATCCATCGAGTGAGCCGGTCGCGTTAGACAGTGTTGTCGTCACGGCGACGCGAGGCGATCGGCACTTGTCGGACGTGCCGCAAAGCGTGTCTGTCATTTCGGCTACCGCCATCGAAGCTGCACCCGCTGTTTCGCTGGACGACGCACTCCGCCTGACTCCATCGATCGATTTGCCGATCGGCGCCTCGTACCAGTTACATCCCACTGGCGCCGGGATTTCCATGCGTGGCTTAGGCGGCATTCGCGCCTTGGTCCTGCTCGACGGCGTGCCGCTTAACGATCCGTTTTTTGGATACGTGCAATGGAACCGCGTGCCTATGGAATCGGTGGAGCGGGTCGAAGTTGTCAGCGGAGCCGGTGCGCCCCTCTGGGGAAATTATGCGATGGGGGGTGTGATCAATATCATCACCAAGACCGCCCAGCAAAATGAAGCTGTGGTGGATGGTGCGGTTGGCAGTTGGGGCACCTATCGAGCTTTTGTGGGAGTGAATGCGGTGCCTTCCGACCACTTGAAGATTTCCGTCGATTATAGCCACACGCATACGGACGGATACGAGCAGACACCCTCGACATATTTGCAGGCAGTCAGCGTCCCGACCTCGTTCACGGCGGATAACGTCAATGCGAAGGCCGATTTTGTCATGACGCCTTCGCTCACCGCGGACGTTAAAATCGATTATCATAAAAATTTCGAAGACCTGCTCACACGAGTGGCGGTGAACACGCAGCGGATTTGGACGTTTTCTGGCGATTTGCGCGAGCAGCTCGATCACGGCTCGCTCACGCTGTCGGCGTTTCACGACGACAGTGCCTTTCGGGTCGATACGGCCGGCAATACGCCGGGGGTGCCGGCCGGCAATCAACAGTTTTTGCAAAATCGTCATTTGACACCCACCAACGACACCGGCGGTTCCCTGGTTTGGACGGAGGAGCTCCCGGGGTGGCTACGATCCCTGACATTGGGCGGCGATTACCACGGTATCAAAGGCGCGGATACGGATTACATTTTTAATTCGCACGAAAAGCTGTTGCGCACGGATGTGGGTCGAGGAGAGCAGGCGTTTCTCGGCGCCTTTGGCGAAGCCAGTTTCAAGCCGGTCGACTCGGTCGAACTCTTGGGGAGCGTGCGCTACGAGCACTACAAAAATTTCGCCGGATACGATGGTTCTGCCGGAGGCAGCGGAGCCGTTCCGGACGAATCAAAAAACTCCGTTGATCCGCGCCTTTCGATCAAAGACGCCTTTGCCAAGAACTGGTCGGCGCGCGGCGCGATCTACGAGGCCTTTCGGGCGCCGAACTTGGACGAACTCTATCGCCCATTCTCGAGCGCGACCGGAATCCAGTACGCGAATGCGAGCCTTCGACCCGAAACACTCTCAGGCGGAGAACTGGGCCTTGATTTCACGCAACCGGGCTTTCGCGCCCAGGTCACAGCGTACACCAACACAATTCATCATGTGATCACCAGCGAGTCGCTTCCGTTGAGCGAACTTCCGTCTGGGTTCCATTTTGGATCGCGCAACATTAACGCGGGTGCAGCTCGCTCGCGCGGCGTCGAGGCGGAAGCGAACTGGGTGTTCGGCCCGGCCTTTACCGGAACGCTCGGTTACGACTATGCGGACTCGATCATCACTGAGAACCCGGTCGATCCCAAGAGCGTCGGCCAGCAAATTGCGGGCATCCCGCGCCAACGCGTGACTGCGAGCGTGACCTATCGCGCCCCGTTTCAATTGCGACTGACGCCGCAGGTCCGTTGGTTGTCCACCTCTTACGGGGACAACGATCACACATTGATCGTGGGAAGCCACACGGTGGTCGACTTTTCCGCGGCGTATCCGCTTAAGCGCTACATGCAAATTTATCTTCAATGCGAAAACCTGTTCGACCGGTCCTATGTTTCCACGAACAACGGTTTTCAACCCCCGCGTCTGGCCACTCCGTTCACGCTGCTTGCGGGCGTGCATCTCACGTTTAATTAGGTCGTGACTGCGAATTTTTCATTGTCGGAAGCGGATCGGCTCAGTTTGCGAGGTCGTCTTGCGACCTTTCCCGCGCATGACAGCCGGAGAGGACAAGAATATTTCCGACAGGAACGGGTCAAAGAAATCAAGCCCCTGGAAGGCGGTCCGAGTTTTCGCGCGAGTGTCCAGGGCACGCGCCGCTACGTGGCACAGTGGACTGAGGAAAATCAACAGTGGAGCAATAGTTGCAGTTGCCCACTTGGCGGTGATTGCAAACACACGTACGCGGCGGCGCTCGCGGTGCTGCGCAATTCGCCTGTGGACGAAGTCGCTGCCAACGACGCTCCGAATGCAGAAGGGTCGAGTGGATTGACGCCGCCGCCTATGGGCGCGCGCGTGGAGTCCCCGGACGTTGTGACGCTCATTGCAGCGTGGGAGGCGCGGCATGGCCGGCCCTTATCGACGAAGGAAAAATCGATCGCGCGCGAACTCGTTCTTGCGTGGCGCCGCGTCCTTGGGGGTGGCCTTTTGTATCCGCGTGATTTGCGTGCATTGGGCATCGGGGAGTCCGGCTACTATTTCAGCGATCCTGAACCGGTGCTGACCGAATGGAAAGAGGCGTTACAGGCGGCGGCTTCGCCGTTGGAGTTTTGGCAATATCTTGCGCTTTATGCCGAGCGGAATCGCATTGCTGTTCCCGAAGTCCTGCGTCCGCTGACCGATACGAGCGGGGTGCGGGCCCGCATTGTCGCGCAGGAACGCGAGCAGACCGTGGAACGGTGGAAAGCTCTTTTCGTTCAAACCACAGAGCCATCCGTCGTGGCAGCGACAGACGTGTTGCCGAAGGAAATCCGGCTCAAACTGAGCACCCCTCGTCTGACTTGGGAATTTCGGGAGGAGCCGAACGCGGCTTGGCAGATCGCGCGAAGTCCGCGCGTAAAGATTTGGTTCGATCTCGCCACGTCTGGCGCGGGCGAAAACGCACTGGCGTTAGCTCTTTTGCAAGAGGTTCAACTGCGTCGGATGCGAGCCGAAGTTTCCAATGCGAGCGAAGTGCCGAGCCTTCGTATTGAAGAAAAAACGACGCGCGAATTGCTGCGGTGGATGTTGCGGAGTCCGCTCATGCGTCCGCTCCTCGTCGACTTTCGGGGCGAACCCTTCACCTCGGAGCTGGCGCCGCTGCATTGGGAAGGCAGGCCGGCCGTGGGGCGCGAAGACGATGTGCGTTTCGACTTGGTCGATGCGCAAGGCCAGCCGGCGCCAAGCGATCTGATCGAACTCGGCGGCGAGCCTCCTCTCGCGGTCGGCGGGCACACGGTTTACGAAATGCCGTCGCCCCTCGCGCAAGGCGCCCCGCGCGGCGTGATCGTTCCTCGGGAAGCTTTGGATCCTCGATCGACTGCGGCGCTTCGGCGCAAGGGCGTGCGATTTCAAGACATCACTTTGCCTCGGATAGAAATCGTGACGCTGCGGCCGCGGATGCTTTGTTTACTCAAGACTGAAGGAGCCGATGCGGAGACATTGCAGGTCGCCCTGCAAGCGCTCGACCGGCAGGACAATATTATCTCTTGGTGGCAAGATGGCGCGTGGACCAAGCCGATATGGCCGGAGATTCAACGCGAAGAGAACACGCTGGAAGATGCGGATTTCTCGGCCGCCGACGTGGCGCGCGCTTTTTTAATTTCGCTTAATCTCAGTTGGTCTCCGGTCGAACGCGCGTGGACACGTCGCGCCTCAACCAAAGCGTTTCCCGAAGAATTTGCGGCATGGGCATCTGCCCTGGCTCAAGCTGGAATTGAAGTCGTCAGCGAAGGCGAGCTGAGCGGTCTCTCTCGCGCCTCCGATCGCGCGCGCGTGGAGGTGCATGCGCGCCCAGCGGAAGAGGGCTCTGGACCGATCGATTGGTTTGACCTGGAAGTGGCAATTCGAGCGGAAGACCACACGTTGACCGCGGACGAAGTGAAACTGCTGTTGAAAGCTCGCGGCAAATTCGTGCGCTTACCGGGAAAAGGGTGGCGTCGCCTTCAGCTCGACCTTGCGCAGGAGGAGGGCGCGCGATTGGCCGAGCTAGGCGTTGATATCACCACTTTGGTTCCCGGCTCGGCCTCTCAGCGGTTTCACGCCTTGCAGTTGGCCGACGAGCGGATTGCAGGACTATTACCCGAAGCTCATGCAGCGCGAGTCCGAGAGCGCGCGGAACGCCTCCGTGCCATCTCAGCCCCTCCCGTCCCGATCGGGTTAACGGCGGAATTGCGGCCGTATCAGAAAGAAGGATACCATTTTCTCGCCCATCTTTCGTCTAACGGCTTAGGCGGAATTTTGGCCGACGACATGGGTCTCGGGAAAACCATTCAGGCGCTAGCGTGGCTTTTGTGGTTATCTGAACAGGTTCGAACCTCGGTCAGTCGCGAACTGCGCGCTTTGGTCGTTTGCCCGAAGAGCGTCGTTTCTAACTGGGAGTTGGAGATCGCTCGTTTCGCGCCGACGTTGAGCGTTTCGGCTTTGGCGAATGGAGAGATGCCCAAGGAGGTTAACGTTACCGTGACAAATTATGCTCAACTCCGGATTGCTGCGTCGACCCTTGTGGGCCGTTCCTGGGACGCGGTGATTTTGGACGAAGGTCAGAATATCAAGAATCCGCAGTCTCAGACCGCGCGGGTCGCGCGAGAGCTCAGAGCGGCGAACCGAGTGGTTTTGACGGGTACGCCGATCGAAAATCGCGCGCTCGACTTATGGAGTTTATTCGCCTTTGCGATGCCAGGACTGCTGGGCAGTCAGTCAAACTTCAAGCGGACTTACGGCGATCGCGCCGACGCGCTGGCTCGGTCGCGATTGGGGCGGCGGGTGCGCCATTTTCTCCTGCGCCGCACCAAGGCTCAGGTCGCGGCAGATCTGCCTCCGCGTATCGAAGAGGACCTGCTGGTGGAACTGGACGGCGTGCAGCGCGCGCTTTACGACGCGGAGCTGAAACGAACCCGATCGATGCTCCTCGGAGTAAAATCGGATGCGGAATTTAGCCGTCAGCGTTTCAGTATTTTGCAATCATTGCTCCGCCTTCGACAAATTTGCTGCGATCCCCGTTTGTTAGGTATCGACGCGAGCACTACGCGTGGGACCGCGACGAACTTCGAGGCAGAAAAAGGGGCCGAGTCGAAGAATCCTGAACCAGAACGTAATGAGGAAGCTGTTGAACCGAATTCAGTCAACGAGAGCAGGGCATCTTGGGCGACGGGGTCGGCCAAGCTAGAGGCGCTTTTCGATACCCTTGAGCCTTTGATTGCGGAGGGCCATCGCGTGCTCGTTTTTTCGCAGTTCGTTTCGATGCTTGGGCTGGTGGCGAAGGAAATGAAAGCGCGGCGAATTAAATACCTTTTGCTCACCGGTCAGACCGAAAATCGCCAGGCTCTGGTCGATCGTTTCCAATCGGCGGAGGGCGAGTCGGTGTTTTTGCTTTCGTTAAAGGCTGCCGGAACCGGACTGAATCTGACCGCTGCGAGTTACGTCGTGTTGCTCGACCCGTGGTGGAATCCAGCGGTGGAAGCACAGGCGATCGATCGTACCCATCGCATTGGGCAAACCAATCCGGTGATTGCGTACCGATTGTTGGCGCGAGGGACCATTGAGGAAAAGATTCGTTTGCTTCAGCGTTCCAAATCCGAACTCGCGCGCATGATCGTGCAAGAGGAGAATGTCGCTACAGTCATGAGTATCGAGGATCTCCGTTTCGTGTTGGGCGAGTGATGCGGGTTCTTGCGGTTTCGACGAAGTTACTTCATCGAGTGAACCTTGTTTTCGGTGCATCCACTCGCGTTTGAAACCGTCATACCTCTTATGAAATTCCGCTTTCTCGCTTTGGCGGCGTTGCTTATTACCTCGGCTTTTGGGTGTTGCCCGGCTCAGGCCGACGAAGCGAAACCAAGAGACCCAGTGCACCTTTGGCCGGGCAAACCCCCTGGTGATGAAAATAAAACGTTTCCTCCGGAAGGGGATGCGACCACGGACAAAGATGATTTGGTCGCAGGACGTCGCTTAATTCGACTGGGCAATGTGAGCGATCCGACCATGACCGTGTTTGCACCGGAACCTTCCAAACGAAATGGCACGGCGGTTCTCGTGTGTCCGGGCGGTGGATACAATATCTTGGCGTACGATCTGGAGGGCACGGAGGTGTGCACGTGGCTCAACTCCATCGGCGTCACGGCGGTGCTGTTGAAATATCGCGTCCCCACTCGAGCGATGGCACGATACATGGCGCCTTTGCAAGATGCGCAGCGCGCGCTGGGTTTGTTGCGATCGAGAGCGAGCGAACTCGGCATCGATCCCGAGCGGATTGGAGTGCTCGGTTTTTCGGCGGGGGGAAATCTCGCGGTGATGTTGAGCACGATGCCCAAGCGGATGTACCCGAAAGTGGATGCGTCCGATAAAGTGAGCTGCCGCCCCAATTTTTCCATTTTGATTTATCCTGCCTACTTGGTGGATAAGGAGCACGGCGACGCCATCGTACCTGAAGTTCACGTCACGAAGGAGACACCACCAACCTTTATCATCATGGCGGAGGACGATCCTGTTCGCGTGGAAAACGTGCTCCGTTATTACAAAGTGCTCCGCGATGCTCAGGTTCCGGCAGAAATGCACTTGTATCCAAAAGGCGGACACGGCTACGGATTGCGTCGGACAGAACTGACGGTTACCACCTGGCCCGATCGCGCGGCCGATTGGCTCAAGGCGGGCGGCTTTTTACCGGCGCCGAAATAAAGCGTTGGGCACTTGATTGAACTTTGCGCGGCTTCCGTCATCTTAATCAAAATTCTTTCCGTCTTATGAAAAAAATCAGCTCTGTTCTTCTGTCGTGCTTTTTCGCTGCCTCTCTTGCCACCGCGGCTTTCGCGGCGAATGCGAAGGTAACCGATATTTCGCCTGCCGATTTGCGGGCCGCGGTGTCCGCCAAACAGGTTGTATTGCTCGATGCGAACGGTTCCGAGTCGTATGATGAGGGACATATACCCGGCGCGATCGATTTCAGCGCGCACGAGCAAGATCTGGCGAAGGTTTTACCCGCGGATAAAAGCACGTTGATCGTGGCGTATTGCCGCAACGAAGCATGCAGCGCGTACAAGGCCGCGGCTAAGGAAGCACAGCAGCTCGGCTACACGAATGTGAAACACTTCGCTCCGGGAATTGAAGGCTGGGAAAAATCCGGCGCTCCGGTCGAAAAACGTTGAGTTCAGCTTCTGACGCGCGACTTCACGGCGCTGAAAACAGCGTGTTTTCGAAGTCGCGCGCGAATTGCACCGCGTCCATCAGCGGAGATTTTTCCACTCGGGCGCGGAGGGTTTGATGTAACTCGGCCAAGCCGGAGCGATCTCTGGCGAGTTCGACCGCGATGCGAACAAAGTCATCGGGTGAGAAAGCAGTGAGCGCGCTGAGGCCGAGATTGGCTAGCAATGAATAGCCAGCGCGAGACACCGCCGTTTGGCCGCAAAGAGTGACAATTGGAACGCCCATCCACAATGCGTCGAGGGAGGTCGTGTGCCCGTTATACGGGTAGGTATCGAGACACAGATCGATGGAGCGATAGCGTTCAAGATAGGTTTCACGAGGAGCGAATTCAACAAACGTGAGGCGCGATTCCTCGATATTGAGGCGAGACCGCACTCGTGAACGCGCTTGCCCGCGCGGCGCCATTAAAACGAGGCGGGAGTGGGGCACCTCCGCTAGGATCTGTGACCAAAGGACAAGAACCTCGTCATTGACTTTACAGAAGTTATTGAGGCAGCCGAAGGTGATGACCGGTTCGTAGTCTCGGGCAGGGAGGGGAATTGATTTTCCGGTCAGAGCGATCGGATCATAGCACCAAAACGTATGGGGCAGGCGAAGAGACTTTTCGGTGTAAGCGGAGTCATTCTGCCCAATAGGATCGAGGTAAGGATCGGTCAGACGGCTCTCGATCGTGGAAAGACCTGTGGTTCCGGGGTAGCCGAGCCAGGATATCTGCCTGCGGGCGGGCCTCCGGCTGAATACAGGCAGATAATTCTGCGCTGTGTGTAATCCCAGATCAACGAGCACATCGAGGCCGTCGCCTCGAATCCGTTCGGTGATTTCAGAAGTCGTTTGCCCCGCAATATCGCGCCAATGATCGACGTATTCCCGGACCCTCAGCGTCACCTCGTCGGCTAACGAATCGTCCGAGTAGCAGAAGATCTCGAACTGCGTCCTGTCGTGATGAGCGAGCAACGGAGTGAGGAATAGACTTTGGCAGTGCCGCCGAAAAAACGCGCCGATATAGCCGATCCGCCGGCGAGTTGGAGGTCCCGCAACCCCTGGGGACAGGTCAAGAATCGGACGGCCTTCCGCTATTGGGGACAGGTCAAAATCGCCATGTCCGGGCGAAAGATGCGCAGGGGAAGGATCGTTTGGGGACAGGTCAGAGGGATCGCTCGGGGACAAGGGATCGCTTGGGAACAGGTTAAAACCAGCGGAAGGATCGGATGGCGGGGACAGGCCGAATGGGACTGACACAGCGGGGGACCTGCTCGGTGGGGACAGGTCAAAACGGACCCGATTAGCCGCAGTCGAAGGGGGGAGATTGGCTGACGGGGACAGGTTAAAATCGCCAGATGGGGACGGTCTAGAAGTGCCGTTCTCAGATGGGCATCCGATGGATGGGGACAGGTCAAAACTGGCAGGATGGGCCGGGATCGGCGGAGACAGGCTGGTGGATGGGGACAGGTCAAAACTGACCGAATTGGTCGTCGTCCGCGGAGGCAGACTGGCTGCTGGGGACAGGTTGGAACCGTTCGAAGGGGACAGGTTGAAAGTGCGGTTCCAACGTTCAGCGGCGGTGCGGAGCGAGGAGGGTGTGGACTGCGGGTGATAGTGAAGGGCGTAGATTAGATTGCTAAGAAACGTCGGATTGACGGGGTCGAGTTCGACGGCGCGTTGAAGCGCGTGGGCGGCCAGTTCAATTTCGCCACGGTCTTTGTAGGCATCACCGAGATTGTTGAACGCCCTCGCAAACCGTGGATTCTCGTGAGTACAGGCTTGGAGGAGATCAATGGCCTCATCAATTTCGCCGATGACCGTCAGGGTCGTCGCGAGGTTGTTAGTCGCTTCGGGAAAATGCGGATTGAGCCGCAGCGCTAACCGGAATTGGTCAATTGCCTCCTGGAATTTGGACTGGGCTTTTAACACCAATCCCAAGTTGTACGGAAAGACTGGCTCCTCGGGCACTCGCCCCGCCAAGTTTCGATAGGCGCCTTCGGCCTCATTCCACTTCTTAGCTAGCTGAAGCTGTAGCGCAGTCGCAAAATCGCTCTGGAGGTCCGATTCGCTCATGGCAAGAAACCCTGCGCACGGTTTTTACGCGCGTCACTTCGAAATAAAAAGGCGCAGACCGGGGTATGGTCTGCGCCTTCCGCGAAGCCCGCGAAGGCGGGCGTTATCTATTACCGACTAGAACTTAATACTCGCATCAACGTAGAGTTCGCGACCGATCGCGCCGTACGTGCCGATATCCGCGTTAGTATCAGTCTCTGCGTTTGGCGAGAGCGGCGGGTTGCGGTTGAAGATATTGTTGCAACCGACATCGATGCTCAGCCCGTTCAGATACGGCGCCCACTTCTGACCTTTGAAATCGTAGCCAACGAAGAGATCAAATTGGGAATACGATGCGACATGCAAAGGGGCGGATGCCTCTGCACCACCCGGCCCAAGGTCAACGACAGAAGGGATGAACGTGTGGTTAACAGCGACATTGAATCCCTTCCAGCGCCAACCAATCGTGCTGTAAGTCCGCCACCGGGGAATGGTGGCGTAGGCATCGAGCGAGGTCGACGTGCCAATATAATTATAATAAGGTTCGCTCGGTTCCCATTCCGTACGAAACGTATTGTAGACAGTGAAGCTCGTCTTGAAATCGAACCGACCGGCCTGCGCCGTTGGCAATATATATTCGACCGTCCCATCGAAGCCGCGCACAAGCTGGCCCGTGAGATTCTCAAGCGGTGTGTTCACCCAAACCGCCGATTTTGGGTGCGAGCTTACCTGTCCGGGTGCGGTTGCGGTCGGGCCATCGAGAGAACCGAAGCGAAGATAATTTACATACGGCGAAGCGGGACCGAGATCTTCTACGCTTTGGACAACCGTTTGATCAAGCGGGCTGCTGATGAGGCCCTTTTGGAAGCTGTCGAAAAAGTCAAAGGTCACGCTTAGCCCTTTGACCTGATGGGGTGTGAAAACGAATCCCACGGTCCAATTCGTCGCGGTCGAAGGCTTAAGGTCCGGATTCGATCCGGAGGCGCCTTCGAACTGGACGTTGGATTGCGGGACATCTGAGCCGTAGGGAGTGTAGTCGATGCCAGCGGTCGACCCCACGTTAACCGGACCGTATAGATAATATAGGTTGGGAGCGATAAACGACTTTCCCGCAGTAAAACGAAGGCTGAAGTCGTCGCTTAACGGCATATACTTGAGCGCGACCTTGGGTACTTTGGCCGCACCGACGGCGGAATACCGTTCGATGCGATAGGCAAGGTCGGCGTCTAGACTATACAGTCCGGCGATGTGTTGGCTGGGAGCGAAAATCGGAATTTCGACTTCTCCGAACAACGCGGTCACCGTGCGCGACTTGTCGATTGGTAAGATCGAAGGAGAGTCGATCCAACCTTTATTGGTCGTGTTAGCGTCCGCGCTGGCGCTAAGCGTTTCGCGCGTATACTGGCCGCCGATAGCGAAAGCGAACGGACCGGCAGGCAAGTCGAACGGCTTTCCGTTAAACACAAAATCTCCCCCATTGAGCGTGCTCAGGCCATTCATCGTGCCGGTGCCTAGGACGCTTTGAACCGCCGATGAATCTTGCTTCACTGCGAAGGGATTGATCGTCCCAGCCGCTAACGCATTGGCGAACAATTGTTCATCAATCAGATTCTCATTTTCGTAATCGATCTTGTACCGGCTCAGCGTAAAAGCTCCTTCCCACGAGTAACGATCATTGATTGCCCCGCGGAATCCAGCGACACCTCTGACGAGGGTATTGTCGTTGCGGAAAATGCGCGGAAAATCGACGAATCGATTGTGGGCATCGACCCCGAAGCCTCCGACCGGATTTCCGTCTTCGTCTTGGACCGCGCCCTGTTCCATCCAAGCCTGAGAAAATGGATTTCCTGGCGTCGTATTCGCAATCAGTTGGGTTCCCGAAGGAGGAGGAGTGACGCCCACTTCGATCAAATCCGTGTAGGGCGTTGAAACATACGGATACAACGGCTGCGCGTTCAGCTCCGTGCGGGTAATCGTATTCGAATAAAGCAGATTGCCGAAGAACTCGAGATGGTCCCCGAAGATGCGGTGACTCGCATTGACGAGGAAGCTGCTGCGCTTACTTCCCTGGACGAGCGTCTGCCGATCGGCCAGGTTGAATCCCGACTGGATTTTGGATTCTACCGCCGGATCGGCGTCACTACCGAGGTCCGTGTAGTAGCCGAGCGCTACGAGTTGATCCATCGTATACGTTCCGCCGCCGGGGGGCGCATTATACTTTGGATTCAATTGGTAATCTTCGTCATTAAAGGTGGCTTGATTGAAGACATCGACGATTCCCGGATAATAGATAGTCGCATAATAAGGCGTTGTATATGAACGCTGACTAAACATGATCGGATCGTGTTTAGTATATTCTGCGGAAATGAGGATCGAGGTCTTCTCATTGCTCACGCCCCCGGTGATGTAACCCTGGCGCTCCATGTAGTGGCCGGTGTCGGTCCCGACACTGAAATGCGTGCCCGCTTCCCAGGCATTATAATTCTTCTTCAGGATGATGTTGATTACACCACCCACTGCATCCGAGCCGTAGATAGCCGAGGAGCCATCCTGAAGCACTTCGATGCGATCTATCGCTGATTCCGGAACCATGCTGAGATCGACGAAACGGAGACCACCCACAGCTTCCGAGGCCGAGGAGGAAACACGACGACCGTCGAGCAGCACCAGAACGTCCATGCCGTGGTTGGTGATTTGTGAGCCGCCGTAGGTCTCGGCCGTGCGGATGGTGCCGTTCTCCCCGCCAATGCCTGCAATCGACGGAGCGACTTTACGCAGAAGATCGAGGGTGTCTGCTTTCTCACCGGCGAACGTGATATCTTGATCGGCGAATGTATTGATCGGCAGAGACAGCGCGTCGGCCGCAGAAGGAATATAACTGCCGGTGACGGTGTAGTTTTCCATCTTTAGCGGCGCCGCGTCGCCCTCATTACCTGTCGCGGCTGTGGATGAGGGAGGCGGGGCTTCCTGGGCCCTTAAGGCGAGGGGCAGCAGGGCCGCAAACGCTGATATTAAAATCGGGCCGCGCAGTCCACGGGCTCCCGGCACTCTCCAAACGGAGAACTTGTTCATAGTCGTAGTGAGTAGGGTTGTAGCCGATCGGTGCTCATGCCGACTGGCTGAATTCGTTACCTTACATTTATGCAAGATTCGTACCTGTTTCAAGCGGACCTCTGATTTCGCAGGTGGTGCCCTGTTATTGATTTAAGTCAGAAACCTTTACAACCCGCGCGCGGCTGGACGCTCCAGCCAACGGGCTTCGATCGCGTATTCACAAATTCAGGACAGCGACATTTCGGCGAAAACGGCGTCTGAGACTTGTTCCCAACGGATCTTCGCCATAGGCTCGCCGTCCCTTATGAAACGCTCCGCATCTGCAGTCTGGCAAGGCGACCTCAAGCAAGGTCAAGGTACTCTCACCGCCCCGAGCGGCGTGCTGAAACAAACGGCGTATTCCTTCCATACGCGTTTTGAAGATGGCAAAGGCACCAATCCGGAGGAATTGATCGCAGCCGCACACGCCGGTTGTTTCTCGATGGCGCTGTCCGCGGCTCTCGGCAAAGCCGGTCATGTCCCAAGTAAGATTGCGACGACCGCCACGGTGACCTTGGATTTCGTCGGCGGAAATCCAACGATTACGACGATTGAACTCGAAACGCAGGCCGTCATTCCTGGAATCGAGGAAGGTAAATTCTTGGCGATCGCTGACGACGCAAAGGCGAATTGCCCCGTGTCGCGCGTGTTGAACGCAAAAATTTCTTTGTCGGCTAAACTTAGCGCGAGCTGAGTTAGCCTGCCCAGCGGTCCCCTTTCGCCATGGAGCATGACACGTTCAATTCCGAAGAATTGACGGCCTATCTGCACCTGGCGAAAGGCGACGTGGAGCGGCTGCTGCGAGAAACCGACCTCCCTCGCGAGGTGCGCGGCGGCCGCACTCTTTTTCGTCGCGGCGCCATCGACGCGTGGGCGTCGCAACGAATCCTGAATCTACCGAGCAAGAGGTTGGATCAGTACCACGAGAAGACGATGCGCGGCACTCAGGATATTTTTCCCGATGCCGCATTGATTCCAGAGCTGCTGGATCCAGAGTACATCGACCTTTCTCTTCCGGCTAAAACCAAGGCTTCGGTCATTCGCGAAGTCGTTGCCCTCGCCGACAAAACCACGCGCGTGCTCGATGCGCGTGAACTGCTCACCAGCGTGATTGAGCGCGAGGAGCTTTGTTCGACAGCGTTGCCCGGCGGTTTTGCGCTCCTCCATGCGCGGCACCTTGCGCCTTATCGTTTCGAAGGATCGTTCATCGTCTTGGGACGGACACTCCAGGACGTCCATTTTTCCGCACCCGATGGGCGACCGACACGCTTGTTTTTTCTTATTTGCTGCCAGGACGACCGCATCCATCTGCACACGCTGGCTCGAGTTTGTTTGATCGCGATGAAAACGAACGTGATCGCGCATCTGTTGAACGCCGAAACCCCGGAAATCGCGTTTAACTTGCTGGTCGCCGCGGAGCGGGAAGTCCTTCCTCTTCCTGCGAAGGCCTAATCCGACCCAATTAGAAGACGCCGCAAATCCAATTTGGCGAATTGCCAAAGCGGCGTGAAGAGGCCAATCGCCGCGATCACAGCGATCGCGATACCCGCCAAACCGAGTTCCACCGCGCCAGCCGGGACGAGGACAAGATGCAGACGGCGGGCACCCCAGATAGCGAATGTGGTCAACGTGGCCGCCATGATCAGCCCTGCAACAAAAGCGCCACGAAAGCGTTGACCATGATCTTGCGCTAGACGTGTCGCGGTTGATCCCAATGCCAGCCGAATTGCAGCGTCACGCACACTCTGCGTCGCCACGTAGTGGGAAAAGGAATACAGTCCAACCACTGTGATCAGGAGGCCTAGGCCGGCCACCCACAGCACAACGCGGACAGCGGCGGTCAAGTCGCTCCAAGACGCGGTCATCAGTTGTTCGATCGTTTTCACGTCCGGCGAATCGGGCGAGGGCCACAGCGCGGACAGTGCATCATGGACATTGGCAATCGCCGCGCGCGACTCGCTTGGCACCTGGATTAAATACGTCATCCGTGCGTTGAGTGAGGAAGTATAGAGATAATAAAAAGCCGGACGGACGGGCGCGTTCCGCTCGAGAGGGACGTCCTCCGCCACACCGATGACTTGATGGACTTGGTCACTAGGATAGCTGCGAAAAGTTTTTCCCAGCGCCTCTTCGCCGGGCCAATACCGCTTCGCCATCGCGCGATTGATGATGGCTACCGGTGGGCGTGAGACATCTTCGGCCCGCGTAAAACCTCGGCCTTCGATCAGCGTGATACCCATCGTGTCGAAAAAGTCCGAACCCACGAAAGTCCAGTCGGCGAGACATTGATCTTTCGACAGTGCCGGATCTTTGCCATCGACCCATACGTTGGTCCAACCGGTTCGAGCGAACGGTGCTTTGTTGCTCGCGCTCGCTTTGATTACTCCCGGCAATGCGCGCAATCGCTGGACGACCGATTGATGATAGCGCGCGATTTTTTCTGCGTCGCTGATCCACCCGAGTCGCCGCGTATCGACGGAAGCGACGAGCATGTTTTTCGTGCGGAAGGGCAGGGGCGCGGATGCAGCCGCATTGAGCGTTCCGACGAATGAAAGCGAAAGCGCGACGAGCGACAAGGTGAGCGCGAGTTGTACTGCGAACAATGCTGTGAACGCGCGTCGGCGGTGAGGGGCCGTTGCCGATTCTTTCAACACCGCTGTGAGTTGAACCCGTTTCGCAGCCTTCACCGCAAAGGCCCACACGATCGCTCCGGCGCAGATTCCGGTCAGCGCGGCCAGGGCGACGCTGCGCGCGTTCAACCGCACGTCGGCTGATACACACAGTTGGGCGAGCAAAGGGTCACTGCGCAGCGAATGCAGAAAGAACCAACTTGCGCCCAAACCCAAGATGCCGCCAAGAACCAGAAGGGTGGCAAGCTCGCCGAGGAGCCAGCGTGCGAGGTGTGATTGCGTCGCTCCGAGCGCGAGCCGCACGGCAATTTGCCGGCGCCGCGCCAGGAGCCGAATGAGAGTGAGCGAAAAAAAGTTAAGGAATCCGAGAGCGAAAAAGGCCGCCACGGTGGCGCTGAGAACGAGAAGGATGCGCGCGGTTTGTTGTTGTTCCAACCGACTTGCTCGCAATGTCGTCGCCCGCAAGCCCATCCCGTGATTTACGTCGGGATGGTCACGTTGTAGTCTTGCAGCCACTACAGCGAGTTCGGCATTGATCGCCGGTAGAGATTGGCCTGTTTTTCGCCGCGCCAGGGTATGCAGCCATTCCGTGTCGCGACTGGTAACGACCCATGGCGCATGATAAGCCGTTACATGTTGGAGTGGAATCCATATGTCCACGCGCGCACGACGATCCACGTTTTGGAACTGCGCGGGCAGGGAGCCTGTCACGCGGAAGGGATGTCCATCGATTCGGATTAACGTGTTTGGAGCGGCGCGAAGTTCGTTCGCGATTTCACCACTGAGCACGGCGACCGGTTCCGTTCCGCTTCGATCGTTTTCCGCGCCGAACACGCGGCCACTTGCCGCCAAGACGCCAAGTGCTTCAAAAAAATTGCCACTCACGCCGGCGCAATTAACGCTCACGGTGCGGTCTCCGATTTCCAGGGAAACGTTGGTGGCGTCGTCGAATGCGCAGACTCCATCCACCGTTTTCAATTGTTCCTGAAGATCGATCAAATCGGGGCGGCTGATGATTCCGTCGGGCAAACTCGTCGCAATGGCGACAATGTCCTCCGTTGCACGCCCGGTCGGAAGCCGAAGCAGCAGCGCGTCAAGCAACGCACTCGCCGCCAGAAACATCCCGGTGGCCGTTGCGATGACCAAGACGGATACGAGCACGTAGGTGCGGGAGGAGCGCGACAACGTGAGCAAAGGTCGGAGGATTTGCTCCATTTTGCTACGGTCGAAGTGAACCGTTCCTATTTCGATCCCATAGCATACAGCGAAGGATGCAGTCGGCCATAAGCGCTGGCCCCACAGTTTTGGACGTCCCGTAAATGGGACGCTCAATTCCCACCCGCGGAACGCCGACCTGACTCAACAGGCAGGTTAAAATCGTAAGTCCCTTCGGTGCAAGGGCGTGCTAATTGAACATAAGGCTGGCATAGGCTGTGCAAAGGGAGACGGCACGCAGCCTAGTTTAACCATTCCTTCGATGTTCTCCGCTCTTAGATTTGCTTTCCGACGCCTCGCGAAAACTCCGGGTTTCACGTTCACCGCGCTTTCGACGCTGGCGATTTGTCTTGCTGCAAACCTGACGATCTTCGCCGTGGTTGATGCGATTGTAGTAAGGTCGCTGCCCTTCCCTCACGCGGATCGCCTGGTCGCGATCGGCAATAGTTATCCGGCCGCAGGAGTGGATCGCGCTGGATCGTCAATTCCAAATTATTTCGATCGCCGTGGAGCGCTGAAATCGGTGTCGAGCCTTTCACTTTATCAGGACTATAGCATTACGATCGGTGCGGCAGGCTCTCCCCAGCGAGCTAACGTCGAGCGGGTGACACCCGAATTTTTTCAAACGTTGGGGGTGAAGCTGGCAAAAGGCTCCATGTTCACAAGCGACCAGTTGTCTTATGGATCCGACGGCGTTGCCATTCTCACAGACGGATTTTGGCGGAGCTATTTCAATGCGGACCCCAATGTGATCGGCCGCACGTTTTTAAATGATGGCTTTCCGGCGACGGTGATCGGCGTGTTGCCGCCGAATTTCCATTTCCTTTCCAGTCCTGCCCAATTTTTTCGGCCGGCTTCTCACGATCCAAAAGAGCGTCTCCCGGGCAATCGCCATAGTAATAACTATCAAATGATCGCGCGTCTCGCTCCCGGGGCGACGGTTGCAAGCCTGCAAGCGGAGGTCGATACGTTCAATGCTCAGCAATTCGCCAGCGATCCTTATGGGCAGGTCACCAGAGACGCGGGTTTCCATACCACCGTGCATCCTTTGCATGCAGAACACATCCGCGCGGTTAAACCGATCCTGCTGCTTCTGCAGTGCGGTGTGCTGTTCCTGCTGCTGATCGGCTGTGTCAATCTCGTGAATCTCCTCCTCATCCGCGCAAGCGGTCGCGCGAAGGAGTATTCCGTTCGACAGGCGCTCGGAGCGCGGAGTCGACATATCGCAATCGAGGTTCTCGCGGAGACAGTATTGCTCGCGTTCGGCGGAAGTCTTTATGGTCTGTTGCTGGGCGTTTTCGGTATCGATTTTTTGCATACATTGGGAACGGATCAACTACCTCTGGGTGCGCAGATCCAACTGGATGGACGTGTCTGCTTGGCTGCTCTGGCGATTGCTTTTGCTGTGGCGATTGCACTGGCCGCTCCGGTCGTGACCTATGTTTTAAAAATGAGAATGGCGACGGGCCTGCAGAGTGAAGGCCGAGGCGGCTCGGCTGGGCGCGGTGCGCAGCGAGTGAGGCATATTTTCATCGTGGCCCAAATCGCCATGGCTTTCGTACTGCTCTCCGGAGCTGGATTGCTGACCACCAGCTTGCGAAAGGTTTTAGCTACGCCCCCCGGTTTCAATACTCAGAACCTTCTGACGGGCATGGTCGCCCTACCATGGAAGAACTATCACGATGGAGCCTCACGTTTAGCCTTCGTCGAACGTCTGATCCCTGCTGTCCAGTCGATTCCTGGAATCTCTTCCGTCGCGTATACGAGCGGCCTGCCCTTTAGCACATTGAACAACGACAGCGCTGTCGCCGTTCTCGATCATAAACCAACTCCTGGTGAACCGCTCCGAGCACATTACTGCAGCGCGGTCTCCAGCGATTACTGGAAAACGATGGGAATTTCGCTGCTGCAGGGGCGACTTTTAAACGACGCCGACAATCATGCTAATACTCGGGTCTGTGTCGTGGACGAAGCATTCGCAGAACGTTACTGGCCGCGCGGCGAAGCTTTGGGGCGTAAAATTATGTACGGCCCGGTCGCCGACATGGGTGGTGCCTCGACGATCGTCGGGGTGGTCAGCTCGATTAAGCAAATCGAATTAACTGAGGACAAGGCTCACGGCGCTGTTTACTTCACTTTTCCCACGCTCGAGCCCAATGCTTTTTACCTCGTCGTTCGAAGCGTGATACCTGCGGCCGATGCCGCCACCGCGATTCGCAAGACCTTATTGAACCTCGACCCCGAGCTGCCGATAGACGACTGGAAGGCGATGGAGATGCGTATTGACGACAGTTTGGTTGCTCGGCGTTCGCCGACGATTTTGGCAGGCATCTTCGCGGCTGCCGCGCTCTTGCTCGCCGCGCTCGGGACCTACGGTGTGCTGAGCTACGCGGTGGCTCAACGCCAAGGGGAGATTGGAGTTCGCATTGCTTTAGGGGCGCAACCGTCGCAAATTCGTCGTCAATTTCTTTTGCTCGGCGTGCGCTTGCTCGGGGTAGGAGCGGCTATTGGCATCGCGGGCGCCTGGGCTGCAAGTTTTGCAATGCGAGCCATGCTTTTCGAAAGCATCGGCGCGCACATCGAAACAATAGTCGCTACGCTCTTAGTGATGACAGGTGTCGCGCTTTCCGCCTGTTTCTTTCCCGCTCGTCGGGCCACAAGAGTTGATCCTGCCTTGTCGGTGCGAGCCTAGTGGATTCGAACGCGCCAGAATCGCAGTCGTGCCGTGGTCTTACAGACCCCCTTTGTCGGGTGACACATGGCTCCCGGTAATCAAAGAGTGAATACAGCGCTCAGGTGTAATCGCGGCGCAGATTGCTCGGCAAAAGACCGGACTCTTCGCGGTACTTGGCGACGGTCCGCCGGGCGATATTGATTCCGCGCTCCTGGAGTTTGGCGACGATTTCTTGATCGCTCAATGGGTGACTGCGATCTTCCCCTGCGATCAGGTCGTTGATCATTTCCTTCACGCTGGTGTTCGAGACCGAGTCGCCACTGTCGGCCTGATAGCCCGGGGTGAAGAAAAATTTAAAATCGAATATGCCGTGCGGCGTCTTGATATACTTGTTCGCGATCGCACGGCTGACCGTCGTTTCGTGCACGCCGACGACGTCGGCGATCTGCGTCATCGTTAACGGCCGCAGTTTAGAAACACCTTCTTCAAAAAAGTCGTTCTGCTTTTTGATGATTTCGCGGGTGATGCGCTCGATCGTCTGTTGGCGCTGCTCGATCGAGTTGATCAAGAACTTTCCTGAGCGCATGCGTTCGCGCAGGTAATCGCGCTCTTGTTTGGAAAGGGTGCCTTTGGCGATCATCTCCTTGTACGTATTCGAAATCCGGAGACGCGGGATGTAGTCGCTGTTGAGAATCACGTTCCACTTCTCACCATCCTTTTCGACGGTCACATCGGGGATGACGACGCGGTTACTGTCGTCGGCAAAGCGCCGTCCCGGGGCGGGATCGAGCGTGCCAATCTCCTCGATCGCGATCTGCACGTCATCCATGTGCGCGCCGATCTTGCGCGCGATTTCAGGGATGCGACGTCGAGTCAGCAGCGTGAAATGGTCGCGAATGATTCGAGCAGCGAGGGAGTCCGAGCGGCCCTTGTTGGCCAACTGCTGGAGTAAACATTCTTCGAGATTCTGCGCTCCGATGCCGGCGGGTTCGAAGGTCTTCAGAATCTTGGCCGCGTGTTGCACGGTTTCCAGCGGCACACCGGTTTGGAGCGCGACGTCGTTTGGAGTTTGAGTGAGAAAACCACGGTCATCGAGGCTGCCGACGAGGTACTGAATCGCTTCAAACGTTTTCGTCCCCATCTCGACCATTTCGGCCTGACGCATGAGGTGCTCCTGAAGCGAAGTTTCCGTGACCAGAGAGTCGAAGAAATGCTGGCGGCGTTCCGCGTCCTCGGACGTGTGTTGTTGCGCGCCGCCGGCCTGCGACATGTAGTCGCGCCAGTCTTCGTCGAGCTTGTGGAGGATTTCGAATTCCTTGGAAAAATCCATTTCCTCGCGATTTTCGGTCGCGGTCCCAGGTTCGTTGTCGGAGTTATGTTCCGGAGCTTCGTTGCCCGACTCGGAAGAGTTGTCGGCGTTTTGAGCGTCGCGTTCTCGGTCGAGGCTGACGCCTTCCATGGGAAGTTCCTCGAGCGCGGGATTGCTCTGGAGCTCTTCTTGAATGACCGAGCGAAGATCGAGGGCGGCAACCTGAAGAATCTTCAGCGACTGCCGTAGTTGCGGCGCCAATACGAGCGACTGAGACTGGCGCTGACGAAGATCCTGGCTAAATCCGGGTCCGCTCATAGTCTGCTGGATAGATCACGGTTGATGCGTTCATGCGATCGTGGGGGCAGGGGAACGGGAAAGCGGAGAAGGGACGCCAGGTTCGCGATGGTCCATCACCTCTTTGAGGTAGACACCGAGCTTTTCGTTGGTCGGACCGTAGCGATCGCTGTAGAGGTAAAGTTCGAGATCCGTCAGCATTTGCGCCGCGTTCTGGTAGCGCTTTTCGCGGTCGCGCTGGAGGGCTTTCTGGATGATTGCTTCCAATCGATCATCGATATCAGCGCGAAGCGTGCCGAATTTCGGAATCGGCATGGTTAAGATGTTGCGTCGCGATTCCAAGCGATCGGCGGAGCGGAAAATATTACGGCCGAGAAGCAGCTCCGTTAGTACGATTCCGAGAGGGAAAAGATCGGCTCGGGCGTCGGTCACGGCGTAGCTGGCCTGTTCGGGGGAAAGGTATTCGTCCTTGCCGGCAATGACCTTGCCTTCCTCGTTGTACATCAGGTCCAACGCCTTCGCGATGCCGAAGTCAGTCAGTTTCACATCGCCCTCGTAAGCGATCATGACGTTTTTCGGACCAATGTCGCGGTGAACGATATTGAGATGACGGCCCTCGATGTCGCGTTTTTGGTGCGCGTAAGCGAGGCCGCGGGCGAC
>Ga0068856_100001830_pt1 | contig 22245 bp, 17 predicted proteins | sample KBSCornC62_FD_66595 | JGI IMG/M metagenome (GOLD analysis project Ga0068856, IMG submission 66595) | Corn rhizosphere microbial communities from Kellogg Biological Station, Michigan, USA - KBS Corn C6-2 | ecosystem: Host-associated > Plants > Roots > Rhizosphere > Soil ... | reverse complement strand
AGTCGAGAGATAGCTCGCGCTCTGTCCTAAGCTCGTGACCCATAAATTCAGCTCCTGATTGGGAAATGTCAGCCGCCAGACGGGATTAATCGCCGCTTGCTCACTGATGAAGAATGCTCGCGCCATACTAACAGAGCACCCTACAAATTTGTAGGGCTTCATTAGTAGGCCGGCCTAGGAGGGACGACGGCCCTTTTATACGTGCAAAAACCCCCTATGGTTTTGCGCATAGATTGGAAGTATTGCAATAACAGAATTTAGGCGCTCAATTCCCGCACCCACTAAATTGGCTATGCCCAATATGGGATGTAATTCGCGTACCGTCTCGAGGTATTCAACGGGTCGGACAGTTTGATCTTGTCATCCTGCTTTGCATCGTCAATCACACTTGAAACTGCCTCTAATTTACTTTCCGGCAAATTGAAGCGCTCTCTTAAACTTTTACACTTGACCAGCAAAACGTCCTCTGGAGAAACTCTTAGCCATCCCCGTCATAATCATTATCATCCATATTCATCCGGAGGTCTTATGTCATCAACAATTCAAAACAGAGAAATCAATGAAGACAAAATGAACGCGTTTCTCGGCAAGGTCGTAAGCGATTTTGGCGCATCTCTTAGTTCTTCTCTTGCCTACATCGGTCAAAAGCTTGGTCTATACGAGGCCATTGCAAAGGCCGGCCACATTTCGCCCGCGGAACTAGCCCAGCAGACAAATACCAACGAACGTTACATCAGAGAGTGGCTAATAAATCAGGCTGCCGGCGGCTACGTTGATTACGATGCCGAAAGTGGTCTCTACAGTCTTTCGTCTGAGCAGACCGTCGCACTGACTGATCAAAACAGCCCGTTCTATGTTGGCGGCGGCTTTTATGTCATTAAAGCCATGACTCAAGCTGTGGAGCGAATTGAGAATCACTTTCGAAGTGGAGGCGGCATGTTTTGGGGTGAACACCACCCGGATCTGTTTGTCGGCACTGAACGTTTCTTCCGTCCTGGTTACGCCGCCCACCTGACTGCATCATGGATCCCATCGCTTACCGGAGTTGAAAATAAATTGAAAGCCGGAGCGAGAGTCGCTGATGTCGGATGCGGGCACGGAGCATCAACAATTATCATGGCCCAGGTTTATCCGAATTCAGAGTTTTGGGCTTTCGATAATCACGAAGCATCGATCAACTCCGCCAAAGACCGGGCAGCCGCGGCAGGTGTGGGCGATCGAATTCACTTCGAAGTCTCCAACGCTCAATCGGTACCAGACAATCAATACGACTTGATTACCTTTTTTGACTGTTTGCACGACATGGGGGATCCGGTTGGCGCATGTAAGCGCGCTGCCGAGGTTCTTGCTTCCGATGGCTCAGTGTTGATTGTTGAACCGATGGCCGGCAATAGAGTAGAGGAGAACTTCAATCCGATTGGACGAACGTTCGCAGGCGCTTCTACTCTGTGTTGCACGTCGAACTCGCTGGCCTCAAATGGACCTGCGTTGGGCGCGGTGGCGACTGAGGCCGCTCTTCGTGACACAGTGTTGAGAGGTGGCTTCAAAGATTTTCGACGAACAGCAGAAACTCCATTCAATCGAATCTTCGAAGCCCGGAAATAGGCTTTGTTAGTCTTAGGGCGAGCTAGTCTCGCCCTTGTTTTTTGCCCTTATTTTTTGTAGACAAACGAAAATTGGACGCGTAATCTCACGCAGTCTCCTAACTCAGTCGTCTTCGGCTCCGAGACCTCATCCATGGATCGAAGAATCATACTTGTTATCTCCCGAATCGAGAGTGATCCAGGCACGTGTTGTCCGTCGGAGTTAGCGCAACTGGTTCGTCTATCACCGTCACGCCTTCGTCACCTCTTCAGACATGAAACCGGTACGGCATTGAGCCAGTACTTGAAATCTGTACGATTACGAGAGGCAGAGGCCTTGCTGAGAACAACTTTCCTTTCGATCAAAGAGATCGTCATGCAATTGGGCATGACCTCAAGCAGCACTTTTGCACGTGCTTTTAAGAAGACGTACGGCGTGTCACCCACCGGTTATCGATTGGTGAATCGTGGGCCAAAGAAGAGCGGAAAGCGGAAGAAGTGAATGCGTAGCCAGATTAGGCAAGAATTAGCCGTTTTGGACAACAAAGAATTGTTGACGAACTACTGGACATGAAATATTGTGTCGCGCGTCGCCTCACCAGGGCTTCAATGAATCAAACTCAGTTGCCGGTAGTGGTTATTGACTGCAATGAGTTTTGGAGACCCGACAAATGTACAAATCCTCATCGAATCCTCATCACCTCAAACAGCCGTTTCTGAAATCTCCCCGATTGATAGGTCTATTGCTAGGTGCCGTTATTGTTACCTGCGTATCCGCAGTCAAAGCACAAGATCCGCAAACGATCGTCGCGAGATTGGGCGAGCAGATCATCACTCAGCACGAGATCGATGAAATAGCCAGCGGCCAGATCTACTCCCTCCAAAAAGAGCTATTTGCACTGCGAACAGCCACTCTAACCAACCTCATAACGAAAAAGATTCTTGAGCGAGAGGCAAATCGTCAAAGACTGTCCATTGATGAGCTTAAGAATAAATGGATGGCTGGACCAGTCGTCGTGGATCAGACGCAAGTGAACGAGCTCTACCTGAAGAATCGCTCTGCTTTCGGACAAATGAGCGAGGATGAGGCAAAAGAAAAACTGCGTCTCGATCTCGAATCGCAAGTGCGTCTCAAACGATACCGGGATCAGATTGCTGCACTTCGACAAATGTCAAAGATAGACCTGTTACTGGAAGAGCCTCGCCTTAGCGTTTCAAAGAATGTGGATTCCGCTGCAGTGAAAGGACCGGCAAACGCAAGAGTGGTAATTACCGAATTCTCAGATTTCCAGTGTCCCTATTGTAAGGAAGTGCAGGCAAATGTAAGCCGCGTAATGCAGGTCTATGCAGATCAAGTCAGACTTGAGTTCAAGTCACTGCCTATCGAAAGCCACCGATTCGCATTCACTGCAGCCAAAGCGGGCTATTGTGCCGGAAAACAAAATGCCTTTTGGCAAGTCCACGACGCATTGTTCGCAGCTGCCGATCTGTCTCAATCCACAATTGACGAAATTGTGGGTGACCTCAAACTCAAGATTGAGGAGTTCGACAAGTGTCTGTCGTCAACGGAATCGCAAGCTGCGGTAATCGCCGACCTTGCCGAAGCTCGAAGGCTTGGTATTGAAGGAACTCCCACTTTTGTAATCAACGGAAAACTCCTTCGTGGCGCGGCAAGCTTCGAAGAGTTCAGTGACGTTATTGAGCATGAACTCAAAAATGCTCAATTCAAATCCTCAACCTCGCAAAACTGAAGGGATAAGAATTTATGAAGAGAAAAGCCTGCCTGCTCAGTCTCACTTTACTCGTTTGCATCATCGGTTGCAGAACTTCGTTTGCGCAAACGGAAACTGCTGGAACAGAGAGTCGCCAAACTAAATCACCTATTTCAATACAGAAAGCGACGGCGCCCACACCCGAGGAAATGGTTGTGCGTTCGACGTATGAGAAACTCACTAAGTTGAATCGGGCTGCTCAGACTTCCGATAGGACCAAAGTGGCACCTTTAGATGAAAATTCTGTATTGAAGTTTGAACTGACCAATTTTCGTGTGGGTCCTATTAAGGAAATTGCATTGACGCGCGCAGAAGAGCTTGTGTCTCTGCCAACTGGCGAGATCCTACTCTTAATCAGAACAGAAACAAGCGAAAATGAAGACAAGCCTGCGGTCTCATACAAAGCGGAGTGGACCGCAGGACAGTATGCCGCAATCTTTGAACCGCAATGGACGATAGCTGACGTGATGAGCTTTGAGTCTCACAAAGATTTTGATGTCGGCGAGTACGCCGCCTACGTCGTCACCGTTACTTATAAAGGCAAGACGAAGACGTACAAGGCTTTGGCTCTGTTTCACAATCCTTACAAGTTTCAGGGCGCATTGAAACCAACGTTTTGGGACAGCACAGTTGGCTCGGGTGGAACCGTGACGGATGTGTGGAACGAACCGGGTCCCGTTATGGAGTCACAAAATGATCCCGAGCCTATTAGCCCCTCGGTGGCTACATATAGCTCGGCCATGGCAAGCGGAGATGGTTACGGTATCGATTCCGGAATCAACTCCGGGGGGGACTATTCCCTATCTGCGACCACGTCGGGCCCAATCGTTAGGAGAACAGTCGAAGACAGAAGAGAGCATATCTCCGGGGCACATGGAGAAACTGTCGGCATGCAGGGAGTTTGTTTTGATGAAGCAAATAACCAGCAGCGCTGTCAGGTTAGTATTACGGACGTATACACCTATGAGAACGGAGAGATATCGAATTTATTCTTCTACCACGCTAATAAAGTATTGGACAAACTTCAGACTGCAACGGGAAGTAAAGCGACTCAGATCTCTTGCTTCGGCGCAAGGGGCGTTGGCACAGGTAATTGTTCTGTGCTCGGATGCGGCTTCACGGTAAGCTGGTCAGGTTCAGGTTCCAGCATTTACCTCGTAGGTGGCGATGTGTGGAATGGAGAAGTAATACTGAACCACACTTGCAGCGGTGGCTCGGCAGCAGGGGGTAACTGCACCACGCCAGGTTTTGATGGTAGTTGTCCGCCGGGCAGCAGTCCGAATGGAACCGGGCTGTGTTGCTTCTCAACAACAAGTTCTTGCAGCACCACGGCAATCAGCAAATGCTTTATGCTTGACGGTGATTTCGATTTTCTGACATGTAAGTGCATCGGTGGGTCTCCAGTGATCATTGACGTGAACGGAGATGGAATCGCACTCACAGGAGCAGCCGACGGCGTCGACTTCGATCTCAACGGAAATGGCACAAGGGATCGATTGGGATGGACGCGTGCTAACTCAGACGATGCATGGCTCGCACTTGACCGAAACGAGAATGGAAATATCGACGATGGCTCGGAGCTATTTGGCAACTTTTCAGCTCAGCCTGCCGGGCCAAACAAGAATGGATTTTTGGCTCTCGCGGAATTTGATAAAGCCGCAAACGGTGGAAATGGAGATGGAGTTATTAACAGCGAGGATAGCGTATTCGAACGATTGCGTTTGTGGCAGGATTCAAATCACAATGGAATCGTAGACGCTGGTGAGCTCCATACACTCGCATCACAAAACATCAAAGAGCTGGAATTTGAGTTTAAGGAATCAAAACGAACGGACGCGTCTGGAAACGAGTTTCGCTATCGAGCAAAAGTCAAAGACACTCGGGAGGGCAAAGTTGCGCGGTGGGCCTGGGATGTCTTTCTCACACATAACTAATCTTCACACAGTTACCGAACAGGAGCTTCACAGCTGTCTTTAGCAGGTGGGAAGCTCCTGGTGTTTTGCTCAGAGACGCCTTTGAGAGCCGAAAAGAATGTAGCAGCCGAGTCCGATAAAAATGAACGGCACCAGGATATGGCCATATCGATCTATCAATCGAATCACAACGACGTGATTACCAATCGCATAACCTGCGACACACCATAACGCAATCATTACTGAAAACGTAATCAATGTAATAGCGAGCGTGGCCCATGTGCTACTTGCAAATAGCGGTGTATAAATCGCGATATTGTCTCCACCATTCGCAAATGTGATCGCGGCTACAGTCAGGAACGATTCAACACGCCTTACTCCTGTTTTCTCCGGCTGCTCTTCTTTCAACGCAATCAGTTTTCTTATTCCAATCGCTATTGGAATCAATCCTAAAAAACCGACCCACTTGTAGGGAATAATCAGACTTGCAAAAAAACCTACAAGACTGACAAGAATCAGGCCCGCGATTCCGAGATACTGACCTAAGACAACTCGCCAGATTTGGAGATTCTTTTGTGCGAAGAAAAAAGTGAGGACAAAAATATCGTCCAGGTTTGTTGCGGCAAACGCTACGATAGCTCTGCTTAAAGCCGCCGATATTTGCATGCAATCATTCGATCATGGATACGCGTTACGATGTTGCTGCAGCCACGCTCTCCCTACTTCTTCCACGCTGGCAACGTCTTTCGTGCAGGTTTCTCTTTCTTCAATCCCAACGCCCAATCGGCCTGCATCAACGTGTGTATGTCACGCGTTCCTTCGTAAATAATCGCCGCCTTGCAATTCCTCAAATAGCGTTCAACCGGGTAGTCGTTCGAATAGCCATTCGCTCCGTGAACTTCGATTGCCATCGACGCCGCTTTTTCACTGCGCGTTGTGGCTTGCCATTTCGCTAAACTCGTGGCCTTCGCGTTTGACTTGCCCTCATTTTTCAAGTAACCGGCATGTAGCCACAGCAGATGGCTCATCTGGTAATCAGCTTCCATCTCAGCGATCTTCTGTTTGACAAGTTGATGATTCGCGATCTTCGTTCCAAACGTCTCGCGAGTATTTGCATAGGCAACCGCCGCATCTCTCGAAGCGCGAATTACACCGGTGGCGCCCGAAGCAACTGTGTAGCGTCCCTGCTCCAGAGCGAACATGGCGATCTTGAACCCCTCACCTTCCTCTCCAACCATGTTTGCCTGCGGAACACGAACGTCCTGAAGCGAAAAGTAACCAGTATTGCCGGCTCTAATTCCCAATTTGCCGTGAATTGTGCCTGATGAAAATCCTTTCATCGTACGTTCGACGATGAAGCACGACATTCCGCTGTGATCACGTTTGCGCCTCTTGTCTTCGTCAGTCCAACAAAAGAACAGGAAGTTGTCGGCTACGTCAGCAAGACTGATCCACATCTTTTCGCCGTTTAAAATCCATTCGTCGCCATCACGCCGAGCTGTTGACCGCGCTCCGACTACATCCGATCCTGCACCGGGTTCCGTTAAGCCATATGTCGCAAATTTCTCTCCCCTTGCCTGCGGGACAAGATACTTCTGTTTTTGCTCCTCAGTTCCCCAGGTGTAAAGCGTTAACGAGTTCAGACCGGTATGGACCGACATCACAACACGCAGGAACGTATCGACAGCTTCCAACTCTTCACACACCAGTCCCAACGAGATGTAGTCAAAACCAGCACCTCCGTATTCCTCTGGAATACAAACTCCCAACAAATTGAGTTCTGCCATCTTTCGCAAAACGGAAGGGTCAAACTGTTGCTTCTCGTCCCACTCCTTGATGTGCGGCGCGACTTCTTTCTGCGCAAACTCCCGGACGGTCTGCACCAGCGCCTTGTGGTCGTCAGTCAATTCGAAATCAATCATTTCTCTTACTCTTTCCAATCAGGTGGTAAAAATGACCGGACATCTTACTGAGTCGCCGTTGTATTGTCCAAAAGGCGGCTGTTTACAAATGCGGAGAAGCGCAGCGTGTGTAGGCCGCCGACAACTTGACTGGGCGCGGGAGCTAGTCCAAAAAAGATTTCCCTGGGTAGTTTCCCTTTGCTAAGATCCATATCTCACCTCAAGGCCCTTCCTTGAGCTCCCCGGCATATCCACCAAAGAAAACCTGCGATTCACAGGCTGCGGAGACCTTATTTCATATGAGCGCGCGAATCAGTTCCCATACCCTTCTGTTTGGCGTAACAATTTTTGTGAGTGCCGCATTGCTCTTCTCGGTTGAACCGATGATCGCCAAAATGCTGCTACCGGTCCTGGGCGGAACACCAGCTGTATGGAACACCTGCATGGTCTTTTTTCAGGCAGCTTTGCTCGCGGGATACGGATACGCGCTCATGTTATCGCGCTGGTCTTTGCGCACGCAGCTAACAGTCCAGATGCTCCTGCTTGCCGGTGCTTTGATAAGTTTACCAATCGGACTTTCGTCCGCTTGGATAAGTTCGGTACCCGATAGCGGCAACCCATCGATTTGGTTATTAGCATGTCTTGCTGCCACGGTCGGTGTGCCTTTTTTTGTTATTTCAAGCAATAGCCCGATTTTGCAGAAATGGTTTTCACACACGGGTCATTCATTGGCCAAAGATCCTTATTTTCTTTATTCCGCCTCGAACGCGGGCAGCTTACTTGCATTACTGGCCTACCCTGCTCTAATGGAACCGCATTTAACTCTCAAGTTACAAAGTACCGTTTGGAGCAGCGTCTACCTTCTACTCCTATTATTGATGGGCCTTTGTGCTCTTTTACTTTGGCGATCCCGCACGGTTACTACTAAGGAAAGTGGGACCGGCGAAGAGTCAGAGGACGAGTCTGAGGTGCTGACAGTGAGACGCCGAGTTCGTTGGGTGTTACTTGCGTTTGTGCCTTCCAGTTTAATGTTGGGAGTGACGAACTATATTACGGTTGATATAGCTTCGGCCCCCCTATTGTGGATCATTCCCCTCGCTCTGTATCTGCTCAGCCTGATTTTTGCCTTCGCACAACGTCAGATTTTTTCGCTGCGTTGGACCATGCTCATAATTCCGGGCGCCACCCTTGTGTTACTGCTTGTCCATCTTTTAGAGAGTTCAGATGGCGCAAGGATGCTAATTCTCTTTCATCTACTCTATTTCTTTGTCGTCGCATTCGTATGCCACCGCCAGCTCGCAGCTGATAGACCTCGCACCACCCACTTGTCAGAGTTTTACGTATGGTTCTCGGTAGGAGGCGTCGTTGGAGGAATATTCAATGCATTAATCGCTCCGATGCTGTTTCGCTCAGTCATTGAATATCCTCTGGTAATGTTACTTGCCTGTCTTCTATTACCTCGCAAAGAAACGGAGACGGATAAGCAACGAGCGCTCACGATGGATTTTGTGCTCCCTACTGTCATTTTCATCTTGACCTTTGCACTGGGTTTCATTACTGACAAAATTGCTCCTGGCAAAGTGGTTGGATTGTTATTCGTGCTCGCTGTACCTCTCTTCGTGTCGTATCCGTTCCGTCGGCGACCATTGCGGTTCGCCCTTGCCTTGGGTGCGGTGATGTTGGGCTCGGGCTTCATTACCGGCGCAAACACGAAGACTATACACAGCGAACGAAACTTCTTTGGTGTGTTACGGGTAACGCAAGATGCAAACGGCAGCCTGCACTCATTTCTTCACGGTACGACTATACACGGTAGAGAAAGCATGACACCTGAACGCCAGTGCGAACCGCTCTCTTACCATCACCGCAGTGGACCATTGGGAAGTATTCTTCGCCATTATCAAGACCACCCTGTTAATCCGAACATCGCTGTTGTTGGCCTCGGCGCTGGTGCAGCGGCTGCCTATTCGAAACCGGATGAAAGATGGACCTTTTACGAAATTAATCCTGCGGTCGTTTCCGTCGCTCGCGATAGCAGATACTTCAGATATATGGGCGAGTGTGCCCAAGCGCCAATCAGTGTTGTACTCGGCGATGCTCGATTGAAACTTCGAGAAGCAGCGCCGGAACAGTATGGACTAATTCTGATCGACGCTTTCAGCAGTGACGCTATACCAGTTCACCTCATGACGCAGGAAGCGGTGGATCTATACATGACTAAACTGGCCCCGGGCGGTTGGCTCGTATTGCACATTTCAAATCGAAATCTCGATCTAAGTGGTGTAGTTGCGGATCTGGCTCGAAGTAGAAATCTCACTTGCCTGGCATTATTCGATAAACGTCCAAGTGACGGAGACAGGGACCCCTCCAAATGGGTGGTACTTTCGCGGAAACCCGAAGACTCTGCATCATTGAAGCAAGAGCCATTCGCCGAAATCTTAGCCGGTAGACCAAACACGCCAGTATGGACGGATGATTTTTCGAACATCTTGAGCGTGTTCAAGTGGCGCTGAAGTCAAAATCATTTCGCGCTACGACTACATAGACTACGTTTCGCTGGTAATCGAATCGAGATTCATCTCCCCGAGTGGACTTCACCCTCTCGCCCGTTCCCTTTGGTATACTCCGCGGCATGGCCAAAAAGATGCTAGCGAGTAGTTCCACCACGGTGGGATTGGTGCAAATGAGTTGTGACCAAAAACCGGAAGCGAACCTTAAGAAAGCGATCTCCGGAATCAACGAAGCAGCGAAGCGCGGCGCACAAATCATTTGCCTGCAGGAACTCTTCCGCTCCCAGTATTTTTGTCAGACTGAAGACATCGAACTCTTCAAGCTCGCCGAAACTATTCCAGGACCCTCAACAGAGGCACTCAGCAAAGTTGCGCGTCAAAGAAAAGTTGTGATTATTGCTTCGCTATTCGAAAAACGTGCGGCGGGCGTCTATCACAACACAGCCGTGATCATCGACACCTCAGGCAAGATTGCAGGCAAGTACCGCAAAATGCATATACCAGACGACCCTCTCTATTACGAAAAGTTTTACTTCACGCCAGGTGATCTCGGATTTCAAACACACATTACGTCCCATGGAAAAATAGGAACGCTCGTTTGTTGGGATCAATGGTTCCCCGAAGCAGCGCGCCTCACTGCCTTGAGCGGAGCCCAGTTCTTGTTCTATCCAACGGCGATCGGATGGCTGCCTGACGAGAAAGAAGAGATGAATCAGGCTCAACATTCCGCATGGGAAACAATTCAACGCGCGCATGCGATCGCCAATGGCGTTTACGTCGTAGTCGTTAATCGCGTTGGTCATGAAGGAAAACTGACGTTCTGGGGTCAATCGTTCGTGGCCGATCCGTTCGGGCGCGTGATTGCAAAGGCTTCGCCCGATAAAGAGGAAGTATTGGTGGTTGAGTGCGATCTGAGCAAAATCGACGAGACGAGACAAAACTGGCCATTTCTTCGCGATCGACGTATCGACGCTTACGAGGGCCTACGATTCAGATATGGTGACTAGATGAAATACGGACTGCTCGACTTTTTCGGCAATATCGGAGTTCTGATTCTGATGATTGCGTACTTGCTATTGCAACTCAATAAGCTGAGCAATGGTTTGGTCTATTCAACACTCAATGCCCTGGGGGCGGGCCTGATTGTCATTTCACTTCTAACCAACTTCAATCTCTCTGCTTTTCTGATGGAAGTCTTCTGGGTTCTGATCAGCCTCATCGGCGTTTACAGACACCTCCGTCCAAGGCCTGCGCAACCGTGACAATGACCAAAAGGATTAAGCCTGCCGAGCTTGGTTTTCATATGCCCGCGGAATGGCACCCCCACGCAGCCACCTGGTTAACCTGGCCCAAAGATCCAGTTACCTGGCCCGAGCGTGTACCGCAAGTCGAAGAGATCTACCTGCGGATGATTGAACATCTCACGCCGCACGAAGTGGTCAATCTTCTCGTGGACGACTTTCAAACCGAACAAGCCATTCGCCAACGCTGCACCTTCCCCAGCGCTAACAACATAGTCTTTCATCGCCTGCAGACTGTTGATTCCTGGATACGAGATTACGGCCCTAATTTTTTGATCGACGATGAAGGTCACTCGGCTTACAACGATTGGGACTTCAACGCCTGGGGCAACAAGTATGAAGATCTAAAGCGAGACGATACTATTCCGAAAAGGTTGCAGACCCCTCTCAGATTGCAGCGCTTTGAACCTGGCATTGTAATGGAGGGCGGGTCTATCGACGTCAACGGTGACGGTTGTGTACTGACGACTGAGCAATGCCTACTAAACAAGAACCGCAATCCGGAGTTATCGAAAGAGCAAATTGAAGAATCCTTGAAAGACTACCTCGGCGTCATCAAAGTGCTATGGCTGGGAGACGGAATAGTCGGTGATGATACCGACGGACACATTGACGACATAGCGCGCTTCATATCAGCTGATGCCGTTGTATGTGCGGTTGAAGAAGATCCAGAAGATCCCAACTATGAACTCCTCCGGGATAATCTGCAGCGATTGCACCATATGACAAATGCTCGGAATGAACCTCTGAAAGTTATTACTCTGCCTATGCCCGGAGTCATTGGCGGAACTAGCACCGACACACGCAATCTAGATCGTCTTCCGGCAAGTTACGCGAATTTTTACATTGCGAACAGCGTAGTACTCGCGCCCGTTTTTGGTCACGAAAACGACGCTCGCGCGACAGAAACACTGCAAAAGGTCTTCAACGATCGGCGCGTGGTTCCAATCAACTGCGAACCTTTGGTCTGGGGCATGGGAACAATCCACTGCATCACTCAGCAACAACCAAAGGCCAATTGAATGGCAGTGACGCGGGGTTCGGAACTAAGAATCAACTCCATTCTGTTGATCGATTATTATCTTTGCTTCAACCAGAGCATCTTCCAGAGTGCGTACGCGACCATCGAGCTGCATCTCATAAACAACGCGGGTTATTTGACCCACTTTCGGTCCAGGCGTTAGACCTAGTCCGAGCAGATGCCGGCCCAGCAGAATCGGAACCGGTGCTGTTTGCTCGACCTCGAGTTCTCGTGCTCTCTCTATAAACCACTCCTGTGCTTCCGAGCCATACCAGTTTGCGCGAGGTACCCATTCAGCATTGCGACCCAAAGAATCTGCTTTTGCAACTCGATACAACAAATCCGGTTCGCATCTACGTGCTAAACGACGAAAGGCACCATCCCCGATTTCGTCGCGCGTCTTATGAAACTCACCAGGCTTGAGATGTTCCTTCACCAGCGCAATCACCTGTGCGCGCACGTCGTAACCGTCGATCGAATGTATGTTGAGCCGATCGAGAAAACTACTCGTAGGCTCCACTCCTGCTTCTTCGTGTCCGCGTGAACGCCAGTGGTCCTCGATGAATTCCGTCGTAGCCGGCTTGCCAAAGTCGTGCGCGAGTGCGGCGAGCATGACAGTCACCTGTTTGGGATACTTCAGATCGTCAATAAGTTCTCGCGCACGATCGATTACGAGTTGCGTATGAACAAAGACGTCGCCTTCGGGATGCCAGAGAGGATCCTGAGGCACGGAGATCAATGCTTCAATTTCCGGAAACAGTTGTGAAATTACACCGAGCTTATGTAACCAACGTAAGCCAATGGATGGATGCGTTGATCGCAATAAAAGCTTTTCCATTTCACCCCAAATCCGCTCCGACGGAAGATCAGTCAAATCGATTGTTCTGCACAGCGCCACAGTTTTCTCGTCGACATCAAAGTTGAACCGCGATGCGAACTGCGCTGCGCGCAAGACGCGGAGACTATCTTCACCGAAGGTATCAATCGATACGGCGCGAAGAAGTTGCTTTTTGATATCTCCTCGTCCATCAAACGGATCGATCAACTCTTCAGTTAAAGGATCTTTCGAGATGGCGTTGATTGTGAAATCCCGTCGACGTGCAGCATCGGCAAAGCTCATTGAGGGTTCACCTTCAATCACAAACGCTCTATGGCCGCGGCCTGACTTTCGCTCGCGGCGCGGAATCGACACATCCAGGTCGTGACCCAATTTGTAGACAGTGAACGCTTCACCAACCACATTCACAGTACCGATTTTGTCCAGCAGTTCCCGCAAACGCTCGGGAGCAAGCTGATAGACTTCGAGGTCCCAGTCCTTAACTTCATTGCCCATCTGCTCGTCGCGAACACAACCACCGACAAGCAGTGCCCTTCCACCTTCAGCTCGAATAGCTGTCGCCAGTGCAAGTACCTTTTCAGGAATCTGAGACATCTTGTTGAATGTGTAACGTCGCGGCTTCAATGTCAATTAATCAAGGCTGCACACCTCAAAAAAGCGACCGAGGTGGCCTCAACTCGTCCGGACAGTTGTGCGAAGGTTATTCGTCTGGCGAGTCAACGACGATTTGAACGCCGCGAGTTGATGGCAGGCAACTGATGACCTGCGCGCGATCAATTTTAGTTAGTTCTGTTCCTGCGGCGTGCCACAGCTTGACCCAAAATGTCCGTGTCGTTCCGTGAATCGCAAAAGTTGATCCATCGAGCATGACAGGGACGGGTTCGGCAACCGTTCCGGCTCGCAGCGCTTCCAGCAATTCAGGAATGAATGGTTTGAACTGATCAAATTGCACCAACACGGATTTGTCGTCGATCTCACCAGGAGGTAGTTCGACTGGTTCAGCCGATTCCAGCAGCAGGCGAGTCTCTGTCTGTTCGTTGCGTTTCTTAACTACAGGCATAACTTTATTTGTGTCCGACGAACTTTAGTTTGTCGATCGTGCCCATTAAACACCAACGGAGAACTCGATATACCATGACCCGGCACAACGACAAACTAAAGTTCGTCGGACAATTCAATTCAGGGTTTCAATCTCTTTTGCAAGTGTTCCGCCAAATCAGCGATGTTGACTCGTTCTTGTTCCCATGTATCCCGGTCCCGAACGGTTACGGCTTCGTCTTCCAGTGATTGATGATCGACGGTTATGCAAAACGGTGTGCCGATCTCATCCTGTCTCGCATACAACTTGCCAATGCCGCCCGTGTCATCGTAGACGGCGCGTAGCACTGGCTGCAGTGAACGCTTGATGGCTTTGGCCATCCCCACAATCTCAGGTTTGTTCTTTGCCAACGGCAGAATTGCCGCTTTGATCGGGGCGAGTTGGGGACTCAGCTTGAGAATGACTCTCGTCTCACCCTTGTCGTTTGTTTTCTCTGAATACGCATCCATCAAGACCGCCAACACCGTACGATTTACACCGGCAGCGGGCTCAATCACATGCGGGTAGAATCGCTGTTTTGTTGCTTCGTCAAAATACGACAAGTCTTCTGTCGAATCGGGATTGACTCGGCTACCTTCATCGTCGACAGGCTTACTCGAATGAGAGCGAAGATCGAAATCAGTTCGATATGCAATCCCCATCAATTCTTCCCACTGCCGCTCCTGTTCAGCGCGTTCGGGAAAGTATCGGTACATGATGTCAACGGTTCGTTTTGAATAATGTGCTAATTCCTCTTTAGGGACCTCATGTAGAAGCAAGTTGGACCTAGCAAGGCCAAGACTGGCAAACCATTCCATGTAGAGTTCGACCCATTCATCCACAAGATTAAGATGTTCTGCGTCTGGCTTAACGAAATACTCCATCTCCATCTGTTCGAATTCGCGCGTACGGAGAATGAAATTGCCTGGTGTGATTTCGTTGCGAAACGATTTGCCTATCTGAGCTATCCCGAATGGGATCTTGCGGCGCATCGTAGTCTGAACGTTGAGAAAATTGATGAAAATTCCTTGCGCGGTTTCAGGTCGCAAATAAGCCAGTGCCGTGGGATCGTCCTCTTCAGCTGCTGCACCCAATGTAGTTCGAAACATCATGTTGAATGGTCGTGGCTCGGTCAGATCAGACGAACCACAATTCGGACATTTTACAACCTTCTGTCGAATCAATTGGGCGACGTCGGCATCAGCTGGGACACCGGTAGGCAGTCCCAATTTGTCAGCACGCAACCGGCTCTTACATTCGCGACAATCTACCAACGGATCATGAAACGTGGCTTCATGTCCCGAGTATTTCCAGACAAGGCGGTTCAAAATGATCGAGGAATCGATTCCCTCCATATCGTCGCGTTCATAAACAAGCCAGCGCCACCACGCCTGCTTGACGTTATTGCAGAGCTCAACGCCAAGCGGTCCGTAATCCCATGCGCTTCCAAGGCCGCCATACACTTCAGAAGATGGAAAGACAAAGCCGCGGCGCTTTGCCAGGGAAACAATGGTATCGATATTCGGTGCAGGCACGTTTTCTGTTGATTATCCTTTACGATTGATAAGTCACGAATAGTAGAAGACACGAGTAGAAAAGAAAAGAAGAGAGCTGCCGCCCTCTTCTACACTTCATTGACAGGTATTGCCAATTTCCGATTGCCGATTGCCGATTTTTCTGACCATCCACAGCCGCCCGCTTTTATTCGCGAATCACTCAGCAAATCGGCGATTGGAAATCGGCAATCGGCAATTACTGTCACTTGCTCGGCGTTTGAATATTGACGTCGATCTTTTGCGTTCCGCCTCCTCCGAAAATTCGTCCTCTAAACATATACAGCCCTATTAATATCACGATGACGAAGATTGCGAGTATCGCAACAACTCCAACGCCACCGCCACCGCCTCCTTCACCTTCTTCGGCCATGAAGTGGTTCCTCCTGATAGTAAGTTGTTAAGAGGGGGCTGATGAGGGAAGATTGTTAACACATTGGTCGGAGGTGGGTCAAACCTATTTAAGATTTTAGATTTAAGATTGCAGATTTGCCAGTAGTCAGTAGCTGGTAATCAGAGGCCCCATAGGTCGCATAGGTCGCAAAGGTCCCAGATGTGCGATACCACAGACCGCTGACAAATCTTAAATCTGAAATCTTAAATCTGAAATCCTAGTGGCCGGATCTACGGGGTCGAGCGACTGGCGCTGGTCTGACATCCCCAGGCTGCACCGTCGGAGACGGTTGAGGAGGAGTAGCACCCTGAGGAACCAACCACACCTCGACGCAGTCGGTTTCGCGGAAACCCCCATTACTGATCACAATTCGAGAAGCGTCAATCCCTCGCTGATTGATTAGATAGTCACGGGCTCTCGCTAGCAGTTTGTCTCCCTGACCAGCGGGTCCAGTCTTACCACCATATGCAAAGATGTACGCGGTGGCCGAAGGATCGTTCTGCAGTTCAACGGCGAGATTGTCGAGACGCGCCTTTTGGTCGTCGTAGGAGCAACTGCAGCAGGTATCAAACTCTCGACCAACTAGCGTTCGCTTCTCATGTGGTGGAATGTAGGTATTTGCCTGCGCCGTCTGACGACACAGCGGATCCTCGGATCCATTTGTGACTACCAAGGTGGCCGTGATTTGCTGACCGGCAAGACCTGTGGAATCAACTGTGATGGTAGGTGTGCCTGCGCCACTAACAATCCGGGCACTTTGCGGACTCACGGTCCAAGTGCGAGTCAATGAGTCACTGCCACCATAAGATACATCGGAGGTGAAAGTAATGATTTCTCCTTCGTTGACTTGCGGAGGCGCCGAGAGGGTGACCGGGAAAGGACAGGGTATTTTAGCAACGGGTGGTAAAGGCCGATAATTGACTGCAATACACTTCACTCGTCCAGCTGGTAATTCGATCTGACGTGTCCAGAGTTGACCGTTCGGCAGAGTAATTACAATGGTTTGGGTTCCTGCCTCCAAATCGAAGGCGCGAAAATCTGTTGCAGTCGCTCCATAAGGTTTTCCGTTTATAGCTATTGGCAATCCGCCAGGATTCGACTGGATCTTGATTGTTCCGTACTTGGCCTTCCTGGTTTTGGCATGGGTAGACGATGGATAGAGCGACGCACTTCCGAGTACCAGCAATGCCAGCACGATGATTTTCATTTTTGAACTCGAAAAGAATGTCATCGTTCTAAACGTCTTCAGTTTGATTCTCAGGTTTTTTCTTCGAGGACGAGTACCGTCTTCGTAGTCCGGCTCCAACAGCAACCAAACCGGTTCCAAATAAAAGAAGCGTTGCCGGTTCAGGGACCGTATTGTTTGACGGTGTCGGCGTGGGTGTTGGCGTCACAATAGTGTCGCAAGTCAGGCATACGGTATCGCAATCGTCGCAGTCATGATGTATGAAGAACAATGGGATGCCTGCCAGGAATATGAGTGGCCACTTTGGAATGCCGCCGGGAACAAGGATTTCACCACAGTCGCAAACAGTGCCTTCAACAATTGCGTCGCCAACCACTTCCACTCCAACTTGCTGTTGGGGCTGCGAACTTACTTCTATGCCCAACAATGAAGACGATGGGGTAGTCCCAGCATCAGAAGTCTTCGTCTTCTCGCTATCAATCTTAACGCTTCCCTTCACATCAGGAGAGACCGGATCCTGGGCCAGGTTGTTGACTCGCAGCTCGATCAGGTCTGGTGTGGGACCAAAGGTCTGTACGACTTGGGTAATTCGAATGGAATCAGCAAGAGTGATCTGACTCGTAAGCACGACGAGACCGATTACCGCGGTCACGCTGCGGCAACGCAACCAGATCTTGCGGCGTGAAGTCTTACTGAGGTGTCGGGCAATAGTGGCTGTCATGCAAGCACTTCGATCAACTGAAGCAGTCTTTGGATTTCCTTTCTCTTAAAGAGTCCTAATGGATCGAAAACTCCAGTCGGAGCAACGAGTTTTTTGGTCCATAAAGCCGTGAGATTAAACCGTGTTTAGACGTTTATAATGGCCGCGCCACCGACGTAACGGTAAATAAAGATATGCTCGAGGTAGAGCGATCGATTGCAAATGTGAGTCCATGGAAGGAGACGCAAAACATCGAGCAAACTGAATATCCATGGTCCAAATCTCGTCTAAGACTCAGACTCAAGTCTGAAAGTGAGACTTAGGGGTAAGAAAAAGCCGGGCGCTGGGCCCGGCTCGTTTTCAGTTGATTGGGTTTAACTGCTCTATTCAGTTTCGCTCGAGCTGGCAGCTTCCGCCTTTCGGTTTTCATCACGCAGCACTGCTTTGCGCGAAAGCTTTATCTTGTTGCCCTCTCGTCCAATACACTTCACCAGAATCTGCTGGCCCTCTCTCAATTCATCCCGCACATCCTTCACACGACGATCAGCGATTTCCGATATGTGCAATAGACCATCTGTTCCGGGAAAAATTTCGACGAACGCACCAAAATCTACTATGCGTGAAACGGTGCCTAAATAGGTTTGACCAACTTCGGCTTCAGCCGTCAGCCCGCGAATGCGATTGACAGCAGCATCGGCCGCCTCACCACTGGAAGTGGCAATCGAAATCGTCCCGTCGTCTGACACGTCGATCTTGGCCCCGGTTTCCTCGACAAGCGAGCGAATTACTTTGCCGCCTGGTCCAATCACATCACGAATTTTATCCGGGTTGATTTTGATCTGGATGATGCGAGGAGCATACTGCGAGATTGCTTCGCGCGGCGCAGCAATCGCTTTTTCCATGGCGCTGAGGATGTAGAGCCGGCCTTTTCTGGCCTGCTCGAGTGCTTCGGCCATGATCTGTGCATTAATGCCTGCGATCTTAATGTCCATCTGCAGCGCGGTAATGCCATTTCGCGTGCCTGCCACTTTGAAATCCATGTCGCCGTAGTGATCTTCGGCGCCTGCAATATCGGTCAGGATCGCATACTTGTTACCTTCCATGACCAGGCCCATCGCTACACCGGCAACGGGAGCTTTCAACGGCACCCCGGCATCCATCATCGACAGCGTTCCCCCACACACAGAAGCCATCGATGACGAACCGTTGGACTCGGTGATGTCAGAGACTATTCGAACCGTGTAGGGAAAATCGCCATCATCTGGGAGCACGGTTTCAAGTGCCCGCCGAGCGAGCGCACCATGCCCAATCTCACGACGACTAGAAGAACCAAACCGGCCGACTTCGCCTACAGAGTACGGTGGGAAATTGTAGTGAAGCAGAAATCGTCGTTTGACCTCGCCCTTCTCGAGATCATCCATGAACTGCTCATCCTCTTTGGTTCCCAGAGTTGTTGAGACGAGTGCCTGAGTTTCCCCACGTGTAAACAGAGCTGACCCGTGCACGCGGGGCAGCCAGCCCACTTCACACGTAATGGGACGAATCTCACTGAAGCGACGACCATCCGGACGGCGCCTCTTGTTGAGGATGTCATCTCGAAAGACAGTTTCCTTCAAGTGGTCGAAGATCAGCTTGGCCGTTTGCCGGCGCTCAGGTTGATCTTCCGGATACGATTCGACAACCTCTTTCTTCAACGCATCAACCGCTGCGTAGCTCGCGCGCTTTTCCTGTGTACTCGTGTCAAGCGCTGAACGCAGGTTTTCGCTGTAGCGCTCCGAGACCTCACGCAGCATCTCTTCATCAAGCGGCTCCGCCGTGACTTCGCGTTTCTGAATCTCGAGTGCTTTGTAAAGCTCTTTTTGCCACCGACAGAGACGATTGATCTCTTTGTGGGCAAGCATCAGGGCCTCGACCATGATCTCCTCGGAGACTTCGTTCGCGCCTGCTTCAACCATTACGATTGCTTCTTCGGTACCTGCCACAATCAAATTCAATCGCGACTCGCGCACTTCATCGTAAGTAGGATTGACGATGTATCGACCTTCGATAAGGCCGATGCGCACGCCCGCAATAGGATTCAGGAACGGGATGTCCGAAAGGTAGAGTGCGCAAGAGGCACCTGTTATTGCAATTACGTCCGGATTGTTATCCGGATCCGCCGATACGACGCTTGCTACGACCTGCGTTTCATTCCGGAAGCCCTCGCCAAACAATGGTCGACACGGCCGATCGATTAACCGGCTCGTTAAGATTTCCTTTTCGTTAGGGCGGCCTTCGCGTCGGAAGTAGTTACCTGGGATCCGTCCGGCTGCGTAATTCGATTCACGGTACTCGACGGTTAGTGGGAAAAAGTCAACTCCTTCTCGAGGAGTGAGCGCGCTCACGGCCGCACACAATATCATCGTGTCGCCATATCGAATTACGACCGAGCCGTCGGCTTGTTTTGCCACGCGACCAGTTTCGACGGTCAACTCTTTGTCGCCAACTTTTATTGATTCTTTTAAATACTTCTTTTCTGCCATTTCTTGTTCTCCTTAGGCGTTCACCTGAGGTTCAGCCTCAGGAGGCAGACGTCTCATCCGCCTGCAGTTCGACATCAACTTTCTTTGGGTTCACCGCGCCAACGTGAGGCCGGTTCATAAGATCCAGAACAATAGAAAAGGCGGCTGAGCCAAAAACCGTGACTCAATGCCGCCTGTTTGCTCGAACCATGCTCGAACACGTCTGCTTGTTCCAGTCGATCGCCGTCACGTTCGGCACTGTCACAAGCTCCTCGATAGACGTGGGCTTTACAAACTGCGAGACTCGAAGATCTCTCGATTAGTCAAAACGTTGATACCGACTAACGGCGCAGGCCCAGACGATTCACTACCTCGTGGTAGCGTTCAATATCCGTGCGCTTCAGGTAATCCAACAAGCTCCGACGCTGCTGGACCATTTTGAGCAAGCCCCGTCGCGAGTGATTGTCTTTTTTGTGGGTTTTGAAGTGTTCGGTCAGGTCAGTAATCCGCTTACTCAGGAGCGCCACCTGAACTTGAGGCGACCCCGTATCCGAATTATGAGTACGGAATTCAGACACAATTTGCTCTTTCGCTTCTTTTGCTAATGCCACTTGCTTAAAATGGTCCTCCCAGACCGCAGTAAATCCGTTAAAGACGGCAACCGCTAAACTTAAAAGCTGCGCAAATGTAACATGCAGGTAAAGTACTGTCCAGTTGGGGCCTCGGAAAGGATGAAGGATGAAGGCGGACGGCTGAAAGGATGAGCTTTGTACTTGGTGCACTAAGCACAAAGAACGAAGCACAAAGTACAAACCATTGTCCGAACTATTCTTCAGCCTTCCGCCTTCATCCTTCATCCTTCATTTGTTACTATCAACTGAATCCAACAGCGAGCGAAAAAACATGGCTCAACCACGTATTCTAATTCTCGGTGGCGGCTTCGGCGGGGTCTTTACAGCCCTTGATACGTCTGGATCCGGTGAAGTGACGCTAGTCAGTGACGAAGATCACTTTCTATTTACGCCCATGCTTTATGAGTATCTGAGCGGCGAAGTAGAAGAATGGCACATCGCTCCAAAATACAGCGAATTGCTGAACGACAACGTCAATTTCATTCAAGATCAGGTCGCAGGCCTGGATCTCAAGACGCAGACAGCCTCTCTAGTAAACTCTAAAGACGTCTTGCACTACGACGTTTTAGTTTTGGCGGTAGGCGGCATGACAAATTATGTAGGCGTGACCGGCGCCCAGGAGCATACACTGCCTTTCCGAAAGATCGCACATGCCGATCACCTGCGACGCGTCATGGTTGAGGCGCTCGACAAAATCCCTCCCGAGACGGCGCCACAAGATGTGCGCCAGGCTCTAACCTTTGCTGTTGTCGGCGCGGGAGCAAGCGGATGCGAGCTTTCTACTAAAATGGCCGACCTTTTGCTCGATGCGGTGAGACGACGAGCACTCCAGGGTGAACCGCGCGTTCTCGTTATTGAGATGGGTGACAAAGTTGTCCCCGGAATGGGCGACCAGATTCGACAGTTTGTGGACGATGCACTGCGCCAATCTCACGTAGAAGTGCATACGTTGACGCGCGTCGTGAACGTGGCTCGGAATGAGGTGACGTTTGAGCATTCCGGTCAGACCGAAACGTTGCGGACGGCCGGAGTAGTTTGGACCGGCGGCGTAAAAATGCGTCCCATCATCGAGAACCTCGACGCCGAAAAAACGAAGCGAGGCCTGCTGGTCGTGAGACCGACTCTCCAGCTGGCCGAATTTGACAATGTTATGGCGCTGGGAGACATCGCAGTCTATCCCGACGCAGATTCAACTCTGGCGGGAACGGCCCAACTTGCATACCAGCAAGCGTCACTGGCCGCGCGTAACATTAAGGCTTTGCTAAACGGGAAGGAACTTCAATCCCGACACTTTGAAGAGCTTGGTGAAGCAATCAGTCTCGGCACCGAAAGAGCGGCAGTACTCACAGGCGGAAAGGCTTT